>Ga0265316_10004346_pt1 | contig 14124 bp, 12 predicted proteins | sample 4522metaG_FD_202092 | JGI IMG/M metagenome (GOLD analysis project Ga0265316, IMG submission 202092) | Rhizosphere microbial communities from Carex aquatilis grown in University of Washington, Seatle, WA, United States - 4-5-22 metaG | ecosystem: Host-associated > Plants > Roots > Rhizosphere >... | reverse complement strand
CTTTAGGCGGCCATCGCAAACGAGTTATCGTTCGCGTTTGTTTGTTGCCCGTTTTTACGAGGCCTCGGGCGCCTCGGCACGCTACCAGAGCTTCGCTTACTCCCGTCGAAACTATTTCGCCCCCTTGTGTGATCTTGCGGAAAGCATAGCGCCCCTCCAGGCACCGGGCCACCGAGTCGACGGCAATCAGTGATAATCTTGCCGGCCATGTTGACCGCACTGGTGGCAGCCGCGCCTTCGCTGGCGCTTCTCACCTATTTCTACCTTCGCGATCGCTACGATCGCGAGCCCATCTCCTGTCTCGCCATCGCGTACCTGCTGGGCATGTACTCGATGCTGGCAGCGCAAAGCCTGGGCGCCGTTGTGGCGGGCGCGGTTTCCGAGGAATGGCTGCACCTGGGCGGCGAGCCGGCGCGCCTGTTCGAAGCGTTGGTGCTTTCGGGTTTGGTCGAAGAGGTCGCCAAGTGGGCGATATTGATGGCCGCGGTCTACCACTGGCGCGCGTTCGACGAGCCGCTCGACGGCCTCATCTATGGTGTGACCATCGCCCTCGGATTCGCCACGCTGGAGAACTTCTTCTATCTTTCTAGCCACGGCGTCGGCATCGCCTGGCAGCGAGCGGTGTTTGCGGTGCCGGCTCACGCCCTGTTCGGCGGGGCCATGGGCTACTACGCTGGCCGAATCAAGTTCAGCGCCAAGGCTGGCCGGCGCGTCTCAAGTGTCTGGCGCGACCAGATCCTCTGTCTGGCGCTGCCCGTGCTTTTCCATGGCGCCTACAACTTTGCGCTCTTGCACGGCCTGAACTGGTTCATCTGGGTCGCCATCACCGCGCTTTCCATCAGCTTTTGGGCTTTCGTGCTGCGGCGAGTTCGTCGCGCCCAGAAGGCATCACCCTTCCGACCCAAGACCATGTTGCCCACAGACTTCCGTGTGCCACCAAGGGCCCGAGGGGTGTAAAATACCGAACCATGCGGAACCACACCAAGCTACTGGCTGCAGGAATCGGACTCGTCGTAGGTCTCTCAGGAGCGTGCTCGAAGCGCGCTGAAAACAAAGTCTCGCCTGGTGCTGTGGCGAGCGCGTCCACTTCTGATCCGGAATTCGACAAGAAGTGGGCTGCCTTGGCCCAGGCCGGAACCGACGTCGCGTATATCGAAGATGACCGCGGCGAAGGCCTGATGGGAAACGTGCGCCGCGCATCCCGCGTGAAAGCCGAAGCCCCGGTGCTGGCCGCTCCCGCTGGGGATCAAGTGCTGGCGGCTCTGCCCGAACAACCCGCGGGCGAGGAAGTCCAACGTATCATCCGGGGCAACCTCATGGCCGTGCGCGGCTGCTACATGAACATGGCGCGCACCGGTCAGGCCAAGTCAGGCAAAGCGATTGTCAGCTTCTCTATCGGTGCTGATGGCCGCCCAGCCAGCTTGCGTGTCGATGCCCCGACGTTCAACGACACCCCGCTGCCGGGTTGTGTGACCGCACAGATTTCGCGCTGGTCGTTCCCGAAATCACAAAAGGGCGGTGGCTCAGTCAGCTACCCGTTCGTGTTCGTCGGCGGATAAACGCCCCCCTCTCAGGATGAACTCCGATTCATCCTGCCTCCCGCCACTCGCCGCCCTGTGGGGCCCGGGAGAGATCTACTTCGCCTGCCGGTCTTCTAGATAGAAGACGGTGATGGCGAGGCAGTGGAACGCTTCGTCGGATGACTGGGTCACGATGGTATCGACCACCTGGCACTGCGGGTGCTCACGAATCCAGCCGGTGACCTTCTCGCCAAGGTTCTCGCGCTCCTGGGCCATCGTGGCTGAGAAGACCTTGACTCCATTGAAGCGTGCCGTCGTGTGCGTCTGACTTTGGGCCATCATTCTTTTCTTCCTCTCCGGACTTCTAAGTGCTGCGACGAGTACGGATAATGCCAGTCTTGTGCTGGCCTACTGCAGCCCCGGAGCGTTCCGCGTCTTCCCCGTACAGTCGCCGATACTCATCATATAACAGGGTTTCGGGGCCAGGGACAACCATTGCGAGCGAAGACGGCCCCCGCAAGACACAAAAACACTGAGGACGCTGTGCGTAATGGGGAGAAGTCAGATGGAGCCTACGTACTGCCGGCCTGGACGTCTTCGTTGATCTGCTCGAATGACAGGGCGAATGCCAGCAGGTCGTCGAGAGCTGCCTGGCCCTCCTCTTCAGCCACCGCGCGTCCGACACGCAGCAGATCGCCGCACACTACCAGCGACAGGCGCGAGGCCATTTGGCGGAGGCTCTTGGTCCAGGCTGTCAGGTTGATGGAACCGTACTTGCGCACCAATTGCTGGCTGACCTGTGCGATGCGCGTGCGCGCAGGCGCATCGAGAGCGGCGATGGCCGCACGCGCACCTTCGAAGGCCGGTCCGTCCAATTGCAGCGACGCTCGTGTTGTGGCGAGCGCGGCGATGAAATAGGGGCGCAACTGGCCACCCGAACGTACCGAGCCGGCGAGTCGCCCAGTCGTGGCCAGCGCCAGGGCGCGGGCTAGTTTGAAGCCGAGCTCCACGGAATCCTGGTCATCGAGAAGCGTTGGGCCGCACACAAGCGCAGGCGGCTGCAGGTGGGCCATGCGCGCATCACCCAGCAGCCCTGGGTGGCGCAGCACCGTGGGCTCGCGAACACCTAGAAGGTCGCACAGGTAGAGCAGCACGCTACGAAAGGGCGCCGGTTGCTGGCTGGGAAGAACCGATGCCTCGCTATTGAGTCCCAGCTCCGCCATCGTGACCGGCGGAAGCACCCCGGTTTCGACCAGCAGAGCGATCATCGATTCAATGTCCGCGAACTCTGCGCCGTAGCCAACGCGGCTGGGCCAGTCGGCGGGGAGCTTGGTCGCGATCCCACCGAAGGCCGTGGGACGGCATTGGCAGGCCAGCTTCGCGATTTTCTCGTCGCCCAATCCGCGCAGCACCATGGCTGTCGCTACGACCTCTGCAGCGTGATTCAGCCCTCGATCCAGAAACAATTCCACTATCCGTTGCCCCGAACTACCGTCTTCGGGATGGATTTCCCATTCCGCAGTGATCGCCCGCGCCATCTCGCGCCAGCGCGTGGGATCCTCCGCGTTCATCTCAGCCGACTTTCTCAGAATGCCAATGTCGTCGGGCGCCAGGCGCGCCGCCATGTCGTAGGCGATGCGTGCGGAAAGCCGATCGCCCAGTTGCTTTTCGTAGACATTGGCCAACTCGCACCACAAACGTCGCCGCAGGGGTGGGGCGCGGTCGCCAAGGGCGGCGACCAGCTTGCGCATGAACGCTTCTGCGCCCTTGGGATCATCGAGTCGCTGATAGGCCTGCAGCAACAGTTCGACGGTGTCAGGCTGGATCGGCTGCAGCTCCAGGCTCCGTTGCAGATGCGTGCGAGCTGTCGCGGCGTCGTTTTCCGTGGCGGCCAGGCGGCCAAGCATGGCATGCGCTTCAGCCAGATCGGGATCGAGCGCTAGGGCTTGTTGGAGGGTGTCGCGAGTCGCGCCTGCACACTGTGAACCGAAAGCGACGAATCGGGCCCAGCCCGAGTAGGCGTGGTAAAGGGCCTGGTCCGGCCGGGCTCGCACCGCAGCCTCGAATTTCGGCAGGGACTCGGCGGCCCTGTCAGCGTTGAAGAGTTGCAATCCTTCGCCGAAAGCCAGTTCGGCACCCAGCGGATCCGACTCGGGCGTTGAGGAGGGCGCCAGGGTTCGGTCGTAGCCCTGGCGCAGCTGTGGATTGGCGAGAACTAGAGCCGCCCGGTCGATGGCTGCGCGCAGAGCATCGAGCCGAGTTTGATCAGCGGCACCGAGATGGAGCCCGGCCACGGCAGCGGGCGAGAACTGGTTTGCTTTGGCCGCACATGCGGCAACAACCTCCGCGGTCGGAGCGTCGCGGGACACGCCCAGCGCTTCGTACAGGCTCTTGCCACGCATTGCCAGGTAGGTGCGTAGGATGGCCTGTCGCAAGGCTTCGCTGGGAGAGTCGTGGCCAGGCGACAGGGAGCCACTGCCCGCCCCTTCGGGCGCGATGGTGATCGCACGCAAGCCGACATCGAGGGCGCCGGAGTCCTGCTGGTCGGCCAACTGAGAAAAGCCACCTTGTGCCTCTGGCGACGGCGTTGTGGTCTGCGGAACGTGACTGAACAACTCGTCGGGCGCTTCCGTATGGATAGCGTCGATGCGTCTACCGACCTCAGTCCCCAATTTCTTCAACGACAGCGACGACTGCCACGCGTTGGGCACGGGAATTTCCTCAGGTTCGCGAACCGGGTCGCCCAGCTCCGCGAGGCCCGTTTCGAGCAGGGTGTCGATGGCGGCGATGACCAAGTGGGAGTCGTCGCGCAGCGCGAGCGAGCCGATGCTGGCTCCGGCCGCCAGCACTTGCGTGATGTCGGCCCCGAACACTGCCTCGAAGCCCGAGCGATGTTGGGCAAAACGACGCGTGAGCATGACTTCACGGGCACCATTCTGGTCAAAGCGGGCGACCAGCTTCTCGGGGGTGGCGCTGCGGAGCAGTCCCATGAAGATGATGCGCTCAACCTCCAGATCGTGCTCGATGATCCGGTCCCCGAAGGTGTCGCCGGGGACCCAAGTCCAGCTTCCGTCTTCCCAGCGCAGGCAGTCGGACACTCGCTTGCGCACTTGTGCGGACAAACACTGCAGCACTTCCTCGGGCGTCAGCCAGCCGAGCTCGATGAGCACGGCTCCCATCTTGTGGCCGCGGGCCTTGGTCTCCGCGAGCAAGTACGCGAGCTGCCGTTCGTCGATGATTCCCTTGGAACAGAGAAGAGTTCCCAGCGCTTCCTGGCGCAGATTCGAGTCGGCGGCGACGACCCTGCCTTCGCGAAAGTAAATTTCCTTTCGTACCTTACCGCGGGACAGGCCCAGGGTGCCGGTCTGACACCCGTCGATGAGGTCGAAGAGCAGCTTGGGAACCCCTCGCTCGGCCAGTGATCCGGAAGGTCCTGGCACGGGTCGCGCGGAAGGAGCCGGCGGAAAGAAACGCACGGTTTCCGTGGCATCCATCGTGGCGACCGTGGCTGGCGTCGCGGGCATCGCGGCTGGCTGCGCGGCGGGTTCCAGAATGGGGCCCGGCGTGCGCGCGCGGTCGGCCGCGACTGGCAGCGGTCCGTGCGCGGGCGAACGCGGCGCCGTGACGACCGGTCGCGGAGTTTTTTCCGACGGAATGGCTCGGCCTTCGGGGTCGGGCGCAGTAGTCGTAACCTGTGGTTGAGGCGTGGCCTGCGCCATTGAGATCGTGGGCCGGCCCGGCGCGCGCAGACAGGCCAAAATTGCCTCCACGAGATCGGTCCGGGAAAACGGCTTTGACAAGAAGGTTGCGCCGACATCCTTGCCCAGGCTGGCAGCCAGCGACGGATCCTTGTAGATGCCGGATATCACGATAAGCCCGACGTCTTTTCCGAAAGCGGATTCGCGTACGGCTCGACAGAACGCGAAGCCATCCATGCCGGTCATGATGAGGTCGGTCACAACGATCTGTGGGCAATCATTGAGGAACATGGCGAGGGCTTGCTCCCCACTCGCCGCCTGCGCCACCCTGGGTCCGAAAGGCCGCAGCCTGGCGTCATCGAGGATGGCGCGCTCCATCGCACTGCGAGCCATCGGATCGTCGTCGACCAGCAGGACCGTAAATGCCATGGCCTATTCAATCTATTCGTCGGCTTCCTGGCCACGTGGCAGCCAGGAAGCACAAGTTGCGCGTGAACTTACTTGTTGCGCTGTTCAATCGTCAGAACGCTGGGAATCTTTGAGTCGTCCTGTGTGACCTGGGACGAGGCAGGCAGGGCGGCCTTGGCCGCGGGCGCAGGGGCAAGGCCCATCTTGGCCTTCAACTCGGCCAGCGCCGTGTCGGTGCCGGCGCTGCCGGACTCTAGGGCTTTGAATTTCTGTTGCAGGGTGTCCCCGGACAGCTCGTTGCCCAACTCCACGGAGGCGTCGGCCTCGGCCTCGATCTGATCCACCTTGGTCGCCATGCGCTCGAAGGTGTCGAAGGCGCTGGTGTCGGACAGGCCCTGCATGGTGTCTTGGATGGCCTTCTGCGCCTCGGCGCGCTTTTGGCGCGCGATGAGGATGTTCTTCTTCCGCTTGGCCTCCTCGATCTTGTCGTTGAGCGTGCGCAGCTGCTCCTTCAGCTTCTCGACCGCGTCCTTCTGCAACTGTGTCTGCTTGGTAAACTCGGCAGCCTGCGCCTCATGCTCGCTCTTGCGCTTGAGTGCCTCGCGCGCAAGGTTGTCGTCGCTGGCGCGCACCGCAAGCATGGCCTTGCGTTCCCACTCCTGGACTAGCTCGACCTGCTCATCTCGCTGCTTTTCCAGACGCTTCTGGTCCGCGATTGATACGGCCACTTGCTTCTTGGCCTCGACAAGCTGGTTCTGCATGTCGACGACAAGCTGGTTCAGCATCTTCTGCGGGTCTTCCGACCTGGAGATGAGATCGTTGAGGTTGGATTTGATGAGAGTTCCGAGCCGCGAGAATATTCCCATGACTGATTCTTCCTTGTCGGGCGCTTGCTCTAGGGTTCAGGCCGCCGCGCGAAATTTCGACAGCGTCGGATAATGCTTGCTGATTGCCATCCCCATATCGTCCACCACCGCCTGGAGCTCGCTGAAGTCCAGATCCTCCAAGGGCAACGAATCCGTTAGCACGACCGCGTTGCCGTCCACACCGAAGGTGGCGTAGACCATCTCCCTGGCGTTGAGCCTGAGTAGGGTTTCGAAGAGGGCTTCGCGTCCGCGCTGGGGCAGCTCCATCACCTTGAGTCGAAACACCACGACGGGGCCGGCCAGGGAGACCAAGAGATTGTCGAAGCCATTGTCCTTTATGCGCCAAACGTCGTTGCCCATGTCTTCGTGAGTGACGCCGAGCTTGAGCAGGTAGGACTCGATATCTTCACGCGTTTTCATGGCAATCACCTTTCCTGTGGCCTGGTCGAGCACCGTGGCTTGCGAGAGAGTTATTGCGAAGGGTAGACGATTCCGGAGCGGCCTACAAACCCGTTTTCTTGCGGTGGACTCGCGCGGGTAGTTGAAGCAAGCTCGTTCCTGTGGTACCCGGAAACGTCCATGTCCATCGACCCTGCTGCATTGCCGCGCCACGTAGCAATCATCATGGACGGGAATGGCCGGTGGGCGGAGGACAGGGGGCTGCCGCGCATCGAAGGCCACCGTCGGGGGGCGAACGCGGTAAACGAGGTTGTGCGAACCGCGCGCCAGATCGGGGTCAAGGCCCTGACTCTGTACGCGTTTTCAGTGCAGAACTGGCTTCGTCCTCCCGAGGAAGTCGCGATGTTGATGGGGCTTCTGCGCGAATACATCATCGCGGAACGCGCCGAGATCATGGACAACGACATACGGCTTATCACCATCGGAGACTTGGGGCGGCTGCCCGGCTTGGTGCGCGAGCCTCTCGATGCTTTGATCCGCGACTCGGCCGGCAACCAATCCATGACCCTGTGCCTGGCTCTGTCGTACGGTGGCCGCGAATCGATCGTCGCTACAACCCGCGCACTGTGCGACGCGGTCAAGCGGGGCGCACTCTTGCCCAGCGACGTTACCGAGGAGAGTTTCCAGTCAGCCATGCAGACCGCTGATCTGCCTCAACTCGACCTTCTCATCCGCACCTCGGGGGAGGTTCGGCTGTCGAACTTCCTGCTATGGGAATCGGCCTACACGGAGCTCTATTTCACAGACACTGCTTGGCCCGAATTTGGTCGCGATGAGTTCGTGCGTGCCCTGGAATCGTACCGAAGTCGCGAGCGCCGCTTCGGCCGCACGGGAGAGCAGCTCCGGCGGCTAGGGTAGGGTTCAAGGTGGCCTGAACGTGAAGCCGGACCGGAAGAACCTGCTCGTCCGGATCGCCACGGCCTTGGTGGCGCTGCCCATCGTCGGTGTGGTCGTGTTCTGGCGCGAGCCCCTCGGCATGACGGCCTTGTGTTTCGTGGTGGCGATTCAGGCCCTGCGCGAATACACATCCATGACCATGCCTGCTCGGCCCAAAGCTGAGCGCGCAGGTGTCGTGCTGATTGGCACTGGCTTGTTCCTGGCGCTCTCTTTACGGCCGGAGTTGGGCGTGGTGTGGTTCTTGGCCGCCATGCTCGCCGTTGCCATCTTGATGTTGATGCGCGCGGGCGACCCTCCGGCCGCAGGGTCGCGGCTCTACGCTGCTGAATTCGGCGTATTCTACATAGGTGGTTTGCTTGCCGCCCTGGCTCTCCTGCATAGCAATCCAGGGCCGGCGTGGGTCGCGTTGGCGATCGCGGTGACCTTTGGCAACGACACCGGTGCCTACTTCGTGGGGCGGGCGTTTGGGCGGCACAAGCTGGCGCCAGCCCTATCGCCGGGAAAGACTGTCGAAGGCGCGCTGGGCGGGTTGATGGCCGGCCTGACTGTGACATTCGTGGCAGGGTGGCTTTTCATGCCTGCATTGTCCGTCGCTGATCGCTTGGTGATAGGTTTCGTCTCCAGCGTGGTCGGACCGGCGGGTGATCTTCTGGAGTCCCTGATCAAGCGCACGGCCGGGGTAAAAGACTCTGGCCGGTGTATTCCCGGCCACGGCGGCGTCCTCGATCGCATCGATGCGCTGCTGTTCGTTGGCGCCTATGTCTACCTGCACGTGAACTTTTTACGCTGATGAAGACCAGGATGCCCAAATACGGCAAAGCCCCCGTGGTTGTCCACGAGGGCCGCCAGATTCCTAAGCGAGACTGGTTAAGCTTGGCTAGATATGTTAAGCGGTTGAAAAATCAACCGCGAGTCCAGGTCACACCGACTTGCGCCGGTGTGTTGGGAGGAGACGCAACTCTCGGAGTTGTTGCCGCCGTTCGTTGCTGGTGGAATGAGGCTAGCAACGCTCATGCCGTCCTGGGCGCGGGCACCACTTCGGCTCGGAACTGTTTGAATCTTTGAGGTTTTCATGTTACATGCGGTAAGACGACGAGACACCGACGGTCTGATCCCCCTGACATTGGCGTCAGGGTTGGCGAACCCAAATGCCGGTTTTTCACCGTCCTAAATGACTGACAGCTTTTTGGTCATCAACGCGGACGGCCCCGAGACTCGCGTTGCGCTGGTGGAGGACGGCCTGCTGGCCGAGCTCTACATCGAGCGCAAACAGGAGCGTGGCATCGCCGGCAACATCTACAAGGGCCGGGTCGAGCGAGTCTTGCCGGGAATGCAAGCGGCCTTTGTGAATATCGGTCTGGAAAAATCTGCTTACCTGCACGTGTCGGACGTGCGTGGGACTCCAGACGATCTTCGCCGGTTGGTTTCGGCAGGCGAAGGACAGGGGCGTACAAGCGTACAGGACGACGATGAAGATGGCGAGCCGTCGGGGCCGCCAGGTGGCGCGCGCATCGAGGATCTGCTGAGAGAGGGTCAGGAAATCGTCGTTCAGGTAACCAAGGAACCCATCAGCACCAAGGGCGCTCGGGCGACTCGCTACATCTCGCTGCCGGGCCGGCACTTGGTCTTCATGCCAACGGTGGAACACGTAGGAATCTCGCGGCGCATTTCCTCGGACAAGGAGCGGCGTCGCCTGCGCGAGATCATCGATCAGATGCGGCCGCCGGGGACGGGCTTCATCGTGCGCACCGTTGCGGAGAATGTGCCGGAGAAGGATCTCCGCGCGGACATGGATTTCCTCATCAAGCTGTGGAATGAGATTGTTCGCCGTACCCAGAACAGTCGCTGTCCTGCGCTCATCTACAACGATCTCGATCTCCTGCTGCGCACCGTGCGCGACATGTTCACCCCCGAGGTGGGCAAGCTGATTATCGATTCGCGCGCCGAATACGACAAGATCAAGAAGTTCATCGCGGCGTTCATGCCGGACTTCACCGGGCAGATCGATCTGTACGACGGGCCGGAACCAATCTTCGACGGCTACGGCATCGAGATCGAAATCGACCGCGCGCTAGAGCGCAAGGTGTGGCTCAAGTCAGGCGGCTATCTCATCGTCGACGAGATGGAGGCCCTGACCGCGATCGACGTCAACACCGGCCGCTTCGTGGGCAAGAAGAATCTGGAAGACACCATCACCCAGACCAACCTGGAAGCCTGTCGCGAGGTGGCCGAGCAACTGCGCATCCGCTCGCTGGGCGGGATGATCGTGGTCGACTTCATCGACATGGACCGCGCGTCCAACCGCGACCGGGTCACGCGCGCCTTCAACGATCACTTGCGTCGTGACCGATCCAAGGCGGCGGTCACCCGCATTTCTGAGCTGGGTCTGATCGAGATGACCCGCAAGCGAACGCGCGAGTCGCTCCTGCACGCCCTGACCGAGCCTTGCGAACACTGCGAGGGCAAGGGCTACACGAAGTCGCGGCGGACCGTGGCCTACGAGCTGCTGCGGGAGCTGAGGCGGCAGGGCAACATGATCGAAGGGGACACCGTGCTCATCGAAGTGCATCCCGACGTCGCGCAGGTGCTCGCCACCACGGATCACGGGTACCTGGAGGACATGGAGAAGCGCTTGCAGAAGCGCATTATCGTAAAGGCGCGGGGCTCGTTCGCGCTCGAGGATTTCGAGTTGCGGTCCCCCAGCCAGAAGACGCCCCTTGATCGATCGGATGCGGATCGCGATGGAGATCGCGCCGATCGGAGGCGCCGCCGCCGCAAGAAGCTTGGCCCGCCCGCCGAGGTCGAGGCAATGCTTGAAGAGGAAGAACGCAGCAACGCTGCCGACCGAGAGGGGAGCCAAGATAACGGCACGTCGGCACCCCGAGATGACGAGCGTGCGGGCCAGCGTCGCGGACCAGGCGCGGAAGCGGCGGCGGGCGATTCCGCAACGGATGCATCGGACACTCGCCGACAACCTGGGATAGCCGATGGTCCAGCCAGCGCGGAGGCGCCGCAGGATGACCGGCCGAACAGCAGCCTTCCCCCTAGTGAGAGTCCGCAGGGTGCGTCCCAAACGCACGCGGCTCCCGGTCGCTCCGACGAGACCAAGCCTCAGGGCTGAGCGTCGTGTCGTCAGCCGGACGATGGCGACGGATGTTCTCTGCTGTGTAGTGATAAGTCTTACCTTTGCCGAGGTGTAGTTATCAACAGGAAAAGTCAAATAACTTCAAAGTGATAGAATTTTGATCAACAGCTTGCGGGTTGTTACGATCGCAGAACAAAACGTGAGAAAAGGACGTTCTGCGATGCGACGAGGACACAATTGAGCGAGACGCTCTATCGAGGTGCGGAGGTCACGCCCGTGGACGCGGAGTCGGTCTACGTTGATCCGCGGCAGACGACCTTCCGCTTTGCCGATTCCGACGATAGAGAGGCTGCCTCTCCGCCCCCAATGTCTCGTTGGGCTACACGATCAAGGAGCCTGGGCCGGGTCGTCAGGCTTCCGGCTGGCGAACGCTCATTAGAGGAGATTCGTCTGGAGCAGGCCGTGGCTGCCTATCTGCCACCTGGCCACGGTCTGCGTCTCGCGCTGACCGACAATCGGTACAACGTAGTGGCGGTGCGACGCGACCCCTCAACCTACTTCGTTAGGATTCATCGCATATTCGTCGGCGCCGAGCCCCGCCTTGTGCGGGCCCTGGCGCGCTACGTGGTCCACAACGACCGGCGCGCATCCGGCGTTCTTGGGGAGTTCATCGAGAGTCATGAGCACATCATCACACAGGCGCCGCGTCGGCCGCGTCCAGTAAGACTGAGGACGGCTGGACGCGTCCACGACCTGCAGGACATCTTCGATCGCCTGAATCGTCAGTACTTCCAGGGAACGCTCCAGGCGCGGATTACTTGGGGGCCGGCGGTTTTTCGTGCACAGCAGCGGTCCATCAAGATGGGTAGTTTTTCGGTTGAGGACCGCATCATACGCGTTCATCCGGCGCTGGACTGCGCCGATGTTCCGGTCTTCTTCGTGGAGTGGATTGTGTTCCATGAGATGCTTCACGGTAGGCACGAGATCCGTCGTAGCGGGGGGCGGCGCTGCTTCCATCCGCCTGAGTTTCTCGCCCAGGAACGCGAGTTTGCCGACTACCAGCGTGCCTGTACTTGGGAGAAGGAGAACGTCGATCGCCTGTTTAGGAGATAGCCTGAAGCCACTGTCATCTTGGCAGCACGGAGGACGGTTTTTGGCCAGAGAGTCGCTGGTGGCTGCGGGCTCGGCAAAGGATGGGCGTGCTCGCGAGTCTTTTCTGCTGGAACGATTGATGCTAGTTGCCTCCAAGAAACGCATGACAACGTCAAGATTCGGTGCGCTGGCGGTCGTTCTTGCAACGGCCATGGTTGGCTGTGGTCACACCCGGTACCTGGCCGGAACCACCATTCCTGCCACTGATGAGAACCTGGCCATCGTCGAGACCATTGAACAGTATCGGGCCTTTCTCATCGAGAAGAACATCGATGGGATGCTGCTGCTGGCGTCGAAGAAGTACTTCGAAGATGGGGGCACGCCCCAGGCGAACGATGACTACGGCTATGATGGTCTGCGTGAGATCTTGACCAGTCGTCTAGGCCGCGTTCAGTCTTTGCGCTACGACATCGAGTACCAGAAGGTCACGGTGCATGGCGATCGGGCTGAGGTCGATGCATTTCTCAACGGCGCATTCGAGCTGCAAAGCGAAACCGGCGAACGCTACCGTAGGGTCAACGATCACCACAGGTTCGTGCTGGAACGAACGCCCAACAACAAGTGGCGCTTCTTGAACGGAATGTAACGCCAAGTCGGCAGCGTTCATTGACCCGCAGGCGCGTCCGGGAGACGCTCTGATATGGGAACCCTGAAAGGGTTCCCATGCCCTCCCGCGATGGTCCGCCGCCGGCGAAGCCGGCGGGCTCCCCACACGACTACAGTCGGTAGACCAGCAGGCGCGCTTCCAGCGGGCCGTTCCACAGACGGTGGGAGATCTCATGCTTGCGCCGGATGGCACGCGCAAGCAGCGGGTTGCCGCACAGGATGACCGCGCGCCACCCGTGCATCCGGTCCAGGGCGTGGGCGATGGTGGCGTAGAGTTCGTCTAGAGGTTGCTCTGGTGACGGACCGGGTAGCCGTTCGCCGTAGGGCGGGTTTATGCAGATGGTCCCGGGCATGTCGCGGGCCGCAAGTGTCGCGACATCAGCGACCTCAAACAGGATGTCGTCGGCTACCCCGGCGGCTTGGGCATTTCTGCGTGCTGACTGAATCGCCGAGGTCAAGACGTCGCGGGCCCAAATGGGGCAAGGGGCTTTGGCCAATCGGGCGTCTTGCGCGGCTTGCTTGAGTCGCGCGAACACCGGGAGATAGCTCTGGTCTCCCCATCTCTCGAAACCGAAGGCGCGGCGCAGGCCCGGGGCGATATTTCGGCTGGCCAGCGCGTGCTCGATGGCCAGCGTCCCCGTGCCGGTCATGGGATCAACAAAGGGCTGGTCGGCCCGCACACCGCCCAGGGCCAGCACCGCCGCAGCCAGAGATTCCTTAAGGGGCGCTTCGGCCATGGCTACCCGGTATGCGCGTCGATGCAGCGGCTCGCCAGCCAGATCCACGAAGAGGCGTGCATCCCGTCCGCGCAGGTGCAAGACGATGGACACGTCGGGGTTCTTCGCGTCCACGTTGGGGCGATGGCCCATGCGGTCGCGGAGCGCATCGACCACGGCGTCTTTCACTTTCAGGGCGGCGAATCCCGAGTGGTGCAGCTCGGGGTTTTCGTGGGTGGTTGCTGTCACCGCAAGTGTGGTCTTGCTGCCGAAAAAGCGGTGCAGGTCAGCGGCGCGTGCGCCAGTGTAGAGAGTGTCGGCATCGAAAGCAGGAAAGCCGCCCACTTCGAGCAAGACACGCATGGCCACGCGCGACCAGAGACATATCTTCATCCCATCTTCCATGGTGCCGTCGAAAGAGACGCCGCCGGTGGCGCCGCGGGGCGCGTGTATGCGCTGGACCACCAGCTCGCGGCGGAGCGCACCCTCGGTGCCCCGAGCGCAGGTGACGAAGAATCTCATCGCCCCAGGACCTACCAGGTGACATTGGGCGCGTCGAGGGCAGGTTTCCGCGGTTTCCGCTCACTAGACCTAGGGGGTGTCCCTAATAGCCGGGGGGTAGGAACGGGGCATTGTGGAAAGCGGACGCTCGGCGCTGGCGGGCTGATGCCGGGAGCGCTCCTCGGCGGCCGCACGCCAACGGCCGCGCTGCGCGCG
>Ga0265316_10004345_pt1 | contig 14126 bp, 8 predicted proteins | sample 4522metaG_FD_202092 | JGI IMG/M metagenome (GOLD analysis project Ga0265316, IMG submission 202092) | Rhizosphere microbial communities from Carex aquatilis grown in University of Washington, Seatle, WA, United States - 4-5-22 metaG | ecosystem: Host-associated > Plants > Roots > Rhizosphere >... | reverse complement strand
CACAGGCGGCCACGCGAGCTTGGCGGGAAGTGCCGGAACCAGCGGCGCGGGCGGCCAGGCAACCAGCGGCGGCACAGGTGGCCACGCGAGCTTGGCGGGAAGTGCCGGAAGCAGCGGCGCGGGCGGGAACACCGTCGGTGGCGCTGGCGGAAATGGTGCCGGCGGCAAAGGTGGCAGCAGCTCCCGTCAGACCGGGGGGAACACGGGCGTCACGGGTGGCACGGGCGGGCCCGGGGGCACGCGCGCGACGAGCACCGGAGCGATCACCAGTGCGGGAAACCCCAACGGATCGTGCGGCGCCGGCGTCCCGGCCAGAGGCCAGCCCGCCGACATTTCCAATCCCACCACCGTGGTGGGCACCGGCAGCGAGGCGAGCTGCACATTCGCCAAGCTCCAGGCGGCGACGACCCTGGGCGGTGTCATCACTTTCAACTGCGGCAGCGCAGTCGTCACCATTCCGGTCACGGCCACACTCAGCCTCCCCACCAACAAGAACACCGTCATCGATGGCGGCAACAAGATCACTCTCGACGGTCAAAATGCCGTGCAAATCCTCAGGTTCGACAGTGCGAATTTCCAGGCCAACACCAACGGACTCACCCTTCAGCACATCACGCTCATCAATGGCAAAACCACGCCCACCCAGGCCATTCCCACGGCTCCGACGCCCTGTTCCCAAGGATGGGACGATGGCGAAGGCGGCGCCCTGTACATGCGGGACGGCAACCTCACGGTGATTGACTCGATCTTCACGAACAATCAGGCCGCTCCCCTCGGGCCTGACACGGGTGGCGGCGCCATCTACATCCTGGGCAGCAAGAATGGCGTGCTCATTGTGGGAAGCACTTTCAGCAACAACGCTGCCAGCAACGCCGGCGCCGTGGGATGCCTGTTCTCGGAACTCGACGTCTACAACAGCCTATTCACCAACAATACAGCAACCGGCAATGGGGCCAACAGCGACGACGCCACCAAGTGTTCCGTAATCAACAACGGCCAGAACGAAGTTGGCTCAGGCGGAAACGGCGGCGCTCTCTACAGCGACGGAAACTCGGTGAACATCACCCTGTGCGGGGACGCGATTCTCAACAACAGTGCCGGTCAGGGCGCCTTCGGCGGTGGCCTCTTCTTCACCAGCAACAACATGCAGGGGACCCTTTCCATCGCCGACACCACCATGACGGGAAACACCGGCGGACACTGGACGGTGGTTTCCACCGGCAGCGTCACCAACGTCGGCGACGCGGTCGGCACCAACGCAAAAAGCATCACCGTCACCAACTCGACCCTGCAAGGCATGCCGTAACGACGCCTGCGCGCACGTGACCGGGGATCGCTACTGTCCCCGCCGCAATTCCGCCAATCCAGCCCGCGCGGCTTCGACCACGCGCGGCTCTTTGTCGGCGCTGGCTGACCACTTGAGGGCCAGTACCGCGCGGGCCCCGCCCATGTGGGCCAGGGCCCGTGCCGCGGCCACGCGCACCGGTACGTATTCGTCGGTCTTCAAACGCTCCACCAGCGCAGGTTCAGCCGCAGCATCGCCGATCTCGCCCAAAGCCTGCACGACTTCTCGCCTGGTCAGCACGTCAGGCAAGTGTGCAATCAAAGCCGGTATCGCACGCACGTCGCGCAGTTTGCCCAGGACCGCAATGATCGACTTGCACAATGCCTCTTTCCCCGCACAAGCGTCCAATGCCTCGCCCAATATCATAACGCCTGCGCTATCGCCGACTTCGGCCAACCAAAGAGCCGCATAGCGGCGCAATTCCGCGTTGGCCTCACTGCCCGGCCGAGCTACGATGGCCAGCAGGCGCGCACGACCGGCCGTCTCGCCCAGCCTCGCTGCCGCCACCGCCGCCCAGTCGCGAACCTCGCCGTCGTCGCCAGCGTTCATGGCAGCCACCACCATGGGCCGCGTGTCTGGCCGAGCGGGCAGAGATTCGACCAGCAGCCGGGCCGCCTCGCGTCGCAGTTCCACTGACGCCCGCGATTGCAACAGTGTCGCCAGCTCAGGCGCGGCTTCCGCATCGCCCATGCGCCCGCGTTCTATGGCCTGGGACAAAGCCGGCGTGTCCGCGCCACTCAGGCGCTTGGACTCGAAGCGCGCTTGCTCGTCGAGCCAGGTGTCGAGCAGCTGGCGCAAGGCCGCCACGCGATCCGGCCGCGCTTCGGCCAGGTTGTGCTCTTCGCGCGGATCAGTTCCCATGTCGTAGTACGCGCAATAGTCCTTGGACAGATCGCAGATGAGCTTCTCCTTGCCCTTGACCACCATGCGCTTGTCCTCCACCTCGGCAAACACCGGCGGCAGGCGATCGTCGGGTGCCGGCCGCGCGGCCAACCACGGCCCCAGGTCGGTCCCGCGCATGCGCGCCGGCGCCAAGACATCGAGCAGCCCCAAGACAGTGGGCGCAATGTCGATCAATTGCACCGGGCCTGCCACCACATGCGGGGGCAGTCCGGGCACGTAGATGACCAGCGGCACACGCACCTGTTCGTCGTACAGCGTGGTGCCGTGGTAGCGCCCGCCGTGCTCGTCGAATTCCTCGCCGTGATCCGCGGCCACCACGATGATGGCATTGGGCCGTTCTTTCTGCAGATAGGCAATCACCCGGCCCACCACGGCGTCGCAATAGGCAATCTCGCTGTCGTAGCGGTCGATGTCGCGACTGCCGAAGTCGTGGCCCGGGTGTGCCTGATACGGTTCATGCGGCTCGAACAGGTGCAGCCACAGGAAGACCCGGCGCGGATTCTCTTTGCGGAAGAAATCGTCGATCTGCTCGACCCGCTGGTCAGCGTCCAGGTACTCGTACTTCACGTACTCGAAGTCGAAGTTGCTGGTTTCGAAAGTCTTCATCTTCTGCGCGTCGATGAAGAACACCGCGGGCGGAAAGAAAGCAGCGGTCTTCCAGCCGTAGCGGCGCAGGGTCAGAGCCAGGGTTTCGTGCTGGCTTTGCGGGGCCAGCCGCGCCAGTGTCGGGTAGTACTTGCCGGTCATCAGCGAGGCAATGGAAAACGAAGTGTGCGGCGCTTGCGCATAGGCGCGTTCGAAGCGCACCCCTCGCCGGGCCAGGGCATCGATGTGGGGTGTGGTGGGGCGGGCATAGCCATAGGCGCCCACGTGATCGGCGCGCGTGGCGTCCACTGTGATGAGCACGACGTCGGCGCCAGGCCGGTGCGGTCCCTCGGGCAAGGGGCTGGCCGCGGGCTGCAACGCCACACCTGGGTGGGCCGAGACAGGACGGCGTCGCGCCGGTAGCAGACGCAGCGCCAGGCTGCTCACCTGAGTCTTTTCGTAGGCGAAGAAACGCAGGTTCTGGCTTTCGGCCAGAACAGAAAGCTCGTGCGCTCCGACTCCAGCCAGGATCAGCACGCTAGCTGCGAGCGCCGCCGCGCCCTTGCGCTGCCAGGCCCGGCCGCCCAGCAGCGATCGCACGGCCAGCACGCAGGCCGCGACCGTGAACAATCCTAACGACAGGTGAAACCATGGATACAGTCGCGGCAGCACCACGCGATTGGCCTGCTCGGCCCCGGCCGCCGTAGCCAGCAAGCCCAGCCCCACCGCCGCGGACGTGCCCGCGCGACCTTCAATATAGTCGAGTAGTCGCTGCCACAGACTGCCCGCCAGCCCGACCAGCCCGAGCATCAGCAGGACCAGCACCACTGAGATCGCCTGATGGCCCGCCACGCGCGACGCCTTGGCCCCGGCAAAGAGGGCAAAACCGTCGTACGCCAAAAGCGGCGCTGCCATGATCATGGCGACCAGAGCCGCCGCCGAAATTCGAGAGACACGCGCCGCCACCGGGGCTGCGACGGTATGGACGAGCAGGGCCACAAGGGCCATCCCCGTTCCCAGCAGCGCGCCCGCAACGGTGCCCAGCCCTAGTGCGTACAACGCCGACGGCCGGGTCAGCGCGGTCGCGAAGGTGGCCAAGGCATCTCCGCCGCCAGCCAGCACGCCGCCCAGCAGCCCTGCCCAAAGAGCCGTTTGCCAACGACGGCTCATCCTGCCTCCTCAGCGATGGGGCGCCGGCGCAGCCAGCGCGCCTCGACCGCCTGGCGCAAAGCCACGTGTTCCGACGAGGCAAGCTCCGGATCCTTGCCCAGCAACGCTTCCGCTTCTTGGCGCGCCCGTTCCACCAGAGCGACAACGCCCGCCGGATCGCGCATCCACAAACTCACCACGCCGGTCTGCTGCTCGCCGTAGATCTCGCCCGGGCCGCGCCGTCGCAGATCCTCTTCGGCGATGCTGAATCCGCTGCTGGTGGCCGCCACGAACGCCAGTCGATCCAATGTCTCGGGATCCTGCGCGCCGCTGAGCAAGTGGCAGTTCGACGCCTGCCCTGCCCGTCCCACACGGCCGCGCAACTGGTGCAGCTGGGCCAGGCCGAAGCGCTCGGCATCCTCGATGACGATGATCGAAGCGCGCGGCACATCCACGCCCACCTCCAGCACAGTGGTGGCGACCAGAACATCAAGCTGTCCGGCACGGAAAGCCGCCACCACCTCAGACTGCTTGCCGCTCGGCATCTGTCCGTGCAGCAGGCCCACGCGCGCCGGCGCGAGCAGCGGCCGCAGCTCACGAAAGCGGGACAGCACCGAGGCCCGGCGGCCCTGTTTTCCCTCGACGATGGCGGGACACACCACAAAGCCCTGCCCACCGGCAGCCACGGCTGCCTTGACCGCGGCCATGGCCTCACGGCGCGCGTCCCCGCCCACGCCCAGATGGGTCGCCACGATCTGACGGCCCGGCGGAGATTCGTCGAGGGTGACCAGATCCAGATCGCCGTAGGCGGTCAGGGCCAAGGAACGCGGGATGGGCGTGGCGGACAACACCAGAAGGTGGGGAACCATGCCCGTTTTCTCGTCGGGAATCCAGCCCCCAGCCCGGCGCAGGGCGGCCCGCTGGCGCACCCCGAAGCGATGCTGCTCGTCCACAATGGCCAGCGCCAAGTGCTTCACGCGCAGACTCTCTTCCAACAGAGCATGCGTTCCCACCAAGAGATCAGTCTCAGCGTTCGCAACGGCAGCCAGCACTCGACGCCGCGCCTGTGCATCCAGCCCAGCATGCAGCACCGCAACCCGCAGCCCGGCCTTGTGGCCCCAATCCGCCAAAGTGCGCCCATGCTGCTCGGCCAGCACCTCGGTGGGCGCCATCAGCAGACTCTGGCCGCCAGCGCGCGCGACCAGCAACGCCGCGGCAAAAGCCACCGCGGTCTTGCCGCTGCCCACATCACCCTGCAGCAGCCGCTGCATGGGCGTCGTGCCGGTCAGATTCGCAAACACGGTCCGGATGGCGCTCTCCTGGGCGGCCGTGGGCGAAAAGGGCAGCGCGGCTCGTGCCGATGCCAACACCGACTCGCCGTCCACATCACAGCGCCAGCCCGGGGCGCGGTGGGCGCGGGCCCGTTCCAGAGCCAGCCCAACCTGCACTACGAACAGGTCCTCGAAGGCCAGACGCCTCTGCGCGGGTGCTTCCCCGGCCAGAAGCTGTGCCAGTTTCTCGTCGGAAAGCGAAACCACTGGCTGATGGACCTGGTGCAGCGACTCGGCGATCGAGGGAAAGCCGAAACGCTGAGCCACGCCTGCGGGCAGAACGTCGGGCACCAGCCCCGCCGCTCGCTCGACGGCCGCGGCCACGAGTTTTTCCACGACCCGACCGGGAACTTTTTCGACCGTCGGGTAGCGCGGCCGCAGCCCGAGGCCGAACTGATCGCCTGACGCCTGCTCCTCGGCCAGCAACGCCGTGACGTTGCGGGGATGCACCATCTCCACGCTGCCGTCCTTGTCTCGCCGCAAGGTTCCGGCCAGGGCCACGAGATTGCCTTTGGCGTAGGTCTTGGCCATGCCCGCATTGGGCCGAAACCAGCGCGCCCGCAATTCCGCCCCGTCCTGCTCCAGATACACGTCGAGCAAGCGCCGAAAAAACCGGTGAACCCGTCGCACCCGAGCCTGCACCACCACGGTCTGACCTTCTGGCAAGCTGGCCAGTGCGGACAGCGGATAGCGCGTGCGAAAATCCTCGTAGCCAAGCGGCAGAAATACCAGGAGATCGCGCACGCTCTCAAGCCCACGCGCGGCCAGGCGCGCCGCCGTCACTGGGCCCGCCCCGGGCAACGCAGTCACGGGCTGGTCGAGCAACGACGGATCAAGCGCGCCGGCCATATTCTGCGCCGGGGACAACGGCTACTTGAAGGTGAACTTTAACTGGTATTCGCAAATCGAGAAGACATCGCCCTCCTCGATCTTCTTGCCCTCGATGCGGTCGCCTTTGTAGTCGATGCCGTTGGTCGAGCCCAGGTCCTTGATGTAGTACTGGCCGTTGCGCCGAATCACCACCGCGTGCTTGCGCGAGATGTTGCCATCGCGAATAGGCAGGTCCGACGACTTGTTTCCGCGGCCGATGATGAACTGTTCCTTGTCGACGACGTATCTTTGGTTGCCGAAGATCAGGAACAGGGGCGGCGCGATTGTGCTTTCGGTTTGCGCCGGGACCGAGAAGCTTGCGGCAGGCGGCACCGGCGGCGGATGACTCGCGGACTGTTCGGGGCGGGCGGGCGGCAAAGGCGGCGGCACGGCCCGACGCAAGCCGGTGCGGGACATACCGCTGCCCTGCGCCTCGGACGCCGAGGGCACGCCTTCGCTGCGCCCATCAGGACGCGGCAGACCTGGCTGCGACAGTCCACTGCTGGGAGACATGACGAAGTCCGACGGGAGAAACCCTTGCTGTTCAGCCAGCGCCCGCATTGCTTCGTTCACCAGCTCGTCGACGCCCCGGTCCAGGACCTCGGACATGCGCTCAAAGCTCTGCCAAAGCACGTCGCGGCAGTAGAAGTGCCGCAGAGTCTTTCTGCTGGGATCGTTCGCCATGACTGTTTCTACCTCGTATCGCTGCTAGCCTCCCCTTTTCTGCAACGCCGCCGCCACGCGCTTCGCCTCTGCGCCGACGGTCACGCCGGCGGGGAACCCCTTGGGACTGGCTTTGTCGTCCGCCAGCTTCAACAACGCCGCCGCATCGCTCGCCGTGCCCAGTGACTGCCTGGGGTTGGCCAGCGGGGCCTCCAGTGCCCAAATCGCGGTGATGCGCGCCAGGGCCGACAGCGACGAGAGCGCGCCGAGCACCGCGGGCTTGGCGGGAAGACCGAGTTTGGTGATGTCCTTGACCAGGAAATCCGCCACGTCTTCCTTCTTGAAACTGAGCTTGTCGGAAAAGGCCTGCAGCGCGGGCAGCACCGCCTCGACCTTGCCTGCCTCCAGGGCAGCCTCGTACGCCCGATAGCGCACCAGATCTTTCTTGTCGTTGGCGATGATTTCCACGAGACCTTTTTGCGCCGCCGGGCCGCCTATCTTCTCTACCACGCCGAACGCCTCATCACGCACCAAGTTGTTGGCCTTGGGGTCGGCCGCAATCTTGAGCGCCAGCGGCAGTACGCTGGGGTAGCGCGCTTGCTGCAAGGCCTTGGCTGCCAACGCCGCCTCCGCCGGCGGGCCTTTGAGCAGCTTCTGGGTAAGAAAGTCCGTCGCGTTCTGCCCTCCCAAGGTGCCTATGGCTATCCATAGATCGTTGGGAATCTCGCTCTCGGCAGCCGCTCGCCGCACCAAGGCGGCGCCGCCCCGGTCGCGTGCCGACTCGTCGCCCACCTTGAGCAGCAGTTCGGCCAGCCCCTTGTAGGGCGCCTTGGGGTCCTGAAGCAGCCTGACCAGCATCGGTCCCGACGCCGCGCCGATGGCGCTCAGCATCTTGTCGAGTGAGTGCCGTCCCCCCACAAATCGACCGTCCTTCAAATCCTGCTCCACCGAGGTCAAGATCGCGGCGTCGATCCGTGTCTTGTCCTGCGCGTACGCCCGAACGCTGAACAACCCATCGCGGGCGTCGCGCGCCTTGGGCACCGGGGCGCTTTCCATGGCCTTGATGTGGATGGGAACCAGCGCCTTGAGGATCTCCCAGCGCTGTTCAGCCGGCAGAGCGGCCATCACTTCGTCCACCTTCTCGGGCATGCCCAGGTCGCCCAGGGCGGCCGCGGCCTCTGCGCGCAGGCCGGGCGCCACGCTAGAACTGCGCAGCGCCTCTTCGATCTTGGGCGGCCCTTTTTGCGTGCCTTTCCACTGCTCGATCTTTTCCGAGCTGACGCTTTCGCAGGCCGCCAGCAGGCCGAGCCCGAATGCAAATCCGAACACGAACAGCCCTCGCATGGCCAACGATGTTATCCACCCGTCGATCTTCGGGTCAAGCAACCTTCGCAACCAACCCTACGGTTTGTAGCGAAAGCCCACTGCCGCGGGCTAAACTGCCAGTATGAACAAAGTCTGGTGGGCAAAGCCCGCGTGTGCCGCCTTGGTCCTTGCGGCGGTGGCATCCGGCTGTGCCTTTCGGGGTGCAGCGGGCAAGCCCAGTGAAGCGGCAATGCGCCTGGCCAGCGAAGCCGCTGGCTTGGCCCCTGTCACAAGTGAAGAGGACTTCCTTGAAGCGAAATTCCTGTATCAAGCCTTGGCCCAGGGCTCCGAGGAACAGCCGCGCCTTCGCCTCAAGATGCTGGAATACCTGCTGGGCCCGCTAGCGACCCTCGACGCGCAGCGATTGCGGCGCGACCCCACCATCCTCGGCAGCGACGATGACTTCGATCGCCTCTACGATTCGCTTCGCGACGCCCTCGATCTCTTCCCTGCGCCTTTGCTGTGGCAGACCAAAGGCCTACCTGTGTCCGACCGCGAGCGGAGTCTCTTGGGCTCAGCGGCCCGTCTCATCGTGGGCGCCTACTCTCCGCGCGGCAACGAACTTCCAGTGGCGACGGGCCTCTTCGTGCTGCAGACCCTGGAGCCCCAGAACCCAGAGTGGACGGCACGGGTCGACCAGGTTCTGGCTTGGCTGGACACCGAGACACAGGTTTCCGTGGGCACTCCCGGACCGCGCACGCAGCCGACCTCGGCCGATATCCTCGACGGTGTCGCCGCCAGCTGGCCCAGCCCAGCGGTGGTGGAACGCGTGGCTCGCTTGGCCACCGATCGCCAGCAGCGACTCACCCGCATGTTGCGCCGACCGCCGGGCACAGGCGTGGGCGGGCGAAGCATGCTGAGCGAGCTGTTGCTCGACAGCGAGTCCCTCTCGGCCATGGCCATCAACGCGACGGCGCTTTACCTTCGCTGCGGCCAGATGAACCTCGCGGCCGAGGCTGCCGCGCGCTTCGTCGACAAACCGGGCGACGATCCCGAATTCCGCCAGCTCCTGGCCGCGGCCAACCGTCCTGGCGCTCAGGCAGCCGACACCCTGGCGCTGGCTCGTCGTTTTCTGCCCCGCGGCGAACTGCTGCTTGGCACCTCCAGCGACCGGGTCGATCCGGCAGCCGCGGCCGAAATCCTCCGCCGTGGGATCATCTTGTTCCCGAACGACCCCGAGCTGTTGCTGCTCGCTTCGCGGGTGGCCCGCTTTGTCCCGGCACCCTTTCTGGCCCTGCGCTACCTCGACGAAACCATTGCCCTGCTGGAACGACAGAAAGTCGGCGCAGACAAGATCGCCGATCTGGTGGCCGAGCGGATGGAGCTGGCTCTCTTGCGCCTCAAGGCCCGCATCGATCCCGAACGGATGCCACCGGTCCTGCGCGAGGCCGAGACCTTGCGCAGTCAACTCACGGAAAGCCAGCGAAAATTTGGCAACAAACACTTCAAGGTGAGCGAGGCTGATGTGGACATAGCGTTGGCGCGGGGATTGGTGGACGCGGGAAGGCTCGACGAGGCCGAGCCGGTTCTGCTGCGCGCCCGACGCGAGGCCACGGATGAGTATGACGTAACCCTGCAGATCGCAAACTTGGCGCTGAAACAGGGCCATCCGGACCAAGCTGCGGCCGTGCTGAAGAAGGCCCTCGACGTGCGACAGCGCAGGGCCGCCCCCGAAGAAACCGTGTCGTTCGTGGAGGGCCAGTCACGTTTGGCTTATGCCCTGGGCGCAGCCTACGAAACGACTGGCAACATGGACGACGCGCGCAATGCCTGGCGATTTGCCGTGCGCGGCTGGGAGCGTTTGATGATCGAGCAGCTGCGCCGCAAGAGCCTGGGCTCGTCGGCCGAGGCTACGTTCGAAGTGGGCCGACTGTACTATCTGCTGGGCCGGCGCGAAGATGGCCTGCGCAAGTTCGACGAAGCCATCGAGCAGGACGAATCGCGCGACCAAAGCTACATCGACGCCATCGCCTTCTTGGTCCAACGGGGCGACGCCGAGCCCGCGCTGGAAATCTACCGCCGCGCGATCTCCAAGCCGAATCGCATGGTCTCTGAATACGTCAAGGTCTACGCCTCGATGTGGATCCTGGACATCACCCGGCGTCGCACCGCCGCGCCGGATGCCGCCGCCTTGAGCTACCTGCGCGCCCTGGATGCGCGCCAGGTCGAGCTGCGTCCGCCGCGCGCCTCGGCTTGGTACCGCCAGCTGGTTCGCTACACACTCGACCGCATCAGCTACGACCGCTTGCTGGCCAAGGCCGATACGCCGGGCAAGCGGGCCGAGGTCTTCTTCTACCAGGCCATGCGCCTGCTGGCCGAGGGCAAGAGCAACGATGCCCACGCTCTGTGGTCCAAGGTCATCGACACCAAGATGGCGTCGTTCTTCGAATTCGAGATGGCCTCGCGCTATCTACGCACCGGCGCGCCCACGCAGCCAGCGTCGGTGGAAAGCGGCGAAACCATATAGTGCTATTTCACCACAGAGAGCACAGAGAACACAGAGATCGGAAAGGGGAAAGGGGTTCGGATCGGACGGAACCCAACCCTTCCTTTTCCGATCCGGCTCCGTGGCCTCTGTGCTCTCTGTGGTAAGAAAAGCTAGCCTCCTCCGCCGCCGGACGCCGCGGCGAGCGCGCACAGGGCTCGCAGGGCTCGGTAGCGCTCCGGCGCTTGCGGCTCGGCACGCAGACGTTGCAAGGTCTGCGTGAACTCGAGCCCGGGGCCGCTGCTGCGGACAACATCCGGCGGCCAGAGCAGGCGCGGGTCGACGTCAGCCGCGGCGGTCAGCAGAGTCGCGAAGTCCGAGCCGGACGCCAGGGACCGGCCTCCTGCAAAGAGAATGTGCAACCAGTGCACATGGGCGAGAAAGCGAATCGCGAAAGCGATTTCCTGGGCGCTGTCTGGGGCTGCGTCCGCTTCGCCAGCCGAGCCAAAGCGCAGCAAGGCCATGACCAGGGCCGAACCCGCGCTCTCGATTCCAAGTTCCAGCACGCGGCCGGCGACGACACGGCCGAGGGCTGGAAAACGTAGCACCGGCAAGATGCGTCGCCAGGACAGGGGCGGATGCAGGCGCAACGGATCCATTGCCTCGAGCAGCGGACACGCGCGAAACAGTTCTTCAATCGCGCGCTCGGCGCAGATGGGAAAGCCAATCTCTCTCCACCAGTCTCGCCGGCGTGAGGTCACAGTCGTCGCACTCATGCGGGCAAGCGCGCGCATGGCCACGCCGGGCGAGCCCCCAGCGGCCCGCAGCTCGAAACGCAACCAACTCGGGCCCACACGCAGCTGATGTTCCACGCGCACGACCTCGGGCCAGCGCACCAAGAGCGAGTAGCGGGCGACCGCCTCGCCGAGGTCGGGCGGCGGACCCAGGCGGGCGAGCTCCTGCGCCAGCTCGGCCACGCGCTCCTGGTCGCGAGGACGACGCGCAATCTCCGGATGCCCGAGCAGCAGCACGTTGTGCGCAGCCGCCGCCAAACGCAGTGACGATTCATCGAGAGAAGGAGGCTCGCAGTCACGCGCCAGGCCAGCCGCGCAAGCCTGGCGCAGCCGGGCCACCTCAGCCATGACCCGCGCTTCGTCTTGTCCGCGCGGAGCGCCGCCCGCTCTAGCCCGCGCCACCGCCGACCAGCCCACCGGTCGCCCAACATGCAGACGCCCGCCCTTGAGCAGGGGCAGGACAAATTTGCTGACAAAACGCCGGGCCATGCGGCTACTTTCGCTTGAGCCCCCACAAGGAAAACGACCCCAGCGGATCGCTCTCGATCTCGACAGCCTCTTCCAGCTCAGCTGCAGGATGGAGCCGCACCCCAGACGGCCGTGCCTCGACCGACAACTCGGCCAGGATGCGACGATCGAGCGGTTGCATCGCTGTCGCGGGAATGCGCAGCGGCGGCTCTGTCGCCGAGTGAAAGACCAGCCGTGACGCTTCTCCCGCGCCCAATCTCTTAGCCAGCGCCTCGGGATCGATGGCCGGCGCCAACTTCATGCCAGCCGGCACCAATACGCCGGGGGCCGCCTCGCCGAGGAGTCTGCCCAAAGGCAGCGCGACCAGCTCGTCGGGCGCCACCAGCAAGACCCCATCGTCGAGCATCGCGACTTGATGCCCGCGCAGCACCGTAGGGGGCAGGGCCAGGCACAACCGCCGCAACCATTCCACCTGGGCCCAGGGAATGAAGGCCGCCTTGGCGCGCGCTGGGATCTCTGGCGCGGGGACCAAGCGCAAGGGCACGTCCAACCGCTTGCTCTGCGCCGACCGAGCGGCCATCGGCGATGCCTCGCCGGCCGTGAGCGCAGGCAGGGGCAGGAGATCGGCAATGTCCGCCAGAACCGGCGCGGGATCGAGCAAGATGGCGCCCGCCGGGCGTGGAGACAGGAGAAGCAGGCGGTGTTCCGGAAACAGCACGCGGCAGCCCGCCAAATTCACGGGATGGCGATACCCAGCCGCGACGGCCACGCCGTCCGCGACCGGGCGATAGAGCGCCAGTCCCGGGGTATCGGACATCAGGCCGCGCAAGCGCGCAGGAAGTTCCTCGATATGAAACAGCCAAAAGACCTGGGCCACTCCAAAGGCGCTCTCCACCGTCTGCTCGCACAGGGCGGCCCGCGCCTGCACCCCTGCACGGAAGAGGTATTCGCACAAGCGGGCTCCCAATCCGCGTCGGGCCGTGACATAGCCAGCACCGCTGCCGTCGAGAGTGCCCTGAAATCCAACGGGCCGGCGCAGAAGATCGAGCCCCAACAAGAGGCGAAGCACGGACCTCTCTCCCTCGGCCTGATAGCAGACGACTTGGTCCGCTCCATAGAGGACGAAATCCCCGGGCTCGCGCGCCACCTCGTCCACGTCGTAACCCATGGGTGCGCGCGTGTCGCGGTACTCGACGAAGTGCCGGCCTGCGCCGGTCGCGGCTCGCCCACCGGCTGTGCGTGCTGCCTGCGCAACCAAGTCGGCGGCCTCGGTCGACGGCGCAGGCACCAGCACCAGCATTTCGCGCAGCCCAAGCGGCGAGCGCACCGGAACCAGGCGCATGCCTGACCAGCACGCATCCAGATCGCTCGCCGCGGACAGCAAACGCAAGAACCACACCACGCGGTCCAGGGTGGCAAAGCGAGCCACCATGTCCCGTCCGCTCACCACGCCACGGGCATCAGCTGCCAGTCCCGGCAGCGTAAAGCGTACCTGGCCAACTGCGACGGGAACTATCATCGGACTGAGTGTACTCTCAGTATGAGCCCCTGCGAGCTGGCGGCGCTCTTCGTGGAAGGCTTCGGATCCGCATGCGAAACCCTTCCTGTCGGCCTCTGTGGTGAGACTCCGGATCGCGCCGGCGGCCGTCAAGTCCCAAGAGAATCGTGGTTCGCACCTATGCCCCGACGCTATCGGGTTGCACCGGGCAAGTCGGATTCCAGGGCCGAAATCACCCCTGAAAACGCTTGGCGATTTTTCTCGCTCAGCGAAGCCAGATCGCGATGAGCGTCGAGCACGAGTCGTCCGATGATGTCCGGCACCATGTCCCCGTCATCCAGCGGCAGTTCCGAAACGCTGGCCTCCTCGGCAAAGGGCCAGCGCTCGAGGATGACGAACAGGGTGTCGAAAGCCGCCGACAGAAGGCACGTCATCACATCCTTGACCCCGCACACGATGACGGCGCGGCGGCCGTGTTCCAGTGTGGTGCGGCCCAGATGGGCCAGAAGGCCCATGCCGGTGCTGTCGATGCTTTCCAGTTCCCGCAGGTCAATGATGACGGTGTCGCCCGGCTTCTGAACCAACAGGTCGTCGATGAGCGAGCGCAACGTGCGCGCGGTCACGTAGCGAACGTGTCCCTTCAGCACCAAGATGGGCGACTGGTCATAGCGGCCGCAATAGGCCCTAGGCGCTCGCACGGTTGCCATCGCTGCCTCCACGCTGAATGATG
>Ga0265316_10004344_pt1 | contig 14127 bp, 13 predicted proteins | sample 4522metaG_FD_202092 | JGI IMG/M metagenome (GOLD analysis project Ga0265316, IMG submission 202092) | Rhizosphere microbial communities from Carex aquatilis grown in University of Washington, Seatle, WA, United States - 4-5-22 metaG | ecosystem: Host-associated > Plants > Roots > Rhizosphere >... | reverse complement strand
GGTCGCGGGAATCAGGACGGATATTTTGATGGGGCTGGGCGTCGCCGCGGCAGTATCGATTATTGCCGCCGGCTGGGCGATGCTGGCAGCCCAATGCAGAAAGTTAGATAACTGGCGGGGCGATACACTTGGGGACATTATCATGCTGCCCGGAGATATCATTTGCGCCTTTCCCTGGCTGGTTTTACTGCTATTGCTGATGGATATGGCCACGCTCCACAGCCCCGCGTTAATTTCGTTCACCGTCGGGGTGTTGCTGCTGCCGCGGGCGGCGAGCCTGATTCAGGAATCCCGCCTTTCGGCACCTGAAGGCGAAACCACGCGTCGGATTGTGCTGCGGTCATTACCGGTTGTATTTATTTTTGTTACCGCCGGCGTTGTCCTGTATGTCTCCGCGCTCGGCTGGCTGGGCTTCGGTGCGCCGCCGGGTATTATCGAACTCGGGGCCTTTGCCGCCTCAGGCAACGCCTATCTGCAAACCGCGCCGTGGCTGGTAATCGCCCCGTCAATCGTCCTGATATGGATATTGTGGATATGGGTCATGACCGGAGAAGCGCTGCTGGAGAAGCTCGGTATCCGCTCCGGGGCGCTTTGGTCCAAAACGATGGAATAAGGGCACAGCTTTGTCCGCCTGTTTCCGAACTTCCCTTGCCATATTTCTGATATGATATGTTATCTGAACGATTCATATCTTGTTTATTATATTTATTTTGAATAAACCGGCTACCGGAGTGCAAGAAAATGAAGAAAACAATGGGGATTGTTGTGCTTTCACTGGCATTGGTTGGGCTAATTCTTTCTATCAGCTGTTCTCCGTCGAAAACTCCTACTATTACTACAAATTCGTTACCGGAAGGGACTGAAGGCGTCGCATACTCACAGATTCTTGAAGTGCATGGTGGTACCCCTCCTTACATTTGGTCTGTCACTGGAGGAACACTACCCATAGGACTACAGCTCGACCCTAATTCGGGTGTTGTTTCCGGTACACCGTTAATAGCGCAAAGCGCTGCTTTCGTGACGTTCCAGTCAACTGATAATTTGAAAAAGATAGCTTTCAAGCAAATCCTAATGACTGTAAATCCTCCTACCACAAATACTACGACGACAACATCTGATACTGTTATCTCAGCATCATCCAACACTACGAATGGGCTAAAGTTATCGCTTTCAGTGGATGCCACTCCAAATATTCAGCACCAGATTTCAATAACTCTTGATGAAACGAATGTACTATCGGAAATTAATAATATTCCCGTGTCGGATAATTGGTCTTACAAAGGCTTGGGCGTAGCTCCATGCGATTTTACCTCTCCCTACGGAATAGCAGTCTTTGAGGGAGACTATGTTGCTTCAAATTTGTCAACAGGAACTCCACTAACACTTTATAATCCCCATATAACTCGGTTATGTCCCACAAATTATCCAGTAATCTCCTATTCTTTCCAACCTTCGCTTGATTGGGCACAGGTCATTGAAAATCCTGCTAATCCATTACATAACTTTCAGCAAATGCAATATGAACTTACAATAAATGGATATTGGCCTGATGATAACTTTAGCTCTAATTCACAGTTAACCAGCTTTAAACCAAGTGTTTATACAGTCGTTGCCGGTGATGAGTGGGGCAATTTAATTATTCTTCATTTCACTGTTGTCTCGTAAAAGTTTGATTTATTTATAAAAACAGGTTACGTTTACTATATTTAATCTTCCCATTCCGTTCTTGTTAAAGAGCGCAGCAGAAAACGAAGATAACAAACGAAAGAGGAGCGCTGTCGCACTCCTCTTTCTAATCATTCTTTTCGGGCACCGTCCCCCGGTCTATTTATATCCCCTGGTATATTTCTTTTCGGCTTAATAGCATACCATTCATATTATTTATTTCGCGAAGAATAACAAAAACATTAGACTTTCGTTAGTCCGTTTTGGTAATTTCGTATCATTTACAATTTATCATTTTTTATTAATGATATATATATTATTGTTTTATATATGATATTTTTAGTATTATTCTAAATTTGTGCTAACCGGAAAGCAATCAGGAGGTTAATTGAACCTTTTTAAGCTGTAGGGAGTGTGGCAGGTGGATATACAAATGCCCTATTCTTTCATGGGATAGGGCGGATAATAAACAATAATAAATAAAGATTAAGAGGAATCATAATGAATTTCAAGAATAAAAAATATTGTTTTGGCTTAATACCTATTATTATTTCTCTGGTTTTAGGAATGATTTTACCCGTTAGCGCAAATTCAGACAACCTAAAAATGACCCCTGAATCGGTTACTGCGGAGGTATATGCTAAATATTATGGCGTATCTATAGAAGAAGCACTTCACCGCCTACAACTTCAGGATTCGTTCCCCGGTCTGCCTACCGCGCTGGAAAATAACGAACAAGGAACCTTTGGGGGAATCTGGATTCAACACGAGCCAGAATACAAGATTGTCGTGGCGTTTACAAAAAACGGACACCAAACTTTCAATGAATACAGCAAATATTTAACAGAAGATGCAGCTGCCTATATCGAGCTAAGAGTTGTTAATAAATCACTTGTCGAATTAAAGAACGAACAGGATAAATTGCTCAAATATTTGAATAATCAAGGATTACAGATTGTTTCTCGCGTGGATGTTATCAATAATTGTGTTAGCATAGATGTCGCCAAGACTGATAAGGATAAGTTTTCTATCGCAACACAAAACTCTGCATCAGTAATACCGGACGGATTAGAAATAAACTTCGTTGATAGTTTACCGGTACCTACGACTGACATATATGGAGGGCTCCAACTCCTTTCTCCTAATCCTCCCTACTATAGTGGCGGAACGTCTGGCTTTGCTGTTATAAACACAACAGGCACAAAAGGTATAATGACTGCCGGACATCTATCCACCCAGCTTGGTAACCCTGTATATTATGTGGATCCTTCTCATACTTGGCATACTTTATCATATCAGAGCGGTTATTACTCGGGATCCTATGATTGGCAATGGTGCACATGCCCAGGATTGTCTGTTACTAACAAAATCCAGTGGTGGGACAACGGTTGGACTTTTGATGTTACTTCGAAAAAAACATACACTGAACAGGTGATAGGCGATGTCGTCAGTAAATATGGTAATACAACACATTTCACCTGCGGCCAAATTTCTAGCACAACAACCACGCTTCGTGTTCCCCTTAATTATCCATCATGGATAGAGGTCTCTAATATATATGGATATCCCAATTTGGCTGCCGGTGGCGACAGCGGTGGTCCAGGGGTTATAGCCCTTGGAATAACTTCTGAAGCAACGTCAGACGGTCAAAAAGCCTATTACATGGCTCAAAACTTTATAGAGCCGTGGGGCGTTTCTGTCATGACATCACCGTAAATAAACTTGACGGGAAAAATTGCAGCCACAGTGTATAATATCTGCAGTATCGCTGTGGCTGCAAAGGTTATTGGAGTTTAAATTTAAAAGGTAGAAATATGCTGAAGCGAAATATTTTTAGCTCATATTGGTGCACTTGTTTTTTCGCAATGAAATCAGAGAGATTTCTGAGGTTGATGCTGACTCTTAGCATGCTGGTATACATTTCCGTTTTCGCAATCAGCTGCAATTCCGTTGTCAAGAGAAATGCTGAACCATTTTTCCCTACGCAGATCCTACCTGCGAAAGCATATATGCTTGCGTTATTAAAAGGCGGTACACTGATTATTGATAATGCCGGCGATATAAGAATAGGCTCCCCTAACTTGTCCGCCAGTTCCCCAAACGGTGCTTTAATAATTTGGCCCTATGGTTATTCATTTAAAACCGAAGGCACAAACATATGGATTATTAATGATAAAGGCCAAACCGTAGCAAGGGTTGGAGACAAGTTAGACTTAGGCGGCGGATTTGTTGACGCTTCTGTGGCCGCGGTCTTAATCGGGCAAGCATTACCAAAAAACGCTGTTGGACCTTACTATATTGCCGCGCCACTGCAAGCAAGCCCATAGATTTCGGTTAAATTTCAAATGGGTAATTAATAATTGATTATATCAGTCAATAAATATCCTAACGATGTCTTCCATAAATGCAAAGCCGGGCCACTATGTAAAAGAGCCTTTTGTCCCCGGGTCTATTTATATCCCCTCGTATATTTCTTTTCCGCTTTAAACATTTCGTCCACCAGTTGCTTTGTCTCATCGATGGTGCAGACGGCGCTCGTCAGCGGGTCCAGCAGAATGGACTGGAAGATTTTGGTCTTGTCCTTTTCCATGATGCCGCGCACCGCCAGTTCCTGCACGCTGATATTGGAGCGGTTCAGGGCCGCCAGCTGCGCCGGTAAATCCCCGACATAGCAGGGGTTGATGCCCTGCTTATCCACCAGGCACGGCACTTCGACGCAGCAGCCGTCCGGCAGGTTGGTAATCAGGCCTTTGTTCATCACGTTGGCGTTAATCCGCAGCGGTATCCCCGTCTCTAGGGAACGGATAATCGTCGAGCCGTACTCGCCGCTGTGCGCCGTCGGGAATTTGAAATCGGCGGCAATCTGGCCCCGTAATTCCTTATCTGTGGCTTCATAACTGGGGCGTATGACTTTCTTATTTAACAGGTATTTTTCCAGTAGTTCCGGCCGCTTCTGGAAATACGGCACGTAAATCGACATATGCATACTGGACTCGGTGACGAAATACCCGAAGGCTTTCATCACTTCCGCCCGCACCACATCCGGGCCGGCCCAGTGCGCATCGTCCGCCGAATAAACCGCCGGGTTTTCGAGCTTCTTGCGCAGCAGCGGATAAGCATCCTCGCCCTTCCATTTCAGCTCCAGGAACCAGGCCATGTGGTTGATACCCGCCACCCAGTAGGAAACCTCATTGGCCGGCACACCCATGTATTTCGCCAGGTTCGTTGCCGTGCTCTGCACGCTGTGGCATAACCCGACCGTCTTGATTTTGGTGTAATCGTTGATTGCCCAGGTGATGATCGCCATCGGGTTGGTGTAGTTCATTAGCCAGGCGTCCGGGCAGAGTTTTTCCATGTCGCTGCAGATATCCAGCATCGCCGGCACATGCCGCGCCCCGTAAAAAACGCCGCCGGCGTTAATCGTATCGCCGCGCCCCAGTTCGATGCCGTGAAACGCGGTCGGGGACGGATCTTTGACCGGGACCCGCTGCCCCACTCTGATTGTCGTCAGCACGTAATCGGCACCGTCGAGCGCTTCTTTCCTATCCGTAGTCGCTTCGATTTTAGTGTTGTATTTATTTTGCTTCACGATTTTCTTCGCGAACGCCGCAATCAAATCCAGCGGCTCCTGCTCGATATCCATCAGACAAATCGTGCCGTCCCTCAGCTCCGGGTATGAAATGACATCCGTAATCAGATTTTTCGAAAAGGTGTGGCTGCCTGCGCCGATTAGTACTATCTTTGCCATTTTTATCTCCTTAATATTTTTAATTGCTCAATACAGAGTTATTTGTAGCCCTGCACGTATTTGGTCTCCGCGGTAAACATTTCATCCACCATCTTTTTGGTCTCATCCAGGGTCAGCATCGCCGCCGTAATCGGGTCCAGCAGGATGGCGTGGAAAATTTTCGTCTTGTCCTTTTCCGCCACGCCCCGCACAATCAGTTCCTGCATCCCGACATTGTTGATGTTCAAAGCCGCGACCTGCGGCGGCAGGTTCCCGATATGGCAGGGATGGATGCCCTCCCCGTCCACCAGGCACGGCACCTCCACGCAGCAGCCTTCCGGCAGATTGGTAATCAGTCCTTTGTTTTTGACGTTGCCGTAAATCACTGCCGCTTGGCCGGTCTCGATGGAATGGATGATAATCGAGCCGTACTCGCCGCTGTGGTCGACCGGGAACTTGAAATTATCCGCCAGTTTCTGCTTCAGCAGTTCATCCTGTTCTTTGTCCCGCGCCTGGTTATTGGCGATATTGCTCTGGTATTTGGCGCCGCTGGAAATTTTGTATTTTTCGATGGTTTCCGGCCTCTTCCGGAAATACGGCACGTAGGAGGCGCAGTGCCCGCTCGATTCGGTCACGTAATAGCCGAAAGTTTTGAACATCTCTGCCCGGACGATGTCCGCCCCGGCATAATGCGCGTCCGCGCCGGAATAAACCGCCGGGTCTTTAAATTTTTCCCGCAGCAGCGGATAGGCATCTTTCCCTTTCCAGTTGAACTCCAGGAACCAGGCAAAATGATTTATTCCCGCCACCCAATAGGATATTTCCTCAAAGGGCTTGTCGATGTATTTCGAGAGTGTTTTGGCCGTGCCGTAAACGCTGTGGCACAACCCGATACTCTTGATTTTGGTGTAATCGTTGACCGACCAGGTGATAGTCGCCATCGGATTGGTATAGTTTAAAAGCAGCGCATTCGGACAAAGTTCTTCCATATCGTGGCAGATCTGCAGAATCGGCGGCACGTGCCTGATGGAATCGAAGGCTCCGCCCGACCCGATGCAGGCCATATCGCCCTGGTCGACGCCGTACTTCAACGCAATCGACCTTTCGATATCCAGATGGTGAACGCCGCCCACTTTCAGCGTAATCAGCACGTAATCCGCGCCGTCCAGGGCTTTGCGCCTGTCCGTCGTTGACTCGATTTTGGTATTGAATTTATTCTGCTCCACCAGTCTCCGGGCGAAAGCCGTCGCTAAATCCAGCGGCTCCTGCGCGATGTCCATCAGCGTAATCGTGCCCTCTCTCAGTTCCGGATAGGAGACGATATCGGTGATGAAACGGCTGGAAAAGACATGGCTCCCCGCCCCGATAATCACAATCTTGGCCATTTTAAACCCCCTGATAACTTGATGCCTGTTCAGATGGTAAAATTATTATGTTAAGAACAATATCAAAACGCCGCGTCATTGCGAGTCCGCCTAAGGCAGATGAAGCAATCCCGGTGTGGGATAGCTGTCCCTGCGTTGCATGCCCTGTTATTCAATATTGAATTCAATTATAGCGTAATTCTACCTTTTATTTCCCGAAACTCTTTTTCACATCCCGGTCGATCCAGTACCGCGCCCCATAATAACTTAACAGGCTGGGGCCGCCGGAACCCATCCACACCGAATGTCCCTGAGCGGCGTATGCTTTGACCCACGGCTGGTAGAGTGAATATTGTAACGGCAGCAATAATGACACGGCATAATGCTGCCGTGCGACATGCTCGTTGGCATCCCGGATTACCCGCTTCAGTTCATCATCGTTTTTGGCAGTCGTCGCCTGCGGATAAAAAGAGTCGAAAACAGGGTTGCTGACATGTGCGAAGTTCGCGGCATATCCCGTCTGGAACTGGGTCACGACCCGCAGCGGCGGTTTATTGTGGCCGAGCGGCCCGTACGGCCGGTACATTAACGCGTCGTGCTTCTGCTCGATTTCTACAAAATTAGCCCAATCGGCGGGCTCCATTACCTGTATTTCCATGTCGATGCCGATATCCGCGAAGTAAGACTTCACCACCTGCAGCAGGTTCAAATCGCCGTCGCTGGCTGCCACAATGTGTGTTCTAAACCCTTTGGGGAAACCGGCCTGAGCCAGCAGTTGCTTCGCCGCCGCCGGATTATAAGCATATTCGTCCTTCAATTCCTGCGGCCATTCCTCATAAGGGTAACCCCACCCCTTCATCTCACGGTTGGTCAAAGTCGAGGGATAAGGTTCTACCGTGCCGCCGTAATATGATTTGGCGATGGTTGGTAAGTCAACGGCCATCTGCATTGCCTTCCGGACACGGATGTCGTTAAAAGGCGCCTTGTCGTTTCTCATCTGGACTGTCGTCGCCGGGTCGCCGGAAGTGACAATCATCTGTATTTCCGGGTTCGATTGCTGAATTGCCTGGGCTTGTTTGTATGAAATAGAATGAATAATATCCAGTTTGCCGGCGCGCATCGCCGCGGCCGCTTCGGTTTCATCGGGGATAATTAAATATTTGATTCCATCTATATATGGCAGTTTATTCTCCGGGTGCCGTTCGTCTCTTGCCCAGTAATTGGGATTTCTGACCAGCGTCGCCGAGTTGCCGGCAACAAAATCCTGCAGCATAAACGGGCCGGTGCCCACGGCATGGTGCCAATCCCGCACATCGCCCCACATCCTGACCGCATCCGGGTTCTCCAGGCACTGCGCCTGGCTGATATTGTGCAGCGCTTCCATGATTAAATCAGGGTTCAGTGTTTTGAACTTGAAGACCACGGTGTATTTGTCCGCCGCCGTTACGGAGGCCAGGTCCTGTATCCGCACGTCCGTCGAACGGTAGGGGCTGGGTTTATCGAAACCGCCGCCCAGCCCGTAGAACCTGTTATAGTGAAATACCACATCGTCAGCCGTGAATTCCCGCCCGTTGGCCGGCGGCACATCCTGCCATTTTATCCCTTTACGCAGGTGGACAACATGGGTTTGGGGATCAGGGAACTCCCAACTTTCGCACAGGTTGCCTCGCCAGTTCTGGAAACGGTTGCCCCCGACCTTGGTATCCTTGACCGCCGGGTCCAGTGTCCAATCGGGCACCACCAGCCGTTCCATCCACGCCCCGTAGATTCCGGTGAGCTCCCCGAAATACGGGTCGAAGTTAACGATATTCCGGCTGGCACGCACCGTAAGTTCTCCGCCGTATTGCGGCGTGCCGAGTTTATCCCACCACCTTGCGGCATTGTTTTCCATCATAACTCCTTTAAATCCGGAAACCTGTCACCCCATAGAATTTATCAGCTTGTGGATGTTGATTGTCAAACAAAACGCTTGAACCGGACCGGTTAACTTTCCTTGGTTTTTCCAAAGCCATTTTCAGCGTAAAGATTAGCGATATTTTAGCAGTGCCTATCAGCCTTGTCAAATAAAACCGGCAACAGGACAACAGGGAAAATATCTGTGCGGCAGATTGATTTTCGACTCAATCAATCGTATACGCTGACCGCTGAAAGCTAAAAGCTGATAGCTATTTGTGTCTTACAAACAAATATTCTTTTATAAATAACAATTGAAATCTGTTTTATACTATGCTATTATGAGTCTCATTAATATGATTATTTCTGTAGTTATTCTATGTCAAAGGATAGTTAATGCCCTATATTAACGATTATATGGCCGAGGTGAAAACTATCGCCTCGCTGGTTGACCGCGCCGCAATCGAAAAAACAATCGATTTCCTGATCGATATCCGCGAGAAAAAAGGACGGTTGTTCTTTATCGGCGTGGGCGGCGGAGCAGGTAACGCTTCCCATGCGGTCAACGACTTCCGGAAAATCGCCGGTATCGAGTCTTATTCGCCCACCGATAATGTCTCCGAACTAACCGCCCGGATTAACGATGACGGCTGGGAAACCTCTTTTGCGGCCTGGTTGAAAGGCAGTAATCTCAATGAAAAAGACGGTGTTTTTGTGTTATCGGTCGGCGGCGGCAACCGCGAAAAGAACGTCAGTGTCAATCTGGTCAAAGCGCTGGAATATGCCCGCAAAGTCGGCGCCAGGATACTGGGTATTGTCGGCCGGGACGGCGGTTATACTGCTGAGGTTGCGGACGTTTGCATCATCATTCCCGTGGTTAACAGCAGCAACATCACGCCTCATACCGAGGCTTTTCAGAGTGTCATCTGGCACCTCATCGTCTCCGCCCCGCTGATGCGCCGGTCAGAAATGAAGTGGGAGTCGACAAAATGAGACTGAGCAGCAGAACAAAAGCCGTCTTCCTGGACCGGGACGGCGTTGTGAACGAACTGGTGTACTTTCCTGAACACGGCATCATCGATTCTCCTTTTATCGCCGGCCAGTTCCGGCTGTGCCGCGGCGTGCCTGAAGCCATTAAAAAATTCCAGCGCGCCGGTTATAAGGTAATCATCGCTTCGAACCAGCCGGGCATCGCCAAGGGGCATATCCTGCTGAACGACTTCAAACGAATCAGAAATACGATGAAAACCCAACTGGCGCAAGAGGACGTCGTCCTCGACGGCGAATATTACTGCCTGCATCATCCGCAGGCAATAATCGCACGCTACCGCGCGGATTGCGCCTGCCGCAAACCAAAACCCGGTCTCATCTTTAACGCGGCCCGTGATATGGACATCGATATTGCCGAATCCTGGTTTATCGGCGATAACGTAACTGACATGCAGGCCGGACGGAGCGCCGGCTGCCACACGCTGCTTATCGGGAAAATGCATTGCGAGCTTTGCACTTTGATGTATAATGAGGGCGTCAAACCCGAGGCCATCAAGCCGGACCTGCAGGAAGCGGCAGATTTTATATTGAAAGGAGCATGAGATGAAAATCTTTCTTGATTCCGCCAATATCAAAGAAATCGAAAAATGGCTCTGCTATGGTATTGTTGACGGGGTTACTACAAATCCCTCGATTATGCTGAAAGACGGCATTTATAATATCGAGGAAGGGGTTAAAAAACTGGCCAAATTGATTACGCCGCTCCCGCTCAGCGCGGAAGTTACCACCAACGATTTGAAAGAAATGGTGGAACAGGCAAAGTGGCTGGCTTCATTAGCGCATAATGTCGTCATCAAAATACCGGTAGAAAATGAATTCGGCTTGCCCTGTTTGGGGGTTATCAGCCAGCTCGAGAAATCCGGCATCAAGGTAAATGCCACTGCTATCCTGTCATTTGGACAGTTGATGTTCGCGGCCAAGGCCGGCGCCACCTATGTCAGTCTTTTCGCCGGCAGGATCAATGACGAAGGCGGGAACGCTGCCGAAGTCATCGCCAACTCTGTGGCCTGGCTGGACGACTGGGATTTCAAGAGCGAATTGATTGTGGGCAGTATCCGCTCCGCGGGTGATGTCATCAGCGCGGCGCTGGCGGGTGCGCACATCATTACCGTGCCGCCGCAGTACCTGGATAAAATCGCCGACCATAAATATTCAAGGGTCACCGTCAAGGAATTTATCGCTGACGCCCAAAGCGCCCTGAAAATGATGGATAAACCCAAGATTTAGGCTGTGGAATAATAAGCCGGGAAGAATTCGTCCTCTCTATCTCCATCCCGATGAAAGCTTGTCCCGTACCTTGATACGGGATCGGGATCCAGCCGCCATATCCTTAAGTGTCGTTCCCATATAAACCGGAACCTCATTCTGAATCGCCCTTCCGTAGGGGATGGTTTAGTTGCAGACGTAACCCTCCCACCCCGTTCTCCCTGGCCAACATTTCTCCCTCCTTTCTAAGAAGGGAATAAGGGAGCATTTTTAGGGCCAGGTTTCGAACCTTGGACTTTAAGTGAAATACTTACGAACGCATTCGTAATGTACGACCGTATAAACCAATCATTACAGAACAAAGGCGATTTTCTGCGAACGGCCTACGTTCCGATGGTGGAAACTTGAGATGGGGCGCAGGGAAAGCATTAACGATGGATTTTAACAAGCGGTGATTGAGTATTGATATCGCCAACTCAATCTGATTATTTAATCAGATTATTCTCCAGAACACTAATCCCGAATTCTTTCAAAGCATTGGTCAATGCATTTAACGGCAGCCCCATCACGTTGTAATAATCGCCCTCGATTTTTTCCACAATCACCGCGCCCAGCCCCTGAATCCCATAGGCTCCCGCCTTATCCAGTGGCTCACCGGTCCGCACGTAAGCAGCGATCTCCTGCCTGGTTAGTTTTTTAATGTAAACTTTAGTGTTTACAGTGCCGGAAAAAACCTTATTCGTCGCAGTGTCTAAAACAGTAAAACCGGTAATGACTTCGTGGGATTTCCCGCTGATTTGCGCCAGCATTTTGCGGGCTTCAACAGCCGTGTGCGGTTTACCCAGCAGTTTTTTGCCGATTACCCCGATCGTGTCTGCCGCGATGATAAGGGCATCTTTATGTCTGGAGGAGACCGATTTGGCTTTGGCCAGCGATATCCCGCGTACCAGTTCGTCCGGTTCCAGCGCCGGGTCTATTTCTTCTGCACAATTGCTGGCATCGACCTCAAACTTGAGACCGATTTTTTCGAGCAATTCTTTGCGCCGCGGCGACGCCGATGCCAGTATGATTCTTTTCATATCAGAACTTATGGTCGAACTGAGTATTTTTTAACCGAAATGCGGTTGTTTTGCCGGCTATTGTACAGGGTTGATCGCCAGCATTGTAATCACAAAAGTTAAATCCTGTCCCGCTAACGGATTACTGGCGCTTGGTGTTGCTCCGTAAGCCTGGGCCGCCGGGATTGTCACCGTTTTTGTTTCGCCCACGTTCATACCGGTGACCGCATCATCAAAACCGGCAATAACTTGACCCTTACCGAGTGTAAACGAGAAATGCTGGTCGGTGCCCACGGTTGTCTGATACACTGTGCCGTCGGCCAGTTTTAAGGTGTAATCTACCTGTACTGTAAACCCTGATCGGGCTAAAGGAGATTGTATCTCAAGAAGTGTTATTACAAATGTTAAATTCTGACCGGCTAACGGATTGCTGGCGCTCTTCTGTGTGCCGTAAGCGTCCTTGGCCGCGATTTTCACTGTTTTGGTTTGCCCTATTGTCATACCCTTAACCGCAGCGTCAAAACCGGCAATGACTTGGCCCACTCCGAGCTCAAACTGGAAAGGTTGACCGGTGCCCACCGTCGTCTGATAGACGGTGCCGTTTGACAGTTTTAAGGTGTAATCCACCTGGACGGTATCGCCTGCTTGTGCGGTGGCCGTTCCCGGAGGCAGGGCCGTGGTTGTAGTGGTGGTTGTAGCTGCTTTGGAACAACCGGCCGCCAGCAATAGGGTGCTTGCCAGTAAGGAAATTACTAAAATAAAACATAGTTTCTTTACCATGTTTTTCTCCTGATTATTAATTTTTCATTAAGTTAATCGCTGAGTTCAACCTGTGTCGCCCCTGCGCCGCCGTGCTGCGGGTCAGCCGGTCTTTGGGACCTGACAAGCGGGTGCTTCGATAAATAACGCCGCATTTCCTGACGTAAAACGCCCGTGCCCTTGCCGTGAACCACCCATACCCGGTAATGCCCCGCCTGAAATGCCCGGTAAATGAATTCTTCCAGCTTGGGAATCGCTTCATCAACGGTCAGCCCGTGGAGGTCAATCTCATCCCCCACACGCTCGGTTTTGGCTTTACTCATATTTTTATTCATTGGCATTTTATAAATTATACCATGACTTTCTTCCGCCACATGAAATAATACATTTAGCTTTCGGCTGATAGAGATAAATAGTGTAGGTTGGGTTGCCCCTCTAAGTAATCTCCTCACTTTCAGCGCACGGAGAGGGAGCCGGAGGATGATGTTTTTAGTTTATTAAAGTCAAAGCTGACGATATAAACTCTGTAAACAAAATTCGGCTCGATTTTTCAGTAAAGAAGTATTATAAATGTTTTTACACTGCTAGGAAATTCCCTGTCCCCAATCAGGTAACCTAAAATCACCTCACGTTCATATTATTTTCATGTTCCGTTCATCTATTTTCTGTATAATGTAGGTAAAGTGAACCTTTAACAGGAGGCAACGATGCGTGTACTGGTTGTGGAAGATGAAAGGCGGCTCGCCAGTATCATCAAGCGTGGCCTTATTGAAGAGGGATACGCCGTTGATACCGTTTATGACGGCGAAGAAGCGCAATACATGGGAGAAACTACTTCCTATGATATTATTATTCTCGATATCATGCTTCCCAAAAAAGATGGTATCGCCGTCTGTAAGGAATTGCGCGCCGGGAAAATTAATACACCCATCCTGATGTTAACCGCCAGGGATAGCGTCGAAGACCGCGTCAAGGGACTGGATTCCGGCGCCGACGATTATATGATCAAACCCTTTGCTTTCAGCGAACTGCTGGCACGCATCCGCGCTTTACTGCGCCGGGAAACAACATCCAAAACCCCTAAAATGCAGGTCGGTGAACTTATCCTGGACACGCTTACCAGGGAAGCCTGGCGCGGCGACCGGAAGATTGAATTAACTACCAAAGAATATGCGATATTGGAATATTTTATGTCCCATCCGAACATGGTCATTACCAGGACCATGCTGGAAGAGAACGCCTGGGATTATGAATACGACAGCATGTCCAATATTATTGATGTTTATATCCGCAGGCTCCGCCGTAAAATCGATGGAGACGTAGACGACAGCCTGATTCAAACCGTACGCGGCGCGGGCTACCGCCTTAAAACAGTATGAATTTTTTTAAAAGTATCCGGACGCGG
>Ga0265316_10004343_pt1 | contig 14129 bp, 13 predicted proteins | sample 4522metaG_FD_202092 | JGI IMG/M metagenome (GOLD analysis project Ga0265316, IMG submission 202092) | Rhizosphere microbial communities from Carex aquatilis grown in University of Washington, Seatle, WA, United States - 4-5-22 metaG | ecosystem: Host-associated > Plants > Roots > Rhizosphere >... | reverse complement strand
TCAGGAGCAGGGTTTGCGCTGTATGGATTGCGGCACGCCTTTTTGCCATTGGGGTTGCCCCGTGGGTAATTATATCCCTGAGTGGAATGAATTTATGTCTGCCGAGCAGTGGCAGAAAGCTTTTGAACTCTTAGGCGATACGAATAATCTACCGGAGATAACCGGCAGGATCTGTCCGGCGCCCTGCGAATATGCCTGCGTTTTAGGTATTAATGATGACCCGGTTACGGTAAGAGAAAATGAACTTGGTATTATAGAATACGCATTTTCCAATAATTTTATCAAAGCAAAGCCGCCTAAAAAGCGCACTGGTAAAAAGATCGCGGTAGTAGGTTCCGGGCCTTCAGGTTTATCCTGCGCAGCCCAGTTAAATAAAGCCGGGCATAAGGTTGTAGTGTTCGAGAAAGATGATGCTATAGGCGGGATATTAAGATACGGGATACCGGATTTTAAATTGGAGAAATGGGTTTTAGACAGACGGATCAAAATATGGAAGCAGGAAGGAATAGAATTTAAAACTTCGGTTAATGCCGGGAAAGATTATCCCGCACCAAAGTTGTTAAAAGATTTTGACGCTATATGCCTTTGCGGAGGTTCGCGCGTACCCCGTGACCTAAGGATAGAAGGAAGAGAATTAGGCGGGATACATTTTGCCATGGATTATCTTACCCAGTCCAATAAGAGGGTAACTAAAGTAAAATTTTCCCAAAATGAATTAATTGATGCGAAGGGCAAGAAAGTTTTGGTCGTTGGCGGCGGAGATACCGGTGCTGATTGCGTGGGAACCGCGCATAGGCAGGGCGCCTCCTGCGTTATGCAAATAGAAGTTATGCCTAAACCTTTCGATTGCCGGACCAAAGATATGCCTTGGCCTAAATATCCGCTTTTATTAAAGACTACTTCCAGCCATGAGGAAGGTGGGCAGCGGAAGTGGGCAGTATTAACCAAGAAATTTATCGGCGAGAAGGGCAATGTAAAGAAGGTTTCCTGTGTTCAGGTTGATTTTAGCGAAAAAGACCCTAAGGGATGCCCGATTATGAAAGAGGTTGCGGGAAGCGAATTTGTAATTGAAGCTGATCTTGTGATTTTGGCAATAGGATTCCTGCATCCAGAGCACAATAATTTATTATCTGACTTAAAAGTTGAATTTGATGTCCGTGGGAACGTTAAAACCGACATGAATTACATGACTTCGGTCAAAAACGTATTCTCCGCGGGTGATATGCATAGAGGGCAGTCGCTGGTGGTCTGGGCAATTTCAGAAGGAAGGCGCGCAGCCCACTGTATTGATAAACACCTTAGTAAAGGTAAAGAATCCAACTTGTCTTTACTGCCTGCCGTCCGGTAGGTTGATTAGGTTAGGTTTACGATGGACTTGACAAGTTACTAATTTTCGTTATAATTATTCATAATTTTAAAGGCGTCCTTCATTGAAGAGGGTCGTGAAGGAGGCCTTATTTTTTTAATCAAAAGGAGAGAGTGAAATGGTTTACGGTTTAAGTGTTTTTGAACAGTTTGCGATTTGGAGTGTTTTGGGTGTTGCGATCTTAGGGCTGCTTTATGCTTTATTCCTTCGCCGCCAGATCTTGCGCGAAGATAAAGGGACACCTAAGATGCAGGAAGTTTGGAACGCGATTCGTGAAGGTGCGGATGCTTATTTACAGAAACAGTTAAAAACGATCCTGCCTTTGATCGGTGTTTTGACTTTTGCTTTGTTCTTTTCGGTTTTTATCGTTCCTCCTTCACAGGAAGCAATGCAGAGGTTTGCCGGACATAGTGAGTCAACGGTACGTTTTATTATAGGTATAGGACGCGCTCTGGCATTTGTTATGGGCGCGCTTTTTTCTTTGATAGTCGGCCAGCTGGGTATGCGTATGGCAGTGCAGGCCAACGTTCGTGTTGCCTCTGCCGCAAGGCGTTCTTTCGGGGATGCTTTAAGGATAGCTTACCGCGCGGGAACGATCACCGGTATGCTTACCGACGGCCTTGGTTTATTCGGCGGCACTATTATATTCATAATCTTTGGCATAGCCGCACCTGATGCTTTATTAGGGTTTGGTTTTGGTGGAACGCTTTTGGCATTATTTATGCGTGTCGGCGGCGGGATCTACACTAAGGCCGCTGACGTAGGAGCGGACCTTGTAGGGAAAGTTGAAGCAGGTATTCCTGAAGATGATCCGCGCAACCCCGCTGTTATCGCTGACTTAGTAGGGGATAATGTCGGCGACTGCGCAGGTATGGCTGCCGATATTTTTGAATCATATGAAGTTACTATTGTTTCCGGCTTAATATTAGGGCTTGCTTTGTATCATTTAACTCATCGTTTGGAATGGATAGTTTATCCTTTGCTTGTGCGTGGTATCGGCGTTCTTTGTTCTATAATCGGTACTTACGCGGTTAAGAGCACTTCTTCAAAAGCCGGCAATGCAATGAAGGCGATCTTCAAGGGGTACCTTACCTCAGCAGTTATTTCTGTAGCAGCATTTGGGGTTCTTGCTTTCTTTTATATGAAAAATATGCCCGGTGGATGGTGGAGGCCGTTTATGGCAACTACCGTGGGCGTAATTTTAGCTATATGCATAGACCGTTTGACCGAATATTTTACCGGCACTCACGGAAAACCGGTCCAGGAAATAAGAAAATCTACTTCAACCGGAGCGGCAACCACGATTTTATCCGGGTTATCTGTAGGTTATGAATCAAGCGTTTGGGCGATCCTGGTAGTAGCTGCTACAATATTCGCTTCGATCATGATCTTTGGAAGCATACCGGGAATTACGGGTGCCGCCAAGATTACTTACATTCTTTATGGCGTAGCCATGACCGGTATCGGTATGCTTACGCTTACCGGTAACAACGTGGCCATGGATTCATTCGGGCCCATTGCCGACAATGCTAATGGCATAGGCGAGATGGCGTGGCACGGCATGACGGACACAGAGACAAAGTCAGCCAAGCAGATTATGGCTGACCTTGATGGCGTTGGAAATACCACTAAGGCCATTACTAAAGGTGTAGCCATAGGCTCGGCGGTAATTGCCGCTGTTTCATTGTTCGGTTCTTATATGGTTGATGTCAGCGCTGTGCAGGGGTCTTTAGGCATACCTTTATCAGAACAGTTGAATACATTGGGTATACGCATTTCCATCCCTCAGGTTTTCGTAGGTATGCTTATCGGCGGGGCGCTTCCGTGGTTGTTTTCTTCGTTTTCAATACAGGCGGTAAGCCGAGCAGCTTCTTTGATCGTTGAAGAAGTTCGCCGTCAGTTCCGTTTAGGTGTATTGGAAGGAAAAGTAAAACCCGATTACAAGCAGTGCGTTGCAATTTCTACTACCGCAGCGCAAAAGGAGTTGGTAAGCCTCGCATTTTTAAGCATAGTGGCTCCCATAGTTGCCGGGTTAGTTTTGCAGGTTGAAGCATTAGGCGGATTTCTCGCGGGTATAATCCTCTCTGGCCAGTTATTAGCCGTGTTTATGTCAAATGCCGGCGGGGCATGGGATAATGCCAAGAAAACAATCGAAGATGAAGAGCGCGATATTCCCAATAACCGCGGCAAAGGCTCGGAAAGGCATAAAGCAAGCGTAGTAGGGGATACCGTGGGGGACCCGTTAAAAGATACCGCGGGCCCTGCATTAAACCCGATGATCAAAGTAGTTAACCTGGTCTCGGTTATCATTGCTCCGATAATTGTTCAGTATAATCGTCCCAGCTTAGGTAAAGATATTGTGGTGATCGTGCTTTGCGTTGGTTTAGTTTGGGCAATATGGAACAGCAAGAGGCCGGCTGTGGATATTGCGGCATCAAAAAAATAGTCCAAAGGGTGTTTTTCTGTTATAATAAATAAAGCTATAACCCAGCACTCATACCGAGTGCTGGGTTATTGTCCAAAAGGAGAGAAAGCATGTTTAAAGGGAAGAGTATATGGTTAATAATTCATTCCGGCGGGTTCGCCATGTATATTCTCTTGTTTTGTTCGATCCTGTCTTTGGCGGTAATACTGGAAAGAATAATTTATTTCAGGAGAAAATCCCGATTAAAGAGGACTGATTTCATAAAAAGCATTAAGCCTGAACTTAACGCGGGGAAAGTTTCCCGCGCCATGGAGATCGCCCAGATGATAGATACGCCATTTTCTAAAGTGGCGCAAGCCGGGCTTATGCTCGCCGGCCATGAAGAGAAAACTATCTCTGAGGCTATGGAGCGCGAGATCACCATTGAGACTATAAATTTGGAACGTTTTACCAGTATTGTCGGTACCATCGGCAGCACTGCCGTATATATAGGCCTTTTCGGAACGGTTTTAGGTATTATCCGCGCCTTTCACGATATCTCTATTGCCGGAGCAGGCGGGATAAGTGTAGTTATCGGAGGTATATCTGAGGCGTTAGTTTGCACTGCCGCCGGGCTGTTGGTCGCGATACCCGCAGTCATTACCTACAATTATTTTATCCGCAGGATAGATAATTTTGTCGCCGATATGGAACTATGCGCATCTGAATTAATGGACCTGCTTTGCGTAAAGCGTGACTAACTCTAAATGAAAAGAAGGCCTAGAAGCCAAAGGTTGGTTTCAGAAATAAACATCACTCCTTTTACTGATGTAATCCTCGTACTTTTAATTATTTTTATGGTTACAACCCCGTTACTTTTCCGCTCGGGTATAAAAATACAATTGCCCCAATCATCTCAAAGCCAGGAGCCTCCTCAAAATATAGATATCGCGATAAGTGAAGACGGACAGGCTGTGCTGGAAGACAGCCAATACAACCTTAAATACGACCTTGGCTTGTTAAAGTTCAAGCTTGCCTCATTGGCCAGAAAAAGGCCGATCTCAGCAGTTACCATTAGCGGTGATAAAGAAGTAAAATATGATTTTGTAGTTAAGGTCATGGATATAGCCAAACAGATCGGAATTGAACGCATAGTCCTATCGACTGAATACAGATCGCAATCCCGTTAAGAAAACAATTTTAAATATGGAACAGGAAGAGAAAACTACATTTTTTAAAAGATTAAGAACGATTTTTATCGGAAAATCGCGTAATCCGCAGGATACCACTATTTTTCATAAAATATCGCTTATCGCATTCTTCGCCTGGATAGGCTTGGGTGCCGATGGACTTTCTTCATCCTGCTACGGGCCTCAAGAGGCTTTTCTTGCCTTACAACACCACACCTATTTAAGTATATTTGTAGCCATAGGAACGGTTATCACCATTTTTGTTATAGCAACGAGTTATTCCCAGATCATCGAACTTTTTCCGCATGGCGGAGGAGGTTACATCGTTGCCAGTAAATTATTGTCCCCTACTGTAGGTATGGTATCCGGTTGCGCCCTACTGATAGATTACGTTTTGACTATTGCGGTTTCTATCGTTAGCGGCACCGACGCCATCTTTAGTTTTCTTCCTTTACAATGGACTGCTTACAGATTTGTTTTCGCGATCATCATTATATTTATTTTGATAGTTCTTAATATGAGAGGGGTAAAAGAATCCGTCCTTCTGCTTACTCCTATATTTTTAATATTTCTGATTACTCACATTTTCATTATTTTCTATGCTTTGACTACGCATTTACCGGGTTTTGCCGGTTTGTTTTCTTCCGTGAAAAGCGATGTAGGGCATTCCGTATCCGAACTGGGGTTATTTGGTGTTATTTTTATAATATTACGCGCATACAGCATGGGCGCAGGTACTTTTACCGGCATTGAAGCTGTCAGCAACGGTATACCGGTTTTAAGGGAACCAAAAGTAGAGACTGCAAAAAAAACCATGCGTTATATGGCATTTTCTTTGGCATTCGTCGTCTTAGGCTTAATGATATCCTATTTACTTTACTCGGTAACTTATGAACCGGGCAAGACCTTAAACGCCACTCTTTTTGCAAAAGCTACAAGTTCATGGAGGTTGGGCTATCCTTTCGTGCTTCTTACTCTTTTTGCTGAAGCATTACTGCTTTTTGTTGCCGCTCAAACCGGTTTCTTGGACGGGCCAAGAGTGCTTTCAAATATGGCAACAGACCGATGGTTCCCAACAAGATTCGCCACATTAAGCGACAGATTAGTCACGCAAAACGGTGTTTTGATCATGGGCGGATTGGCTATTTTACTCATGTTCATTAGCCGCGGCTCCATCCAGTTCCTAGTTATTCTTTACAGTATCAATGTTTTTATTACCTTTGTCCTTTCTCAATTGGGTATGGTGCGGCATTGGTGGGAGAACCGCGGTAAAGTAAAGAAGTGGCTTAAGAAATTGCTTGTAAACGGCTTGGGGCTGATATTATGCGTGTTTATTCTTTGTTCTATGATGGTGATGAAATTCAAGGAAGGCGGATGGATCACTCTTTTGATCACCGGTGCGCTGGTGGGAGTAGCACTAATTACTAAACAGCATTATTTTAATACCACTAAGCTTTTACATAGGCTTAATAACTTGGTCAGTGTTGCTGAAACATCCGAGCCACTTACTGAAGAACAGCTTGCAACGGTAAAAAATCCGGACAGAAAAGCCAAAACCGCCGTACTTTTAGTCAGCGGCTTTAACGGGATGGGTTTACATACGCTTTTTGGGGTGATCAGGCTTTTTGGGGTTTTTAAAAATTTTGTATTTATAGAAATAGGCGTTCTTGATGCCGGTAATTTTAAGGGGGTAACTGAAGTAGGCCGCCTTGAGTCGGATTCCAGGACGGATCTGGACCGTTACGTAAAATTTATGCAGAGCCAGGGATTTTATGCCGAGGGGATCCTTAAGGTAGGGGTGGATGTCGTGGATGAAGTAGAAAAGTGCGCTCCTGAAATAATCGAACGTTTTCCCAATGCTGTTTTCTTTGGCGGCCAGTTGATATTCCCGAAAGACAGTTTTATGTTGCGCATCCTGCACAACCATACCGTATTCACCATTCAGAAAAAATTATACCTCCAAGGTACTCCTTTTGTTATACTGCCGATAAGAGTGTAAGTTTTTCCATTTGACATAAGGGCAGGAAGTGATAAAATAAAGAATAAATTGATTGTAAATTAACCTAGCGACAAGGGTTGTTTATGCGGACTAAGGCGTCCTTTATCTAAACTCTAAGATGATAGGCGCCTTTTATATTAGTGGATAAACAGGACCTCTACAGGCGCATTAAGATCGCAGGGCTGGTTTCTTTTATTCCTTTTATCCTTTTAGGGGCTCCCCTGACCGGTTACATCATCGGAGACCTTCTGGTAAAGAAATTAGGCTTACCGACTTTTATAAGCATAATCCTTGTTGCTTTAGGTTTGTTAGCCGGGATAAAAGAAACAGTAAGGATAATTAAGCTATGCATTCGGAGCTCCCAAACTTAGTTACGTTATTAGCAGGGGTGTTTCATCACGCCCCTTGGACGAAATATCTCGTACTTTGGCAGAATGTCTGTTTCGCTCTTATAATAGTTATATTCCTGACAATTGTCGCTTTTTTTGGCTGCCGCAAGAAAGCAATGGTTCCGGGAAGGCTGCAGAATGTTTTGGAACTATTTGTGGCACTGGTGGATGATTTTGTCTGCGGGATACTCGGTAAGCATGGAAGAAAGTTCGTTCCATTCATCGGAACACTTTTTATCTATATTCTTTGCATGAACTTAGCCGGGCTTATTCCTTTTATGAAATCAGCCACTTCAAGCCTGTCTACGACATTCGGTTTAGCCCTGTGTGTCTTTATTTACGTTCATTATTCGGCGATAAAAGAGTTGGGTTTTATCGGTTACATCGACCATCTTATGGGCAGGCCGCGCGGAGGGCTTGCTCTGTCGATAATATTGCCGCTTTTTATGCTTTTTATGCACATTGTTTCGGAGTTGATCAAGCCGGTAAGCCTTTCTCTTCGTTTGCGGAGCAATATTTTCGCCGATGATATGCTTTTAACGGCTCTAGCCGGGTTTGGGATAAAAGGCCTGCCGCTTTTGATGTTCAGTACTTTTATCGTGATAATTTCCGCTTTGGTACAGGCAGTGGTTTTTAGTTTATTGAGTACGATCTATTTCGCGTTGTTTTTAGTAGAAGAAGAACATTAACTTAAAGGAGGAATTAACATGGATGTCAGGACAGCATTGGCAATATCATTGCCTTTAGCAGTGGGTATTGCGGCGTTTGGTTCAGCGTTAGGTTTAGGTAAGGCGGTTTCATCGGCAATGGATGCTACCGGAAGGCAGCCGGAAGCAGCTACGAAAATACTCATCAGCATGGCGGTTGGCTGCGCTTTTATCGAAGCTTTGACCATTTATGCTTTGGTAGTCGTATTTTTGCTTTTAGGAAAACTTTAAGAATAAAATATGGGACTTTTAGAGTTAATAAGCGCTAACGAAGTTGTGGCCCAGATCATAAGTTTTATTATCCTGCTTTTTCTTTTGCGCGCCCTTGCCTGGAAAAAAATACTTAAACTTCTTGATGACAGGAAAGAGAAGATCGCGGGTGAGTTTAAGGCGATTGAGGACTCCAAAGCTGAAGTGGCGGGTTTGAAGGCTGATTTTGAAGCAAAGCTTACTTCAATTGATCAGATCGCCGAAAAGAAGATCGAAGAAGCGGTTGCCGAGGGCAGGAAGATAACTGATGAGGTGCGTAAAGAGGCCCAGCTTAACGCGCAATTGATAATTAACGATGCCAAAGAAAGTATCAAATATGAACTTTCCCGGGCAAAAGAAGAACTTAAGATTAAGATCGTAGATCTAACCATACGCGCCACTGAGAATGTAATTCAGGAAAAACTTACTGAAGAAGGGGACAAGAAATTGGTGGAGCAGTTTTTGGATAAAATTGATGAAATAGAATGATCAGTCAAATTGTCGTAAAAAGGTACGCCGAGGCATTTATCGGTTTTGCCAGAGAAACGATAGGCCTTGATAAGGCACTTGAAGAATTAAAGTCTTTAAGGGGTAACGTGATGCGCGATAATCCTGAATTCCTGGATTTTCTTGAAAACAAAGAGATGACCTTTGCCGAGAAATGCGATTTAATCGATAAAGTCCTGGATGATAATTTCTCGCAGGAGACCAAATATTTCATAAGGCTGCTTATTGACAAGGGGCGCATTAGCATTCTTAATGATGTCATAGAGTATATCAGGGTTAACTATTCCTACGGAGAACAGTTAGAGGTGTTGCTTAAAACATCAACTCCGTTGGATTTACCGTTAATTAAAAAGATACAGGATAAATTGAGCGCAAAGTTACATAGGAAATTAAAATTTTATATAGATTTGGATGGCGATCTTTTGGGCGGAGTACAGGTTAGAGTAGGCAATAAGCTAATCGACGGTTCGGTTAGAAAACGGCTTGATGAGTTAAGAGAAAAACTACTTACAGTAAGGGTGTGATATGGCATTAAAACCGGAAGAAGTAACGTCAGTAATAAAGAAGGAACTGGAAAAATATAAATCCCGTTTAAGGGTAGAATCTATTGGTACGGTAATCCAAGTCGGGGATACCATAGCGCGCATCTACGGGCTTGACGATGCAATGATGGGAGAGTTGGTGCAATTTTCCAACAACATCACGGGTATGGTATTTAATCTGGAAGAAGATAGCGTGGGTGTGGTAATTTTGGGTTCAGACAGCCCGGACCGCGAGATAAAAGAAGGGGACATTGTTAAACGAACCGGGAAGATCGCTGAAGTTCCTGTGGGCGAGAGTTTATTGGGCCGCGTGGTTAATCCTTTAGGAACTCCTATTGACGGCAAGGGCCCGATACATTCGGATAAATTCCGCCCCTTGGAGTCAAAGGCTCCGAATGTTGTGGAACGCCAGCCCGTGTTTGAGCCGTTGGAGACAGGGATCAAAGCAGTAGATGCCATGACTCCCATAGGACGTGGCCAGCGCGAGTTGATCATCGCCGACCGCCAGACCGGAAAAACTGCTATCGCCATCGATACGATAATCAATCAAAAAGGTAAAGGGGTATATTGTATTTATGTCGCCATCGGCCAGAAGGTTTCCAGTATTGTCGGTGTTTCCCAGACTTTGGCAAAATACGGGGCAATGCAATATACAACTATTGTCAGTGCTTCCAGCCGTGCTTCCGCATCCAGCCAATATTTGGCTCCTTATTCGGGTTGCGCTATAGGAGAGGAATTTTTATATTCCGGTAAGCACGTCCTGATAATTTATGATGATCTATCCAAACATGCCCAGGCCTACCGCCAGCTTTCCCTGCTTTTAAGGCGCCCGCCGGGACGAGAAGCATATCCCGGAGATATATTTTATCTGCACTCAAGGCTTTTAGAAAGAGCGGCAAAATTAAATGATAGTTTAGGCGGCGGTTCAATGACCGCGATACCTATAATCGAAACGCAGGCAGGGGACATTACCAGTTATATTCCTACTAACGTAATTTCAATTACCGACGGACAGATCTACCTTGAAAATGACCTGTTTTATGCCGGGGTGCGTCCTGCGGTTAACGTGGGTTTATCGGTTTCACGCGTAGGCGGCAAAGCACAAAGCCGGGCAATGCGCCAGGTTGCCTCAAAACTCAGGCTTGATCTGGCTCAATACAGGGAACTGGTTGCTTTTACTCAGTTCGGCACTGAATTAGATAAGACGACCCAGGCCCAGCTTACCCGCGGGGAAAGAATGGTTGAGTTATTGAAGCAGGAACAGTATCAGCCGCTGCCGGTTGCAAAACAAGTAATGATCATCTATGCCGGGACAAAAGGTTTTCTTGATCAGCTTCCGGTGAATATGATCAAGAAATTTGAATCGGAGCTTTATCTTTATATGCAGAAGAACTTTCCTAAGATCGAGGAGGAGATACAGTTAAAGAAAGAATTAAGCGATTCACTTACCAAAGAGCTTGATGATGCGATCTCCGGTTTCTTGAAATATTTTCTTTCGAAGAAAAATTAAAAGATGGCGCAAAACTTAAGGCAGATAAAAAACAGGATACGCAGTATAGATAATACCCATAAGGTTACTTCCGCGATGGAGATGATCTCGGTAACCAAACTTAGCCGGGCAAATAAGATATTATCGGGGATTAAACCGTATTTTGCAAAATTGGACCAGATTTTTAACAGGCTATTGTCTTCGCAGGGAGCCTTGGTGCATCCTTTATTGGAAACCAAGACCGAGTCCTGCGTATGTCTTTGCCTTATAACTTCAGACAGTGGGCTTTGCGGGACTTATAATAATAATGTCATCCGCTTTGCGGAAGATTTTATTAACCGTAAAGGAAAAGAGAAGGTAAAGCTGGTTATAGTCGGGAAGAAAGGGTTTAATTATTTTAAGAGCAGGCAAGTTCAGATATTGAATAGTTATATCGGATTGAATGGAAAATATTCAGAAAAAACTGCGGATCAAATATCAGCATCACTTATAAGCATTTTCTTAAAGAATCAAGCGAGCGAGGTTTATGTTGCGTATACGCATTTTGAGAGAGGGATGATCAATAAGCCTGTATTAATGAAACTGTTGAATATCGATATCCCCGCCACAGGGGGCGGGAGGTATATACTTGAACCCGGCATCGATTTAATACTGAATGATTTTATCGTAAAATATATTTATTCAAAAATGCGGCTTATTCTTTTAGGGTCTTTTGCCACGGAACACGCCTCAAGGGCCGTAGCCATGAAGAGTGCTACGGATAATGCCAAAGAATTGTCGCTTGGTTTGATACTATTAAGGAATAAGGTGCGTCAGGCAGCCATTACGCAGGATATCCTGGAGATCATTTCCAGCGCAGAAGCATTGAAAGGGTAAAATATATGTCAACGGGTGTGATTATACAAGTTATCGGTCCGACAGTAGATTTGAGGTTTCCAGAAGGGGAATGCCCTAATTTAATGAATGCAGTTAAAATTGAAGATACTGAAAAAGGGATCAATTTGACGTTAGAAGTTGAACAGGATATCGGGAATAATACCGTGCGTTGTGTAGCGCTCGGCCCAACCGATGGGCTCGTACGGGGAATGAAAGCGCGCGATCTAGGAGAACCGATAACCGTGCCTATAGGCCAGCAGACATTGGGCAGGATCTTTAATTTGTTAGGTGAGCCAATTGACGGCAAGGGTGAGCTTCCTGATCCAAATATGCGCGGGCCGATCCACCGCAAGTCGCCTAATTTTGAAGAGCAGCTTCCTATATCAACGATATTGGAAACCGGTTTGAAAGTTATTGACCTTTTAGCGCCCATACCCAAAGGTGGCAAGGTTGGTTTGTTCGGAGGAGCGGGTGTTGGTAAGACCGTTATCGTCATGGAGCTGATCCGTACCATAGCCACTGAACACGGAGGTGTTTCTGTTTTTGCCGGAGTAGGGGAACGTACAAGGGAAGGTAATGAACTTTGGCTTGAACTGAACGCTTCGGGAGTAATTAAAAACAGCGCTTTGGTTTTTGGACAGATGAATGAGCCGCCCGGAGCGCGCTTACGCGTGGCGCTTTCCGCTCTTACCATGGCGGAATATTTCAGGGACAAAGAGAGAAAAGACGTTTTGATCTTTATCGATAATGTTTATCGCTATATTCAGGCAGGCAGTGAAGTTTCTACTTTACTCGGACGCATGCCTTCGGCCGTAGGCTATCAGCCGAATCTTTCTACGGAAGTTGCCCAACTCGAAGAGCGCATTGCTTCAACCCGTCAGGGTTCGATTACTTCTATTCAGGCAGTATATGTTCCGGCAGATGATTTAACTGATCCGGCTCCGGCAGCGGTTTTTTCACATTTAGACGCAAAAATAGTTTTATCCCGTCAAATCGCGGAACTGGGAATTTATCCGGCATGCGATCCTTTGGATTCTACTTCCAAAATCATGGATCCCAAAATCATCGGAGAGGACCATTATAATACCGCTTTAGGGGTGCAGAAAGTGTTGCAGCGCTATAAGGACTTAAGGGATATTATTTCCATTTTGGGTTTAGATGAACTATCGGATGAAGATAAGCTTATTGTCTCCCGCGCGCGAAAAGTGCAGCGGTTTTTCTCCCAGCCTTTCTTTGTTGCCGAAGCATTTACCGGGATGAAGGGAAAATATGTCAAACTGGAAGATACGATAAAGGGCGTTAAGATGATAATCGAAGGCAAACTCGACCATCTTCCTGAGCAGGCATTTTACTGGGTTGGCGGAATTGAAGAGGCGATTGAAAAGGGCCGCCAGCTTGAAAAGGCAAACCAAAAAACTTAAGATATGGAAAAAAAATTTAAGGTAGACATACTTACTCCCTCGCAAACAGTATATTCGGGAGAAGCGGTTTCTCTGGTTGTACCCGCCTATTACGGTTATTTAGGCATATTGGCAAACCATGCCCCGCTGATCGCCCGGATAATGCCGGGTAAGATCACTCTCAGGGTAGCATCAAAAGAATCCCGGGTGATCATTTCGAAAGGCGAAGGCTTAGTAGAGGTATCTGGCAACAACGTAAATATCCTCCTGGATAATGCAGAGGCTGCTTAATTCTTTCTTTACAGTTATTTTAATCTTCCCCATTTTTATTTCCGGATGTAAATCAAGCAACATAAAACAAATATGCGTAAAGGATTATTGTTTTAGGTCGGAAGCCGTAGATAACGAAGCCACCCGTGAGCGTGGGCTTATGTACCGGGATAGGTTATGCCAGGGCCAAGGCATGCTCTTTATTTTTGGAAAAAGCGGTATATATAGTATATGGATGAAAAATATGCTTTTCCCGATAGATATTATTTGGATATCGCAAGACAAGAGAATTGTATATTTAACCGAAAACGCACAGCCGTGTTTGTCCGATCCATGCCCGGTTTTCACTTCCCTAATTCCTGCAAGTTACGCTTTAGAAGTTAACTCCGGCTTTGTTAAGAGTCACAGGTTGCGTATTGGCGATACTTTCAAATTCTAAAAAAGGGGACAGACCCCTTTGGGTCTGTCCCCTACCTTTTTCTAAGAATAATTTTAGTGTTGTGTGGATATCAATTTAGCTGTAAAATAAAAACCAATGAATAAAGATGAAGCTTTGCTTGATTTTGTAAAAGGGCTGCGCATCGCCCTGAATACTTCCTCTGCTTATTCCAAAGACCATCCCTATTTTATAAAAGCCGCAACCGATTTCAACAATAAAATAAGCGCTACATTTTCCTATATCAACCCTATCAAAGTCAATATTTCCCCGGGGTCATTGGTCATTGACGGTAAACCTCTTGA
>Ga0265316_10004338_pt1 | contig 14133 bp, 9 predicted proteins | sample 4522metaG_FD_202092 | JGI IMG/M metagenome (GOLD analysis project Ga0265316, IMG submission 202092) | Rhizosphere microbial communities from Carex aquatilis grown in University of Washington, Seatle, WA, United States - 4-5-22 metaG | ecosystem: Host-associated > Plants > Roots > Rhizosphere >... | reverse complement strand
GGCGGCCCGATGCGGCCCGGTACCAGCGGCGCGCCCGTCACGCCGCTGGCTGGAGTCGTCATGTTCCGCGATGAGAGCGGGCGGACGACCGACATCACGGCCGGCCAGACCGGCAGGTTCGCCGCTTCCCTGCCCGCGGGGACCTATACGGTCACGGCGCGGACCGAGCGGATCAGGCAGCAGAACCCGGACGGCAGCGTCAGCGACCCCCCGTGCGCGGGGCCGGTGACCGTGACCGTGCGGCCCGGGCAGGCCACCCGGGTGGCGCTCGTCTGCTACGTCCCGTGACCGGCCTTTGGATAGACCTTTCCTGATAGATCTATCAGGAAAGGCGGGAAGGAGGGCATGATGGGACCGTGGCTTACCAGATGGGGCAATCAGTCTGCCCACGGTGCGGGAGCAGCGCGGAAGTGCGTACCGTGCGCGAGCTCTTCGACATGATGAACGGCGCGCGGGAGCAGGCCTTCCAGCGCATGGGCCAGTTCGGCCAGCCCGGGTCCGGCCAGCCCGGGTCCGGGCAGTGGCAGGGCCAGCCGGGGGGCGGCCCCGATGACGACTACGACCACTACAACGTCGAGGGCTCCGATCGCGGATACCGCGGCAACCGGAACTGGAACCAGAACCGGGGCGGTCGCGACTTCGGCCTTGACATGGGCGACAACCTGGCCGACGACATCGGGGGCGCGGTCCTCGGCGCGGCGTTCGGGCTCGCCGGGCGGGCCTTCGCGAAGCGGATGAAGAAGGCCTTCGATGATAAGGTCGTGCCGGCCATGCAGGCCAAGGCGCAGCAGGCGCAGGCGCAGTTCGAGCAGCAGAAGGCTGAGCAGGACGCCATCGCCGCCCGCTACCCGGAGCTGCGCGGCTGCATGAAGGACCAGGTCGTGTTCCTCGACGGCGGCACCAAGACCGTGCCGGTCAGCGAGATCAAGATGCCGGTGTCCATGGCGCAGGCGGACGGCGTGGTGGCCCGGCTCCGCTAGCCGGCCGCGGAGACCTCGAAAGCGAAGAAACTGGAAGCCTGGTTCGGCCAGTTTTTCGTGACCCATTTTCTTATCGAACAAAATGTCGTACCGACCGGTTACCGTGACGCCAATGTCGCTTAGGTATCGGAGGTACCGAAAATGTGCTGGCAGTGTGATCATCCGGGGGCTACCTGGCATGACTACCTCGCGCACCTGCGCGAGCTCCTCCAGCGGCACTGCTGGATCGTGCAAGGTGTGCAGCGGGACCGGCACCGGGCGCCCTACGCGTACACGGTCGGGCTGTCCGCGCACGCCCGGCCCGAGCTCGTGGTGACCGGACTGCCGTATGGCCGCGCCGCCACCCTCCTGAACGACGTCGCGGAGCACGTGCTGCACGCCGACGCACCCAGAGCCGGCGAGGTGGTCCCGCTGCGCGGCGGCCCGGTGATCGAGATTGTCCAGGTGGCCGAGCCGAGCGTGCACCTGTCGGTCGCCGCCGCTATCAGCGGGCCCGGGTTCGCGGCGCTGCAGCTGGTCTACGCGGACGATCGCGGGCACTGGCCGTGGGAGGCTGGCTTCCGCGGTGGCCGCGGCGGCCAGCCGGTCCTCGGCGCGCGGGACCGCTCAGGCGGAGAGGCCGGCGTGGCCGGCATCATCGGCGGCGGGGCCCGCAGGCGGGGCGGCGGGGCCGGCCGCCCCGGCGGCAAGCAACTAGGAACGTGACGTACCTGGCGTACGCTCGGCCGCATGGTCACCGTGCACCGGCTCAGCCGGCAGGACGCGCGGCGGGTCGCCGTGCGCGCTCAGCTGCTGACCGGCCAGCGGCCTGCCGACCTGCTGGCCGTCGTGCGGCGGGTGACGGCGCTCCAGCTCGATCCGGTAAGCGCCGTCGCCCCGAGTGCCGATCTTGTCGCCTGGTCCCGCCTTGGCGCCGCCTACCACCCCGACCACCTCAAGGCGGCGATAGCCGACCACAGCATCATCGAGCTGCTGGCCTTCCTCCGCCCCGCCGAGGACTTCATCCTCTACCGGGCGGACATGGCCGCCTGGCCGGGCGCTGGCGAGCTGCGGGACTGGCAAGTCTTTAACCGCGACTGGGTGGCCGCCAACGACGGCTGCAGGCGTGACATTCTCGCCCGGCTCGCCGCTGGCGGCCCGCTGCAGTCCAGGGAGTTGCCTGACACGTGCGTGAAGCCGTGGCAGTCCACCGGCTGGACCAACAACAAGAACGTCACCAGGCTGCTCGAGTTCATGGTGGCGCGCGGGGAGGTCGCGGTAGCCGGCCGCAAGGGGCGAGAGCGGCTGTGGGACCTCGCCGAGCGGGTCTACCCCGATCATCCGGTGGTCCCCGCGCCCGAAGCCGAGCGGGAGCGGGGCCGGCGCAGGCTTCAGGCGCTTGGCATCGCCCGCGCCGTCGGGACCGAGCTTTCCGGCGAGCCGTCCCTCGTCGGCCAGGTCGGCGAGCCCGCGGAGGTCGAGGGCACGCGCGGGCAGTGGCGCGTCGACCCGTCGTACCTGGATGACGAGCTCGGCGGCCCGTTCGACGGCCGGGCGGCGCTGCTTTCACCGTTCGACCGCATCGTCCACGATCGCGGCCGCGCGGCCGACGTCTTCGAGTTCGAGTACCAGCTCGAGATGTACAAGCCGGCCGCGAGACGGCGCTGGGGCTACTACGCCTTGCCGATCCTGTACGGCGACCGCCTGGTGGGCAAGCTGGACGCCACCGCCGACCGCAAGGGCGGCGTGCTCACCGTCACCGCCATCCACCAAGACGTGCCGTTCACCGCCGACATGTCCGAGGCGGTCAACGGCGAGATCGCCAGCCTGGCTGCCTGGCTCGGGCTCGACCTGCTTCACCTGGCGGCGGGATAGCCGGGCCGGAGCGCTAGCCGTCCGCGGTAAGCAGGTGGCAGGCGATGGCGGCGGCGGCCACTACGTTCAGTGAATCGACTCCGGCGGCGCGCGCGGCCGGGTTCATCGGAATGCGCACCACCTCGTCAGCCTCGTGCAGCCAGCGCGCGGACAGCCCGTCTCCCTCGGTGCCGAGCAGCAGCGCGACCGGCCCGGACGCGACGAGCGCGGCTCCTATCGGAGTCGCGCCCTCGTCCGGGGTCAGCGCGAGGACTCGGAACCCGGCCGACGTGAGGTCGGTGAGGCCGTCGTACCACCCGGCCATGCGGGCGTACGGTATCGCGAACACCGCCCCCATCGACACCTTGACCGACCGCCGGTACAGCGGGTCGGCGCACCTGGGCGAGAGCACGACCGCGTCCACGCCAAGCGCGGCGGCGCACCGGAAGATCGCCCCGACATTGGCGTGGTCCACCAGGTCTTCAAGGACCACGATCCGCCGCGCGCCGCCGATCACGTCGCGGACTCCGGGGAGCGGCTTGCGGCCTAGCGACGCGAGCGCTCCCCGGTGCACCCGGTAGCCGGTGAGGCGCTCGGCTACCTCGTCCGGGACCACGTACACCGGCGTGCCGCCGGGCTCGCTTCCCGAGGCCGCGGTTTCCGAGGCCGCGCTTCCCGAGGCCGCGGTTTCCGAGGCCGCGCTGGCCGAGCTCGGTGCGGCGCCGGCCGCCTCGCCGAGCGCGGGCAGGTCGGCCAGCCGGCCACGGCCGAGCAGCATGGAACGCACCGGGTAACCCGCGGCGACCGCCCTGGTGATGACCTTGGTGCCCTCCGCGATGAACAGGCCGTGCTCGGCCTCCAGGTGCGTCCGCAGGCCGGCGTCGGTCAGCCGGGCGTAGTCGGTCAGCCTCGGGTCGTCGGCGCTGCCGACCTCAACGGTGCGCAGCATCCCCCCAGTCTCGCAGCTGCGCCCGCGCGCGGCAGGCGATGGCGCTGCCGCAGGCTGGTCACTGAAGTACCGGTGGTGACGATGACGGCGGCGGCGTCGGCGAGGACGTCACCACCACCGCGGGAGCGATGGTGATGGTGTAGGTCCCCGTCGCCGTCTGGGCCGGCGACGCAGTATCGGTCACCGTAACGGTCACGGTGGAGGTGACCGGGGAGGTGAACGTCCCGGTTGGCGTGCCGCTGATCGCCCCCGTCGAACTCATGGTCAGCCCCGCCGGCAGCCCGGTGGCGGTGTAAGACTTGGTGCCGGTGCCGCCGGCCGCGGTGACGGTGGCCGAGTAGGCCACCCTGATCTGGCCGCTGGGCAGGGCGCCGCCGGCCAGGGTCAGCGGCGGCGGGCTGATGGTGAGGGTGAACGTGCCCGTCGCCTTCTGGGCGGGCGTCGCGGTGTCGGTCACGGTGACGGTGATCGTGGAGGTGCCCGCCGTGGTGGGGGTGCCGCTGATCGTCCCCGTCGTCGCCCCGATGCCGAGCCCGGCCGGCAGCCCGGTGGCGGCATAGGTCTTCGTGCCGGTGCCACCGGTGGCGGTGACGGTGGCCGAGTAGGCGACGTTGACGGTGCCGGCGGCCAGCGTGCCGCCGGTGATGGTCAGCGCAGGCGCGCTAACGGTCACGCTCAGGCTCGCCGTCGCCGTCTGCGCGGGCGACGAGGAGTCGCTGACCGACACCTTGATCGTGTACGTCCCCGCCGTGGTGGGCGTGCCGCTGATGGTGAGCGTCCCCGCGTTCGCGGCGGTCTTCAGCCCCGGGGGGAGCCCGGTCGCGGCCGCCCACTTGTAGCTGCTCTTGCCGCCGGTCGCGGTCGCGGTGGCCGAGTAGGCGGTGCCGATCGCGGCGGTCGCCGCCCCCTTCGCGCTGACGGCCAGGCCCGGGCAGGTGAGCTTGAACGCCGCGGCGTTCGACGACACGCCCGTAGGGCTGGTGACGACGATCTCCCCCGACCCGCTCGCGGTGTCGCTAGCCGGCTTGTAGGTGGCCGCGGTCACCGCTTCGGTACCCCCCGCGGCGAAGGTCACCGTCTGCGTCGGGCCGTTCCCGCTTGGCAGGCTCCAGTGGTAGCTGACCGTGCCTGCCTGGTTGTCGGTGATCGTCCCGCTGAAGGTGAAGCTCGGCGCGGCAGCCGTGCAGGAGGTGGTCATCTGGGTCGCGGGGCTGACCTTGGCGACGGTACTCACCACCGCGGCATTGCATGTCACGCTGTACGGCGCGGGACCAGAGGCGACGGCGGCCGGGCTGGTCACCACGAGGACGGCGTCGCCGTTCGCGGGCTCGCTCGCCGGGGTTATCGTCAACGGCGTCACCGCCGTCGTGCCCGCCTTGGTGAAGGTGATGGTGGCTGGGGCCGAGTTCACCCCGTTCGACAGCGCCCAGTAGTACGAGACCTTCGCCGCCTTCGGGCTGGTGACCGAGCCAGTGGCGGTGAATGTCGGCGGTGCGGTGCCGCAGGCGCCGGCGTTGAGCGTGGACGGCTGTATCGAGGCCACCGCGGAGAACCCGGCCGCGGCGCTCGTGCACAGCAGCTTGTAGCTTGCCTGGTTCGAGGCCTTGCCCGCCGGGTTGATCATCTGGATCTCGCCCCAGCCGGTGCTGGCCGTCTTGGAGCTGACCGTTTCGCCGGTAACCTGCGTGTCCCCGGCGGCGGCGAAGGTGACGTTCTGCACCGGCCCCTGCTTGCCTGACGAGTACACCCAGCGGTAGGAGGCGGTGCCAGGAGCCGTCGCCGTGATGATCCCGCTGAAGGCGAACGTGACTGGCGTCTTGCACGATGCCGACTGCACCGGCGGCGCCACGGCGGCCTGCGCCGTGAACGTCGGCGTGATCGCCGCCAGCTGTGATGAGCCCTTCAGGTTGTCCTTGTGCGACCGCAGTTCGACCGCCGTCGCGACCACGCCCACCGCCACCACGATGGCCGCCGCGATCGTCACGACGGGCAGGATCCTGCGCGCGCCGCCGCCGTGGCGGTTGCCGCCGAAACGCTTGCCGCCGCTGTGCCGGTTGCCGTCGCCGAGCCAGGTGTTCGCCACCGAGGTGCCGGAAGACCCCGCCGTGCCGCCGCGCAGCAGCAGCAGCGGCAGCAGGGCCGCGACGCGCTCCGCGAGGTGGCTCCGGCCCTGCTCCTCCCAGTCCGGCCCGTACGCCGCGGCGGCCGTTGCCTCTAGCTCGCCGACAAACTCGATGGCGCTCTGCGGCCGGTCCGCCGGGTTCTTGGCCATGCCGCGCGTGATCAGGCTGTGCAGCGACTCGTCGACCCCGTCGAGCGGCACTGGCGCGGTTTCGTGCTGCGTGCGCAGTTTCCCGAGCTTGCCGGAGAACGGGGGCTTGGCGGTCAGGCACTCATAGAACACCGCGGTCGCGGCGTAGACGTCGGTCGCAGGGCTGCTCGGTGACCCATCCCACTGCTCGGGTGCCATGTACAGCGGCGTCCCCGCGGCGAGCCCCTTCCGGCCCGCCCTGATCGCCACGCCGAAATCGGACAGCTTGCTGTTACCCTCGCTGTCGATGAGGACGTTTTCCGGCTTGTAGTCCCGGTGGACGATGCCGAGCGTGTGCGCCGCGGCCAGCCCGAGCAGCGAGCCCTTGAGCGCCACGAGGGCGGACTCGGCCGTGGTTGGCCCGCGCTCCTCGATCATCTCGTGCAGCGAGACGCCGTCAACGAGCTCCATCACGATCGCGGCGCCCTGGCCGGGCGCCTCGACGTAGTCATACAGGTGCACTACCTGGGGAACGTCCAGCGACCTCAGCGTCTGCGCCTCGGACCGGAATCCCCCCACGAAGGACGGGTCGCGGGCCAGTGACGGGCTGAGGTACTTGATCGCAACCCGCTGACCAGTCACCTCGCTGACCGCCGCCACGACCCGCCCCGATGCTCCCTGGCCGACCAGCCGTTCCTCGACGTACCCGGGTACCGTCCAGCCTTCGCCGTAGCTGGATACAGGCCACGCACTCATGGGCGAACTCCTTGGTAAGCCAGGTACTGCATGCTGCGGTGCCCGATGCCGATCCGTGTGCCAGGCTCAAGGACGATCGGCTCGAACGGCGCGAGGGTGCGCTCCTCCCCGGGCGCCCGCAGTACCGAGCCGTTCGCCGAGCCGAGATCGCTGACTTCCACTTGCCAGCCGACCAGCGATACGCGCAGGTGCAGCCGGGATACGGTTCCCTCGGGGTCGGAGATCCGCAATGGCCTGGCCCGCCCGGCCATCACGTCGAAGTCGAGCACTGGCTCCCGCCCGAGCACGTAGTCTCCGTCGAGCGTGACCCGTGTCCCGTCATCGAAGACCAGGACGCCAAGGGGCGGGCGCTGGCGCCGCAGGACGCTCCGCGGCTGCTGGTCCAGGCTGGTACCGCACTGGCGGCAGGCGCGCGCCTCGGGATCGTTGAAGTGCTCGCTGGCGCAGAGCACCCCTTCGACCACGACGGCCGACCGGTCGCTGGCGGGCTGGTTGCGGGTCACCTCGACGGACAGGCCGCCAGTGAGCTGGGACGGCACGATGTCGAGCAGCGTGTCCGGCATGATCGCGGCCGGCTCGGCCGCGATCGCCGGCTCGGCCACGCCGGCCGCCGTCAGCGCGAGGCCGCCGCCGTGCACCACGCCGTCGCCGAGCCAGCACCGGAGATCGGGCGGCGCCGGGTTGCCCACGGCGAGCTCCACGCTGATGCTGGCCCCGGTGAAGGTCCTGGTGACCGGGATCACCGAGTCGCTGGCCGTGAGCGCGACCTCCCCCGCGCCGTCGACGCTGACCGTGGCCACCGCGGCGCCGTGGACGAGCACGGCCATGCCGTCGTCGGCGGTGACGCCCGCGCAGGCCCATGCGGGCTGCCCTGTGCAGCCGAGCGCTGCGCGGGCGGCCATGCGCACCAGGTCCCGGCCGTCGCCCGCCGCGGCCGCGACCTCAGTCAGCACGCCGAGCAACGGATCAGGGTCCTGCCCACGGCTGTCCGTCACGGCGACGAGCGCGCCGTGACGGGCGATCACGCCGGCACCGGGGAGCGGGACGCAGCTGATGATCTTCATCCCAGTCTCAAGAGGAGCAGGAATAGGGGAACGTGATGCTGGCCTCGGCCGAATCCGGCGTTAGCACGCGAAGCTTGGCGACGGCCTGGATAGTTCCCTTGCCGTGGAACGCCCACTTGAGTTGAACTGGGACCGTCTTTTTTCCGCTGGCATCGTCGACCACCAGGGTCGCGCCTGGCGGTTCTGTACCGCGAACCCACTGGTAAGTGATGGGCCCGCCGTGGCCGTTAGTGGTAATCGTCCCGATGATATCGGCAGTGCGGTTGCATCCCACGACCTGATCCGCAACTGTGACCGTGACATTCGTGATGGTGAGCTTATCGTGCGCCCGCTGATAGACGTAAACCCATACGCCGGCCGCGATGGCCAGCGTGACCAGGGTGCTGAGCAGCCCCGCCCAGCGGCGGCGCGGCCGCTGGGACGGCCTGGGCAGCGGTACGGGCCAGTCGGGTATGCCGCCGCTGTCGGCCCTGACCGTCGGCGGCGACTGCCAGACCGGGACCTGGGGAGGCGCGTACGGTGGCGGCTGCGCCGACTTGAAGGTCGCGTCCTGGGCGGCCCGGGCCGGGGCGGCGACGGTTTCCGGGCCCCAGAGCTGGGCGAGCCGTTCCGGGGTAACTGCACCCGGCGGGCCCGGCTCGGGCAAGGGCGCCTGACGCCGCGTCTCGCCCACGTCATGCCGTGCCTCACCGACCCTGGCCACCGGGTCATCGGCCATGACCGTCTGCCGGTCGGCCTCGTGCGCCGGCTCCTCAGTCTCCAGGGTCTCACCGAGCGCCTGGAGACGGCTGATGACCTCAGCCGCGCTGGCGGGCCGGGCCGCCCGGTCCTTTTCCATCAGGTCGCTGACGAGCCGGATGATTTCGTCTGGAAGGTCGGGCCGGAAAACGTTGAGCGGTGTCGCGCTGTCCATGACCTGCATCATCAGCAGCGCCCCAGGCATGGACGACCGGAACGGCAGGCGCCCGGACAGCAGGTGATAGAGCACGCAGCCGAGTGAGTAGAGGTCGGCGCGGCCGTCAATGTCGCCGCCTTGCGCTTGTTCCGGCGACATGTACGCGGCGGTACCGACCGTGTGGCCCTGCAGGGTCAGCCGCGGGGAATTGTCTGCGAGCAGCCGGGCGATGCCGAAGTCGATGATCTTGACGCTGAGCTGCGGCGTCACCATCAGGTTGCTTGGCTTGATGTCCCGGTGCACGATGCCGGCCTCGTGGGCCGCGGAGAGGCCCGCGCACGTTTCCCCGGCGATGCGGAGCACGCTTGAGATCGGGAACAACCCCATGCCGCGCTCGCCGCGCTCGTCCATCATGCTAGCCAGGGAAATGCCCGGTGCCAGCTCCATGACCATGAACAGCTGGCTGCCGACGCGGCCGGCGTCGATTGAGCTCACGATGTTCTGGTGCCTGAGCGACCCGATGACGACGGCCTCACGCCGGAACCGGCCGATCGTCTCCGACAGCGTGCTGGGGTCATCGGTCTGGGAAAGCTCGACGACCTTGATGGCGACGGAGCGGCGGGTCGCTAGGTCCTTACCGCGCCAGACCTCGCCCGATCCCCCGCGTCCGAGCGGGATGTCGAGCTCGTAGCGCCCGGCCAGGATCCGGTCCATTCGTAAGATCGCCCCCATCCCGGCCCGCGTCGAGGACGCGCACGCGACCGCGGCCGCGATGACCACGGCAAACGCCGTCGCGGCCGGCCCAAGCCGTCCGGTGCCCGGCACTGTCCTCGCCCCCTGTCAGGTACACGTAACGGCTACCCGCGCTCACATCGTAGTGGAACGCGCCATCCTCTCCTATGAATGGGACGAACAAGTGGGGCGTTTGGTTCAGTCAATTTGACACATTTTTTGCTAAATTCTGCGCGGCCGCCGTGCACCAGCGGGCGGCGCGGCTTGTCCGCTGCGGCGAGACGTAAGCCGAGCGACGGCGGGGCGTCGCCCGGTCTCCCGCTACCCTCGGGAGACCGGGCAAGGGATCAGGGAGGACTCGTGGCAATCCTGCACAGGGCGACGATCACGCCGACGAAGCTGGAGCTGGCCGCGGCCTGGCTGGACCGGCAGGGCCTGGGCGGCGCGGGGGACGTGGAGATGGCCGCCAGCTACCGGTTCGACGACCCGGCCGGGGAGGTCGGGATCGAGGCGCTCCTGGTGCGCCGGGCGGGCGAGGTGTTCCATCTGCCGGTTACCTATCGCGGCGCGCCGCTCGACGGCGCTGCGGCGCACCTGATTACCACGATGCAGCACTCGGTGCTCGGGCGCCGCTGGGTGTACGACGCCGCGGCGGACCCGGTCGCGCTCGCCTGCTACGCCGCCGCGCTCGCCGGGCGGCAGGAGCAGGCGAGCCTCGAGCTCTGGGACGGCGACGCCGTTGTCGGCCAGCGCCCGCACACGGTCACGCTCACCGTCGAGGGTGACGGCCCGCCGGGCGGCGAGGTCCGGCTCTGCCGCGTGCCCGGCGACCTCGCGGGCCACCCGGCGGCCCGGCGATGCCTGGTGGCGGCCTGGAAGGCCGGCGCAGGCGTCGTCGCCGTGTCCGAGCCTGGCCTGACTTGACCTCAACCGCAGTTGAGGTTCTAACCTCACCGTGGTGAGCACAGATACAGACATGGCCAGAACCTCAGCGGCGACAGCCGGCCCGGCAGACGGGATTTGGGCGCCAGCGCGGCGAACGCTGACGGTGGGTCTCGTGCTCGCGGTCACCTTCGTCGCGTTCGAGGCGCTCGCCGTCGCCACGATCTTGCCGGTGGTCGGCAGGCACCTGGGGGACCTGCGCCTCTACGGCTGGGTGTTCAGTGCCTTCCTGCTGGCGAGCCTCGTCGGAATCGTGGTCGCCGGGACACTGGCCGACCGGGCGCCACTGGGGCGGCCGATGGCCGCCGGCCTTGCCCTCTTCAGCCTCGGCCTGGTCATTGGCGGGACCGCGCCGGACATGGCGGTTCTCGTGGCCGGCCGGGCAGTACAGGGCCTTGGCGCCGGGGTTGTGCCCGCGGTTGCCTACGTGGCGATCTCCCGGTGCTATCCCGACGCGGTGCGGCCGCGAATGTTCGCCGTCCTTTCCACCGCGTGGGTGGTACCCGGCCTGGTCGGGCCGGCTATCGCCGCCCTGGTAGCCGCGGCGGTTGGCTGGCGGTGGGTGTTCCTTGGCCTGATCCCGCTGGTGATCGCGACCGGAGTACTGGTCGTCCTCGCCTTGCGGAATGTCCCGCCCCTGGCCAGCCCGGGAAAGGCCGCGGTGCCGTACCTGGCCGTGCTTGGGGTGGTCGCCGGCGCTGGCACCGCGCTCGCGGCGCTCAACTCCGGTGTCCTGCCCGTGGTCGTCGCCGGCGGCATCGCCGGCGCCATCCTGCTCGCTGCCTCGATGCGACAGCTGACGCCTCCCCGTAACATGACCGCACGGCCGGGACTGACCGCCACGATCCTCAGCCGGTCGCTGCTGACGTGCTGCTTCTTCGCGGGTGACGCGTATGTCCCGTATGCGATCGTGACCGTGCGCCATGCCCCGACGGCGCTGGCCGCGCTCGCGCTCACCGCGTCGACCCTCACCTGGACGGCGGGGTCGTGGGTTCAGGCCAGGTACATCGCCAGGCTCGGTCCGCGCCGCCTGGTCCGGTCCGGCGAGTGCCTGGTGGTCGTTGGCCTCGCGGTGATGTCCGTCGTGCTGCTGCCGTCCGTGCCTCCCGCGCTGGCCATCGTGGCGTGGGCGCTGGCCGGCGGAGGGATCGGCACCGCCTACGCCCCGTTGTCGGTGACCACGCTCGACCGCGCGGCGCCGGGCGAGGAGGGCCGGGCGACTTCGGCTCTCCAGCTGTGCGACGTGCTCGGGCAGGCCCTCGGCACCGGTGTGGCCGGGGCCATCGTGGCCGCCGCCGGTGCCGGCATCGGGCACGGCACTGGAGTCGCGCTGGCGTTCTCGTTCGCCATCGCGGTCGCCCTCATCGGGGTCGCCGCCGGAACGCGGCTTCCAGCCCGGCTCACGTCATCCCGGTTGGCGGACGAAGCGGCCGACGCATAAGAGCTCCGTTGGCGGGCTGCCGCCAATTCGCGGTGGCAGTGAACGGAGGGGAGCGAGTCAGGGCCCGGCCGCATCGATTTCACTCGATGCGGCCGGGCCCTGACGGGCTGTTCAGCTGTAGGTGGTCAGGTCGGCCACCGTGCTTGAAGAGTTCACCGTGGCGCCGGTGCCGTTAATGATGTGCTGGATGGTTCCTGTGCCGCCCAGCGAGACCGTGACCATGTCGTTCCACTGGACTCCGGACGTGGTCGGCGAGGTGAGCGCGTTCGCGCTGATCTCGCTCGGGTTCACGTTGAAGAAGCAGTACACGCCAAGGCCGTAGGCCTTGAAGCTGGTCACGCTGCTGGCGACGTTGATCGAGGGATAGCCGTCGGCGGAGCCGTCCATCCAGGCGGACTGACTGGGCGGGTCGTAGGGCATCTCGCTCTGGTAGAAGTAATCGGCTCCGCCGTTGCCGTTCCACTGGACCTGCACCGCCTGGTAGTGCTCGACCGCGAGTCCGTACATGGTCACGCTGGCGCCGTTGACGACCAGGCCGTTGGCGGCGGTGTTGGTCGTCCAGCCGACGGTGCCGCTGTTGCCGTGGTCCGCCCGCCACAGCCACAGGTCATCGCCGATCACATTGGCGCTGTTGACCTGCAGCGTCTGCGTGGCCTTGCCCACGGTGGCGCCGCCGATGCGGGCGAAGACGTCGGACAGCACGGTCGGGTCCGAGGCGTGGCTGGCGCTTGACCCGGACGGGCCGACCTGCACGAGGACGGAGCTGTTGGCGGTCCCGGCGTCGAAGAGCAGCCCGCCAATGCGGATGCCGTTGACGTCGGCGGTTTGCAGGATCGTGTTGCCGCTGTTGGACACCAGCGTGGCCAGGCCGAGGCCGAGCACCACGGTGTCGGGGTTGGTGACGTTGATGGTGCCGTTGACCTGGTAGACGCCCGGGGTGAATAGCAGGTCCTGCCCGCTGCTCAGCGCGGCGTTGATCTGGGCGACCGTGCTGCTTGGCGACGCAATATAGAAATCGCTAATCGGCAGCGAGGTTCCCGGCGTGTTCCCCGATCCCCAGGAGACACCAGACGAGTTCGTCCTGTTCGACGGCACGAACACGTTCCAGTTCCCTGACGAGTCGATGTAGAGGTAGGGCTTCTCGTCAACGGTTGGGGTCTGGCTCACCGTCGTGTACGGCGGGCTCGGGAAGCTCTGGCCTGGCACTCCGGTGCTGCCGACGAACACCATGTTCCAGTTCGAGCCGGCCCAGCTGCCCACCTTGTCGTTGCGCATGATGAACTGCTGCTGGGTGCCCGAGTTGACCTGGCCGGTGACGACCGAGTCGCTGATGAAGCCGCCGGACGACCAGTTGCTCGTGGTGTTGCCCGAGGAATTGTCGTCGAGCACGAGGTTGCCGTCGATTTGCACCCGCCGCATCGGGTCGGCCTGCGAGACCGCCCATTCGGTGCTGCCGGATGACGGGTCGATGGTGATGTTCTCCACGCCGCGCCAGAAGTTCTCCGTGGCGTTCCCGTTGTTCCAGGCGGCGTTGGCGTAGATGCCGCCGCCGGTGATGACCGTCTGCGTCGGGTTCTGCCCGAGGCCGACGACCTCGGTGTAGAAGCCGACAGGGACCGAGACGTTGTAGGTGCCCGGCTCGAACATCAGCTCATAGCGCTGCGTGCCGAACTGGTTCGACTGCTGCGAGTTGTACACCGCATTGATGTCACTCTGAATCGTCGCGGTCGGCATGCTGGTACTGAACACGTAGACGTTGGATCCGAAATTCGGCGTGTTGCCCGGGGGCGCCCCGCCGCTCGGCAGCGTCCACTGCTGGTTGGAGCTGTCGGCGCAGGCCCAGATCTGCACCTGGGTGCCCGAGCCGCCGAAGCCGGTGTCGTCGAGGCACTTGCCGGAGTTGGGGTTGAGCAGCTCGCCGTTGGACTGCGGGACCCAGACCTGCGCGCCGGTGCCGTTGCAGGTGTACAGGTCCACGAGGGTGCCGTTCGCGGTGCCCGCCGCGTTGACGTCCAGGCACGAGCCGAGTACCTGCAGGGTGTTGCCCGCTGCGACGGTCCACTGCTGCGCGTTGGTCCCGTTGCAGGTGTACACCTGGATCGGGTTGAAGTTCGCGGTGCTCGCGGAGCGGTCATCCAGGCACAGGCCCTGGTACCCGGTGATCGGCCCGGTGGTCGCGGCCTGCGCGTGGTGAGCGGACGCCATCGCGAGGCCGAACATCAGCGCTACCGTCGCGAAGACGGCAAGGAGCCGCCGCTTCACGGGATATTCCACTGCTGGTTGGAGCTGT
>Ga0265316_10004337_pt1 | contig 14139 bp, 8 predicted proteins | sample 4522metaG_FD_202092 | JGI IMG/M metagenome (GOLD analysis project Ga0265316, IMG submission 202092) | Rhizosphere microbial communities from Carex aquatilis grown in University of Washington, Seatle, WA, United States - 4-5-22 metaG | ecosystem: Host-associated > Plants > Roots > Rhizosphere >... | reverse complement strand
CTCACGCCATCCGGCTGGCCGTGCTGGCCACCGCCGAGGCCATTGGCAACGACCAGATTCTTCCCCTGGTGGTGGCGGCGCTGACTTTTCCCAAGATTGACGTGCGCACGCGCGCGGCCGAGGTGCTGACCAATCTGGCTCTGGCCGGCAAGGTGGACCTGGCGCGCACCATCCTGTGGCTTTTGCGCAGCAAGGACGTGAACGTGCGGCGCATGGCCGTGGACATTTCCAAGAAGGTGGGCGATCCCACGGGCGAGCTGGCGCCGCGCCTTCTGCGCTACCTGCGCGACGAGGATTGGTGGGTGCGCGAACGGGTGATGGACGCTCTGGTCAGCATGGCTGGCAAGCAGCTCACGCGCCATCTGGTCAGTTACCTGCAAGATCCGTCGGACATTGTCCGGCGCTACGCCGTCGATGCGCTTCTGCGCCTCAAGGATCCCGGGTCGCTGGGGGCGCTGGTGCGGGCGGCGCAGGGGGATGCCGACTGGTGGGTACGCGAGCGTGCCATCGAGGCCGTGGGCGTGATGGGCGATCGCCGGACCATTCCGTACATCGTGGACTTGCTGAAGCGAGAGCCCGAACTGCAGCGGGCTTGCGTGGAAGCTCTGCAGGCGATGAAGGCCGACGAGGCCGCGCCCGACGTGGCGGCATTGTTGCCCGCCGCCGATGCCGAGATGAAGTTGGCGATCATCGCTTGTCTCGCCACCCTGGACGAGCCTGGCCAGGCGCCGGCGCTGCTGCCGCTGTTGCAAGATACGGATCACAGCGTGCGCGGCGCCGCGCGCGAGCTCTTGGCCCGCTGGAATGTGGCCGGGGCGCACGAGAGTGCGAGCGACAAGGCCACGCTTTCGCTGCTCGAGCGACTGCTGCTGGCGCTGGCGTCCAACGACGGCGACGACCTGATCCTGGCGGGCGGCCTGCGTCCCACCATGAAGAAGATGGGCAGGGTGGTTCCGTTGGCCAGCCACGTGTTCTCCTCCGAGGACATCGAGGCCATCCTCGCGCCCCATCTCAACCCCAAGCAGGTGGCCGATTTGCAAGCCCTGCGCGACGTCGATTTTTCAATCGCGCTCAAATCCGAGGGTCTGCGTTTTCGCGCCAATGTGTTTCGCCAGATGCCCGGGTTGTCGGCCGTGTTCCGCATCGTCAAGGATCGCATCCCGGTGCTGGAAGATCTGGGCCTGCCCCCGGTGGTGAAGACCTTTGCCGAGCTGAAGAACGGGCTGGTGCTGGTGGGCGGTCCGACGGGCTCGGGCAAGTCCACCACCTTGGCCGGCATCATCGACCACATCAACCGCACCAGCGCGCGCCACGTGGTTACCCTGGAAGACCCCATCGAGGTGATGCACAAACAGAAGAAGTGTCTGATCAATCAGCGCGAGCTGGGCACGCACACCCATTCATTCGAAAATGCCCTGCGCGCGACCTTGCGCCAGGACCCGGACGTCATCCTGGTGGGTGAGATGCGCGACCTGGCCACCGTGCAGTTCGCGGTCACGGCATCCGAGACCGGCCATCTCGTCTTGGGGACGCTGCACACCGTCTCGGTCGACACCACGGTCGATCGTCTGGTCAGCATGTTTCCTCCGGGACAGCAGCCGCAGGTGCGCTCCTTGCTGGCCGACACCCTGCGCGCAGTGATGTGTCAGTACCTCATCAAGCGCAAAGACGGTCAGGGGCGAGTCATCGCGGTCGAGATCATGCTCAACAACGAGGCGGTCGCCAATCTCATTCGCAAGGGAAAGACCTTCCAGCTCCCGTCGGTGATCGCCACCCAACGCGACGCCGGCATGCAGTCCATGGACGGGGATCTGGAACGCCTGTTCAAGGCCGGGCTGGTCAGCGCGGAGGAAGCGTACATGAAGGCTGCCAACAAGAAGAACTTCGAACTGGTGGTGGCTGGGCCCGACGGCGCCAAGATCCAGGCTGAGGTCAAGGCAGCCGAACCCAGGGGCGCGGCCCGCGCGCAAGGAGAGAAAGCGGAATGATGGTGAGGAGGGCACAACCTTGGCGCGGCTAGATTCCTTCCTGCGTCTGGTGGTCGAACAGAAGGCCAGCGATCTGCACTTCCACACCGGCGTGGTGCCCCTAATTCGCCACGACGGGGAACTGGTGCCGCTCAATTTTCGGGCGCTGAGCGAGAGCGACGCGCGTCGCTTCTTGCTGGAGATCCTCACGCCCGAGCAGCGCGAGGCGTTCGATCGCGATCAGGAACTGGACTTCATCTACGAGCTGCCCGAGGTGGGGCGCTTTCGCGCCAACCTGTTCCAGCAGGCGCGTGGCATCGGCTCCGTGTTTCGCATTATCCCCAACCGACTGCCGACCATCGACGATCTTCTGCTGCCGCCCGTGGTGCGCAAGCTGACCGAGTTGCAGAACGGGCTGGTGCTCATCACCGGGCCGACCGGCTCGGGCAAGACCACCACGCTGGCGGCGCTGGTGCACGAGATCAACAAGACATCGAGTCGCCACATCATCACGATTGAAGATCCCATCGAGTACGTGCACGCGCCTTTGCAGAGCGTGGTCACGCAACGCCAGGTGGGCCGTCATGTGGAAAGTTTTGCCAGTGCCTTGCGCTCCAGCTTGCGCGAGTCGCCCGACGTGGTGGTGACGGGCGAGATGCGCGACCTGGAAACCATTCAGGTGGCTTTGCAAGCGGCCGAGACCGGCGTGCTGGTGTTCGGAACGCTGCACACCAATTCCGCCTCCAAGGCGGCGGACCGGATCATCGACGCGTTTCCCGACGAATCCCGCGATCAGGTGCGCGGCGTGGTATCGGTCATGCTGCGCGGGGTGCTGGCCCAGATGCTGTGCAAACGGGCCACGGGCGAGGGGCGCGTGGCGGTGCTGGAGGTGATGCTGCAGACCATCAGCATCGCAAACCTCATCCGCGAGGCCAAGTGCTACCAGATCGATGCCTACTTGCAGACCGCCGATCCGGGCAGCGGGATGCAAAGCCTAGACAGCTGCATCTTCCAGTACGTCAGGCAGGGTATCATCACTCTGGAAGAAGGACTGCGCGTGGCCAACTATCCGGACGTGGTCAAGCGGATGGCGGCGGAACTCCCCGAGGAAATCTAGTCAAGCGATGGAACTGTCGCACAAACAGTGGTTGGAGCAGGCCAAGGCGCTGGAGAAGCGCGGCCAGGCGGAACCTGCGGCCCAGGCCTACACGCGCGCGGGTGCCCACGACGAGGCGGTGCGGATACTCCTGTCAGTGGGCAAGTTCGTCGAGGCAGGACAGGCGCTTTTGCGCAGCATCGAGTACGACCGGCGCCGGCGGTTTGCACTCGACGCCAACCAGAAAAAGGTCGCGCTCAAGGCTGCCATCTGCTTCTCGCGCGGAGGCGATGTGCGACCAGCGGTAGAACTGTTCCTGGCCTCCGGCGAGCGGAGCCGCGCGGTGGGCCTGCTGCAGGAAGCGGGAGATTTCGTCAACGCCGCGCGCGTGGAAGCCGACCCCACCGGGCAAGTCGAACTGGTGGGCTACGAAAGCCAGGAATCCGCGGCTCCGCAAGCAGCTGCCTCGGCGGAGGCTGCGCGCAACCTGGAGCGTGCGGGCAAGCTGGAGGCGGCCCTGGAGGCCTATTCGCGCCTCAAACAATGGTCCAACGCTGCGACGCTGGCTCTTCGCCTGGGCCATGTCGAGCAGGCGGCCAGCCTTTTTTCCGAGGCGGGCGAGTCGTTTCAAGCGGCGGTGTGCTTCCGTGAAATCCGGGATGCCGATAGTGAGCTGCAGCATCTGGTGAAAGTCGCGGCCGCTGACCCGCGCTACCGCGAGGCCTGTGTGCGGGCCATCGCGCTGGCCAGCGATCGCACCGAGCTGACTTTCGAGTTGGAGCAAGTGGTGGGCAAGTTCGTGGACGCCGGGCCTGTCAGCGACGACGAGGTCGAGGCCTGCTACCGCTTGGCCCTGCTTTTCGACAGCAACGATTCCCCGGAAAACGCGGCGCTTTGCTATCGCAAGATCTTGGCCGCGCGGCCCGGCTATCGGGACGCCGTCGATCGCTTGCGAGCCGCGGAAACCGACTTCCGTGGGGCCGCGGCCAAAGACTACGAGCGCGTGTTCAATGAGGAACTCGCTCTGCGCGAGGCCGTCAAGCGGCATGAGGCGCCACCGACGGCCGCGTCCACGGCGAAAGACGGAGAGTCCCTGGGCGAGCTACCGGACCTGCCCGAGTTGCCCGACCTACCGGCACTGCCCGCAGCTGCGCCGGTGGAATCGCGAGATGGTCGGCACGCAGCTGCGCCCCACACGCACATGCTGCCGTCGCCAGCCGGGCGCTCGCCGCCGCCCGCGGCTGTCCTTTCAGCCGTTGCGCCTGAGAGCGCTTCGGGTGTCGCGACGCAGTTCGGTTTTCAGGGCGTTGCCTTGGAAGAGGGCGCCCTCGTCAATCGACGCTATCGCCTGGAAAAGAAGATCGGCCAGGGTGGCATGGGGGCGGTGTGGAAGGCCGTTGACCTCGAACTCGACGAGACCATCGCCATCAAGTTCCTGGCCGCGCAGTTCGTGGACGAAGAAACTCTGGGTCGCTTCAAGCAGGAGGTCTCGCTCTCGCGCCACTTCAACCACGCGAACATCATCCGGCTCTACGACATCGGGACCTGCGCTGACCAGAAGTTCATCACCATGGAGTTGCTCAGCGGGCAAGATCTGGGAGCGCTCATGCGGCGCGCGCCGCTCGCCCTCGACCAGGGACTGGGCCTGCTGGTGCAGGCTTGCCACGCGCTGCAAGTGGTGCACGACCGAGGGGTCATCCACCGTGACATCAAGCCCGACAACTTCTTCATCACCGACGAGGGCGTGCTCAAGGTCATGGATTTCGGTATTGCCAAGCGCCACAGCGCCAGTCGCGGGCTGACCCGCGCGGGCATGATGGCCGGCACGCCCCAGTACATGGCCCCCGAGCAGGCGAGCAACTTTGGTGGCGTCACCCATCTCGCGGACCTGTATGCGTTGGGCTGCATCGCCTATCAGATGTTCACCGGTGCGGTTCCCTTCGACGCCGACGAGGTCATGCCGATTCTCATGGCGCATATGTCGCGGCCGCCCGAGCCGCCCCGGCAGCGCAATCCCGCGATTCCGGCCGAACTGGAGGCGGTGATCCTCAAACTGCTGGCCAAGAGGCCCGAAGACCGCGTGCAAAGTTGCCGCGAGCTGGCCGCCATCCTGCTGCCCCTGCGTGCATAGCGGCAGCGCATGGTTTGATGATAGCCTGTTGGCGCACGGAGGCCGTTGATGGGCGTTTTAGATGACAACACCGTGAACGCGGTCGAGCTTCGAGAAGAAGTCGAAGCCCTTCGGCTGAGGGTCGCGGAGCTTGAGGCAAGTCGCGAGGCGGCCCAGAGGGCCGAGGCCTTGCGTCTGCGCCAGGCCTCGAAGTTGGCTCGATTGGGGACTTGGGAGTGGGAGGCGAGCACCGATCAGGTGACTTGGTCCGGCGACATGTTCCGGATCTACGGAATTCGACCCGAGGAGTTCACGGGCAGGGGTTCCGACTATATCAAGGCTACGCGAGCTGACTACCGTGCGCTCCAACAGCGCAACTTGGAGGCTGCCTGGAAGAATGGGGTGACCGAGGAAGCCTTCCGTGCGGGGGCGGGGCCGATCGGCGACTTCAAGGAACTCTGCATCGTCCGGCCTGACGGAACCGAATGCTACACGCTGGGGGACGCGGTTTGCATCGTGGACGCCGATGGCAAACCGCTGAGGATGCTCGGGATAACAGTGGATATCACCGACAGCAAGCTGGCCGAGCAGGCTTTGCAAGAAAGCGAGGAGAAGTACCGCATTCTCGTCGAGGAATCCCCGGATCCCATCTCGTCGTACACCCCGGAGTTCATACTGAATTTCGTCAACCGAGCCTTCGCGGATGCATACGGCCGTCCGGTCGAGGATATCGTCGGCAAGAGGTTTGGCGAACTGCTACCGAGGGAGGAGGCTGAGCTGCGAGAGGCAGCCCTGCGCGAGGTCTTCAGCTCGGGAAAGAGGCGCGAAGACGAGTTCCGACTCCCGCAATCCGACGGCGGTCACACGTATTTCCTCACGCTTGTTCCGATCAAGGACGGCGCGGGCATCGTTATCTCAGTGATCGGCATATCCAAGGACATCACAGCGCTCAAGCATACCGAGGAGCAACTGCGCCAGTCCGAAGCCCAGTTGCGACGCGCCCAAGCCGCCGCGCGAATGGGGAGCTGGACTTGGTATCCAAAGAGCAACCGGTTGGAATGGTCCGACGAGATGTATCGGATTTTTGGCGTCGATCCGACCAAGTTCACGGGGGATCTTGCCGATGTTATCGCGCGCGCGATCCATCCTGATGACCGTGCGAAGGTCAACGAGAGCAACCTCGCGGTGGTTCGGGAGGGCAAGGCTGCCCCCCTCGAGTATCGGGTCGTCTGGCCCGATCAGTCGGTGCACTTCGTTTGGGCTGAAGCGGGCGACGCCACAAGGGACGAAAGCGGGACCGTCGTCGCCCTTTCCGGGTACGCCCAGGACATCACCGAGCGTAGGCTGAACGAGGCGGCGACGCTGGAGAGCTCGCGGCGGCTGCAGTTTGCGCTCCGCGCTGGCCATCTCGGCGTCTGGGACTGGAACCTCAAGAAGAACATCATGGTCTGGGACGACGAGATGCTCGCGCTGTACGGCCTCACGCGAGACGAGTTCCCCGGCGGCATCGAAGCCTGGAAACAGGGTCTCCACCCCGAGGACCGCGAGCGCGCCATCGCCGAATGCCAGGCCGCGCTCGATGGAAGCCGGGACTTCGACACGGAGTTTCGCGTTCTCCATCCGAATGGCACCGTGAGGCACGTCAAGGCCGACGGACTGGTCGTGCGAGACGAGGGCGGAACGCCGATACGTATGCTGGGCGTGAACCTGGACATCACCGAGCGCAAACGCGACGAGGCGGAGAAGGCCAAACTCGAAGCCCAACTCCAACAAGCGCAGAAAATGGAATCCGTGGGCCGTCTGGCAGGCGGCGTGGCTCACGACTTCAACAATATGCTGGGCGTGATTCTCGGGCACGCCGAAATGGCCATGGAAAAAGCGGGCCCAGCCGAGGAGTCGCTCCGTGGCAATGTGGAGGAGATCCGCAAGGCGGCCGAGCGCTCAGCCAATCTCACGCGGCAACTGCTTGCCTTCGCCCGCAAGCAGACCGTCGCCCCCAAGGTGCTGGAATTGAACAAGACCGTGGAAGGCATGCTCAAGATGCTGCGGCGGATCATTGGCGAGGACATCGCTCTCGTGTGGTTACCCGGCGCGGGAGTGTATCCGGTCAAGGTGGACCCATCGCAGATCGATCAGATCCTTGCCAATTTGTGTGTCAATGCCCGGGACGCCATCGGCGGCGCTGGCAAGTTGACCATCGAGACGGCAAACAGCGCCTTCGACGACGAATACTGCGCCACGCACCCGGAGGTTGTGCCCGGTGAGTATGTGAAGCTCACAGTCACCGACGATGGTTGCGGCATGGACAAGGCGACCCAGGAGAGGCTGTTCGAGCCGTTCTTCACCACCAAAGAGGTGGGAAAGGGGACCGGCCTGGGATTGGCCACCGTCTACGGCATCGTCAAGCAGAACAACGGTTTCATCAAGGTCACCAGCGAACCCGACAAGGGAACGACGTTCGAGATCTGTTTGCCCCGTCATGTGGCAGCCAAGGCGGAGCCAGCGCAGTCGGAGCCACTGACAGCGCCAGTTGCGCGAGGTTTCGAGACCATCCTGTTGGTGGAAGACGAGCCAGCTATCCTTCGCATGACCAAGACGATGCTAGAACAGCTGGGTTACACCGTGCTGACCGCGAGCACTCCGGGTGAGGCCATCCAACTTGCTGGCGCGTACACGGGCGTGATCCACTTGCTCATGACCGACGTCGTCATGCCTGAGATGAACGGACGCGACCTTGCCAAGAACCTGCTGACTTCCTCCCCAGCCCTCAAGCGCCTGTTCATGTCGGGTTACACGGCTGATGTCATCGCCCACCACGGTGTACTGGATGAAGGGGTGCACTTCATCCAGAAGCCGTTTTCCAAGAAGGACCTGGCGGCCAGGGTGAGCGAGGCGCTGGAACGTGGATGATCACGAACTCGCCATCCCGGCGCGCGCCCTGCTGGTCGCTGACCGCTTCCACGCGCCGCGCGATTCGCAGCGCAGTAAACTGTAAGCAAAATAACGAAAGACCACGAAAAAGTTTGCCGTCGCTAATTCTTTCGTGGATCATGTCGATGGATAGAGACGTCAAGGTCTACGACATGAGCGCTTGGCTCGGTTCAATTTGGACTCGGTTCCAACGGGAAATCATTGAAGATGTTCCCCCGTGCCTTGAAGCGTGTGAATCCTGTCGAGAAACCGATTGCGCAGGGGGACGGTGGATGACCTGCGCGAAACGGCTGGCTGGCGAGGCCGAACGTGTGCGCGCGCTTGAGTTGGGCGACCCCACCAATCCAGACGACATGCTCGACGTGTCGTCTGACGAGATGCCCGCGGCCGAGAATGCCGATGAATGGCGAGAGGCGGTCGCTGACTCGTCTACGTCGGTTGCGTCGAAATAGGGGTTACCTCTTCGCAACCTCCCGGCTGCAAAAGAGAACGATGGGCCGTGCCGCGCGACGCTGGTTGCGGCTAGATCACCGGCGCGTTTCCGATTTGCAGAAGTCGCGACAGGCGCGAGATGAGCATCGGATCCCCGCCGATCTTCAGCCTGCCGCTGAGAAAAATCTGCATGGCGGCCTGCGTTCCGCCGTCGATCATCCTGCGGAAATCTTCGTCGGTTGTTTCAATGGTGCACTGAGGTTGGCCGATGCATCCGGGTTGGCAGATGGGCGGCGAGCTGATGAGGTCAGCGGTCCAGACTCCACCATCAGCACCGGTGATGGTGAACAAGAACGTCGCGGCCACCTCCTTGGCCCTTTCGGGGTGTCGGCACAAGGCATCGGGGACACGTCGATCGAAGAAGTCTTTCACGGAAGTTGGCATGGAACCTCAGCGCGCGATTGTGGCTGGGAAGGGGCGGCTGTCAATGTCAGCGTTTGGCTGCGGCCTTTTCGGCATAGCGCTGCGCCACTTTGTCCGCGTAGCCATCGACCTGCTTGAGAGGCGCACGCGTGATGGCCAGCGCCCCGTCGCGAATGTCCTCGGTGATGGTGGCACCCGCAGCCACCACCGCGCGCTTGCCCACGCGCACCGGCGCGACCAGCTGCGTGTCTGATCCGATGAAGGCGCCGTCTTCGATGATGGTCTGGCGCTTCTCGTAGCCGTTGTAGTTGCAGGTGATGGTGCCCGCGCCCACGTTGACCCCTTCGCCGATGATGGTGTCGCCCAGGTAGGTCAGGTGGTTGGCCTTGCTGCCGCGGCCCAGGCGCGTCTTCTTGGTCTCCACGTAGTTGCCCACGTGCACGTCAGGGCCCAACTCGGTGCCTGGCCGCAGATGAGCAAAGGGGCCAACTTTGGCTCCTGGACCAACAATGGACTGGCTGGTCACCGTGTAGGGCAGGAGCACGGCGCCTGCGCCCACCTCGGTGTCGCTGAGAATGCAGCCGTCGTCGATGCGCGCGCCGGCGCCAATCTTGGTGCGGCCGCGCAGAACGACGTTGCGGCCGATCTCGGCGTCGGCGTCGATGGTGACGCTGGCTTCGATCAGCACCGCGTCGGGATCGCGGAAGGTGGCGTGTTTCATCCAGCCCCCGACGATGCGTCGGCACAGGATCCTCTCGACCGCGATCAGTTGCTGCCGATCGTTGATTCCGGCCATCTCCTCGGCGCTCACGCTGACCGAGGCGACGCCGATTCCAGTCGCGGCCTTTGCGATGATGTCGGTCAGGTAGAGCTCGCCCTGAGCGTTGCGCGGCGACAGTCGCGCCGTGGCCTGGCGCAGGAAGGCTGCTGGCGCCGCGTAGATGCCGGCGTTGACCTCGCGGATCCGGCGCTGGTCTTCAGTGGCATCCTTCTCCTCGACGACTCCCACGACACAGCCCTTGCCGTCGCGGATCACACGGCCGTAGCCGTGTGGATCGGCCAGCTCGGCGGTCAGAATGGCCAACACGCCGCCTTTGCGCGACTTCTTCACCAAGGCCGTCAAGGTCTCGCGGCTCAGCAGGGGAACGTCGCCGTAGAGAATGAGTATCGTTCCTTCCCACGCGCGCAGGGGTGCCAGGCCCAGGCGGACGGCATGCCCGGTTCCCTTTTGTTCTGTCTGCTCGACCACGGTCACAGCGCCCTGGCCGTGGCGAGCGACAAGCGCCTTCTCCACCTCGGCGCGCTGGTGGCCGAGCACCGCCACGATGGGCGAGGCGTGCAGTTCCAGCGCCCGCTCGACGGGATATGAGACCAAGGGCACGCCCAAAACCTGGTGCAACATCTTGGCCCGCGCCGAATACATGCGGGTCCCCTTGCCGGCCGCCAGAATCAAGCAGGCCAGGTCGTTCTTCGCTTTCAATTGGCCACGACTCACGAGAATCCTCCGGAGCATCGTCTACCATCGCATGCCCAAAGGCGCATCAGCGATTTCATGGGCCCGTGGTCTTGGCCGTGGCCGGAGTGATCCCTTTGGTTGCGGCCGTCAGGTTGCTCTGCGTCCTCCCCTTCGCCGTCCACCTAACTCATCTGTCTAGCTGCACTCTCACAACCCTCAGACGTTCAAAAGTGCGGTATACAATCCTTGCTCATGCCTTCCTACGTCCTGGTCGTAGAGAGCAATCCCGCGCTGGCCCGACGCATTAACGAGACGCTCGGGGAAGCGCACTACTTGGTCTCGACCGAGGCCGAGCTGACGTGGGCGCGGCGTACCCTGGCCGTGCGGGCGCCCGACGCCATCATTCTGAACACGACCCTTTCCGACGGCAGTGGCTTTGCCTTGGCCGATGAGGTTCGCAAGAATCCGGCGACTGCGCGCATCCCCATCTTTTTCGTCGCCAGCACCCACCGCGGGGCCAGCCATCAGGCCGAAGCGCAACGCCGCTTTGCCCCGGCCGAGTATTTCTCCACGCCGCTCGACACCGACCGCCTGCTGGCGCGTCTGCTCGAGACCGTGCCACCCAGTGAACCGCCCGAGGCGCCTGCCGTGGCCAACTACCCAGGCACAGCGGCTGCCGATTCTGAGCAGAAGCGCGAGAGACGCGCGGTGGAAACCACGGCCAAGCACTTTGTCGAGGGCGAGTCGGAGATGCACGGAACCCTGGCGCGCCAGCCATTCGCCCGCATCATGCAGCGGGCGTATTCCGCTCGCATGTCGGGCGCCCTTCTGCTCGCCCGTGGCGACACCAAGAAGATCGTCAGCTTCGAAGAAGGCTATCCCGTCTCGGTCCGTTCCAACATGCTGTCCGAGTGCTTGGGTCAGATCCTGCTGGAGCAGCGCCTGATTTCCGAACAGGCGCTGGAGGATTCCTTGCGCCGGATGAAAGAAACGCATCAGCATCAGGGCGAGGTTCTGGTGGCGATGGGGGCGCTCTCGCCCTACAACCTGTCGCGCGCGCTCATGCTGCAAGTGGAAGCGAAGTTGCTTGAGATCTTTTCGTGGACCAGCGGCGATTTCGTGTTCAAGAAAGGCGTGCCTCGCCAGGAAGCGCCCATGCGACTGGAACGGACGCCCGCGGCTCTGATTCTGGAGGGCATCCGGCGCCACTACGATGCCGAGCGCATCCATCGCGTGTTGCAGCCTCTGTCGGGAAAATACCTGACGCCCAATCCTGACCCGCGTCGACGTTTGCAGGACATCACCGCCGACGCCAACGAGCGGCGCTTCATCGACGGGCTGGACGGCACAGTCAAGCTGGAGGCGGCTTTGGCCTCATCGCCGATTCCCATCGACCGCGCCCGCCTTCTCCTGGTGGCCATGTGCGAGGCGGGAATGATCACCTCCACGCAGGCGCCCTCGCATGAGGCGCCGGACGAGGTCCGCCGCACGCCCCGGCCAGTGGATCCGGGCAGCACCAGCGTGCCGACGGGCGAGCGCAGCCGTGAAGAACTGGTCGCCCTGGCAGCGGTGATGCGTGTGCAGAGCCACTTCGAGGTGCTGGGAGTCGACCGGGAAGCCACGCCCGCCGAAATTTCAGAGTCCTACGATGCCCTGGCGCGAGATTTCCATCCCGATCTGTACCGTCTGCGCGCCGAAGACGTGCGCTCCGTGGCCCAACAGATTTTCGAGCGCCTGGAGACAGCCTTCACGATCTTGCGCGACAGCGTTTCCCGGCGCGATTACCTGATTGAGTTGGAGACGACTCCTCCGCCCGCGCTGGCGGGTGCCGAGGCGGGCGACCCTTCCGAGTCAGCGGCCACTGCGGCCGAGCGCGTGTACTTCACCGGAGTGGCGCACCTGCGCGGTCGTCGTTACCCGCAGGCGGCCGAGGCCTTTCGCCAGGCCACCACGCTGGCGCCCAAGCAAGCCAGCTACCGCAGCGCCCTGGGCTGGGCCCTGTATCGCCAGGCACCGGCTGACACGCGCGCCACGGCCGCTGGTCTGGCCGAGCTGCGGCGGGCGGTGGAAACCGAGCCCGCCAATCCCTGGGTGCGCATTTCGCTCGGTCGTTTCTACGCCGAGACAGGACTACCCGATGATGCCATTCGCGAATTCGAGGCGGCCCTGCGCATGAGTCCCGGTTTGGCTGACATCGAAGAAGAAATTCGGCGCCTAAGAGGAGTCACATGATCAAGTCCGAGTTCGCCTGGATGAATGGAAAGCTATTGCCTTTTGCACAGGCGACCACCCACGTCTCGGCTTTCACACTCCACTACGGCGTGGCGGTTTTTGAGGGCATCCGCTGCTACAAACGCAATGACGGCCGCAGCGCGGTTTTCCGCCTGCGCGAGCACGTGGATCGGCTGGTCACCTCGGCCAAGATCTGCGACATGGCTGTGCCCTATTCGCGCGAGCAGATCGAAGCGGCCTGCCTGGACACCTTGCGCGCCAACCACCTGGACGAGGCCTATATCCGGCCGCTGGCCTACCTGGGCGCTGGTTCGCTGGGGCTCGGCTCGCGCGACAACCCGGTGGAACTGATTGTCATTGCCTTCCCCTGGGGCGCCTATCTGGGCGCCGAGGCCCTCAACAAGGGCATCCGCGCGCACCTCTCCACCTACGTGCGCGGTCATCTCAACCACACCATGAGCAAAGCCAAGATTTCCGGTCAGTACGTGAATTCCGTGCTGGCCAAGCGCGAAGTGGTGAGCATGGGGTACGACGAAGCCATCATGCTGGACGCGGCTGGGTCCGTGGCTGAAGGCACCGGCGAAAACATCTTCATGGTCCACCGCGGCCGCTTGTACACGCCGCCGCTGTCCATGCCCATCCTCGACGGCATCACCCGCGACGCGGTCATCACGCTGGCGCGCGAGAGCGGGATCGAGGTGGTGGAGCAGGCCTTCACGCGCGACATGCTCTATTCGGCCAGCGAGGTCTTCTTCACCGGCACGGCCTGCGAGGTCACACCGGTGCGCGAGATCGACAAGATCTCCATCGGCCCCGGCGAGCCAGGCCCCATCACGCGCAAGCTGCAAGCGGCTTTTGCGGCTGTGGTGAAGGGCGTCTCTGAAACGCACCCGGAATGGCTAGCGTTCTTGTGATACTCAGCGCTCGTCTTTATTGAAGACGAGTCGCGACCGTCGGATACTAGCGCCGTGACTCGGATCGTTGCTCTTTCTCTCGCCGCTGCGGCCGTGGGGTGCGGCGGTTTTTTCATGGGCGGCACGTCGAGCACCGAGTTGTCCTCCCGTTCTGAGATATCGGCCGCGGTACGCGCCCTGCGGGTGCGCGTCCTGGAGGATATGGCCTTCGTGGCCGAGGGTGACACGGACCCCAGGCTCAACGAACAGATGAAATCTGCGGTGGAGGCGGAGTTGGGCCGTGCCGGCCTTACCGTCGTGCATGGAAGGGACGCGAGGGCAGACCTGGACGTCCGTCTGGAGATCCGCGTGAGCGCGGTGGTCACCTTCTTGCGCGGTCACCTGGCCTTGACGGCGGAAAGCGGCGACACCGCGGTGGCGGTCGGCCAGACTGCCGACGAATTCCACCGGGGCGGGGAGTTCGCCGCCATCATGGCCGACAAGGCCGTGCACACCCTGCTTCGCACACCCGGGCTGGCGGAATTCGCCGAGAAGAAGAACCCGCGCCTGGTCACGGCTCCGCGCGCACAACCCGCGGC
>Ga0265316_10004329_pt1 | contig 14157 bp, 14 predicted proteins | sample 4522metaG_FD_202092 | JGI IMG/M metagenome (GOLD analysis project Ga0265316, IMG submission 202092) | Rhizosphere microbial communities from Carex aquatilis grown in University of Washington, Seatle, WA, United States - 4-5-22 metaG | ecosystem: Host-associated > Plants > Roots > Rhizosphere >... | reverse complement strand
GCCTTCTACAATGTAACCCGCCTCCACTCGACGATCGGCTACGTGAGCCCGATCGAATTTGAATTGAAGTTGAAGTCGAGACAAGAAGCAGCGTAGAAGAACCGTCCACGACATCGGGGGACGCTCAACCAGTTGGAGACAATAGCTGAGGCGTTGGAGCACCCGCAGACGCGACCAAGCTTTGTCGCTGCCGCTGGGTCAGTTGTTCCATCGCTGGTGCTTGCTGCCAAAATCTTAGCCACTTCCTGGAAAGACGGTCAGTTCACAGCAAGCGGGTTCGACCTCGTCTTGTTAGTCACAAGCGCAGTCGCGGCCGGTGTGGTCATCGTCAACTACCGTGTTGCTGCCAAGAAGGTGGACCCGCTGAACGAACTTGCCAAAAAGCAGGTGCGAAAGTTGCGAATCGTGCTTGGTGATATACAAGAAACAGAGACCAAGGTTCCTCCGAAAGCCGTTTAGCAGCAAATACCCGGAACGCGCGCAGAGGTCATCGGTGCCGCCCCCGCCACGCGCGGCTGCACCCGCTCTCGCGTGAATAGAGAATCCCCTGCACCCGCAAGCACGCGGAGAATAGATAGATCCGGACAGGCAACGGGTGGTCTACGCGTTATTTTCGACACGGTTCCGCATACTTAGCCCCTGGGTTTCGGCTACCGTAGCCCGATAAATACCTGGAAGCGCCGCCGACGCGAGCGGCAGTGAGCGGTTCCCTGAGAAGAGCGGGCGGGGGTGCTGAAGGCCGCGGGGCTAGACCACTTCAAAGTAAACCTTAGGTTTTTTCCTTGGGCGAACTCCTCTCCAGCCTCTCAAGAAGTTCCGTCCGCCGGGACGCGTATTCATTTTCGGAGGCGTGCGCCTCTTCTGCCAATTTCAACACCCTCTCCAGGGTCTCTACACCCTGGATTGTGGCGGGAACATTCCAGCTACGAGCGACGGAACCGGGGAGGGCGTTTTGACGTAAGAGGAGCTGCGTGCTCAGGTGGCGGACCTCGTCACCTACGGCAAAAACTGCCCCCAGAACTTCCGAAAGCTGCTGCTCGACGGTCGGCGGCTTCGGTGCAGGTTCCGAGTGCGCCACGTCGGCGGCATGGAGCGATTCGTTCAGCTTGGACCACCACATGTCGAAGGTTTCGATTAGCGGCCCCTCTGGCAAGGGACTGGCAAGCTCTTTGTTCAAGGACGAGATCACCGCGTAAGTGCCATCCCGGCCAGACTGCTTCGCGCCCTGAAAAGCCGCTAATGGACTCCCAGCTAGGTGCGCAAAATCTAGCCCGCCATGCAGGTAAGGGATCACCTTGGCTGTCTTGGCGTGCTTCGCGAGCGCGCCCGCCTCGAACAGCAGCCATGGTTCCTTCTGGTTCTCGGGTGTGACGCAGATGATCCCGAAAGAGCTGTCCTCGAGTTCTCTCGCGATCTCGTCACTCCATCGGCGGCCGGCGTCAATGTCCTTGTCGGATACGAAGGGCTCGACCGTCTGCAATACCCTCGGGATCCACACTCGGAGCGCCAGGGCGATGGCCTTGCTCCGCTGGCCCGACCAAGAGATAAATACCTTAGTCTTGAGTGCGCGTTCGCCCACTTCGGCAGCTTTGAGCGGTGACACGGAGGCCCTCCAAAGGAGACGCTACCACGAACCCACGATTCTATCCCGGAACCAGCGAGACCGTCGACGTGGCCGTGAACACGCTCGCCAGCGAGCCGGCCACCGGCAGCTCGCACGCGAAATAAGGTATCGCGCACACCCGCACGGGCACGCGAAGAATAGATAGGATCTTGACGGATAGGATCGGGGTGGACGGGTTTACGACCTGCGAATAGCGTAATAGTAACGGATGCTTAGACGCTACGAGCCGAAACACGGTGGCGCAACCGTCCGAATTGACGCGGCGCTCTGCCGCGGGAAGACTTGCTTATGGCCTACGTAGAAGGACCTGATAAGAGGTAGCAAAAAACCGCCGAGATGCCCCAACCCGTACCGGCGCCCCCGGCGGAGACCAGCGGCCAGCTTACTCGCCGCCCGGGCGGCCAAATAGCCGATTCTCGGACCGCTGGGAACTCGACGCCGGCAAGGTGGCCCCGTGACCACAGCGGCGGTCGAGGCCGTGACCCCCGAGCGGTTTCGTCGCCTCGCGTGGGCTTGGTTCACATACCAGGAACGCCACACGGGCCGGTTCCGCACGTAAGACGTACTTGCCGAGCTTGCGCGGAGGGTGGAGGACGCGAAATAGCCCAGGCCGAAACGCCCTTCAGGGCGTCGCACCGTGACGCGGTGCCTGAGGATGGCCAAGATGATAAACGTCACCGCGACCGCCACCCTGACCGTGATCCCCGCCGAGTTCAAGGATCCGGTGAGGGCCCTCCTGGAGATGGTCGATGCCAAGCGATCGCTCGACGAGGTTACGGAAAAGCTACGCGAAAGAGAGCAGGCCAACGCCGAGGAGCGCGCGAAGGGGCCCCGCAAGCTTCACGACGGCGTCGATTTAGGAGTATCAGCGCCAGCAGGCGCTCGTTCAGCCCCTTGTTGTTGAAGTAGAGAGAGCGAAGTTCGAGGTCGCATTCACTATCTATCAAGAAACGGCGCGCGCTCGGGACGCGCAGTCCGCGAATAGCCTCGCCGAGTCGAACAACGCGGTCGCGGCCAGCAACGCGAGAATTTCGAAGTGAATCGCTGTGATCACGCTGGTCGTGGCCGTTGCGGCGGCCATTCAAACTGCGGCGATGGTCATTCAAATGGTGCACACGTGGAGCGCACGACCATGAAGGCAAGCCAAGGCGGACGCCCAGCGAGCGGCAGCATCAAGTGGCAATTCGTCTCGAGCGAGAAGGTGCCGCTATGCTGACGGCGGGCCGTCGCCCTGGCGATCTGCACGTACACCCGTGACGCCCAGCTCCGCGTGCTTCGGTGGAGCGACATCGACCACGGCGTGGTCGACATCAATCGGGCGTTCAATCGTCGCAACCCGACGGAGGTCAAGGGACGAAGTCCGACGCACCGCGGCGCTTTGCCGTCGAAGCGAACCTTCTAGCTCTTCTCACGGCGATGCGAGGTAGCGGCTGCAGTCATAAGTCGTTCACGACCACGATGCTGTACGTCCGTGAGGGTGAAGCCATCCGGGAAGGCTTCGGCGAGCCCTTCCCTACCCTGAAGCCGTGCTGCTGGAACCGGCCGATGAGTTTAGGATCGGCTTTCGGATCCGCCGCGCTGGCGACGCTGATCTGGCTGAAAATGATCGAACCTTGGTCCCCAGCGTCCCGGCGCCCAGTCTCCACTCGAGCATCGCGGAGAAGCAAGTCGGGGAGCGCGATCCTTGCCGCGCACGCCCGCCACCGCGGAGCTCGCACCCTCGGCGTACACGACGACGCTGCTCCCTTCGATACATCTCGACGATCCAGGAGCTCATCGTTTTGTCATCCGTGAGCTCGGCGCTCCGCGTTGTCGATCGCCCTCTTTGGGCTCGCGATAGACGCCGCGCTCTCGGAGCCAGTCGCGCACGGTCTTTCGGTCGAAGCCGACGAGCCGAGCGGTCTGCGAGAGGTTCCCGCGGGTCTGTTGGTACGCGTCGACGACGCGGTCTTTGATGAGCCGATCGCGCTGCTCCTTAGGCGAGTCGTCGGCACCATCAGCACTCAGCTCATCGCCAAGAAGAAGCCGGAAAATGGTCCGACCCACGGTAACAGTCGCGGTCGTCGTGACATGCATCCGCTCCTGCACGCGATAGCCGTCGATGAGTATGCCGTTGGTGGACCCAAGGTCGGTCACAAGCACGCCTCTCTCGGTGAATTCGAAGCGCGCGTGATGCGCGCTCACCCGGGGGTCCACGACCCGGACCGTGCAGGAGCTCGAGCGGCCGACGGTCACCGGTTCGACGTCAAGGCGGATGCGGGCGCCCCGAGAGTAGAGCGGTTCGAGGTAGGCGACATGCAAGGTTCGTTCGGGCCGCACGGTGGGCAGGGTCCCGAGGGTCAAGTCCTCCATGTCCTCGAGCTCTGCGGCGGTCTCCAAGTGGAGATTGTCTTGCTCTACCATCCGTCGCCTCTCCCCGATCATAGCGTGCCGTCCCCGCGCCCAGGAGGGCGTCCGTCCCGCGAGGGATGGGCTCGAATGGAATCGGCTTTGGGGTCGGCTGGCACGAAGCGGTGGCCGCGTTGGAAGTGGTCGATGACCGACCGCGCGAAGGCGTCGAAAAAGAGTTCGGTGTCCCTGATCAAAGCAGCGCGCACGGCGGGATCCTTCGGCGGCTCGGGGCCCGTGGCGAACCAGTACCCGACGAACCTCCCGAAGGCCTCGGACAAGAGCTCAACGGCTCTAAGGACATCGTGGAGCTCGCGCCGGATGGTGCGTATCTCGGACGCGCGTGCGGCACGGTCCTCGTCGATGGCGGCGACCAGGCGATCCACTGGAGACACGGGCGCGGATTCGGCATGTCGGGCGCCGCCCGTGTCGAGGTTGCCGAGGACGAGCTCGTCGATGATCGCGCTCGCGTTCCGGCCCCTGGCGGCGGCGTACTGTCGGAGGCGATGAAAGGCAGGCTGCGAGAGGCGGATGCCGAGGCGCCGTCGCCGCACTTTTAGTAAAGGCGGGGGCGCGGGCTGCGAGGGGGAGAGAGTCATAGATTGAAACTTCCGTAGGTTGGGGCTTTGGCAGTCAACGTTCGAGGCCACGGTCGCGCGTGTGGTCCGGCGCCAGGGCAAGACCGACTCCTCGGGTTACATCGACCCTTTGACCGATCATCGCGCGCGCCTCGGGAGTGTCGGGCACGAGTCCGAAGCGCACCCGGTCCTCGACGACCAGAAAGCCCGTACGGCCGGCACGGAGCTCACCTCGGAAGCCCTCTGCGAGGTCGGACACAAACACGGCCCCAGTCTCACGCTCGATCTGCTTGCCGAGCTCGAGGCGAACTCCTTCGTCGACCAGGACCGAACGCCCGCCCGGCGATCGATGCAGCGCGACCTCGCGTCCCTTGAAAGCACGCGCCTCGTCGGTGGCCTCGACAAGGACAAACCCCCGCCGCTCGTCACGGATCGCGAGGTGTACGTCGCTCGCCCAGACGGCGCGCCCCTGGAAGCGGTCGGGGGTCTCTGCAAGGAACGCCTCTCCCGTCCGATGTGCGAGCTCGCTCCCTACCGTCCGCCGTTCGATCTCCCGTAGCTTGGCTCCGAGCTGGGGATCGCCCGGCGAGACTCCGAGTGCACCGAGCACCTGGCGCCGTTCTTCGATGGCCTTGCTGACTTCCGCGCCAAGCCCATGGGTCGATAGGGTCTTGGGGTCCAGCTGGTCGAGCCAGACGGGCCGGCGACAAGCCACCTGGTCTGCGAGTGAGAGTTCCATCGGCTCGACCAAAAGTCGGTAGCGAGGCGGTTTCGGATCGCCACTCGCGCGGTCGCGGGCGAGGTTCCGATCGATCGGTCGGGCCTCTGGTTCGCGTCGGGTGGCAGAGAACGTGACGAGCGCCCCCGGCTCGAGCCTATCGACTGCGCGCGCCGTGAGCGGCACATGGTAGACGGCCCCGGCGGGAGTCTCGAGCACGCCGTAGTAGGTCCCCTTGCTCTCGTCGCCGAGCCCCTTGCGCACCAAGCGGCCGACCAAGGGACCCTCCACGATGCCGCCGGCGCCGTCGGGAATGCCCTGGCCGGGCGTGATGACGTGGAAGTGCGCCGGGGGGGCGCCGGTCATCGCGCGGTGGATCTCTTTGAGCCGATCGCCGCGAAGCCCGAGCTCGCGAAGCTCGTCTTGCCAGCCGTCGGACAGCGCCCACCGTGAGCCCGCGCTGCGCTCGGCCAGGCCGAGCTGCTCGAGCTGCTTGAGGCGCCTGACGAGCGTCTCGGGCAGCGGGTAGCCCCGGCGCGCCTCGAAGACCTCCGCGTCGACCTCGAGCGCCTGGGCACGACTGGCGATCTCGCGATCGAGCGAAGTCAGTCGCTCTCGGGTTACTTCGCTCTCGTAGGTTTTTTGGATCTCCGACTCGAGCCGAGGCCCGAGCCAATCGGTCGCGAGCTCCTGGGCACTCCAGCGCATGCCGCGCGCGATGTAGGCGGGCTGCATGAAGACCCGCCCGCCGTCGCGGTCGACGCCGCGGACGACCACGTGCGCATGGGGGTGGTCGCTATCGTGGTGGTTGACCGCTGCCCACTCCAGGCGCTGGCCGAGATCGCGCTCGACGCGGTTCATGAGGCCACGGGTGAACGCCGTGAGATCGAGGTCGCTGCCGTCCTCGGGCGAGGCGATGAACCGAAACTGATGGCGCTCGCGGAGGCGCGGCTCCTCGAAGGTCTTCCGCTCGACGAGGCCCTCCGCTCCGTAGAGCACACCGCGTGAGCCGTCCTTCTCGACGCCGTCTCGTTCGATGTACCGCAGGTGCCGCGCCGCGGCCTGGGCGCCGTGGCGCGAGAGGTATTGGACGTGCGCCTTGATGACCACGCGCCGCGCGTTGCGCCTGGGGGCGAAGCCTGGCGCTGCGGCTGGAATCCGAGCGCTGCGCGCGCGCCCGGGACCTCGGCGCCCATGGCCGTGGCGCACCAGGCGAGCGACGGAGAGGGAGCCCTCCGCCATCCGGTCTCGCGCGCTCGGTCGCTTGCCCATCCGCGGCCGCAGCCGATCCGCGTCGTCGCGCACGCGCGAAGGACTCATCGCGGCACCAGCCTTCCCTTGCGCGGAGCCCACTGAGTCCCAAATCGGGCGATTTTCACCCGCTCCGGGCGACGTCGAAAAGTAGCAGCAGTATCAGGGCGTAAGCCCGTCTTGGCGTCAGCCTTTATCTTGCCCTCCGCTTCGCTCCGGGTTTCCGCGCTCGCTTCCGTCTTCATCTTTCTTACGTGCGAGACCTTCGACGCGCGCAACACGGGTGCGACCGCGAAGTCGCGCATTGGGCCGTGGGAGGGAGCTCGGGGCGTGCAACCCGTCATGTCTCTGGAGTAACCATTCACGGGCCCCGCTTTCCACTGGGGATTTTCCCCAGTGGACGACTGGCGACGAGCGTGGCGTTCTCACCGTGCGTTCGGCGGTGGCGTGCGATGTGCCCACTTTGCTGATCGCAAGGAGCGTTTGGCCATGCCTTCCCCCCGCCGTGCGACCTTCGGTCAAGACGTGTTCGACAACTTGAAAGCGATGTTCGAGCAGGCGCCCGCGGCGCCTCCGGACGAAAAGCCCACCGAGTATTCCAAGCTCGAGCTCGTGCGAGGGCTCGCTCCGACGATCGGCGCCCTCGCCAAGCGAGGATGGTCGTGGAAGTCCCTGGCCGCGATGATGACCCAGCGAGGAGTCGCCATCAGTGGCGACCTGCTCAAAGCCTACTTTGCCCAGAGCCAGGGCAAGGCCCGCCGAACGAGGACTAAAAAGAAGGCCGCCGCGAAAAACCCGACGGCCCGTCCTACCCGCGTGGGGGCTCCGTCGGCCGCCGCGCAGAATGACGTGCTCGAGGACGCGTCCTCCTGGGAGGAAGCTGCGCCAAGTCCGAAGGGCGCTGCCCCGCCACCGGTTCCCACGACGCAACCGGCCCCTCTGCGCGCGGTCCCAGTCCCGCCACGCGAAACTACCGGGATAAAGCGCGAGCCGCCTCGCCCGTCGCCATCCGATGGCCCGACCGGCACCCCCGTAATTCGACCCGACACGCCCGATTTGTGAGCGGCGGCGCGCGGCAACGCGGTGAGGTAGACTCTCGGTCGGCGTGACGTCCAGGTTCGCGGGCATCGGGAGGGCAGGCTCGGGCGAGGAGTTCGACATCGCTCGTCGGAAGCTCGTGACCATTCGCGGTCCGTACGTCGAAGGAAAGTTCGTCGGGCACTGGCGCGTGCACCGCAGGCTCGGCCACGGCGGCGGCGGAGTCGTGCTCGAGGTCTCTCATCGCTCCTCGCCCACCACGAGGCGCGCGCTCAAGATCTTTCACCTTCCCTTCCCTGGCGACCGCGTTCGCTGGTCGGCGAAGCAGGTTCAGCGGTTCGAGCAACAGTTCGAGCGCGAAGCCGAGCTTCAGATGAACGTTTTCAAACACCCGAATATCTTGCGGGTCTTGGATGTCGGCGTGACCGACGACGAAGCACCGTACCTGGTCTCGGACTTGCTCGAGGGGCCGACCCTCGGGCAGGTACTGCATGCGGCCCGGTACGGGGACCAGACGGAGCCTTCGGCCCGTCCCCCGTTGTGCCAGCCCGCGTGCGTCTGGCGGATCGGCAGGGATATCTCCCTGGCCTTGGACGCTGTGCACCGTCGCGGGTTCGTCCACCGCGACGTCAAGCCGGCGAACCTGATGTTGAGCAGTCCCACGGGGGACTGGGTGGCCATGCTCACCGACTTCGGCATCGCCGTGCGCGCAGGGGTCTGCGATCCGTCCGACTGGGGCATCGGAACCCCGCGCTACATAGCCCCTGGCTCGTGAGTTCCGGCATCCCTGCAGCCACCTCCAGGCTCGTGACGACCGCTTCCGACGTCTACTCGTTTGCGATCGTTCTCTACGAGCTGTTGACGCTCGCTCACCCGTATGCGGCGCGCGTGAAAGAGCTGTTCAACGGGCGGGATCGCTCGGTCGTCGATACCGCAGAACGTCGTCGTGGAGGTGTATCGGCTCGCTCAGCGATCCTCGAACGCCACCCCGGCGCGCGCCTACGCCCCGTGGCTACCCCAGAGCGTGGAGCAGGCATTGCTCCGCGCGCTGTCCAGGGACCCGGCCGCGCGTCCTCCGAGCATTGTGGAGTTCTTTGCCGACCTCGCCGAGCTTCGCGACCTCGGTGGCGGCTACGGCACGATGCCGCTCGACTGGTCGTCGTCTCTCGAGGAGGTCGAGGACGACATTTCGACGGATGGCTCCCGCGCCATCCAGCTCGTCAACTGGATCGACGGAGAGCGCGCCGCTTCTCGGGCCGCCTCGCTCGCGAACGCCAATGTCGCCGCCGTGCAGATGGTCGATAGAGATCGAACGCGGCGGCCAAAGGTTTCCAAAGCGCGACGGGAGGTGACGTGCGCACCGACGATTGATGAAAAGCTCGAGCGCGGCGCCTGGAACCGACGTGTGGCGTCCCTCGCCGCGGCGTTCGTTGTCGTGATGGCGGTCGGCGTCGGCGGGATGCGGGCCTATCTGTCGGCGCCAACGTCGCGACGGGCATCGGACACCGAACCGTCGGCTCCCGTGGTCGAGGCGGCTTCCCCGCCGCAGTGGTTGATGAAGTCGGTAACGGACCGCCACTCCGCTCCAGCCACCGTGCCTGCGGCGTCCCTCCGTGCTTACCCTGCCCCCGGATGAGGGGCGGCGTGCTTCTCGGCGTCGAGCGCGCGCAGGTGTCGAGGTCCAAAGCCGGCACCGACCCGTTCCCCGTGGCGAGGCTCAGCGAACTCTACTCGCTGCTAGCCGGGGTCTGACTGGTCTCGAGCGACGTCGAGGGGGTGAGCTGGGTGACGAGCCTTTGCGCGGCATCACGCACAGCTTCGTTCTCATGGTCGATGAGGAGGCGTACGGCCTCCACGGTCGGCTCGCACCACTCGTCTTGACGGCTGCGATGGTAGCGCGTGGCGAGCCCCACGAGGAGCAACGAAGCGAGATCCGCGCCTACTGCGAGCGGGCCGCCACTCATCCCGTGCGGGTGGGGCATGTCCACGTCCTGCCGAAGCGAATGGCTGAAGGCTGGGCCGCCAAGGAGAACATGGACACCGCGACCCTCGGCTGGCTCTTTCGAGTGCCGCGCACCCGGGAACGTAACAACTCTCACGAGCTGCGGCGTGAACGCGAACTGCGGGTTCTTGGCATCCACGCTCGCGATCGGAAAACCGGCAACCCACGCGTCGTCGCTATGTAGCGTTGACGGGAAGGAGCCCAGGCTGCCTGCCTCGAAAGGTTCGCGCTCGGAGCGAAGGATCGCGTCTGTCGTCAACTCGAGGACCGCGACGTCGGGCCAGATGTCGCCTTCGTTGTCGGGTGGCCCGGGGACATGGATGCGCGCAATGGACGGAGCTCCCCCGCCCACCGTGAGCGGGAGAAACAGATGACGGGGCGGGGCATGAACCGTAACCAGCTCCCGGGGGTAGAGCGCCTTCCTCTCATCGTCGACGAGGTTGTGGGCCGCCGTGAAGACGAGTTCCACTCCGCCCAGCCGGACGAGCGTGCCCGACCCCACGAAGAAGAGGCTCTCGCCATCGCCCGGAATGATCAGCGCGACGAGCGATCGGTCGATGCGCGACGCAAGGCCAGGAGGAGGCTCGGGGGCAGGTGTACCTGGTTCCCGGAGCATGCGGCGTGCACCAGCGGGCGGAGAGGACGACATCGGTCGCAAGCGTAACTCAGCACGCTCCGACGCCCCACGACGACGCGCGCCAGCCGGATCCGCTTCCCAGCGCCGATCCCGTTCGCTGCCTTCAAGGACCCATGGACCCTCAGACGGTCACCGTCGTCAGCGTCATCGCGGTGGTCGTTGTCGTGCTGATGGTGGGCCTGCGCTTTCGCAGCCGTGTGCGGGCTCGCATCAAGGCGCCCGGAGTGGACATGGCGGTCGACGGTTCAAACGATCCGGCGCCGGCCGTGGTTGCCGAGAACGTCACGAGCCGCGCAGGCGCGGTCAAGGCAGAAGATGCGACCGGGCGTGGCGTGCACGCTCGCGGGATTGACGCGCACAAGAACGTCGAGATTTCGTCCGGCAAACCCCCAAAAGCGTAGAGCCCGTCGCGGCGGGCTCGAGCGCGGTCCTTCAGAACGTCAGCGCTGGAGGCGACTTGGTCGTCGTCGCCGCGGGCGGGTCGGTCGTCCTGCCAAGCCCAGAGAGCACGGGGCGCGAGGCAGATGGGGAGCTCGACGACATCCGCGAGCGCGCGAAGCGCGGCGAGTTCCAGGTTGCGCGAGCGTTTCTGAGGCGGCTCCGCGAGCGCCGGTGGGACAAGCTCTCGGCCCGGCAGCGCTGGCGGGCTTGCACACTCGAAGCGGACATGAGCGTGCGCGAGGGTCGCAACGAGGAAGCGGCTCGCCTCCTTATCGAAGCCCGCGAGCACCAACCGGACGACGAAGTGGCCCTCGCGAACGAGGTGTCCGCTCACGAGCTGCTTGGCGACTCGGCGCGAGCACGTGCGCTCGCCCAGGAGGCCCGCGCGCGTTTTCCCAGCTCCGCTGTCATCTACGCGGCATGCATTCGAACGGCTCAGGACGACGACGAGTTCGCGCGACTGTTGCGCGAGCTTCCCGGCCATATGGCCAAGCACGCGAAGTTCTGGGCCGAGGCGGCGGTGCGAGCTCAGGGCTTGGACTCCGTGCCGTTGGCGGAGGAAGCGGCACGGAAATCGGCCTCCGTCGCGCCCGAGGACCCACGGACATGGTTTGCGCTGGGCTTCATCTTGATGCGGACCGAAGCGCAAAAGCTAGACCCGGAGCGCGCGCCGCAACCCCTGGCGCCCGACAAGGGACGACTTGCTGAGGCCGAAGAGTGCTTCACGAAGACTGCGGAGCTTGCCCGACCCACCGACGCCGCGTTCGCCGCGACGGCGCTCGTGCGCCGCGCAGTGACCCGCGACTTCTCGGGCCGCCTCGCCGAAGCGCAGGCCGACATCGACGAGGCCTTCAAGCTTGCTCCCACCGATCCGGGATCCGGGTTGCGTACGCGCGGCTTCTTGGAGACCGCGGGAACGCGGACGCGAGCATCAGGGGGCTGCGGGATGTGCTGCAGCAGACCCCAGCTCACGAAACCAGATTCTTGCTCGGCATGGCTCTGTGCGAACGCAACCACGACGGGGATCGCCTCGAAGGGGCGAAGCTGCTACGCGAGTGCGCCGCAGAGTCGGGCCACCATTCCGAAACGGCCCTCTTGTACGGCGTGGAGGCTTTCCTCTCGCTGGAGATGAGTGACGAGGCGGCCGGCGTGCTTGACGCGGTGCTACGCGCGGACGAAGCGCTTGTCGCGACCATGCGCGCGCGCGTCGCCGTCGTGCGGAAGCTTGAGGACGAGGCCATGGCCCAGGCGACTCGTGCCATCGGTCTCATCGGTCCGTCTACGGCGCGCGAGACCCTGCGCAAGCTAGGCAAGGTGCTCGCCGCTCTCAAACGCTACCGCGACAGCTTCGAGATCTGGCAGCGACTCGACGTCCCCGGGCACGTGACGGAAGACACGCGGTGGCTTGTCGAAACGGCGACCCTGTGCGGCCAGGACGCGGTGGTCCTGCGGATCGGGAAGGAAGCGCGCGAACGCGAAGAGTACGACCCTCACTTGATGGAGATGGAGCTTCGGCTTCTCGATCGATACGACCCCAACGAGGCCGCGGAGGTTCTTCGAGGAGCGCTCGAGCGACGGCCGCATGACAAACACGCGCGCCTGAACCTGGCGCTCTTGGCCCTCCGGCTACCTCGCTCGGACCTCGGGGTCCCGACACTTGAACAACTTCCGGATGTCCGAGGTGTTGGCACCGAGGAAGGCTCGGCGGTCGTCCATCTGCTCGTCGAGACCCAGCGGAGGACGGAGGCGCAGTCCTACGCATACGACCTCCTTCGAAGGCACTTCGGCAGCGTTTTCGCGCACAGGGCGTTCTGGTACGCGATGCTCCTTCCGGAGCACCCGGACGCAGAAGAGTCTGTAGACCGCGACGTGGCCACAGCCGGGACTGCTGTCTGCTACGTCGAGCGCGGGTCCACGCAGGAGAGATGGGCCGTCTTGGAGGACTCCTCCGTCGAAGCCAAGAACGTCCCCGATGAGGTGGCGGCTATGTCCCCCCTCGCGAGGGCATTCGAGGGCAAACGGGTAGGCGAGACGGTCGTCCTCGCGGAAGGCTTCGCCCAGGACCGGACGGCGACAGTTACGGCCGTGATCCCGAAATTCGTACATCGCGTCCGCGATGTGATGAACAACTGGGAGCTCCGTTTCCCCGAGAACAAGGAAGTCTCGATGGTCAACGTCGCCGGGGCCGACGGCCAGATCGACATCGCAGCCTTCATCCGACTCGCCGAGAAGACCCAGGCGCGGACAAAAGAAGCCGAGGAACTGTACCGTACGAAGCCGCTAGGCATCTGGCTCTTCGGGCGAGCCCTGGGGCAGGACGAGATCCATGCAGCGATCCATCTCGCATCGGCCGAGGGGCAAACCTTTCGTTGCTGCATCGGAAGCGAGGCCGAGGAGCGGGACGCAGTCGCCGCATTCGAAGCCGCAACCGAGGTCGTCGTGGATCCCACTGCGATCGCTACGGTGCTACTCCTAGGGCAGATCTCGTGCTTCGAGGCTCTCGGCAAGCAGATCGTGGTCTCGCACGGCACGTATGTCGCGCTGCAAGTACCTCTTCGCGACACGAAGAGCCGCAAGCGCTCGGTCGCCACGTTCGGCGCGACGCCGTCAGGCCAACCGGCATTCATGATGGCGCCGGAGGAGCACAAGCAAAGCGCTGTCGATGCGGCGGGTCGCCTCGTCGAGCTTGCGACGACGCGGTGGCGCGTTGAGGGCTGCCTTCAGCTAGCTGACGTTGACCCCGCGTTGCGGGAGCTCCTCTTCAAGGGGTTCGGGGAAGCGGCCGTCCACAGTGCCGCGATGGCATCTCGCTCGAGTCGCATCCTCTGGACCGACGATGCCGTCGTCGCCGCAATGGCGAAAGAGCAGTTCGCAACACGTCGCATCTCGACCCAGAGCGTCCTCCGCCGCCTGGTCGCCGCTCGAGGCATCGACGACGAGACTTTCGTCAAGGCAAGCGCCGCCTTGGTCGCCCTGCGCTACCACTTCACAAGCGTCACTTCCGAGATCCTGCGCCGCGCAGCGCAGTGGGCTGATTGGGTCACCGATCGGTCGCCGATGCCCCAGGTTCTCGACTACCTTGCGTCCCCCCGTACCAGGCCCGCCGACGCCGCGACGCTCGCAGCCAGCCTTGTGGCGCTCGGGTACCGCGACATCGTCCTGACCGAGAAACGCCGATCGAATCTGGTGTCGGTGGCCGAGGCGGTGGGCCGTCGCGTCGAAGGAACCCAGGCCGTCGCGCTCATGCAGCTCGCCCTGCCGCGCATGTTCGGGCTCGACGCTTTGGGGCAGCTCGATGCCGTGCAGACGTTTGCGGCGTGGAAGGCGACGTACGATCGTCGTTTTCGAGCGCCGTAGAACTAGTGCACCGCCGTCGAGATCCGCTTCAGCATTCTGCAGTGTGACTTGATGATGGCTTGTGCAGGCTTGGTCCAGGCGAAGGGTGTGGGGGACTTGTTCCACGACCTCATGTAGGCCTCG
>Ga0265316_10004328_pt1 | contig 14158 bp, 14 predicted proteins | sample 4522metaG_FD_202092 | JGI IMG/M metagenome (GOLD analysis project Ga0265316, IMG submission 202092) | Rhizosphere microbial communities from Carex aquatilis grown in University of Washington, Seatle, WA, United States - 4-5-22 metaG | ecosystem: Host-associated > Plants > Roots > Rhizosphere >... | reverse complement strand
ACTGCCAAGCGAAAATCCCGGCCATGAAGCAGGGAGCGTAGCGCGTCACCAGGAACCCCAAATCGGTGGTTCCTGCCCTTGCCAGGTACTCCGCCATGGCAATTACCACCGCAAGGAGCCAAGCACCTCCGACTGCCCAGAGAGAACGAGTTCCGATCACCCACAAGAAGAGAAGAGGGAGCAGGAGATACATCTGTACCTCGAAGGGCAGAGACCAGAGGACACAGTTGACCGAGGTACTGCGGGTCAGATTCTGGGTTAGGAGGAGGTTGGATACGAGCGTGCCCCACCCGTCCCAAGCGTACCCGTGGATCCAGGGAGCTGAAGGAACCCGGAAGGCTACAACGACTAGGACACACAGGATGCTCAGTGGGTAGATTCGAAACAGGCGGCGAATCGTAAAGACAGCATATAGCCGCGAGCCGACAACACCGAGCCGTTCCATCGATCCCATCAAAACGAACGCAGTGTGGACGAAGAACAGGAGGACTCCGAAATGCCCCAGGTCTCCGCATCCGCGGATCTTCATGCAGGCGAAGCTGTGGCCGAAAAGCACCAAGCCGACGGCAACTGCGCGCAACAGGTCGAGGTTCGCCAGGTCGCCCGACTGCACAAGCGGTAACTGGGACGGACGGATCGGACTTTCAGCGAGCGCTATAGCTGTCACGAGGAGACGTCACCTGTCCGATCGCGTCTTACCTCTGGGCACGGCAAGCTCGAGTGCGAGATGCCACAGAAACCTATGCCCATCGATCAAATCCCGCCGCCACAGCTTCCGCGCCTCCTTCAAGAACCGATACACCCATTCGGCCCCAGCCGCCCCATCGTCTGACCACGATCCAGACCAGGGTCAAGACACCGAACGCTTCCGCGCCCAGTGCGCGAACCGTGACCCGGATCGCCGCAATCCCGATGAGGAGCGGGATCGCCTGGCCGGCGAAATTGAGAAGGCTGTTCCGGGCGACAAGGCCACTGCGGGCAACGCCTTCGGACGGGCCGGTGTCTACCTGAGCGAAACTCATATTTCAAGGCTGTTCTGCCCGGGGCGGTAGAAGACGGTCGTCGTGCTCCAGTGAAGCACCTGCGGCGCCATTCCGGAAAATGAGATCTCACGGAAGCCGTGCGGGGCCGTCAGCTTCACGATCTTTTCCCACATCGGGCCCTCGGTATTGTCCCACAGCAGAACGCCCTCACTTCGCAGCAAGTGCGTAATCGCAAATTCCGCACAGCGGACGCGCTCCCCGGAGCAGTCGATCACTGCCAGGTCGAAGCGCCCCAGATCGACGGGCGGGCTCTCGATGACCTGCTCATAAGAATCGACCGCAATGATCCTGGCGTTTCCGGGAAGGGCCGGCCGCATGCGGTTCGCCCAGGCGGGGTCGCTCTCGAACGACACGACCTCGCCCACTCTGGCGCTCAGCCACAGCGTCGAATGCCCTGCTCCGAACTCGACCACGCGGAGGCCGGCGGTCAGGCGGGGCTCTAGAAACTCAATACTCGGGTAGGTCCACCAGGGAAGGATCCCGCCGCTGCCGTCAATCGGGCGGGAAGCGCGGAACGAGGAATACCACCCCACCTTGCGCAACGCGCTGCGAGGGTGCCAGCGCAGGGCGAGCGGCGCAAGGCCGGTCTTCCTGATGACCGCCCAAAGGCCGTTGGCCAGCGCTCTGTTCCCTAGGAGGCCGCTTTCGAATGTCACTTGGTCCTACTCACTCCGACGCCCCCCATCAACTCCAGCGCCAGACTAACCAAAAATCGTGGCCCGTCGATCAAATCCCGCCGCCAAAGCTTCCGCGGCTCCTTCAAAAACCGGTACACCCATTCGAACCCCAGCCGCCCCATCCACTCCGGGCAGCGCCGGACCGCGCCCGCCATGAAGCCGAATGCCGCGCCCACCCCGATGGCCACGGGCACCTGCAGCCGGTCGAGCCGCGCGTGAATCCACTGATCCTGTTTCGGAGTGCCGAGTCCCACCCACAGCACATCCGGTCGCGCCGCGTTGATGCGATCGATGACTTCGCCGTCCTCCGCCGGAGTAAGCGGACGAAAGGGCGGCGAGTACATCCCGGCGACGCGGTGACCGGGGTAGACTCGCTCCAGCTTCTCCCGAAGAGATCGCAAGACGGGGTCGGTATCGCCGTAGAAATAGCTGCTATACCCCCGGGCCTGGGCGCGGCCGAAGAACTGCTGCATGATCTCCAGCCCCGGCGCGCGCTGGGCGTCCTTCATCCCGCGCAGGTGCGCCACCAGGATGGGAGCGATGCCGTCCGGCGCCCAGATGTCGGCGGCGTTCAGTATGTCGCGAAGACGGGAATCCTGGTGGGCCGCCCACAGCCCGTGGAAACCCGTGACCACCACCTGGCGGCATCGCAGCGCCGCGAGTGGGCCTCGCCCGGCAATCCAATTCTCAACGTGATCCACGACCTCGGCCGCGGACACCAGATGCACACGCGAGCCGAGGATCCGAACCTCGGGCAACGCCACGGTAGGCTCAGCAGCCGTCATGCTATTCGCCGCTCGGCTTGCCATAGTAGTGCCTGTACCGGTCGTAATACCGGTAGTATCCGTACCGGCTCGACTTCCTCGGGTTCCAATCGTTGAGCACCGTGCCCAACACCCTCGTTCCATCGATCTCGAAGCGCCGGCATGCGTCGCGCAGGGAATCGCGGGAAGTCTGGTGAGCCCGCGCCACCATCACCACCCCGTCGGCATGGCGGGCGATGATGCGGGCATCCGCCATGGTCAGCATGGGCGGCGTATCGATGAGAACGGTGTCGTACTCGCCCCGCACGAGCTCGATGAGCTCCGCCAGGCGCACGGAATGCAGCAGCGTGGTCTCGCCGTCGTGGGCGCGCCCGCTGGGCATTACCGAGAGGTTCGCAACCGCGGTCTTCGAGACGTGGCCGTTCAGCGGCGCCTGAATGGGCTCGGTCCGGCGCAGCAGATCGATGAGCCCCTTGCCGTTGTCGATATCGAAGATCCGGTGGAGATGTGGCCGGCGCAGATCGGCGTCGATCAGGAGCACGCGCTCGTGAGTGCAGGCCATGGCAATGGCAAGGTTGGTGGTGAGCGTGGTCTTTCCTTCTTTGGGCGCGGCGCTCGAAACGATGATCACCCGCGGGCGCTCGCCGTTCTCGCCCAAGAACATGAGCGAGGTCAGCGTGGCGTGAAACGCCTCGGTCAGGGGCGAGGTCCTGTCGGTCGCGGCCGCCAGGCTCAGTTCGCCGCCCGTGTACGCGCCCGAGGACAGAGGAAGCAGCGGCCGCTTGCGCATGGGATCGACCGCGGAGTTAGGGACGATGCCCAGCTCGGGCAAGCCCAAATACAGCGCTGCGTCGCCTGGCTCCTGGATGGTCCGGTCCACTCGTTCACGGAACAGTACGAAGAGGATGCCGAAGAACAACCCGGTGATGAGACCCACCCCGGCGTTGGTCACCAGGCTCGGCTTGTAAGGACCGCCGGGAGGAGTGGCCGGGTCCACGACACGAATATTGCTGGCGCGGAGCGCGGAGGCGATGCTGGACTCCTTCACCCGCTGGAACATGCTGTCGTAGAGCTGGCGGGTCGTATCCACCTCCCGCTTCAGGATGTTGTAGTGCGCGACCTTGTCCGCCTGTTCGGTCATGAGCCGCGCTTGGGCGCCGTAGTCGGCGGCGAGCAGCTTCTCGCGCCGCTGCGCGGTCCGAAAGTCGTTCTCGATCCGCCGCTGAATGTTGCCGCTCTCGCGCCGGAGTGAGGACTCGAGCTCCGCGATCTGCGCCTGCACCCGTTTCATCTTCGGGTGGGATGCCGTGTAGGCCGCCGCCAGTTCCGCCTGCTGGCGGCGCAGATCGGTCAACTTGCCCTGGATATCCTTCAGGGAGCCGTCGTCGATCACTTCGGCAAGCGAATCGGTCTTGGCGCTCGAGGCGAGTTCGTAGTGGGACTGCTTCTGGATGCGGTCGGCTTGCGCCTTGCTCAGTTCTTCCTGGAGTTGCTTGAGCTTCAGATCGGCCGCGTTGTCCTTTTCCTGTGTGAACATCAGGCCGCTCTGGCGGCTGTAGGCTTCGAGCGCCTCTTCCGATTTCTCAAGCTTGATCTTGAGGTCCTCCATTTGACGGGTAAGCCACTCGCCGGTGTGCTGGGTGGTCTGCCAACGGGACTCGAGGTTCTCCTCTATGAACTCCGAGGTTAGGGTGTTGGCGAAATCGGCGGCCATCTGCGGGTACGTGGAGTCGCAAAAAACTTCGATCAGGCGCGTATTCGGCTGGGCCTGGATCTTGAGGTTGCCGGCGGTCATCCGGAGAGCGTCGCCGAACTGGTCCGCCTTGATGGCTGGTTTGAGGCCCAGCGCGTTTCGCCAGGACGAGAGCCGGGTTTCGTTCGCGATGAGCGGCTTGTGGTCGAGATCGAGCTTCTTGATCACGCGCTCCAGCAGCGCTCCGCTTTGCAGAATCCGGACCTGCGTCTGAATGTCGAATTCGGGATAGTAGCTCGCGGTAGCATCCGCGGTTGGATTGACGTCACGCATGTGCATGAAGTCTTCGTTCATCGCCTGGATCTCGATAATCGCGTGCGCCTGGTACACCGGCGTCTGGGGAAGCGTGAAGACCAGGGCAACCAGCACGCCGAGGAAGGTGATGAGGACGATGGCGCCCGCGTGACGCTGAAGGATGCGCCAGTATTCGAGCAGTCCGCCGGAAGGTGGCTCGCTCCGCGCGGTCCCGCCGCCGTTGTATCCCGAGTTGTAGCCGGGGTTGTAGGGCCCCGGCAGGGGGCTGTCTTGCGGACCGCCCTGCGGAACGAGTCCTGATCTGTAATCGCTTGGTGGAAGCTGTTTCATCGTTCTTCCTGCCTGCTAAGGGCGGTAAATCGCCAGACCCGTGCCGATTTGCAGGGCAGCCTCCGCGGCGCGGGTGATCGCCTTCTTCGGGGCGTTCTCCGGAACGAAGAGGATGTCCTCCGCCCGCAGGGGAACGTCCTTGGCCTTGCCTAGCATGATCTGTTTCAGGTTGATGGGGATCTCCTCACGGCTCGCGCCGGCCCCCATTGGACGGAGGATGCGAGCGCTCTTCGGAGCGGCGACTCCGCTCAGACCGCCGGCCAGCGACAGCGCCTGCAACACGGACAGCGCTTCGCGCTCGCGCAGGACATAGCCGCCCGCTCTCTGCACCTGGCCCGTAACGTAGACCATCTCCGCGCGGGGCACGCTGACCACGTCGAAGGGCTTGATCACGATATTCTCTTCCGGCTTGCTGGCATCCAGGATTTCCTTAAGGGGAACCGAGGCCACGCTATATTTCGCGCTGGCGTCGTTCTGGGCGGTTTTGAGCGGGATCGGGCCCCACTCCAGTCGCCTGGTGATCTTCAAGCTGTACCCGGCGTCATCCGCCAGGCCGCCTGCCATCGACAAGATCTCCACCAGCGTCCTGCGTCCCTCGAGCTGGTGCACTCCGGGGTTCTTCACCGAACCGATCACCGAGACCGGCTGGCTGCGAAACTCGACGATGGACACGGTGACCTCGGGCTCCTTGACGTATTCCTTGAGCCTGCGGGCGATCTCGTTTTCGAGCTGGTCCACGGTGAGCCCGGCGGCTTCGATGCGGCCGGCGAGCGGAAGGCGGATCTGGCCGCTCATTTCGATGCGGATCGGCTTTTCGCTGATCTCCTCTACATCGAGCGCGCGGATCGTGATTTGGTCGTCCGGACCGAGAACGTAGGTGCTCCGAAGCTGTCCTTCGGCTTCCGCCGGCGCCGGCGGCGCTTGGGCCCATCCGGCCAGCGAAAGAGCCAGCAGCGCGCTGGCCGGGAACCACGCTCGGCCTGGGCGCATGGCATTCCTCACTTGGCCTCCCGCTCAGGCATGACTGCGATCTGGCGCAGATGCCGAATCTCCGCATCCAGCGACCGCAGGTCGAGGGCGAGCTGGTCGATCCGTCCCGCGATCCCATCGCCGTTGCCGTTCTCGCGGGTGTGGTGCATCAGGCTGAACACCACGTCACGCGCGCATTCGGAGACGCTGCGGGCGCCGGTTCGGATCGAAACTTCCTGGAGTGACTGAAACTCCTCCTCGGAAAGCCGGAAACTGATCATACGAGTCTTGGGCTTGAAGACCGACATAAGCGTTGTGAACCTGACTGGGTTGATTTAGGGCCTGCAAACAGGGTGATGAACTGTCAGCCAGAATGGCTGCTAGAGAACCGACTTCCGACAGCCTGCGACGGGCCCCGCGGACACCGGGCGCCACTGGACACGCTCCAGGGGCGAGACCCAGGCGCTATCGACCTCGACCGCAACCGCCCTTCTCAACAGAGTGACGGAGACAACCAGGCGATGGTGTTTCTTGGCCTCGACGAAAACACCCTCCAAGCCGGCCAGAGCCCCATGGTCGAGGCGCACGGCTGCGCCTGCTTCGAGGTAAGGCCAGGGCTCGGCTGCCAACCCCGAGTCGATGATGGTCTGGACGGCGGCAATCTCGGTGTCGTCGACCGGCAGGGGCTTACGCCCCGAGCCGACCAGCCCGAGAACCCCCGGCGTGTCGAGCACCGGAATGCGGCGGTCGGCAAGATCGAAATGGCAGAAGAGGTAGCCGGGGAACAGCGGTAGCTCGACCTGTGCGATTCGATCGGACCACTGGCGCCGGGCCCAGTACAACGGGAGGAACTCCCGGCATCCCTTGTTCCGAAGGGCAGTCGAGGCGATCTTCTCGTACCGCTGCCGGACCTGAAGTGCGTACCAGCGTGGTCCGGCTGGCTTAGTCATGTTGCTCAGCGTCCATTAAGATCACTAAATAAACTGCCGTCGCAGAGGCAGACTGCCGTCATTACCAGTCCCAGCATGGGAGGTTGGAGTGTCAACTCAAATGCCTGACCTGGCCTTTGCCTTTAGGTCCCCACTACTTAGTTCAGGCGATAACACTTACTCCGAATAGAGATCGTCTTACACTTTCATTCAAATGTCAACATCAGTAGTTTCAGTAAATTGTGCTAGGAGTACTAACTCTTCTGGGTCTAATGCACGGGCCAGTGGTCCCCAGCCCCAGGGCTGAGAGCAACTTACGGAGTGGTAGTACTCGAACTGGGCCGAGTGGCAAGCACGCCCGCTGTGGCACCGGCGGCGGCGACACCCACGACGATGACCACTTTCGTGCCATTTGACATGCCAACCATGCCCCACGGCGCACCGAGCTTACAAGGGCAGATACCGGAAGTCAGCACCTTCTCTTCGCTCGCGACCTTGACCACAATCTTGTCTGGGGGTTCGATGATCACGGAACCCTGCGTTCCCGGAGCCGGCCTCACCGGGCGGCCCAGCGCGCAGATGTCGGCCTTCGAGCCGGCCGGCTTGTCGAAGTCGAGCGCACCCTGGAAGAACTGAACCACGCAGTGATTGCACTGCTTCAGCACGATCTTCGACGCGGGTGCCAGGACGATGCGCATGCCGTCCTGAAACGTCACCACCGCGTTGGCGACGCCCGTGATCAGCTCATCCCCCAATTCCAGCGGCCAGTTCGGTGCACCCACGGTCGGAAGGGGTTTGCCGTTCAACTTGATGTCGCCGCTGGCCGTGAGGACGGCGAACGGCTCTGCGGCAACCAGCGTGCCGCTCAGCAACGCAAACAGGCCAAGCGAGAGGAATGCGGACCGGACACGTCGATTCATAAGGAGTTTAACCCTTTAAGATTCTACATCACATTCGGGGGCGGGAGGAACCCCGCGGACCGCAACGGTACCATTACGGGCCCGGATGAGTACCAGAAACTCTCAGGACCTCGAGATCACCTTGACGTCGAGAATGGCGCCGCGGGGCTGGCTGACCGGCTTCGAGGAGAACATCACCGACACGGCCAGTCCCGCCACCCAGGCGAACGAGAAGGCGTTGGACGGAATATACGAGTTGAAGTCGACGATGCTGTGCAGCAGAAGAGCCGTCATGGAGGCAACACAGGCCGCCCCGAGCGCGCGGCCGGATGGCGAAGCGTGGCGGACGGCAGCCGAAATGGCCGCCCGCATGACGGCAATCACCAGGACCAGACCGCATACAAAGCCGGGAAGGCCGAGTTCCACCAGATACTGCAGGTAGTCATTGTGCACGTAGCTGTCCGTCACGCTGGCCGTCAACCGCTTATACCTCATGAACGCGGACTCATAAGCGCCCAAACCGGCGCCCGTCACGGCGTAGTCCGGTACCATGGGTAGCGTCTCGCGCCAGACGTTCACGCGGTCCAGCGGATCGGCCTTGCTGTTCGGGGAGAAGTCAGCGAAGCGGGCGATCAACTCGTCATTGGGGAGGTAGATGAACAGCAGGGCGGCCGCCACCGGAACAGCCATCAGCCAACGCTTCCGTGGAAGGCTCAAGGCTCCCGCCACGCCGAGCCCGGCGAGTGCGCAGAAGAACCCCATGCGCGAGAGCGAGTGGACCGCCCCGACCAGGATCAATGCTGCGGCGGCAAAAGCGCCCGAGGCAACCAGAGCGGGTCCGAGCGGCGAGCGAAAACGGGTGCGGCCACGGCGCAGGACGGCGAGCCCATACATCGCGCCGAACGGAAGCGCCATCTCCAACAAACCCGCAAAGTGGTCGCGATTGGCGAACGTACCGTGCGCGCCTGTGCCGCCCGCCGCGCCTGTGTAGAACTGCACCAGGCCGAGGATGGCTTCGAGGCCGGATATGATCGCCAGCGGCAGCGCGACGATCCAGGGCGGGTCGCGATCCGACGCCCGCCAGGCGATCTCGCGTACGAGCAGGAAGACCAGAATGCAAGCCGCCAGGTGCATCCATGCGGCGAACGTGGCGGCCGGCTCCAGCGAAATCGCGGCGCCTCCGCCGCCCGGCAGGACGCCATCCAACGCCCCTTCGACCGCTCCCCGCGCCGGCGCGATGAAGCGGATCAGCCCTTCCGGCAGCGGAACCAGGGTGAACAGGACCCAAACGGGTAGCGCCACCAGCGCCGCCATCACCGTCCGGCCAAGCGGAGGCGTCTGCGGGCGCCGCAGGAGAACCGCCGAGAGCAAAGCGAGGGCCAGAGTCGCCACCTCCCAGCCGGCCAGGTCCATGCCCGCCTGGTGGAACAGCGTCCAGACGAACACCGATGAAAGAAACGCGAGTGCGGCTGCGATCAAGCCTGCCATTATGTCGCAACCGGAGGGTTCTTGGGGGCCGCGCCGGAAGTGGTAGGATGGCGGAGCCAGGTTATGGCAAGAACTCGAGCCGTGTACGGAATGGTGCTGGCTGGCGTGGCCGGCGGGCTCGCGCTGGCGGGCGTTCTCTATGAAGTTGGAGTGAGGCCGCCCTGGCTGGAGCGTTTCAACCTGGAGTGGAGGCTGGGCAGCGACGAGCTGGCCAGCGTCGCCTACCGCCGCTTGGCGGAGGGAAACAGCCGCGAGTCTTTGCGCCTGTTCGAACTGGCGCTCCGCCGCGATCCTGCATCTCCTTACCGCTGGTGCGATTACGGGGAGGCGCTGCTCGCCGCCGGCGACAAGGAACGGGCCGCTCGATGCATGGCTCGCGGTATCGAGCTGGGACCCGCTGTTGCGCCCATTCTCATGCGCGCGGTGAATTTCGCCCGCCGGGTCGGGGACGGAGAAGGCGCGTTGCGGCATGGGCGCCAGCTCCTGGCGCTCGCGCCCGAGTACGATGACGCGATCTTCACGGCCTGGGACCGCATGGAGTTGCCCACTGCGGCGGCACTGTCTACCGGTTTGCCGGACCGGCGTTCCGCCCAGTCCTATCTGCGGCATGCCCTGGACAGGCCGGACCTGGGGCAGGCGTCACAAAGCTGGCTCTGGCTCGAGACCAGGGGCTATGTGGACGACGCGCTGGCCGACGAATACGCCGGCGCGCTTCTGCGGCGGCACGAATATGCCGTCGCCTGGCTGGCGTGGACCTCGTACGCCGCCCCCCGCGAGGCCGGCTACCCCGGCCAGAACGCGATCTTCAACCCCGGCTTTGAGCGCGAGCCAGCCGGCGCCGTGTTCGACTGGCGCATTGACGCTAGTCCCGGAGTGGCCGTCACACGCGACTTCGCCATCGCCGCCGAGGGGAAGGCGTCGCTGCGGATCGGTTTCGATCACAGCGGGAACCCGATCGATAGCGGCATCTCCCAGCGGATGGTTCTCCCACCCGGCGCCTACCGTTTCGAAGCTCGCATGCGGACCCAGGAGATCACAAGCGACGAGGGGCTCGGCTTCCGCCTTTTCGATCCTGAGGACACACGGCTTCTGGACGCACGCACCCAGAGCCTCGCCGGGACCCACGATTGGACGCTGCTCTCGGTGGGCTTTGAGGTGCGCCCGGCGACTCGGGTTGTCGAGGTCCGCGTGGTTCGCACGGCATCGCTGAAGTTCGACAACAAGCTGGGGGGAACGGTCTGGATCGACGGGCTGGTTCTGCGCCGCGAACAGCGGTAAGGGAGACCGCGCCGGCGAATACCGTCAGCCTAAGTCGAGCCAACGGGGGATACTGGACCCGTGTCAATGCGGGGTTAGTTAGGACCAAGGTTCTAGAACCTCGCTGGTACCTTCACGGGTGCGGGCCCGAAATCCGGCGATAAAAGGATGCTATTATATTACCCGGAGGACCGCCCAAAAAGCCGCACTGTCCGTACGGGCCCTCAATCTTAACATCTTTATTTTGCACTGACTTATGGGAACCTACGCAGCTCTTGGAAGAGACATGGACGCAGCAGATCGGTGGCAGCCCAAGGGCGAGATCGTTGCCCGGGAAATCGCCGGCGAGACCATCCTGGTTCCCGTCCGCAACCGCGTTGGCGATCTCGCCTCGATTTTCACCGTCAACGAAGTCGGCGCATTCGTCTGGGGCCTGATCGGCGCTCGCGCCAGCGGCAGCCACATCGTCGACGCCGTAGCGATGGAATTCGACGTTTCGCCGGCCGAGGCGGAACGGGACGCCCTGGAGTTCATCGCATCGCTCAAGGCCGCCGGACTGGTCGAGCGCTGCAATCAGGACTGATGCTCACGGAAGCACAGATCGCCGGCCGACAGGGATACGCGGAATTCAGCCTGCGCCTGCATGGGCGCAGCGTCGCGCAACGCATCCCGCTCGCCGCGGCCATCGAAGTCACTCGCCGCTGCCAGTTCCACTGCGCTCAGTGTTACAACAACCTGCCGCTCGCCGACGGGAACGCCGGCCGCGCCGAGCTGACCTGCGAGGAGCACTGCCGCATCCTCGACGAGCTGGCCGGCGCCGGCTGCCTCTGGCTCCTGTTCACCGGCGGCGAGATCTTCGCCCGCAGAGACTTCCTGGACATCTACACCCACGCCAAGCGGAAGGGCTTCCTGATCACGCTCTTCACCAACGGCGCGCTGATCACTCCGCAAATTGCGGACCACCTCGCCGACTGGCGTCCCTTCTCGATCGAAATCACGCTGTACGGCCGCACCAAAGAGACGTTCGAGCGCGTTACCGGAACGCCAGGCTCCTACGAGCGGTGTATGCGGGGCATCGCCTTGCTGCTCGAGCGCGGCCTGCCGCTGGCGCTCAAATCCGTCATCGTCTCTCTCAACCGGCATGAGCTTGCGGACATGAAGGCATACGCCGCCGGGCTGGGCGTGCAGTTCCGGTTCGATGCCATGATGAATGCGCGAATCGATGGCTCCCTCAAGCCGCTGGAGATCCGCCTCGACCCTCCGGAGATCGTCCAGCTCGATCTCGACGACCCAAAACGCATGGGCGAGTGGCGCGACTTCGCCGAACGGTTCTGCCAGCCATCGCAGAAAGCAACCTGCACGCTTTACAACTGCGGCGCTGGCGTCAACTCTCTGGCCATCGATCCCGAAGGCAAGATGAGCATGTGCGTGCTCTCGACCCGGCGCGCCTACGATTTGCGCCGCGGCAGCTTGCGCGAGGGTTGGAACGAGTTTCTGCGCCGGGAACGGAACGAGCCCAGCGCACGCGCGACCAAGTGCACCTCCTGCACGATCAAGTCGCTGTGCGGAATGTGTCCGGCCAACGGGGAGCTCGAGGCCGGAGACCCCGAAACGCCGGTGGATTTCCTTTGCCGGGTGGCGCACCTCAGAGCGGCTGCGCTGCAACTGCCCGTGCCCGCGCACGGCGCCTGCCAATATTGCGAGACCCAATGAACATGACAGACAACACCGAAAGACAAAAACCGAGGAGGACCTACCGGAAGCCCGCGTTAACCCAAGTGGAGTTGCGGCCGGAGGAGGCAGTTCTGGGATTCTGCAAGAGCGCGGTGGCGAGCGGCCCTGGCAAGGGGGCCTGTAACGCGGCACCGGCCTGCCCGACCACCGGTTCGTAACCATGCCCGCCTGCGACGAGCTGACCTTCGGTATCGGCGGGATCGCCCTTCGTGTGAGCGGAGAGCCGGGTCTGCGGCTGGAAGCCGACGGAGTCCTCCCGCGATTTCTGACGCCCGGCGCCGCTCCGGACATTCAACTGCGGGTCTGCCTGGACGAGTTGAGTCCGGCGGAGGGTGCGGCGGTGTTCGATTCGGGCCTGCTGTGGCAGATGTACGGGCGCGGCGGGGGCGATTGCGCCATCGACGTCCATTCGTCGGTGCTCGGTCCCGCGCCTTATCAGCGAGCCATCTTCAACTCGAGTTTCACGGCGGGAGAGATTCGCTGTCACGCCGGATATTTCGACCGGGCCCAGCCCGTGCGTCCGCTGCAGGCGCCGCTCGACCAGCTCCTGTTCGTCAACTACCTGGCTAGCGGATACGGCGCCGATGTTCACGCCTGCGGGATCGTCGATTCCGATGGCCGCGGCCACTTGTTCCTGGGGCAATCCGGCGCCGGCAAAACCACCATGACGCGCCAGTGGGAGGAGGCCGGCGGCGCCGAAATTCTGAGCGACGACCGGATCATCTTGCGAGTGGAGGACGGCGTTGTCCGGATGTACGGCACTCCGTGGCACGGAGAGGGCCGCGCGGCCAGCCCCAAACGCGTCCCGGTTGCGCAAATGTTGTTTCTCGGCAAAGGACCGCGGAACGAGGCGGTCTCGTTGCGGCCGGCCGCAGCGGTCGCCCGGCTCATGGCCACCAGTTTTTTGCCGTTCCACAATGCGGGAGCTCTCGACTACACGCTCGCCTTCTTCGAGAGGACGGCGCAACTGGTTCCCGTTCGCGAATTGCAGTGGGTGCCCGATGTGCGGGTGGTAGATTTCGTAAGGCGGTTGGGACAGTGAACGCTTTCGACGAGATCAGCGCCGAGTTGTTCGCCCGCGGGCACCGCGTGCGCTTTCGCGCCGCGGGCAGCAGCATGTTTCCCACCATCCGGAACGGCGAGACGATCACGGTTGAACCCGCGCCTGCTTCCGAGTTGGCGGTGGACGACATCGCGTTTTATCGGACTGAGCGGGGCGTTACCGCCCACCGCGTCGTGGCAACTGGCGGGGCTGGGAAAGCACTCCTCGCGCGCGGTGACGCGCCGGGCTCGGAGATAGAGGCCGTGGAGCCGGACTGGATCCTCGGCAAAGTTGTGGCGATCGAACGAGGCGGCCGCAGCATCGATCCCGCCGGCAGGACAACCAAAATGACAAACTTCATGCTCCAATGTGCATCCCGTGCGCGACGCCGGGCAGTAGTGATGACCTCTTACCTTCTGGCTTCCCTGGCATTGTTCGTCGTGCTCTGCGCCCCGGCGCAAGGAGCCGTGGGATATGTTGCAGACGCCGCCCAGAGCGTAGGCTTTGACCCGACGGCCGGCCAGACCAGCTACTCCTGGACGACGGTCACTCTTCACCCAGGGGATTGCACCACCAACTCGGTGGAGAACATGGCGGTGGTAGTCTCTTCGTCGCACCACGCCATGGTCTCGGGTGTGACATTTGCGGGCCGGACGTTGGCGAACATGAATATCCCTGCGGACACCACCGGCGTCGGAGACGCTTACGTAGGAGTGTTCTATGGCGCCTTGCAGGCCACCGATTGCCCCACGACCGGGACGCTGACGCAGACCGTGACGTTCACGCTCGCCCCCGGAACGAACTCCACAGGTGTCGCCCCCGGGCCCAATACCCCTTATTATGTGGGGCTGCTAGTGTTCTCCGGGACGCGCGGCCCCGGGGCAGCGGCGATAAACTCGGGCTACTGCTCAAGCGTGACCCAGGTTCCTACTTGCCCCACGAACTTGTACAACACCTTCCCAAAAACCGTGTCCGTGGACGCGCCGGGCACGACGGGGATGGTATTCGACGTCCTTGC
>Ga0265316_10004322_pt1 | contig 14176 bp, 9 predicted proteins | sample 4522metaG_FD_202092 | JGI IMG/M metagenome (GOLD analysis project Ga0265316, IMG submission 202092) | Rhizosphere microbial communities from Carex aquatilis grown in University of Washington, Seatle, WA, United States - 4-5-22 metaG | ecosystem: Host-associated > Plants > Roots > Rhizosphere >... | reverse complement strand
GTTGGATGTTGGCCGGCTATGCCAGCGGCTTCATGTCGTTTGCCCTGGGTCACGATGTGTACTTCGTCGAGCAGAGCTGTCGTGTGATGGGCGAACGCGTGTGCACGGTTGTGGGCAAAGACCGCGCTTCGTGGGGTGCCGCCATCAACCCTCACCTGCCCTATTTTCAGGCCGCTGACATCAAGGGAAAGATCCACAGTCTGACTGAGGAGCTGCGCCGGGTGACGCGGGAACTGGAGCGCAGCACCGAGCGACTGACCACGCTGGAGCGGCCGCCGCTGGTCGAGGTGCGAAGCAAGGCATTTGCTGCGGTGCTGGACCTGGCCACGCACATCGCGCCCTTTGATTCCTCGGTGCTCATCACCGGCGAGAGCGGCGTGGGCAAGGAAGTGGTGGCGCGCCTGGTTCACGCGCGCTCGCTGCGTAGCCACGGGCCGTTTCTGGGCATCAACTGCGGGGCGCTGCCGGAAACTCTGCTGGACTCGGAGCTGTTCGGCCACAAGGCGGGCGCGTTCACCGGCGCCACCTCCGATCACGCGGGGCTGTTTGAAGCGGCCGCGGGCGGAACGCTTTTTCTCGACGAGATCGGCGAGATCTCGCACGCCTTGCAAGTCAAATTGTTGCGCGTCCTGCAGGAACGTGAGATCCGGCGCGTGGGCGAGAGCCGCACGCGCAAGATCGACGTGCGCATTTTGGCCGCCACCAACCGCGATCTGGCCGAGGCCATGCGCCAGGGCGCGTTTCGCGAAGACCTGTACTACCGCTTGCGCGTCATCGAGATCGCGATTCCGCCGCTGCGCGAACGCAAGGAAGACATCTTGCCGCTGGCGCGCTTCTTCGTGGAGCGCCTGCGGGTGAAGCTGAAGATGCCCAAGCTGCGCCTGGCCGCCACCGCCATCGACCCGCTTTGCGCCTATGCCTGGCCCGGCAACGTGCGTGAACTGGAAAACGCCATCGAGCACGCCGCTGTACTCTCGCGCAGCGGCTCCATCACGCCCGAGCTTCTACCGTCCAATGTCGTGCTGGGCACGGGAGCGCGTCCGGGGCAAGGCAAGGGGCCGCGCACGCTCGAGCAAGTCGAGCAGGAACACATCCGCGCTGTGCTGGCCGAATCCGGCGGCAACCGAACCCGCGCCGCCGCCGCGCTGGGCATCAGCCAGGCCACGTTGTGGCGCAGGCTGAAGACCGTGAAGGACGCGGATCCAAGTTAGCTGTTTCTCACACAGACACAGAGGACACTAAGCCTGACCGGAGAGGAAAGGGTTGGGTGTGGAATAGCTAGCCAGCCTCGCAGGAACTGGGCATCAAGTCGCCGAGGCGACGGCAAATCGCCGTTACGTTCGCCTGGTGTCGAGAAAACGCCGCTCGATGCCGGCGTAGGCGTCGATGCGGCGGTCGCGCAGGAAGGGCCAGGCCTGGCGCACCTCTTCGATACGGGCCGGGTCGACGGTCGCAATCAGGGTTTCTTCGCGATCGACAGGCGCTTCGGCCAGAACCACGCCGAACGGGTCAGCAATAAAACTCGTGCCCCAGAATTCCAGGCCCGGCGGGCCAGCCGGCGTTTCCTGCCCCACCCGGTTGACCGCGGCGACGTAGAGGCCGTTCGCGATGGCGTGCCCGCGCTGGACCGTGCGCCAGGCATCGCGCTGGGCCTCACCGTTGGCCGCCTTTTCCTGCGGGTGCCAGCCGATGGCCGTAGGATAAAAAATGATATCGGCGCCGGCCATCGCAATCAGGCGTGCGGCTTCGGGATACCACTGGTCCCAGCAGATGAGGATGCCCAGCCGGCCGAGAAACGTCTCGAACGCGCAAAAGCCGAGGTCGCCGGGCGTGAAGTAGAATTTCTCGTAGTAGCCGGGGTCGTCGGGGATATGCATCTTGCGGTACAGACCCACCAGCTCGCCGTTGGCGCCAATCACCGCCGCGGTATTGTGGTACAGCCCGGGAGCGCGCCGCTCGAAGATGGATGCGACGACGATCACGCCAGCCTGGCGGGCCGCCGCGCCCATGGCCTCGGTGCTGGGCCCGGGAATCCTTTCGGCCAAAGCGAAGTTGGCCGCATCCTCGGTCTGGCAGAAGTAGGGCGAGCGGAAAAGCTCGGGCAAGCACACCACCTGGGCGCCCTGCGCGGCCGCCTCGCGGATCTTGGCGCAGGCCAGATTGAGATTCGCGTCGGGCTCAGGTGACATGGCCATCTGAACCAGGCCGACTTTGAACGGCGATCTTTCAAGCACGGGCCGATTCTACTTGGCCCCGGCCCGGCGCCAAGGTGGAAGCGCAAGCAGGAACCGCGAACCGGCGAGCGCGCCTTTGAAATCTGCTAGAAACAATCGCGGAGATTCCTGCCAGGACAAGAGAGGAAGACGAATGAAAGACACATATCCCGTCCCGCCGTACGGCAAGCCCAGCGTCGAGCGCGTGCCCTTTGGCAGGACGCCGGACGGCACTCCCGTCGATGTCTACCGCCTGACCAACCGCCACGGCCTCGTTGCAACCATCACCAACTACGGCGGGATCGTGGTGTCGCTGCTGGTTCCCGATCGCGAGGGCAAGCTGGGCGACATCGTGCTCGGCTACGACACCTTGGCCGAGTACGTGGCGAAGAGCCCGTACTTCGGCTGCCTGGTTGGGCGATACGGTAACCGGATCGCCAAGGGCGAGTTCACGCTCGACGGCCAGACCTATTCGCTGGCCAAGAACGACGGCGAGAACCACTTGCACGGTGGCAGGATTGGTTTCGACAAGGTGGTCTGGTCAGCCAAACCACTGGGCCGCGTGGGGAGCCCGCCGGCACTTCGGGACGGACAGCCCACCCTGCCCTCCCCGCGCGCTTCGCTCGCGCCCTCGCCGGCGGCGCACCATCGCGGGAGGGGTGGCGAGGCCGAGCGAAGCGAGCGGGGTGGAGGTGGCGGGTGGGGGGCCGAAGGGCGAAGCGAACCATCTCAGGGTTCCCATGAAGAAGATCGTGCGGTCTTGCAGTTGCAGCATCTGAGCCCGCACGGTGATGAAGGCTATCCAGGCGCTCTCTCGGTCACCGTGACCTACACTCTTTCCGACCAGGACGAGTTCATCGTCGACTACCTGGCGACCACGGACAAGACCACCGTGGTCAACCTTACCCACCACAGCTACTTCAACCTCGACGGAACCGACGGCGACACCCTTGGTCATCTCCTGACCATCAACGCGGACACCTTCACCCCGGTCGACAGCGGCCTCATCCCGACCGGAGAAGTGCGCGCGGTCAAAGGCACGCCCATGGACTTCACGCGGCCCAAGGCCATCGCCGCGGACATCGGATCCAAAGATCCCCAGCTTGTCATCGGCCATCGCTATGACCACAACTGGATCCTCAGGCGAAACGAGGACAGGCTGTCGCTGGCCGCGCGCTTGGTGGGGCCCAGAAGTGGCCGGGTGATGGAGATCCTCACGACCGAGCCAGGGATCCAGTTCTACGGCGGCGGCTGGCTTGACGGCACCATCAGGGGGAAGCAAGGGAGAATCTACGGGCCATGCTACGGCCTCTGCCTGGAAACGCAGCACTATCCGAACTCACCCAACCAGCCGGATTTTCCGTCGACCGTGTTGCGCCCAGGCGAAACCTATCGGAGTCAGACGATTCACAGGTTCACCATCGCAGGGTACTAGTGTCTCGGTGTCTCGGTGACGTGTCCGGTGACGTAGCGGTTACGGGGCAGCCATGATACCGTTGTTGCTGGGGCTGCTTAGCGCCTCCTGTACAAGTCCATGGCAGAGAAGGTAATCGGCATAGACTTAGGAACGACCAACTCGTGCGTCGCTGTTCTGGAAGGAATCAGCGCCACGGTGATCGCCAATCGCGGCGGCTACAAGACCACGCCCTCGGTGGTTGCGATGTCCGAGACAGGGAAGCGCCTGGTCGGCCACATTGCGAAACGCCAAGGCGTTACCAACGCCGAGAATACCGCCTACGCGGTCAAGCGACTCATCGGGCGACCCTGGACATCGCCAGCCGTGCAGGCGGTGAAGGCGGCCGTGCCCTACACCATCTGCGAAGGCCCCCACCAAGATGTGCGCATCAAGCTGCGCGATCAGCTTCTTTCGCCGCCCGAGGTTTCCGCCTACGTCCTACAAGAAATGCGCGCCATCGCCGAGGAGTTTCTCGGACAGACCATCAGCAAAGCGGTTGTCACGGTCCCTGCGTATTTCAACGACGGCCAGCGCCAGGCGACCAAGGACGCGGGGCACATCGCCGGTCTGGACGTCATCCGCATCATCAACGAGCCCACCGCGGCTGCCCTCGCCTATGGCTTCGGCCGGGACGTGGAGGGCAAGATCGCCGTGTTCGATCTGGGCGGCGGCACCTTCGATGTTTCGTTGCTCGACATCAACAACGGTGTGTTCGAGGTGGTGGCCACCGCGGGCGACACCTTCCTGGGCGGCGAGGACTACGACAAACGGCTGGTCGACTGGCTGGTGCAAGGTTTTGCCAAGGAGCACAAGGTCGACCTGCGCAGCGACACCATGGCTTTGCAGCGACTCAAGGATGCGGCCGAGAAGGCCAAATGTGAACTCTCGTCGGTGCGCGAAACCGAGATCAACCTTCCCTTCATCATCTCGACCGGGAAGAACCAGGCCTACCACCTGCACCGGGTCGTCACGCGCGGCAAGCTGGAGGAGCTGACCCTGGATCTGACCGAGCGGACCATCCAGATCTGCCGACTGACCATGGAAGACGCGGGCATCAAGCCCAAGGATCTTGCCGAGGTGGTTCTGGTGGGCGGCATGACCCGCATGCCGAAAGTGCAGGAGCTGGTGGCCGAGTTCTTCGCTCGCGAGCCGTGCAAGGGCGTGCACCCCGACGAGGTCGTGGCCATGGGTGCGGCCATCCAGGGCGCGGCGCTGATCGACGCCGAGGCGGCGCCTGACATGCTTCTGCTCGACGTCACCCCGCACTCGCTGGGAATCATGGTGGCGGGCGGCTACTTCCACCGCCTGATCGACCGCAACACCACGGTCCCCACATCGAAGAGCCACGTCTTCACCACGGTCCGCGACGATCAGACGTCGGTGAAGATCGTTGTCTTCCAGGGCGAAGCCGATCGCGCCGAGGAGAACGAGTTGCTGGGCGAGTTCGTGCTGTCCGGCCTGCGCAAAGCACCCAAGGGCGATGTGGAGGTCGATGTCAAATTCGAGATCTCCGCCGACGGCATCGTGGGCGTCTCCGCTCAGGACATGGAGACCGGCACCGAGCAGCACATCACGGTCACCGCCACCAGCGGCCTGACCGATGCCGAAATCGAGCGCATGACTACCGAGAACCAGGAGTTCCTGGTTTCCAGTCGGACCGAGGAGGGAGTGGAGAAGGAGCGCCAGCGCATCGAGAAGCTGGTGCACGAGGCCGAGACGCTTCTGCCAAAGGTCGAGGAGGTGCTTTCGGGGACTCCCTTCGGACAGGATAGCCTGGACAATGTGCGTCTCATCCTCGACGACGCGCGCGCCGCGGTTGAACGGCGCGATGCCAATGCGCTGGAACAGGTGTCAGAACCGCTGGTCCGCACCCTGAACATGTTCCACGGGGTGGTGGACAGCGCGCGCCTTCGGCCTCCGTGAGGAATCCGTGACGCCTGACTTGTCACGCGAAGCTCGCGCGCTGACCCAGCGAGGACTGGACGACTACGCGCACGGTCGCCTTCGCGAGGCCGTGCGGGCGTGGGAAGAGGCGAGTCAACTCGCATTCCAAGATCCGCGAGCCCGCAGCCTGCTCGAATTCGCGCGCAAACGGATGAAGGAGCGTGACGCACTCCCGGCGGCACACGTGCATGGCGACACGATGGAGTCGCCAATTCCTGGTTTCTTGGCCAGCTTGACTGCAGTCGAGGCTGGCGAGCGGGCCGACGGCAGTTTTCCGAAGCCGCCGGCCGACGGCGAATGGGCACAGATCAACACCAGGCGCGTGCTGGCTGTAACTGCCGAAGAGATGGAGAGCGCCAAGGACGCGCAAGGGCCGGCTGACACCTGGAAGGATCTGCCGATTCAAGTCGACAGTCTGCAGGCCAGCGCGCTCGGGTTGCTGGAGGAGTGCCGAGCGGCGCTCAGCGAAGGTCGCGCCGACCGCGCTGCCTTGGCCGCCGAAATGGCCCTGCAATTGGGCGAGCAGGCCCACTCGTCCGAAGTTGACGGCATCGTCGAATCCACGCGCCCACTGTTCGAACGCGCCTTCTCCGCCTGCATCGGCGACATGAACAGTACGCCCATTCGCGCGGTTTCCTCGGAGGCGCTGGATGCGCATGGCTTCGATCACCGCGCAGCCTTCTTGATGTCGTGCATGGACGGCACGCTCAGCGTGGACGATTTGCTCGACGTAGCGGGCATGCCGCGCTTCGATGCCCTGCGCCTGATAGCGGCCCTGCGGCGAGCCCAGGCGGTGGACGTGGTGCCAATCTGATGGGATTCGGAGTGCCGGGCGCGGCGGCGGGTGGCGGTGAGGGTTGCGGCGACCGAGGCGGTGGCAGGCGCCGGGGCCGTCGTCGGTAGGGGCGACCTGCGGTCGCCCGGCACACTATGGTCCCGGCCTCTGTGCTCCGACTTCCAGGGCAGCCAGCTCGCGTGCGAGTTCCAGGATGCGGCGGTGCTCGGGGATGCGGGTCAGGAAGGACTCTCGTATTGCGAGTTCTTCGATTGCCTCTGCCGACGCGAGAATGCGACTGGCTGCCTTTCCCAGAATTTCCCGGGCCTGGAGCGCGTCTCCAGTTGCAATGAGGCACTCGGCAAGAGCCAAGCGTATCGTCGCGTCGCCGTCATCGACGGCCCCGATGCTCTCAAGTTGGGCGTAGGCATCGCGGGCGCTGACCAGCGCTTCGGCTGGGCGACCCTGCGCCAGCAGGGCACGAGCCAGCATGGCGATCGCAGAGGGTCGCACCGAAAGCACAGGTTCCCAGGTCGTTGCAGCCGCGCGAGCGTAGTACTCGGCGCGCGGATAGTCACCGGCAAGGTACTCGGTTACCGAGAGGTACGCCTCGGCGAATCCTTGGAAGCGACGATCGTTCTGAGCGCTGGTCACAGCCACAGCGCGCTCGCCGGTCGCTCGTGCCTCATCAATAGATCCCTGGTACGCGAGGATGTTGGTCAGGATGACCAAGCCACCCCCGACGATGTGCTTGAGGTCCAGCTTTTGCGCCGTGGCCAAGACCTGTTGCATGCAAGTCCCGGCCTCCTCAAGTTGGCCGACCTCGAGGAGACTGACGGCGACGTTACAAAGACCCTCACAGGCGGCTCGCCGATGGCCGATCTTCTCGTAGTAGTTAACGGCACGTCGGGAGCCCGCAACAGCCTCGGCCTGCTTCCCTTTGTTCGCCACAATGTGCGCCCTCAGGCTTTCGGCTCGTCCGATGAGAATCGGCTCCAGCCGCTCCTTGCACTCTTCCAGAAGCGCCAGGGTGTGGCCGCGGATCTCCCTATCCCCACCAGCGAACAAATAGGCGGTCGCGTTCACCATGCAATGAAGCCAGGGATTCAGCAGTTCAGGTGCTGCTGGCCGCTCAACGTCGCGGAATAGCGTGGCAACCTCGTCGTATTTCGCCTGTGGACCAAGCCCATTGAAGAGAGCGCTCAGGGCACCGAGTTTGGTGCGCGCATCGCCAGAGCCAAGTGCCTCTCGGGCTGCCCGCTCTGCCTCCGCGTATTCGCCCCGCCAAAACCTCGCTTCCGACTCGATCACCCGCATTGCACACAGTTCCTCGCCCGCGGCGCCCAGGTTCACAGCCCGCTCGATGCGCGCCAGGGTTTCCGCCAGATCGTCTGCGTCGAGCGACTGCTGGGCTGCCACGCCTAGCCAGCGAATGGCGCGCGGCTTTTCGCCAGCGCGCTCGAAGTGGTCGGCCAGCACGATGCCCTGACGCTCGCCCGCCTGCTCCAGGTACTGCCCAGCCAAAAGGTGGCCCAGCCGCTTTTCAGACGGTGGCAGCATCTCATAGGCCGCTTGCCGTAGCAACGCGTGCCTGAACACGTACTCGCGCAGGTCAGCCGTTGGCCGCGAAAACAGAATCTCACGTTGGGTCAAGATCTCTAGCCAGCGGTCCACGTCCTTGCGCCGGTCCTCTTCGACCAGGGCCTTGACCCCGGCGGGCCTGAACGTCTGGCCAAAGATGCTGCCGGCGCGCAAGACCAGCTTGGCGTCCGCACCAAAGATGTCGAAGCGCGCCTGCACCATGCCCAGCACCGTGTCGGGCAGGGCGCTGTCGTCGCCCACCTTGCCCCCGTCGTGCACCACGCGCAGCAATTCTTCCAGGTAGAACGGATTCCCCTGCGCGCGGTCCACGATCCAGCGCGCGTCCGCCTCGGGAATCTTGCCCACCACATGCTCGATCATGCGTTGGCTCGCCCTTGGCGACAAAGGCCCCAAGTTGATCCTCTGCGGGCTGCGCTCTTTCCACACGCCGGGAAAGCGCCGGTCCACCTCGGGCCGTGCCAGGGCCAGCACCATGAACGGCTTCTCCGGTAGCACCCGCAGGGCCGCGTCCACGAAGTTCACGCTGGGCGTGTCGCCCCAGTGCAGGTCCTCCAGCACCAGCAGCACCGGATGGTGATTGCACTCGGCCTCCAGCCAGTCGAGCCACGACAGCAGCATCTGGTCCGCCATCAGGCGCGGGTCTTGCCGGGCCGCACGCAGGGGCAACAGATCCTCGTCGGGAAATGGCAGGCGGGCCATTTCGCCGAGAAAGGCAGCGATGCGCGGGACGTCCTTGGCGGGCAGGAAGCGCGAGGTGTGCGCCAGCAGGCGCTTGCGCTGCACCGGCTCGGGCTCGCCGCCGGTGATGCCAGCGGCGGCCAGCAGGGCCGGGCCGAGCAAGCCAAAAGGCGCAGCGTCGCGCATGGGATCGCCGCGGCCCACCAGCAGCTCAAAGGGGCGGCCGTGGTGCTGGATGCGGTCGCAGAATTCGTGGCGCACGCGCGACTTGCCGTTGCCCGCGGCCGAGGTCATGAGCATGGCGCGCGCTGCGGGCTCGTCGCAGGCTTCGTCCCACAGGGCTTCCAGCAGATCGATCTCGCGGTCGCGTCCGAAGCAGGGGACGTGCATGCCCATCAAGGTGCGCGGGGCTTCGCGGATGCCTTTTTCGAAGAGCAAGCGCGCGGCACCGTCGGGCAGCGCCTGGATTTCGAAGCGGGTTTCCAGCAGATGGGCAGTGAGACCGTCGATGTGGATGGTGCCGGCCGGGGTGGTAGCGAGCAAGCGGCCGGCCTGGTCGATGACGTCGGCCAAGGAAAGTTTTCCGGCCATGTCGGCGCGGCTGGTGCTGATGCCCAGGCTGGCGTCGGGCAGCGCGGCCTTCAGTCGCAAAGCACAGCGCGCGGCCTGCGTCACCTGGTCGAGCGGCGTGGCCTGCTGGTCGCCGGTCAGTGTGATGACCAGCGAGCCGCCGCCCAGCCGCTCGACATGCACACCGCGGGAAGCGATGGCGTTCTGCAGATCACCCAGGTTGACCTCGTCGAGATTCGGATCGGCGAGGCGCTCGGCCAGGATTCCGGCCAGGTCAGCGGTCTGGCCCGGATCAAACGTCGCGGCTGGCTTGGCAACTACCGGCTGGCGTCGCGACACCAGGATGGCCGCCAAGATGCGCTGCTCGCCGGTGGTGACCAGCGACGGGGTCGGCGTGCGGGCCAGGTCGACTGCGGCAAGGTCGCTGGCGGTGTCACGGCCGAGAAAGTGTGCCGCGATGGCGGCGAGCGCGCGCACAATCTCCTCGGCCTTTGCCGGACGCTGTTCCGGATCCTTGGCCAGCATGCGCGCGATCAGCGCGACAAGATCAGGCGGGGTTGCGGGCCGCTTGCGGGCCACGTCCACCGAATCGTCGAGGCAAATCTTGGCCATGATCGCGGTGGGCGAGTCGCCGGCAAAGGGCGGCTGGCCTGCGAGACATTCGAAGAGCACGCAGCCTAGTGCGAAGATGTCGGCGCGTCCGTCGACGGTGCTAGCCCCGCGCGCCTGCTCGGGCGCCATGTACAGCGGCGTGCCCAGGGCGGCGCTGGCGCTGGTGATGCGCAGGTTCTGCTGCGGATCGAACAAACGGCGCGCGATGCCGAAGTCCAACACCTTGGCCTGGCTGGGATCGCCGCTGGGCAGAAAGACATTGGCTGGCTTGATATCGCGGTGGACGACGCCGTGCCTGTGCGCCACGGTCAAGCCCTCGGCCACGCGGCGACCGAGCTGCAGGGTTTCGGAGACGCGCAGTGGCCCGCGTCCCACGCGATCCTCCAGGGTCTCGCCCTCCAGCCACTCCATCACCAGGTACTGCTCGCCGCGGGCGGTGGATCCGTGGGCCAGATAGCGCACGATCGCGGGGTGGGCAATTTCCGCCAGCACCAGCGCCTCCTGCTGGAAGCGCAAAGACTGTGTACCCTGCGGCTCGCTTACCAGCTTTAGCGCGACGGACTCGCCAGTCTTCAGATCTTTGGCCCGATAGACTAGGCCCATGCCACCCTCGATCGCCTCGCCCTCGACGCGAAAACGATCGCCGTAGGTTTGGAGATGGTCCGCGGCGCACACTGCCTGGATATTACAGGCATCCGGCGCGCGCGGCGCAATGGTCTGTCGGCGTACTGGCCGCGCCTGCCGTCACCTGGGCAGTGATCGACAGCTCGGGAATTGGCCTTGGGAGTTCGCTTCAGGCAAAGACCGTGGCGGACGAAGTCGTGGAATGCCGCTCCCGACGGTGACAGGCACGCTTTTCTTCACTGCTGGTCTTCCGCCGGGGTGGTTTCCATGGCATAATTCCAGAGCTAGATAGCTTACAACTTATAAATCTACAAATGCGGAGCTCGCTTCCTGATGTTCATGCGCGCGTTCTGCCTTCGGTTTTCACAGCAATCCATACGACCATTGCGCTTCGTCGTTCTCGTCACTGCCATGGCGAGCGCTGGGCTCGCAGCCCAGTCCGCGCAGGCTGCCAGTCGTATCCACTACGCCGACAGAGGCTGCAGTGAACGGAGCGACCTGCCCGGCTGTGTGAAGAAGACATTCGACACCAAACTGCAGCCCTACACCGCCAAGTCCTATCCCGACCACGGCTTGGGCGACACCATGACCGAGGCCGGTCGAAAGGCGCGCGGGCTGTACATCACGCCCATGTACCTGTTCCGCATGGGCGCCGAGCGCACGGCGGCCGCGGTCAGCAAGGCGCACCTCAATGCCGTTGTCATCGACATGAAGGACGACAATGGCAACCTGGTCTACCCAACCCGCATTCCGTTGGGCGACAAGCAGCGCTATCTACTGATCCAAGATCCTGCGGCCATGGTGCGCGCCTTCCACCAGCAAGGGATCTATGTCATCGGCCGCGTGGTTGCGTTCAAGGACAGCCGTCTGCCCTTGGCCCGGCCCGACCTGGCCGTGCGCATGTGGCGCAGGGCCCAGCGGCTGTTCTCCGCCGGCGCGCGCTGGCTCGACGCCTATTCCCCTGAGGTGCAGGACTACCTGATCGACATAGCGCTCGAATTGCAGGGCTTCGGCTTCGACGAGATCCAGTTCGACTACGTGCGCTTTCCCAAGGGACATGCAGGCACCCTGGCCACTTGGCTGCACCAGGGTAAGCGTTCGGAGGATCGTTCCCACATCATCGCCGGTTTCTTGGAACGAGCGGATCGCGCGCTCAGCATCCCCATCTCGGCGGACCTGTATGGTCTGACTACGCTGGTGGACGGTGATCCGCGCACGCTTGGCCAGACCATCGAAACCGTCGCGAAATATGTCGAGGCCATCTCGCCCATGATGTACGCGAATGGCATGGGCACGTATTTTCGCAACCAGCGCGTGACCGAGGACGTGGTGTACGTCATCGAGTGTGGTTTGCGGCGAGCGCGCGCCAAGGCTCCCGGGATCGTGTTGCGACCGTACCTGCAGGCCTATTCCAACAGCGTCGAGAGTTTCTGGGGCCCCGACTTCGTCAGCAACCAGCTGCACGCGGCCGAACGCGCCGGCGCCGATGGGTTCTTGTTCTGGAATCCGACCATGCACAACGAAATCCCCTTCGAAGCTGTGCGTGAGATGAAGAAAACCGCGCCAAGCGCGCCGGGCCACGCCAAGTCTGGACGCAGTGGTTTCTCCAGCCTGGCTTGGTGCCCACAGAAGGGCAACGTGTTCGATGCTCCAGCGCGCGGCCGGCCGCTCAAACAGCTAGCGAGTCGATAGCCCGGATCACTTGCAAGTCTGCTGGTTGGGCTGCTCGGTGGTGGTGGCGGGGCCGCACGGATAGGCCACAAGCTCCAGCGTGGGAAGAACATTCCCAGGACTCACGGCCGCGGGGGTCGTGAACCCCTGGATGATGACGGCATTGCTGGAATCATAGACGTTGACCCTGAAACTCAGAGAGCCGCTGCTCCTGGCTGTGCTGTAGTCCAAGATACCGAGGTCGGGATAGGGAGTCTGCGCACCCCTGCACGGACTGACCTTCGGTCCTGCGGTTCTCTCGTTGAGTGGTATTCCAGTTTCGACAGGGTCAGACCGGTCACTGGCGTACACGGCAACGTCGCAGGAATAGACCTGGGGCAAGGTCTTGCCGATATTGACGGCGTTGGCGTCGCCAGACGGCGGAAATGTGACGTCGATATTGTAGTAGGTGTACGGGTCGCAGGCGCTGGTCGACAGAACCAGGGCCGTTGCCAAGCCAACAAGGCAGGTCATGCGCGAAAGGCCAGTCATGGTTGCTACTTCCCCCTTCCGTCGCCGAAGCAGTTCAAGGGAATCTGTCCGTTGCCGGTAGCAGTGCAGCCTCGGGCCGAGCGGGTAAGCGGCGTGATGGCCAGAAAGACCACGGCAGCGGTCGCTGCCACGGCCGTCGCCCAGAACCACCACTTGGTGTACACGGGCGGAGTATCGTACTCTCGCTTCTGCTTCGTCACGGCCTGCTCGGCACCGAGGTTCTTTACCCCCTCAGGGGTTTCCTCGGTGGTTTCATTGACAATGGTCGGATCCACATATTCTGACGATTGTTCTTGTGCCCAGGAGGGGACAGCGGTGGTGAGGGCCAGCACCGAAACCACGCCTAGGCACACCGTTCGGATCCTGAGATTGGAGCGCGTCATGGCAAGAAGGATATTAACCACACGCAGCCAATCGAGGGAAGGGTCTGCAGAGTTGCCGGTACCGATTTCCGAATCCAGGCACCACCCTTTGCCAGAGAATGCCGCTTGATGCGGCGGTAGAAGCCGGTGATGGGGCACACCGAAGACGAGACCATGCGGTAAAGTGGCGCCATCGGTGACGACTACTCCACTCATTTCGATCAGCCGCGCACTGTCGCGCCAGGTGAGCCGCTTGCGCTTTGCTGCTCCGGTCAGCCACGTGTATCTGCCTCTGGACTACGCGGCGGCGCCACACGAGGCATATCTGAGGCGCTACGGTCGACCACCCCGGCGGGTGGTGCTGCTCGGTATGAATCCAGGTCCCTTCGGTATGGTACAGACCGGAATACCATTCGGCGATGTGACTATGGTACGCGACTGGCTGGGCCTGGAAGAGCCGGTCGGCAAGCCTGAGGTCGTGCACCCAAAGCGCCCGGTGTTGGGATTTGGTTGCCAACGCCGCGAGGTCAGCGGCGCTCGCCTGTGGGGCTGGGCGCGCGACCGGTTTGTCACGCCGGCAAGGTTCTTCGCGACGTTCTTCGTCGCGAACTACTGCCCGCTGGCGTTCTTGGAGGCGAGTGGCCGCAACCGCACGCCGGACAAGCTGCCCGCTGACGAGCAGACGCCGCTGTTTGCTGCCTGCGACGAGGCCTTGCGGCGCTTGGTCGAAGCCATGCAGCCGTCTCACGTCGTGGGTGTGGGGAGCTTCGCTTGCAAGCGCGCACGGATGGCCCTCTCCGGTCTTGACGTCGTGGTGGGCACCATATTGCATCCCAGCCCGGCCAGTCCCTTGGCCAATCGTGGCTGGGCTGCGGCAGCCTCGCGTCAGCTTGTCGCGCTAGGAATTGGGCTGCCCAGTTGACGAAGGCGAGCGGCCAGGAAACACTGGGGTGACGAAGGCCGGGGCCGGTCCCTGTTTCCACAATGGTTGATCTACGCAAGTTGAAAAACCAGGCGTCCGACGCCGCTGCCAAGTCCAACTGGAAAAAGGCAGCCAGCGCGTACGCCACGCTGGAGCAAAACGAGCGCGACGGTCTCTGGCCGCTCAAGCTGGGCGAATGCCTTCGCAAGCTGGGCC
>Ga0265316_10004321_pt1 | contig 14178 bp, 12 predicted proteins | sample 4522metaG_FD_202092 | JGI IMG/M metagenome (GOLD analysis project Ga0265316, IMG submission 202092) | Rhizosphere microbial communities from Carex aquatilis grown in University of Washington, Seatle, WA, United States - 4-5-22 metaG | ecosystem: Host-associated > Plants > Roots > Rhizosphere >... | reverse complement strand
GCTCGTGCGCCTCAAGGACAAGTACCGAGATGCCTTGTTCAGCCAGCGTTGCCGCTGCTGAAAGCCCATTCGGTCCCGAACCCACAATGATAGCGTCATAGTCTGAGGTCATTTAGCCACAAGCCTATTGCGCTTTCGTGAATGCAACGTCTTTTTCGACGAATGGGAGATGCGTTGAGCACCCGAAGACGCGGCTGGCCGGTTGGGGATCTCCATACCAGCGGTAAAGACCAGACTTCACCGCGCCCGCAAAGGTGCTTCGTGAATCTCTTGGCAGCTACGTCGCGTGCTGACGCCAGACTCGCGCAAGGGCATAGGCAAGGAGGCCAACATGAAACGGCCCGATTCGCCGAAGATACAAATCACAATCGTCGCCGACACCGGCGACATCGATGCCACCGCCAAGCTCAAACCGCGAGACTCGACGACCAACCCGTCGCTGCTGGTTAAGGTGTCATCGCAGCCGCAGTACCCTGCGCTGGTCGACGAGGCGCTCAAGTACGCCGGCGGGCGTCGACCCAAAGCACATCCTCATCTGCGTGCGGTCGAATCCATTCAGCATCGGCCGACGACGCCCGAGTTTTCGGGAGACATCATACCGATCCAGGATATTCAGCGTAGGTACGCGACCCGGGCGCTGGCTCAGATGGGCAGACACACGGACAAGGCCGCCGAGAAATTGGGAATAGACGCAAAGACCCTGTGGAAGTGGCTGGGCAATGATGGTCTCTATTAGAAAGCTGGTGCGTCACCGTCCAAGGTGCTGAACATGGGACTTACCTCGTGGAATGGGGACATTTCTAAATGGGCCTGACACACCCAGAATGAATAATCGCATTTTCCCCTCAGTTTGGCGTCCAGTTGAGGCTACCCTGGGTCGTCAAGGCTCGGCAGTCCTTGGTCGCATCGTCCACGGTATAGCGAAGGTCGCAGCACCCATTCGCACAAGGGTGAGTCGGATTGTCGGGGCCGCTCGGCGCGGAGGTGTCATCCGTGCAGTCGGTTTCGCCAGTGCACGCGTTGCAGAAGGTGGTCGGCAGACCGGGATAGAAACGCAGTTCATAGGAATAATCGGCCGGAGAGCCGAGCACGAGAACCAGGCACGAGCCCAGTCGTCCGGCCGTCGGGCAAGGGCTTGGCGACACCGTCCCGGCGCCGCACCTCAACGTCATGACCGCAGCAGTCCAGCTAACGCCCGTGTAATCCTCGCAGAATCTGCTGTCCAAGGTGCAACTGCCGAGGGTCACCGGTGTCGTGCAGTTTCCGTTCAGGCACTGCTGGCCGCTCGGGCAAGGGCCACCGCAAGCAACTGGATCGGGCGGAGGTACACACACGCCGCCCTGGCAAGATTGGCCGCTCGGACAGACGTTTGCGCAAGCGCCGCAGTTCATTGGATCCGTCAGTAGATCGACACAGACTGGCCCGCACTCCGACTTGCCGACGGGGCAGCAGTCTCCGCTCTGGCACTCGTGGTAGGTGACCACGACCGAGCGATAGTAGCCGTGTGTGTCCAGAAGCCCGGCCGGCAGGTTCAGAAGAGATTGAACCACGGGATTCAAAATGGGCTTCAGAATAGGCACGATCAACGACGGTATGAGACTGAAGAATTCGTCAGAGACGGTCTTTTGCAGATCGGCGATCTCCTGGCGTCTTATCGCAATGTCGGCTTTGACGCGGCCTTCAAAGGCATCGCCGCGGGCCGCCCTCTCCGTCTCCGAGGTCGTCACGTAGGTCAGGCGAGCCGTGGCCTTGTCGTCGAGCACGGTCGGCAGACCTGGGTCCTGCACCACGAGATCCCCCGGGGACTGCGTGATGGTCCAGACGACGGGAGCGCCGATCGGCTTGAGCGGAGGCAGCGGCACCCCCGCCGCCTGAGCGCAATCGGCCAGGGTGTCGGGCCATTTGTCGATGCCGCCAGGCAGCGTGACCGTCGCGGTGATGGCGCCTGGCCATCCGGGTTCGGGTCCGACCGCCTTTTGGGTCTGCATCGGATCCGCGGTGACCACCACCGTCCACGGGCGAAGCACCAAGACGATCTCGGAGCCTACGGCCAGCGCGCCAGCCACCTTTGCGATGACATCGAGGAGGGGTTGGGCAGCGGCCTTGACGATACCATTGACGATGAATTGGCTTGCGTCGATGAGTCCGTTGACCACGCCAGTTGCGAGATCGAACGCGGCTTGCAGCCCCGTCCCGAACCAACCGAGTACACCACCGCCGCCGGTCGCCACCTGGGGTGATTGCAGGTGACCGAGGGCGGTGAAGAAGTCCGAGATGGTCGTATTGATGAAGCCCTGGACGAGCGAGCACGGGCCTTGGGGATCCATCGTCCGAATCCGCGGTAGCCTACCCGGCACCCCTACCTGCGCCTTGGAGACGGCAGTCGGGAAACCCGCCAGCGCATCCGCATAGCGAGCAGCATCGGCGGCATAGAGCACGAACACCAAGCTCGGATAGACCACCGACGGGGCGTTTCGCCAGTCCTGAACACCCATGATGTTACGGGCCAGGTCCGCCCCCGGTGTCCCCGCGGCGCTGACGTATCCGGCCAGGAAGTAAGACGCAGGCGGCAGACCGTCGGCCGTGACCACCAGATTGTCGAGATCGGAGCCGAGCATGCCCTGGCCGGCCAGCGCTTCTCGAGACATGGCGTCCGCCTGTTCCCGCAGCAGACGCAAAGGCGTTGGTTCGACGACGGTCGTCACGGCGACCATCGCTTGGGCCTGGCTCGGATCGGCGAACACGGGCAGACCCGCGGCGGCCAAGTCGGCAATCGTCACTCCCGGCTGTGCGATCGGGACTCCACCCCCGTCGGCAACGCTGCCGGCGCCGCCGGAAGAAGAAGATCCGCACGCGAGGACGGTCAGTAGGCCGACGCCAATGAACCACGGATCGAACTTCGCACAACAAGAATGCTCGTTGATGTACATCAGGGCCGCCTTCCGATTGGGTCTCCCAAACTACGCGAGCACCTGGGGGGCGGGACACAGACCTCGGAGGCACGCTAGGCCGCTTGCGTTCGAACATGCGCCGGGCATCAGTGGCGTAGCTGTTCTTGGATGCCCCTGCGCATGGAAGGGAGCGGTCTAACTCACGTCTGGCAATTCGGACAATAGACTTGCCCGCGAAAATCTCGACGGCAGATGAAGAAGATGTGCCGGCAAAACGCGCAAGTGAGCTGATACAAAGGAATCTATCGTCCCCAATCGTCAAGCTTCATCCGTCTGACCGAGGATCCAGATGCGTAAGCGAAACAAGCGGGGTCCTGCGGTAGCCGGAGGGCCTTTGGCGGGCGCACGTGGCCCGCATCGAGCCGGGCGGCGGACCGGGCGGGCTCGGCTTGCCGAGCGTGCGCACGTTGAGGTTCCTGGTGACGCGAGTCGGGAAGGAAACTGACCAAGGCAGATGGAGGCGTTCGTGCCTCCGGATTCAAGCCGGGGAAAACCTGGCTTGAATTTTAGCCCCAGAACTATTCAGTGGCCGACATACCCAGCCCCTGGTGTTCGGACGACCGTGGGTACGACTCGCAAAAGGGGACCCAGTTTCTGTAGCGAACTGGGCATGGGACCCGCGTGTGCCACCTCTACCGAATCCGCGGCAACCTCCAACACGAAGCCGAAAACGGCGGACACAGCCAAGGGGGCGGCACACCACCGCGCCGGTCCCCGACCCGACTGCATCCGCCGAGTTTCACGGCGAATGGAATTACACAATCAAGCCCACCCGCCCACAATGACGGTGATCAAGTTGTTTCTGATCGGGTTGTTAGCACTACTGCATCAGATCGCGGCCAATCCGACATGACGGCAAGCTGGTGAGGGGCCTGGGATCGGGAGATTGTTGAGCCTGTGGCACAGAGGGCAGCGCGGAAGCCACATAGCGATGATGCGCGCAAACGCCAGACGTGCGGTGATGAAGGAGTCGTGGAAGTGGCGTTCTGGCCTGGCCCGCGAACGGGTGGTCGTCTTCTTGCTGTCGGCTCTGGGGGGAAAAGCGCCGAACACGTTCGGCCACGACGAAAGCGAAGCAACATAAGGCCACCGACACATGATGATGCCAGCCACGAAAGCTCCGACCCTCAAGGTGGTCGAGGCCCAACTCTCCCTTGAGGTCTTGATAGGCGCGCTCGGTGCGGTACCGCTCCTTGATGCGTCTGACGAGCTTCTTCATTGAAATGTTCTGTGGCAGGGTGGCCAGGAAGAATTCTTGCGGCGCGGGTTCCCCGGGGATCCATTCCATCAAGAGCCACACGGCCTTTGGTTCGACACCCTCGATGGAGGCATCGTTGACCGGCAGCGCACGACGGAGGGCAAAGCGCGACCACAGCTTCCCCTTGGTTCCCTCTCGCCAGGTCACGCGACGGAAGCCGGTGGAGCCGATTTGGCGTGCCAAGTCGGCAACAGCGATGGCTTCGCCATGGGCCTCACCGTTCTTGTCGATACGCCAGACCTTAGTCGGCCCTTGAATCTCGACGGCGTAGTCGAGCTCAAGTTCACGAATTCCAGCGCGGAAGTCGCTCGAATTCCCGTGCGCCGAATCGGCAAGCACGATGCCACTGGGCAGCCCGGCCGTCACTGCCCGACGGAGCATGTCAAGCCCGAGCTCATGCTTGGTCTTGAACACGACATGCTCAGAGATGTGGCACTCGCGTCGCCGCTTCGGATCTTCGGTCCACGACTCTGGCAAGTACAACTCGAAATCAACGGGCGCATGTTCTGCGTCCGTCGCAATACTCAGACTGACACCGATTTGGCAGTTTGTGATCTTCCCCGCCGAACCCGTGTACTGACGTTGCACTCCCACCGAATGCGTGCCCTGTTTCAGGAAGCCGGTGTCGTCGATGATCCAGGATGTCGCTGGCGCCTGGCTCGTCATCGCCTCGACGGCGTATTACGCGGCAAACAAACGGACCTGCTCGTCACTCCAGTCCGAATCCCCAAGGAAGTGAAGCAGTCGCTGATGGTACATGTCCACCAACGACGGATCCCCGCAAGCGCGGGCCGCCAACGGTTCCGCGCTCTTGCGCTCGCCATCGGCGAGCAGCCCATCGCATAGATCGCAAACGACTCGCGACGACGCTTGTTGGCCAGGATCGCGCCGATCCCGGCAAAGAACTCTCCCATGCGGCGCTCGGCGCCGCTGTCGACGACGAATTGCATGTCCATGATGAACTGCAATTCGGGCTTGAACGCAAATTTTCCGATGCAGTAGTGTTAGTCACCGAAGGCGTTCACCCACTCAACGACGAAGTTTCCAACCACCACGGGTGTTTAGTGGTGCCGTCGAAATTCTCTGTGCTCTTGTATTTCTCCCACCCGCCGCTTGCTACAGTCGCGGTCTTCTCGAGAATGCTCCTCGCCCATTCGTCATCTTTGGGTTTGAAACGAAAAGCCGCATCAATGCCCTGCTTCAAGATGGCAACGGTATCACAACCCGTAATGACGACAGAAGTTTGCAAGTTCATCGCGTACTGTAGGCATTCGCCCGGCGTAATCTGACGCTTGAGGAGCGGAGCACTTTGCAAAAACAGCCCAGAGCCGAGGGGTTTCATGCCCAAGATTCCAATCTCCTGCTCGACGAGTACAGGCAGAACTTTGCGCTGGAAACCCGCGGTGTGAGCATCCATCACGTTGAGCGGCATCTGAACGGTATCAAATCGAAATCCGTGTTCGCGAGCAGTCTTGAGCATCTCGAGATGGATGTCCGGGCTCTTGTGGCCGGTGAAACCAATGAAGCGAATCTTCCCCTCCTTCCTGGCCGCAACCAGAGCCTCGATGGCGCCGTCCGGACCAAAGACGCGTCCCGGATCGGTGATTCGGATGACTTCATGAATTTGCACCAGATCGATGAAGTCGGTTCCGAAGCTGCGCAGGCACTGATCGATTTGGTCCTGGGCAGCTTTGCGAGTCCTGCCGTCGATCTTGGTCATCAAAAATACCTTCTTGCGATAGCCGTCTTTGAGCGCGTGGCCCATCCGCACCTGGCTTTCCCCGTCGTTGTAGTCCCAACAGTTGTCCATGAAGGTCACCCCATGGTCGATGGCCGTCCGTACGATACGAATGGCAGTCTGTTCTTTGGGAGGCAAGCCAAGATGGAATCCGCCAAGTCCCAGCAACGAAACCGTAACCCCGGTTCGTCCCAGTTTTCGCGTAGGCATAACCCCGTCGGCCGGCAGTTTGATGTCCGCTTCTTCGGGCGCGCCAGGCTGGGGGCGTTTGGGAACCTCAGCCGCAAACGCCGGCCTCGACCAAGGAATTGCAGCGGCCGCCGCAGTGAACGCGATGAACTCGCGACGGTTACATCCGCTTTTGACTTTGTTTGGAGGACACTGCTTGACTGAGGATGGCATGAGGGACCTCGGAGTTGGAGTCTGTCACTTAAGATGCACGTCTTCGCACTTGGATGTTCCTGACGAGAACCTAGCCGTTGTCCAATCATCATCCCGCGTTATCTTGGTGACGCAAGGGAAGATCGGACCTATTGGTCCTATGCTAGCAACGCCATGAAGCGACCGGACCCGAACGCGAAGCGACTGATTCTCGCACTGGGCGCGCTTGGCGTCGTCTTTGGTGACATCGGAACCAGTCCGCTTTACACGCTCTCAGAGTGCCTGGGCCACCTTGGAAAGGGACCCTTCCAGCCGACCGATGTCTTGGGGCTCCTTTCGCTCGTGGTTTGGTCCCTCACGTTGGTTGTAAGCGTGAAGTACCTGATCTTCGTCATGCAGGCCGACAACCGTGGGGAGGGTGGGCTCTTCTCGCTCTTGGCGTTGCTACCTTGCCCGGTCACGAACGCAAGCGAAGACGTTCCTAGTCCGACAGGCTGGACGGCGGTACTGGTCATTGCCGGCGCGGCGCTCTTGTATGGCGACGGGATGATCACGCCGACGATTTCCGTGCTGAGCGCCATGGAGGGTTTGAAGCTCGCCAGCCCTTCTCTTGCACCCGCTGTCTTACCCCTGACCTGTGGTGTCCTCCTCGGCCTGTTTGCCCTGCAGAGCCGAGGCCCGGGCGCGCTCGGACATCTGTTTGGCCCCGTCATGCTGCTGTGGTTTCTTGTCCTCGCAGTCCTGGGACTTTGGCATGTGGCACACTCTCCGGCCGTTCTCCATGCCTTGAACCCCATTTGGGCCTGGCGCTACTTCGCCCATCACGGTCTGCGGGGCGCGACTGTCCTCGGGGCGGTCGTGCTGGCTGTGACCGGTGGAGAAGCGCTCTACGCCGATATGGGCCAGTTCGGGCGCGGCCCGATCCGGCTTGCCTGGTTTGCCTTGGCAATGCCCAGCCTCGTCCTCAACTACTTTGGTCAAGGTGCCCTCATCTTGCAGGATCACACCCTCGGAGGTACGCCATTTTTTGGCATGGTACCACCCGGCGTCCTAACCCTTGCTCTGGTCCTGCTTTCGACGGCGGCGACGGTCATCGCGTCGCAGGCGCTGATTTCCGGGGCCTTCTCGATGACCCATCAGGCAATCCAGCTCGGTTTCCTGCCCCGATTACGGGTCAAACACACGTCGAAGGACGAAGAGGGTCAGGTCTACGTACCCGCGGTCAATGTCGTCTTGGCCATCGCCTGTGTCTTTCTTGCTTTGGTCTTCCGCGAGTCGTCTCGACTGGCTGCCGCCTATGGAATCGCAGTCACCGGCACCATGTGCATCACATCGCTTGTCTACTTCGAGGTCACACGCAAACGGTGGAAGTGGTCACTTTGGCTCGGCTTACCGCTTCTCCTGCTCTTCCTATCCTTCGACATTCCTTTTGCCGTGGCCAACTTGTTCAAGATCCGCGACGGTGGCTACGTGCCACTCCTGATCGGTGCTGCGTTCTTCCTGATTATGTCCATCTGGCACCGTGGCCGCGCCGTCTACCGCGAACAACTCGCGAGCTCATCTTTGCCATTCTCGGCTTTCGTGAAGATGCTTGATGAAACCCATTTGGTGCGAACGAGCGGCATGAGCATCTTTCTCACCAGCCATGCGGAAGGCGTTCCCCCGGTTCTTTCGCAGCTGGTTCGGCAGGTTAGAGCGCTGTCCGAGGCGGTTCTGCTGGTCACGGTTCGTGTACTTCACCAGCCCCACGTCGACGAGATCTCTTCGCTGGCCCATCTCGGCCGTGGCTTCTTTCGTCTCGCGATGACATGCGGGTACATGGACGAGACCAATGTCCCTCGCGCCGTGGCGGTCGCCATCAAGCGCGAAAATCTTCCGTTCGATCTCGAGCAGGTGACGTATTTCGTTGCTCGCGATACGTTCATGGCCACGTCGGCAGGACGAATGGGGCCTATGAGCGAAGGCTTCTTCTCGGTACTTGCTCGCAATGCCAGCTCGCTTAGCGGGCATTTTTGTCTGCCGCCCCATCAGGTCGTCGAGATCGGAGAACAGCGCGACTTGTAAGTCTGCTTCAATAGATTTCACCGGCGGCGACATGCCCGCCGATTGGTCGGGCGTCCGGCGACCTGTCCCTCGCTAACCTGTTATCCGGGCCGGTGAATGGAGAGAAACCAGGGCGGTAAGTGAGATCGAAGGCGAGCTCGATCACGAGCTCGCCCGTATCGGGCACGAGATCGGCATCGGAACGAAAGCGGCCACGGCCAGAGGGCATCGGTTGGCCATCCATGTCCGCGTCGTCCGCGTCGGCATGGCGGAAACTTGTGCCGATCAGGCCGCGCGACGCTCGTAACGATGGTGGAGTCCGCCGACCTCGGGCAGTTCCACGATCTCGCCCGCGCTCACCGGGTGGACAGGCCGCGGCTCTGGCGTGTCCTTGCACAGAGAAAGGTGAGTTCTGGATTTGTGGTAATAGGTAAAGTAAGCCTTCAGGATCCTACGGAGGTGTTGCTCGCCGAGGACAATCATGTGGTCAAGGCATTCTCGGCGGATGGAGCCCACGAGACGTTCAGCATATGGATTCTGCCAGGGCGAGCGCGGTGCCGTGAGAACTTCCTGTATGCCGAGGCCGCGAACTCGACGGCGGAACTGATCTCCGTAGATGCCGTCGCGGTCACGAATCACGTACTTGGGTACAGTGTCCTCAGGAGATGCCTCGACGACTGGTGGGCGGTCCAGACCGCGCTGGGATGTTCGGTCACGTTGAAGTGAAGAACACGGCGCCGGTCATGCGCCAGTACGAAGAAGACGTAAAGGATGCGGAAGGTGGCCGTAGGCACCGTGAAGAAGTCGATCGAGACCAGCGAACCGATGTGGTTGTCGAGGAAGGTTCGCCACGTTTGCGAAGGCGGTTTTCGCGTTCGCGGCGGCATCAGGCGAGAGACTTCTCGCTCGGAGATCACGATGCCGAGTTTGAGGAGCTCGCCGTGAATTCGAGGTGCGCCCCAGCCCTCGTTGGCTGTAGCCATGCGCTTGACCAAGTCACGCACCTCGCGACCGAGAGGAGGTCTACCGAGCCGACGGTGCCGAGAACGCCACGTCCAGAATCGACGAAAGGCCCATCGGTGCCAGCCCACGACGGTCTCAGGTTTCACGACGACTAGAACTTCCCGCCAGCGGGACCAGAGCCGGGAGAGGGTGAACCAGAAGAGCCGGTCAGGATGGGTCAGGCGAAGGCGAGGGCGTCCATGCTTGAAGACCGCGAGTTGCTGTCGCAGAGCAAGGTTCTCGAGGATGAGATCGCTTCGGCGGCGGAATGCCGATCCAAGGGTGCCGAGAAGGCAGAGGAAGATGGCGGCCATCACGTGAAGATGCTCCAAGTCGGACGGCGAGGGTAGTGCCTGAGCGAGGGGGGAAGTGCGGGGCTCGCCAAGCTCGTCACCGTCGGTCCGAACGGCGATCCCGATGGAGTTTTGGCGAACGACAAGCGCTGCTACTCGCGCTCACGGGAAAGGACGTCCTGCTCTGCCCTCGCTGTCAGCAACGCACCATAGTGCGCCAACCACTACCGCCAACTCGCGCTCCGCCATGGAAGGCTGGTACTGCATGACCGTCGTGAACAGCACGATCTCTCCCGTCTTCGTGATGTCATGGCCACCCGTCTATCCGCAGCTGCCAGTGCTTGGTGGAACTAGTGGCGCTTCGACGATTTACACCATGCTCGCAACCAAGATCTTGCTCACTGCCTTGTCCGGCATCTTCTCAAAAGCCACCGTCGGCCCAGATCCCAGGCGCAGCGGCCGGACAACGATTGCATAGGCGCATAGCCGCCAAGCTGCCGTGCAAGCGGCTCCGTCCAACTCATGTTTGCGGGAATGCGCGCTCCGCCTCCGGCTCCGCGCGACTCCCGCAAATCGCTATTTCTTACGTGAACTAGGTGAAACGCAGCCCCTATACCCGGCATCTCCGGGGATCTGGCACGCCCGCTGCGCAAGGAGTGCATCGCCGCGCGCCCCGGCGGAACATGAGCTGACGGCCGTCTCAGCGGCGCGCCTGGGCCGGCGCGACGCGATGGGGAAGACCGCGCCTATTACGGCCGTCCAGGCGCCCACGCAGGGGTGGCCACCAGGGGCGGTAGGGGTTCTCGGACAGGAATTACCCCCATGGATTCTGCTATGCACATGGCTTTGCCGTCCACGTCCAAGCAGATGCGGAAGGTCGTGCCCTTGCCCAGCTCCGTGTCGAAGTCCAATGTGCCGCCGTGCTTGCCGACCACAACTGCATACGCGATGGCAAGGCCCTGACCGCTGCCCTTGCCGACCGGTTTCGTCGTGAAGAAGGGTTCGAACACGCGGGCGCGAACGGCCTCGGGAATGCCGGTGCCGGTGTCCGCGATCTCGATCGAGACTGTGTTGTCGAGGCAGACGGTGCGGACGCGAATCGTCCCCTTCTCGCCAGAGCTGCTGACAACGTCGCCGACCGCATGGGCGGCATTGACGAGCAAGTTCAGGAATGCCTGATTGAGCTCCCCCAGATGGCACAGGACGGGCGGCAGGTCGCCAAACTCGGTCTCGATATCGGCTACGCACTTGTACTCGTTGCGGGCGATGGTCAGCGTCGCCTCGAGCGCGTGATTGATGTCCGCGTGGGTCTTTTCGGGCTGGTCTGGGTGCGCGAACTCCTTCATGGCGCGCACGATGCACGAGATGCGCGCGACGCCGTCCTTGGCGTCGTTCAGGGCCGAGGGCATGTTCTCCAAGATGTAGTCGATATCGGCTGTCACCTCGGCCTCGGCGATGTGCGCCCGCATGGCCTCGACCTCCGGAGTCGCCGGCAGGGCCGCCAGTCCACGCCGGTACTCCGCCAGCAGCGAGATGGTCGGTGTGAAGCTCTCGGCGAGGAACTGCAGGTTGTCCCCCACGAACTGCGCAGGGGTGTTGATCTCATGGGCGATGCCGGCGGCAAGTTGTCCGACGGACTGTAGCTTCTGGCCCTGGTTCAATTGCTCTTGCAGGCGGCGCTGCTCTTCCTCCGCCCTCCTTTGAGCGCTGATGTCCGCAAAGATGCAGGCGAATTGATTAGACGTGGGGCGAAAGGCCGACACGCGAAAGTACTTGTCCATCTCCTGGGAGTAATTCTCGAAGAAGACCGCCTCGCCGGTGCTGACGACCTTGCCGTAGGTCTCAATCCAGTAGTGCTCGATGCCGGGCAGAATTTCCTTCACCGTGCGCCCGGCGATTGCCTCTGCGCTGAGGCCGGTCATGCGCTCGAAAGCCGGGTTGACGGCGATGAATCGGTAATCGACCGGGATCCCCGCGGCGTCGCGAATGATCTCGTGGAGCGCGAAACCGTCAAACATCTCCCGGAACAGCGTCCGGTAGTCCTGCTGCGCGCGGCGCATTGCCGTGATGTCGTGATAGGTGCCCAGCACGCCGACGATGTCGCGGTTGCTGTCGCGCAGGGGGACCTTGCTGGTCAGCAGGTGGATCTGCTCGCCCGTCGGCGTGGTTTGTACTTCCTCGATGAGCATCCGGTCCTCGCCGCTTTCGATGACCGTCCGATCGTCGGCACGATAAAGCTCGGCCTGCTCGCGCCAGGTCATCTCGTAGTCGGTGCGCCCGAGCATCTCCTCCGGCGTCTCGTGCCCGGCGTCGCGGGCGAAGGCCGTGTTGCAACCGACGTAGGCCAGGCTTCTGTCCTTCCAGAAGACCCGGACGGGAATCGAATTGAGGATGCCTTGCAGAACTGCCCGCGACTTACGCAGGTCATCCTCGGCCTGCTTCTGGCCGGTGACGTCCCGGTAGATCGCCACCAGCTCACGCGTCGGCAAGCGGTAGACGAGATTCTCGCGCCAGCCCGAGATCCGGGGATCTGAGTACTGACCGGCGCCCAGGCGTTCGGCCTTGCCGGTCTTGTGGACACGATGAAGGACATCGACTATCCCCAACGCCTTCGCGCCCGGGAACAGCTCGCTCACCCGCCGGCCGATGGCCTGCTCGCGGTCGAGCATCTCGATCCGCAGGGAGGCGCTGTTGATGTCCTTGATCACAAAGTCCGTGCCATCGGCGGTTGCCTCGTAGACAACGACGCCGTCGGTGATGCTGGCGAAGAGCTGCCGGTAGCGTGCCTCACCCGATTGAATCTCGGCCTGTTTCTGGCGTGCGTCGTCGATGGCGCGGCGGGCTGCTTCGATGACGCCATTGATCAGAAGCGAGATCTTCCGGACCTGCTCGTCCTGCGAGGCGGTGCGAATGCTCAGGCCGAAGTCGCCATCCCCCACCTGGGCGAGCTGCGCGGCAAGCGCGGCGAGGTCTCGCTGCAGGTCGGACAAAGGCAGCGTCGGGGTGTTCAAGCGTTCACGCTCCCTTGGCTACGTAGACCACTGCGCCCGGCTAGTCCAGGCCGATGCCCATGCAGGTAAGTCGTAGGACCGGCGCTCTCCTCGCGGTCGAAGTGCAGTGTGTGGATCAGCCCGCCCATGCCCAACCTCCAAATTGGATCGTTGCTATCAGCTATCGGTCGTTTGTGGCCTGACTTGACCGCAAATGCATTGGAGTTGGCGTCATCGGACTGCGCGGGGCGACGGCTGCTAGGTGGCTGGTGTCGAATGATTTGGCCGTCTTGGAGGGCACTTTCTCCGGTCCAGAACTCGGCTGTAGTCGATTTTGTGCGCCGAAATCTCTCGCGAAGACCACAAATTCAAAAGCTCGTGAACCGAATCGCCCGAAAAACACCAGCCACTTAGAGCGACGAATGCCAACCGACAGCCCAATGAAAAGAAGATCCTCTTGGAAACACCTCGATACAAGGTCCGTTCTGCCATCATCGCGTTGCCTCGACCCGTGCATAGCCGAATCCATGGGGGTAAATCGAGTACCCCTTACTCCGCGTCATGGCCCTCCGTGTGCGCCTGGATGGCCCGACAGGGCGGTGGGCGGTTGTTGGCGGCTGATGGATGATGAAGACCTTCTTTGGATCGGGGGTGCTTGGGCTCATTGTCTGTTTCTCTTGAGGTCCGACGTGCAACCGGGAGAGGCTCGATGAAACTTCGATATTCGTGGGGCCTCTCTCGACGACGCGTGTTTGCCCGGACGACTCCGCGCGACCGGGGGCTTGCCCTGGAATCCAAATCGTCGGCCTTTTCAGGAAGACCTGTGTATAGTCGGAAGAAGCGCCATTTTGCCTTCACCGAAATTCAGCCGCAGCGAATGTCCGATAAGACGCATTACGTCAACTAGGTGAAAAGCAGCCCTATACCCGGAAAGAGCCCGAGCATGGCGACGAAGGTCGGATGTCGCTCCCATCGTGGGATCCACTGGCGGCTTCCTTCACGCAGAACAGGGCGGTCCGCTGGCACACGTACGCGATGTCGGCGCCGGTCATTCCCTGAGCCGCGCTGGCCAACTCGGCCGCGAGTCGATGGGGCGTCAGCCGAGGGTCCAGCTTGAGCCCGCGCAGGTAGTGCTCGAAGATGTCGGCGCGTCCGCGATCGTCGGGCAATCCCATCCACACAACCTGATCGAAGCGGCCAGGACTGCGCAGGGCTAGGTCGACCTGCTCGGGGCGGTTGGTGGTCGCGAGCACGAAGATCTGGCCACGTTCCTCGATACCGTCGAGGAGGACCAGGAGCTGGGCTACGACTGAAACCTGATGCTGGGCGCTGTGAGACCCTGTGCCGCGCTGGCGAGATCGGCGGCGAGCCTTCTGCGCACGAGGGGGAAGGTGGGCGAAGAGCTGCGGGAAACGCTCGACAATGATCGCTATCCGGCGATCCGCTGGACGACCGTGCGCGATGTGCTCTCGGGCGAGTTTGGCGTGCCCGCCGCGGGTCCTTTGACTTCATCGGTCTTCAG
>Ga0265316_10004318_pt1 | contig 14182 bp, 13 predicted proteins | sample 4522metaG_FD_202092 | JGI IMG/M metagenome (GOLD analysis project Ga0265316, IMG submission 202092) | Rhizosphere microbial communities from Carex aquatilis grown in University of Washington, Seatle, WA, United States - 4-5-22 metaG | ecosystem: Host-associated > Plants > Roots > Rhizosphere >... | reverse complement strand
GCTGAATTTCCGTCTGCCTGGCTGAATGCTCCGCCTGCATAAAGGTAGCTGCCCTGCACACAAAGCGCATAACAGCCGTTATTTAATCCTGTTCCAAGCGAAAACCAGCCTGAACCATCCCACGCGGCAATGTTATTGCCATTGTTAGTGAAAATACCGCCCGCAATAAGCCTGCCGCTAAATACAGCAAGGGACTTAACCGTTCCGGTCAAACCGGAACCTAAAGTAGACCACGCGCTTCCGTTCCATTTTGCAATTGCCAAAGCAGATCCGCCGCCTGCTGTTGTGAATTTTCCGCCTGCAATTAACGATCCGTTAAAAACTGATAATGCGTAAACTGTATCGTTCACTCCGGAACCCAACGCGCTCCATGATGTTCCGTTCCATAAAGCAATATTGTTAACGCTCACGCCGCCTGCCTGAGTAAAATAACCTGCGGCAACAATGTTATTGTTGTATTTCACAATGGCGTTTATTACTCCGTTGGTTCCGTTGCCGGCGGCGCCCCCAATAGATGACCACTGATAAAACTGGGCAAACGAATTTTGAGCAAATGCCATTGCGAAAATCAGAATAAAAATTAAGTTAAATCTTCCCCCGAACTTAATCATGACTTTATAATTTTAATTTCAGATTTATATTCATTAATTGTTTTAGACTGTCCCCAGAAATATTCAAAATACTGAACCATTGAATTCGCATAGTATTCATCTTTAATAATTACATCCGAACGGTTATTCTTATCGATCTTTGGATCGGCTAAGCTTACATAAACTATTTTCCTGTCGAATATTATCATGTTCTGGAACACTTCCCCCGCCAGCCTTATCTGCTCGCCAAGTTTTTCGAACTTGCTGAATATGTTTATCAGATCGTTTTCGGAAGCAGGAATCCATTTATTCTCGACCCTTATTTTGAAATTACTGCTAACCTCATAAATAGACCTGATGACGACTCCCTTTTTGATTAACCGGCTTGTTAGTTCATCTATATCGCTTTGAATGTAACCGCCTAGTTTATTTATTAGGAGCATTTCGTTTTTGGTTTCTTTCATTAGCTGCGCGGTTTTCTCGAACCTGTGGGCGTTCAATCCCTTTATTAATTCAACATCATTTTCAGATTGTTCCTGCAGCTTTGATTTGTATGTTGCGCTAAGTTTCTCAAATGCGCTGTTTAGCTTTTCAGTCCTCGTTTTATATGTTTCATATATCTCTCTTTTGAATTTATCCTGCACAACCTGCGGCTCTATTAACTCATATTTTACAATTGCATTGGTCTGGATCTCATTACATATCCCCTTTTGAGCAAAAGACTTAAGTACGTCATAAGCGTAAGCTCTCGAAATCCCGGCAGCCTTTGCAACTTCGGTCGGCGTCATGACATATCCCTCAAACAAAGCGCAAATAACTTTTGCTTCGTAATTTGTAAATCCGATAATTTCCAGTTCTTTTAAGATGTCGCTCATATTTTCTTTTTTGCCGTAAACTTATTTACGGCAAATATATATTGTTATTTTGCGTTTGTCAATACCTCCGGAAAAATAATTTGATAAACATATGTTATTGCTGTACTTAAAATATTCGAAATATTCATAATCTCCAATTAAACAAACAATACCGGAAGAATAATCAGATTATTTCACAGAGAAACTATAGTTATATTTGATAGTAAATTTAGCGACTCATAAATTTTTCTTTCTTTCAAAATGAAATATATATTTTCAAATTTTATTTCCGCAATAACACTCTTCGTAATTCTGATCAATCCGGCAAACGCACAATGGGTTTATACCAACGGTCCCTATGGAGGAGCGATCCAGGGCATAGCTTCAATTGGAACAACTCTTTTTGCCGCAACACAGGGAAACGGTATCTATATATCTACCAATAATGGCGCCAACTGGACGCCCTCAACATCAGGAATATCGGCTACAAATATTTATTGCCTTGCTGTAAGCGGCTCTAATATTTATGCGGGAGCGTATGGCGGCGTTTATTTATCCACTAATAACGGAACAAGCTGGACAGCAATGAACTCCGGTTTAAGCGCTACCGATATTCACGCCCTTGCAGTTTCCGGTTCAAACGTGTTCGCCGGAACGTACAGCGGCGTATTCTATTCATCAAACGGCGGGACTAACTGGACCGCAGTAAATACAGGGCTCTCTACAATTATCGTGCAGGCGCTGGGTATCAGCGGAAACACGGTTTATGCAGGCACATTTGGCGGAGGTGTTTTTCTTTCTACAAACAACGGAACAAGCTGGTCGCCGGCCGGTAGCGGAATATCGAGCGTATATATTTACGGCTTCACTGTCAGCGGCTCAAATGTATTTGCAGCGGCAGCCGCAACAGGAGGCGGCGTATTTTTGACGACGGATAACGGCGCAAGCTGGACCCCGGAGAACAACGGGTTAAACAATACAAACCTGCTTTCAATCGCATCCAATGGCTCAAACATTTACGCAGGAACAAGTACTGCCGTATTCTTATCTACGAATAACGGAACAAGCTGGACAATAGCAACTACAGGCATGCCGTCGGTTAATATACTGGCGCTTTGGGCAGGGGCTTCAGGCATGTGGGCAGGCACTTCGGGAAGCATCTATAATTCAACCAATAACGGAACAAACTGGGTTTCATATTCAAACGGGATCAAAAATTTACTTGTCCAGGCTGCGGCAGTAGTTGGTTCAAATGTTTTTTCTGGATCATGGGGCGCAGGCGTCAGCTTATCAACCGATAACGGCGCAAGCTGGTCTCAGGTAAACAACGGCCTTGGAAATTCAATAGTAAGCGCTTTTGGAGTTATCGGATCCAGCCTCTTCGCAGGAACACAGGGCGGAGTTTATGTAACAACGAATAACGGATCCAGCTGGAATTCAACAAATTCAGGACTGACCGATCCACAGTTATTCAGCATGATTGTGAACGGAACTACTTTATATGCCGGAGTTGGAAGCGGAGTATTTGTATCAACAAACGGCGGCGGACAGTGGACAAGAATAAGCACAGGGCTTCCCGCCTACCCTGTTTATGCTTTAGATTATGCCGGCGGAAATTTAATTGCGGGAACCTGGGGAATGGGAGCATACTTATCCACCGATAACGGCGCAAGCTGGACGGGAATTAACTCAGGCCTTACGAGCAATATTGTCATGTCCCTGGCTAATGACGGAAATTTTGTATTTGCCGGGACGCAAACGGGCGTTTTCCTGACAACAAATTCAGGAACAAGCTGGACGCTGGTCAATAATGGCCTGACCACGCCTTATACGCTTTCGCTTATTGCAATAAACGGAAATATATTTGCAGGTTCTTACGGAGGCGGAGTGTTTGTGACCACTAATCACGGAACAAGCTGGACGGCGGTTAGAACAGGTTTAACAAATCTGGATGACCGCGGATTCGCTACCGACGGCAATACTCTGTATGCCGCAACTTTTGGCGGAACCTGGAAACGGCCTGTTGCGGAAATGCTTTCAGTTAATATGATAAGCTCAAATGTGCCGGATAAGTTCATGCTTGCTCAAAATTATCCGAACCCGTTCAACCCGGCTACAAATATTAAGTTCGATATTTCAAAACCGGGATTTGTTAATTTGAAAATATATGACGCGCTGGGGAATGAAATTTCAACGGTTGTTAACGGGAATTTAGAGGCTGGGAGCTATCAGGTTAACTGGAACGCAGCGGCCTATTCATCCGGTATTTATTTTTACAGGTTACAGGCGGGCAGCTTTTCAGATACTAAAAAGATGATATTGGTTAAGTAAAATTTTCTGGTATAGAGTTTTCAGTATCCATTTTGACGCGAATTGAGCGGAGATGTTATCATAAATTTCTTCGCAATGAAGGCGAGGCTTACTGTCATCCATAAATACGAAACGACTGAATAATCGGCAAAATTCCAGTCCGTTAATCCGCAAATTTGGAATGCAACCATAGAAACCAAAGATGTTAACGCAAATGCGTTTAATACCTCGTGGCTCTTAGTTTGCCTGTAAATTTCAATTTGCCGCTTGAAAATATATGCCATCATAGCCAGCCAAATCAGCAAACCAAATATTCCGGTAGTTACCATTAATTGAAGCAAATTATTATGCAGTTGTTCGCCTTCCGCCCAAATAGTCGCTATTCTGTATTTCTCATATGTATCTTTTAGGTTAATGCTTCCAACCCCTATCAAAAAATTATCTTTTGCAATTTGCACGCCCGTTTCGAACATAAATTCTCTGGCCATTACGCTGCGGTCGGTAGGATTCTTCAGCGATGCGAGTCTTTGATTGACCGATGATGGTAAAACAAGGAAATAAACGATCAAAAAAATTACAGTGATATAGATAATCTTCCTGTTTTTTAAAGCCCCAATTAACATTACGCCTGTGAACAACGCAATAAATGCCCCACGGGCATAAGTAAACATGAATGATGCAAAGATTGGGATCAAAAACGCCAGCAGCCATTTTTTAGAAAAAATAAATTTCTCTTTTGTTAACAGTAATGGCAGGATAATGAAAACTACAATCATTTTAATTTCTGCGGACGTTACAGGATGAATGTAATAACCTATCCTCATCTGCGTTGGACTCAAATTCCTAGTATGCAAATCAAAAACGAAGCGGCAAACCTCGATCAACGATAAAATTGAAGTAAATATAATTATAGACGCCAGAACGGCCCCGGCTTGCTTCTGGGTCTTTATAAAAAGTATCGCAATAAAGAAGACGGCGTAGTAAAATACCCGGATCTTCATAACTGTAATAGACTGGCGCGGGTCAATAGACATCAAAGAAGATATGAACTGCACGACAAGAAAAGAAGCTATGAACAGGATTATTATCTTTTCGGGAGTTTCGAAGTTTCGTTCGTGCGCCAGCCTGATAAAGAATAAAACCGTTAAGATCATGAGCGATATATAAGAGATCTTTGGGGCGCATTGGGCTGTTAATAACGTATATGTAAGACAAAACAGTATTAACAGATCAAATATCCTTAGGATATTTTCCCTTAATGAGATATTGTTGTAATCGCCCGGCATTATATATCTCAATTCAGTTTGGCTTTTTTAATTTATTACTGAAGTTACATATAACATTCCCGCGAAGGCGGGAATCCATTTCATATGGCGCTCTTAACGGAGCTAAAAGATTAGTTATTCTAAGTTTCTACAAATATGCTGCTCCTGGTGGAGCTTATAAAAATGAATAATTCTTGTAAATTTGTCTTTTTGTGTAATTCCAGTTTATTGTTAAATTTAGCGATATTTTTATTAATGAAAATTGACATAATTAATGTATTATAATGACATATAGGTCTACGATATTATTTTTTCATAAAAATAATGCATAATCCCCGCTGAAACTTCCGTATACTTTTTCTTGATTTGTAATTTTAAAAATTTAGAATGATATTATGAATACCTGATTAATTAATTAAATATATTTATTATGAAAAAACATTACAGTTTTATTCTGCAATTTCTGTTATCTTTTTTTCTTATATCATGTTTCATTACTTTAAACGCTTATTCATATCCAAAATTCGCGGCATATACCGGTGAAAAATGCCAAAGCTGCCACGTAAATCCGGATGGCGGCCAGATCAGACATATGGGCGGCATAAAATATGCGGAGTCTAATTTGTACATGGAGATGTTTAAAAAATTTAACAAGGATGCGGAGTTTGATACAAGAGTCGGAAAAGTTTTACAGATCGGCGGCGACTTACGCCTCGGCGCATTTGATATACAGGGAGGAAGAACCGATAATGAAGGAAGTAATTCCGGAAAATCGCTGAATTCACTTTTTGCAATGCAGGGCGATCTGTATATAAATGCAGCCCTTGGCAAAATAGTAGATATTCTTCTGAATCCTTCTATGGAGTATGATAACTATCCGCCGGTTTTTGAAATGTACGGAATGCTTCATAATCTGCCGGCAGGATTATATTTAAAAGTCGGTAAATTACGTCCGAATTTCGGGATTAAGCTGCCTGAACACAGACCATATCAAAGATTCTTTAACACATTTGCTCCATATAATCCGGATGCGGGCATAGAAGTGGGTATATCCCCGGGGCCATTTACCCTGACAGCCGGCATGTTTAACGGAATCATTTCAAATTTTACTAATGGCGGCGGGCCAACAGACTTTGACTCTGATAACGGGAAAGAATTTGTAGCTTCGGGCGATTTCCGATGGGCGTCAAAGAAAAGTAAATTTACTGTAGGAATCGGGGCTTCATTTCTGAATAACCCGTACAGGCTGACAGTTAGACCTTCGGGGAATACTTATGATGCTGTAAACCAGATCGAAGCGGCGTTCGTTTCATTTGGCTTTGTTCAAAGAATCGCATTGCTTGGAGAGATAGATTTCAACAGCCAGAAATATGCTACAGACTCAGCAAACATAAAACAGCTGTTCAATACTTACTTTGGCGAATTGGATGCGAGATTGATAAAAGGCCTGGAATTAAAGCTTCAGTATGAAAAATTTGATAACCAGCTCGGGACAAAAAACGGCGACGGCGAACGTATCAGATACAGCGGGGGGTTTGTTATTTTCCCATTACAGGGCTTTGAGGTTGAAGCAATGTACAGAATGGCAAAAACCTATCCTGATACACAATTTTATAACGAATCAAACGTAGTTTTTCATTTTTACTTCTAAGGGATATAATTCAGAGATTTAGGCTGCATTTTCAATTACAGTAAGGCTTCGGTTTCCTGTTCAACGGGAATTGCAAGCCTTGCTGTATTTTATTTGCGATTAATAAAAGGCTTAATCACATTAAACAGGAATTCAGCGGCCGCTTCGTGCCCTTCGTGGTTCCAGTGCTCATAAAAATTTGTGGCTTTCCAGTAATTCAGTTTTTCTCCGGATTTAGTCCTTGCATCAAAATATGCGGCAAGGTCATAGACCGGCAGATTATATTTACGCATTATCCCGTCATAGTAGTCCGGATATTTTTCAATTTTTATAGCAATGTTTTTCGGAACTGCTCCTACATTAACGCTTCCCAAATCTTTAATAACGGAGCTGTTAATATTTAAGTATAAGTCCGTGTCATTTTTTTGAACTTCCTGAACGTTCACGTCATTAGCCGGCCATGGATAAAGCTTCCCAAGCGTATATACCGGCAGCGCGCCAAGTTCGTAATACTCGTAAGCGCGTTTAAGCAGATTTCCAAATGAGGTGAGCCTGAGAAACTTGTATTTGGTTCTTGATTTAAATTCTTCGCTGTTAACAAAATCATAATTAATTATGAGTGAGTCATTCCGGAGAGTGTAATCAGGCCCCGGCTTATCATCTTTACCCATCAGATCAAAATTATCGATAAAGAATAAAGTGAAATCGGGGTTATAATCCGAGGTAATATACTTATAAGAGGAGTACTCGCCTCTCATATCAATTCCGCCTCTTCCAAAATTAAGCACCTCCACTTTCCTGCCTGTATAAGCCGATAATTTCTTCTCAAGCAGATTCCTGAAATGATAACGGTCAAATAATTCAATTCCCTGCACATAAGAATCCCCGATAAGCGCGATCCTGATTGAATTACTGTCTCTTGATGGAGGATACCCTGGCCCATAATAGCCGTATTGGTTCACGTCACCCATGCAAAAGCCTTCAAACAACTGGAATATCTGCGCATTTGGTTTTCTAAGCATACCAAGTTTGGGGTCGTCAAGAATTATTGACGGCAGAAATAATTCAGAGTATCTGAAAAAGACCTCAATAAACAAAAGCGTGAGCGCTGCCGCCACGGCAAATTTTAAAATCCATGTGAATATCTTTTTCATTAATTCTCTTTAATGATTCTAAAACTGAAAATAAACAAATGGTATAGGAATACTCTGCATCATGTATGCGAACATGACTCCCCATAATGTCAGGCAAATGCCATACATATAAGCAGGCTGTATTTTCGCCAGGAACGCATGATCTTTATAATGTATCTCAAGGAAATCCAGCGAAAATGACACAAACAAATAAGAGATCATTATTAGTATAACTCTGATTGTATAATCTCCCGGCTGCCACTGCACAATATGCTTCATGATGTAAAAAGCCTCGCCGAATGTTTCTGAGCGGAAGAATATGAAAGATATCAGCACAAAAAATATTGTTATCAAAACCTGCGCGATGCCGTGTAACTTAGTTTTGTAAAACCCTAATTTCTTATACAATGACGCTCTGGATTTTTGCGTAATAAATCCGAATGAGATCAGGAACCCGTGAAAAAATCCCCAGAAAACATAAGTCCAGCCTGCTCCGTGCCACAACCCAACTATTGTGAATGTTAAAATGAGACCTAATACAACTGAAAATTTTCCCCAGTTTCTGGTCGCAATCGAAAATGGCGTGAATAAATAATCCCTCAGCCAGCTTGAAAGAGAAATATGCCATCTTCTCCAGAACTCAGCCATACTCTTGCTAAGATAAGGCTGCTCAAAATTTTCCATTATGTTAATTCCCAAAAGCTTAGCGGTTCCCCTTGCCATATTTGTATACCCTGAAAAATCAGCGTATATCTGGACAAAATATAAAATAATGCCCATTATTAATTCAATAGAAGCATAATATTGCGGCTCCGCAAATATCTGGTTCACAATCTTGCCGCACGTATCCCCGATCAGAACTTTTTTAAACATTCCCAGCGTGATAAGAACCAGTCCCTCCTTAAACATATTGATGTTAAACGAAGGCAGATTTTTTAATTGCGGAAGGATGTTCTTCGCCCGTTCAATAGGGCCGGCAAAAAGCTGGGGAAAAAATGAAACAAACAAAGCGACATTTAAAAATGAATCAGAGGGCTCCATCTCGTCATAATAGATCCCAAAAGTATATGTTAATGACTGAAATGTATAAAATGAGATCCCAATCGGCAGGATAAGCGTCATATGAAGCTTGTCCAGATTCATTCCCAGGCCCGAAAATGCTCCGTTAAATGAATCGATAAAAAAATTGTAATATTTAAAAACGCCGAGGATCCCGAGGTTTATTACCAGGGCAACTATCAGGTACAGTTTCTTTTTTGAAGTATCCCTGTATTTGTAAATTAGCTTCCCGCAGACATATACCACTATAGTTGCAAGCGCTACAAGCGAGCAGAAACGCCAGTCCCAATAAGCATAAAACAGATAGCTGCATAACAGTAAAAATGATGTTTTAAATTTTTTGGGAACCAGGTAATAAAGAGGGACAACTATTATGAGGAAAGCTAAGTATGTAAACGAATTAAAAAGCAACTATAATATTTATTTTCAGTAAATTTACGTGCAAAATATCAAAATATTATAACAAATAATAACCCATTGGATTTGAGATTTGAGATTTGTGATTTGAGATGTGAGATTTGAGATTTGTGATTTTGAAAAACAGACAGATTTGAAAGTCTAAAAAAACAAAAATCCCCGCCAGTATCCGCAATCGTTAAAGAAGACGAACATCGCTCCGGCGGGGATTATATAAAACTAATATGAATTAAAAAAATCGGCGTGGTAAAGCGGCGAGCTTACCCATTTAATGCGTTCGTCCATATCACGCTGATAATTGTCTTTTTTGTCAGGCACATTTTCCATCATATAGCCGTAATATTTTTTATAATACTCAACTGCGGCGGTTTTATCATTTCGCGCTTTTATTTTTTCCGCCAGGGCGTATTCTTCGGCCAGATTATTCAGCACATAGTATTCCAAGGCCCTTATCCTGTCATCAGGCTGGTAAGTATTGACCGAGCCGCAGCTTTCGCATTTCAGGTTAATTGCCATAAATGAGTAAATTTTTATCGGCAGCTCAGCTCCGCACTGAGTGCAGCGGTGCAGTTTATTCTCGTCGATGTGTTTCTTCACATTATCAAGTATCTTTCTTGCAGCCCTTGCGTATACGCCGGTCTGGTATTTCTGGAATTCCAGGTTCATCCAGTACTTAAACATCGCAGGCTTATCACGCTGCGCGGTAATATCTCCGTATGCAGCCCCCGTCTTTTCTAGCTCGCCTCTCATTTTGGGCCATGCTTCATCTGCTTTTTTTCCAAGAAGCTCAACTGTCTGGTACTTAAGCGCCGTTAAGATATTATGAACGACTATCGTGTCATATTGCAGGCTCTCTATAGTTTCGGTCAAAGGGCTTTCTGCCTGACCGAGTATTTCATAATACCGCGCTTCAATTTTCTTCAGGTACGCGTCCCACCTGTCTGATAGCGCTTTGTATTCAGGAGAGTCCGCTTTGCTCAATAATCCCATAATTAATTCTCCGCTTTCTCAAATAATTCGCTTCCGCAGAAAAGACATTTATCGTATTGCATTTCTTCAAGTCTTGGAGCGCCGCAGCTTTTGCATTTAATGGTCATTTGTTTTTCTTTCTGCAGTCCCTGCGAATATTTTGCGGTCCCGGCGGACGCATTTTTAAATATATCGCTCAGGCCGGCGAACGGTTTTATCTTCTGGTAATACTCTATTACTTTGCCTTCCATGTTAAAGCCCTGGATTGCGGTAACCAGGCTCTGGTTCCCCTGAGCTGAAGCTGAAAATTTTTCCACAATCTTCTCGTAAACCCTTCTGAGCTCGATCGGGAAAGCGCCGCGCGCAATTTTCATCTGCGAACCAAGCAGCATATCTTTCTCGTCTTTTGAAAGAGGCTTTGCGTCGTATGATTGGACAAGTCCGTCCCATTTAGCGTCGCCGCCTTTTTCCGACAGAAAAGCTGCCGAGAACGCGCCGTCAATCTCGGAATTAAATTCCTTTACTCTGTCTTCCATGTTTCCTGTTTAAAATTCGATGTCTTTGTTTGTATCTTCGCCCTTCATGCTCTCATATTTCTGTTTGTACTGGTTCTGCAGGTTCATCATTTGAGCGGCAAGCGAAAAATCAGTCATCATTTTAGCGCTCCAGTAAGAACTTATGTTTGAGTAGTCGGCTACAGTCAAACCGAAATCCTTCAGCACGTCCTGAGCATCGCGGCCCATTTTACCGAGCACATCCTGAGCAACCATAGCTTCAATATACTTTTCGAACGGGTATGAAGAAGAATCAACCTGCGAGCCGGCGCCTACGTTGCCCGTGGCAGACATATTAAATGAAGCTGAATAAATTTTTGAAATAGTAAATGAAGTGTCATTGCGCATGCGCGTCAGCCATTCGGTATTTACACGGTCCCACTTTGGCATGTCCATGCCGGTTCCTTTTATTGCATCATCTTTTGAGGCGCCTGATGCCAATTTGGCATTTACTGCAGCCCACTGCTCGCATGTTACGCCCTCTACAGGCTCTAAATTTGGATTTCCCATAATATTTTCGTTTTTAAGTTATTAATTAAAAATAATTTGAAAGCATTTTTGTGATTTGACACCTTAAAGATAATAATATTTTGTTATTAGTAAAACCAAATAACACCTGTTTTAGGGGAAAAAAAATCACGTTTGTTTCAAAAACCGAGAACTATGAAACAGTTTTTGCAGTTAAATTTATTGAAAAACAGATTATCTTTGAATGCGGAGAGGTTCTGAAATTCAGGAAAAGGCATGCAAATTATAGCATAGATCAAAACCTGAAAACGCCTCTTCAACAAAAGGAGCGCCGAAATCATGAACAACCAAAATGCATTTCAAGCTGCCAATGCTTATCTATCCAGCCATTTAAAACAAGCCGGGGAAACCTCTCATAAAAAGAACAATCAATCTCTGCGACCGTTTGTAACCATTTCGAGAGAAACCGGTTCCGGCGGAGCTATAATAGGAGAGAAACTTGTCGAGTTCCTTAACTACTACGATTACGATAAGAAAAGCAACTGGACTCTTTATGATAAAAACCTGATAGAAAAAGTTTTGGAAGAACACCATCTTCCTTCGGAATTCAGGTATTTTCTGACTGAAGAAAGAGTTCCGGAGCTTCAAAGCGTATTTGAAACGTTAAGCGGAATGCACCCGGGTATAGCAAAACTTGTGAACAAAACTTTCAGCACTATTTTTCACCTGGCCTCAACCGGAAACGCGGTCATAGTTGGGCGCGGGGCTAATTTTCTAACAAGGCATATTCATGGCGGGTTCCACGTAAGGCTTATTGCAGAGCTTGACTGGAAAATTAAGAGGATTTCGAAAACACTGGAACTTTCAAAGGCAGCGGCAATTAAATATATTCAAAAAGAAGATTCCAACAGAAGAGAGTATGTAAGAAAATACTTCAGGAAAGACGTAGCGGATCCTTTACAGTACGATTTAATTATCCGGACCAGCAGCGTTACATTTGAAGAAGCGGCCGAAATTATAGGCAGAAGAGTTTTGAGGATCAACCAGAGAAACAGAGAAGCGGCGCTTCACGCATAGGCGCGATCTTAGCGCGTTATTGTGTGAGCATAGATGTCCTTCAGGAGAAGTCAACAGCGGCGGAAGAGTATTTTCGAATCAGGCTTATTCCGGCATTTCTTATTATCTTCTTTCTATGGCATTCAGAGTTCTATCTTCAGATCAGTCATCATATACCTTAAATAATTTGTTACTTGTTGAGCTGCGCCTAAGTTTTCAGAAGTATTAACCGGGTTATACATTTCTTTCATAACCCCATGTTCTTTACACATTCTCTTTATCAAATCATTATTCGTCAATGGCGGGACTAGGAATCTTTCTTCTTCCGAAAAATGTTCGGCAAGTTCAGATTCGAAGAAGGCCTTAAATTTTTTATATACGCCATCAGCTTCTAAAGCCGACAAACTACCTGCAGACATAAGCATTTTAGCCATACTTAACCCTTTGTGATGGTCAGATGACAAAAGCGATAATGATTCATGTCTTTTCATAAGTAAAAGAATTAAGTTTCATGTTTTGGAAGCCGGGTATACCAGCTTACCTTTTTTTATTTTCAGAAACGGCGTCAGCCTGTGTCTTGAAGCTCCGGTACGGCTCATAATGTCGCGTACATTCCACCCGCGTTTTACTAAAGCATCGGAAATAAGAGAGCGATGGCATTTCCATGGCACAGCCTCGGCGCACATGATCGCGGTTTCTCTTAGACCCGCTATTTTAACCAGCGCATCTATGCCATCTGAAAATTCAGGCGTTGCCATATAGTCCGCGAAACCCCTGAATGAAGCATGACGCCAGCCAAGGTTAACAGAATCTTTTGTGGTATGCCGAAAACCGCCAAGCTTTTCAATTCGCTTGTAACTAATATACGCTTTTTGTAAAGATTGTTTTAATGAATCCGAGTTAAACTGAGGATTATGCCGCGATTTGGGCACGCTTCTCACATCAACAATTTGCCTGACGCCATGATTCTGTAATATTTCCACAAACTGTTCAATGGTTCTGTTTGAATGACCAACTGTATAAATAATTGGTTTCTTCATTTACTAGCTATTTTTATATAAATAATATTATAATATAAGGCGCAGGTATTTTAAATGATATAATAACTCGTTCTAATCAATACTCCTCCTCCCCTTCTGGGAGGGCCGGGGTGGGGTCAATTTTGTACCCCGTAGTCCGCCTTTGGCGGAGAACCCCAAACGGACAATGCTCTCCATTTAAGAACGCATAGCTAAACGAGGCAGGCTCCTTTAGTCTTTAATTCGTAATTTATGAATTCGTAATTTGTAATTGGATTTTGTACCCCCGTAGGGATTCGAACCCCAAACGTCTGATCCGTAGTCAGATATGATATCCAGTTTCACCACGGGGGCAATTGGAAAAACAAAAATAATCAAAACCAGTTTTAAAATCTACGGATTATAATTAGACCGGTAAAAACACCGGTCTTTCAGAATTGCTGAGGTATAAGTTATAAATCGCCCTTATCTTCATCAAGATCTTCATGGTCATCGCCTCCAAGGCTGTAATAGTTATTTTCTTCGTCTTCGCTTCCGATTTTTTCTTCTTCATCATCCAGTTCAGAACCCGGAACGTCAAGGTCGCCCCCCGGATTTGTGTCTTTTGCGTTCTTCTTTTTCCTTTTTACAGCTTTTTTGGCGGAAGTCAACTCTTCAGGGTCAATATCCTCTTCCTCTTTGCCTTTTTTGAAAATATCTTCATTATCCGGATATTCGGGATATCCCGGAAGGTTTTCCTTCTTCTTATTTTCTTCAGGTTTCTTTTTCATGTATCGGCCTTTCTTGGTTAAATAAAGCTATTTGCAGATCAGAATCAACTTCTTATTGGTTTAAACGCAAAAGAGCTCATAATGGTTT
>Ga0265316_10004316_pt1 | contig 14198 bp, 12 predicted proteins | sample 4522metaG_FD_202092 | JGI IMG/M metagenome (GOLD analysis project Ga0265316, IMG submission 202092) | Rhizosphere microbial communities from Carex aquatilis grown in University of Washington, Seatle, WA, United States - 4-5-22 metaG | ecosystem: Host-associated > Plants > Roots > Rhizosphere >... | reverse complement strand
CTACCATAATCTTACAACTGTACAAAGATAACTAAAAAAGCGCCACTTAAACAATACCTAAATATAGTCATTTCTTGTGCCCAATTCAGCTAATTTTGGGGGCGCTCAATCAGGGTCATTTAAAAGAATACGTTCCAACCTGCGCCTAATGTAAATACGTTTTGGCCGTTCCTGCTGGCAGCTCCGGAAGGATTATTTGTTACTTGCAAATACTGTAAACCTACAAATAATAAGCTGTTCCCCAATAGATTTATTTTAACGCCAGCTTCCCCTCCCCAGCTGAAACCGCTTGCCGAAGTAGATGTTCCGCCGCTGGAGGAAAAAGACGTTGACGTATATCCTACAAGAGCCACAATTGCCGGGTAAACCTTTCCCTTTAAAATAAAATTATAAGCCGGCGCCAGGTATAAGCCCATTGTAGTAAATGACGATCCATTGGAGCTTGATGTTGTAATATTCGGCTGAATGCCTATTTCAATGCTTTTGTGAATAAAATAACCTGCGACAGGCTGGATCTGAAATGTACTTATGGAATTTCCCGTGACTCCGTCTGAAACAGGAGTCGAGTTAGTATAAAAAATTGAACCTCCAAGCTCCCACACCCCTTTTAAGCCGAAACTCTTTAATTTTTGAGCTTGAGTTGACGAACATACAGAAACGATCAAAAAAAGAACTAACAAAGCTGATATTTTTTTCATTTTGTCCTCCGGAAAATTTATTTAATTATTTTTTTGGAATAGAAATGATTATAAAAAAATCTGCAAAGTTGTTACATGTGAAACGGGATCAGAGCCCCATATTCGCAAGAACAGTTGCCCAGTAATTAACGTCTTCCACTAGGACAGGGTGCGAGACTTCAAATCCCTTTACTGAATCAGAAAGCCCTTCAAGCGTTTTCTTGAGCAATGGAGGGTCTTTCTCATCTTTCAAAGCTTCATGAGTGGAGCGCTCTATATGCCCGACTATATTCTCGGCATGTTCAGCTTTAGATTTTGAAAGCTCTGTGATCTCTGAATCTAGAGATGTAAGAAGATTAAGAAGCTCGGTCTTGTTATCAGGATTCAAAGATTCATTCTTTTGAACCTTTTCCTTTAGCTGCTGAAGCGTCGCTTGCGCCAATTTATTATCGCTCATAATTTAGTTTTATCATCCTTTAATTATACGAATATAACAGATTTTTTGTGAAATTATTTTGTCCCAAAAATAAAAGCTTATCATTACATCACAACTTTCGGGTACATATAAGCGCTCAGGAATGAAATTCCGAGCGTTACGGAAGCCAGCACAGCTATATCCAGCGGCAGATTAACTAAATTACCTGTAACCAGAAGCGAGCGAAGCGCTTCGACCATGTAGCTTAGCGGATTGACATTTGCAATATATTGCAGCCATGCAGGCATAATTGCAATCGGGTAAATCGCGTTTGATGCGAAAAAAAGCGGCAGAGTAATAACCTGTCCTATTCCCATAAACCTCTCGCGGGTTTTCACTATTGAAGCGATTATCATTGATAGCCCTGTAAAAAATCCGGCGCCAAGCAAAGTAATTACTATTACCCATAACACCGATGTTAAAGAAATTATAAGATGTATATCAAGCGCCAGCGCAAACAAGTAAACAATTATTCCCTGGAATAGGCCGCGTATGCCGGCCGACCACATCTTACCCCAAACAAGAGCCAGCCTTGGAGTAGGGGTAACAAGAAATTTTTGAAGCAGACCCATGTCTCTTTCCCAAATGATGGAAAGACCGTAAAATATAGCCATGAAAGTAATCGACTGGGTAAGTATTCCGGGAGCGATGAACTGTAAATAAGTATAGCCTTCTGTTGGTATGGCCCGGACCTTGCTCAATGCTTCTCCGAAAATGCCCAGCCATAGGATTGGTTGAATGGCACGTGTAGCTAATTCCGTAGGGTCATGCACCAGCTTCCTGACTTCCATTTCAGCCAGGACATAAGACTTTATGAGCAGTTGTTTAAACCGGGTAATCATATCTTAACCAAGCCTTGCCTCTGCCCTTCTTGTCCTGCTTATATCGCTTAGGTTTCCTGTTTCTTTCAAATCGGTCCCTGAAAAATAAATGAAAGCGTCTTCGAGTGTGGCGTTTGCTAATTTTGTTTTTCCCTTTATTTCTTCAGGAGAGCCAATAATTGCAATTTTCCCATTATGCATTATGGCAACGCGATCGCTCATCTCATCCGCCTCTTCCATTTGGTGTGTGGAGAAAAATATTGTTGTGCCGTACGTTTTTCTGAGTTCCAAAATATGCTCCCACACTTTCTGTCTCGCTATTGGGTCAAGACCAGAAGTCGGTTCATCCAGGAAAAGAACTTTCGGGCGGTGGATTATCGCCTGCCCTATTTCAAGCTTTCTGATCATTCCTCCTGAAAAAGTCCTTACCAGTGATTTGCTATACTGGTCAAGGTCGAAAAACGAAAGAGTTTCCCTCACTCTCTGTTCACATTCCTTCCATGGGATATCATACAATTTCGCCATTAGCGCCATATTTTCGTAGGCGGTAAGCGTTCCGTCAACTGATATCATTTGCGGTACATAACCAACGTCCCGTCTGACGTTTGATGAATTATGTACAAGGTCAAAACCATTAATAAGCGCGGTTCCGCTGGTTGGCTTAAGCAGCGTAATCAGCATTTTTATTGTAGTGCTTTTCCCTGCGCCGTTAGGACCAAGAAAAGCAAAAGCTTCGCCGTGCTTCACATCGAATGAAATACCGTTTACAGCCGTCAAATCACCGAATTTTTTTGTAAGGCTTCTTACTTCGATCAGATTCCCGAGCGGTTTGTCGTCCATTTATGCTTAGAAGTTATTCAATATTTTCATTTAATCTATAAAGATAATATTGAAAACTTTAGCTTTCTATTCAATTTAGAGAGATATTAATAAAGCTCGTATACATATTTTGTAAGTTTCTCTTTACTGTCATTGGCGTCATACTTTACAATCTCAAGCATATTCCCGTTGGCGTCATATTTATACGACAAGTGGCTTTCTTTCTCGTTTTCACCCCTGAATTTTGTTTCGTCATTCATTCTGCCGTCATTATTGAAAGTATACTTGTACCTGGAATTAATTTCTCCGGCGGAGCTGTACCAGATCTTATCGGTCAAATTGCCTGAATCATCATATTTATATGTCAGCCTGCTGGCAAGCTTACCGCCTGCATCAAGCCCGATCGATTCCGCAAGGTTTCCTTTAGCATCATAATTATATGATTCGCTTCCGCTCATTTTCCCGCTTTCATTGTATCTTGTATACCCGGTTTTGCGGCCGGATGAATCGTAGCGGTATGTTTCCCTCTCTATAACGTCATTGGATGTATTTAGAACAGCCTTTTCGAGCAGGCTGCCTTTTTTATCATACTTGTAATTTACATTTGCGATATTCTTGTTAATGTATGTATGTTCTTTTCTGTTAGGCCCCTGGTAACTTAACAAGCCGCGCTGGGTCGTCATCTGAATCTGCGACCATGAAAAACGCGGCGATGTTGGATCCGATTCATCTCCGATAACAATATATTGATTTTCTTCATTGGGATCGGAGACATTAATTGTAATAGTATAGCTCTCAAGCTTTGGGTCAATTTCAAGGTCATCCTGCACCTGGCTGAAAAGGCTGTCATCATTAATGCTTGCAAGGATCGAAAAATAAACCCCCGGGCGGATTCCGTTATAAAAAGCGGTGTGAATTTCTTTCTTAAGCCTGAACGATGCATTGTACTTATAATCAATTGTCTCGATCATATCGCCCGCTGAATTATACCTGACCGACTGGTCAATATAATTTGTCTTTCCGTACCTATATGTTTCTCTTACAGTCAGATCGGAAAATATGTGATACTTTGTATAAGAAGTTATCCTTCCATCATTGTCATAATCATAATTAAACGCTTTGTAGCCGCTATCGCTGAACGCTTCTTCGTTTCCGGGAACATAACGGAATTCCCAAATGGTTTTGGATTTAATATTTGATTTTTTTATTAAATCCCGTTCATCATTTTTCTTAGTTATGTCTGAAGAAGACTGTGAAAACGCGACAACTGAAATAAAGATGGACATCAGACAAAACACTATAGCCCTGGATATCATTAACATAATTATGATATGAATTGATTAAACGCTGTGATTTTTATAATTTTACTTAATCTTCAATATAATATGCCGAATTTTATTAAGAAAGAAAAATCGTTTGTCATTGCAATGCTCTCAGCCATTGCCCTCGCATTTATAACAAGAAGTCCGGGGTTAATGGATTCAGGCGCTTTAAAAATTGCGATGTTCGTATTTGTAATAGGCATAATAATATATGCCGCCATTGGCGTTGTTCATCACGCAGAGCTTTTGGCTTATAAATTCGGCGAACCTTACGGAACGATGATACTTACATTTTCAGCGGTTACTGTAGAGATCATTATGGTCACTACTATGATGCTTCATGATTCTGATGACCCCACCCTTGCCAGGGATACAATTTTCTCGACCGTAATGATCCTTCTGAACGGTCTCACAGGCCTCACTATGCTGCTGGGGGGCTTGAAATACGGCGAACAAAAATATAATCTCAGAAGCTCAAATTCCTACTTTTCCATGATATTCGGGATAATCGGCGTGGGATTGTTCCTGCCGCTGGTTGTAAAAGTAGAATACTATCATACATATCAAATATTTCTTTCGGTTTCATCATTTGTACTTTACATAATTTTCCTCAGGATGCAATCGAAGGAGCATAATTATTATTTCAAGTTTGAGAACATTATTTCAATCTCAGAAAATGACGGCAAGAGCAAGCCTGAAATGTCCAAGAAAGAGATAAACACGTTCTATCACACTCTCCTGCTTTTATTGACCATCGGGTCTATTTCAGTCCTGGCCGAGACGCTCTCAATAACTCTTGATGATGCAACCGACCTGATGAACTGGCCCGTCGGGATCGCCGGCCTCATCATCGCAATTATTATTGTCTCGCCTGAAGGCATAACCGCGGTTCGCGCCAGTCTTAAGAACGACATGCAGCGCTCAATAAATATTTCGCTTGGTTCGATACTTTCAACAATTTCCGTTACTATCCCGATTGTTTTGGTGGTGGGCTTTATTACTCACAAAGAAGTTATTTTAGGTTTAACGCCGGTTCAGGAGGCTATGGTTGTAATTTCGCTGATGGTTGGCGCGTTAAGTTATAAGGATGGCGAAACCAATGCATTGCAGGGCATAATACACTTTGTACTGTTTATTACTTTCGTGTTCCTGATATTTATTTGATCAGCGCCATCTTCCTGATAACCGCTTTATCATCTGCCTGCAGCCTGTAGAAATATACGCCCGAAGCAAATCCTGCGCCGTCAAAATTTATTGAATAGCTGCCGGCGTGTTTTGTTTGCCCGTCAATTAATTTTGCAACTTCGCGACCCAGCATATCGTATACAACAAGTTCAACCTTTGCATCGTTAGGCAAATCAAAATTTATTTTAGTACCCGGATTGAACGGATTCGGGAAATTCTGGTAGAGCATGAAATCCTTTGGTATAATTCCTGCAATTGGTTCAATTCCTGTCAGCAATGTCATTGTTAATATCGGGTGTATCTCTCTTCCGTTAGGCGGAATACCTATTTGCCCGTGCTGAAAATCATAGAAGCCAACGCCCGTGATCCTGATATTTAAATTCGGATACTGCCAGCTTGTGGAGGGATGATAATTTGAAACAAACCAGTTCCTCAGAGTAGTAAGCTCGGCAAACCTGCTGGTCTGCGCAATATTGGGACACTGCGGGTCGCATATCTCGCTTACCATAGTATCAATGTTGCCATTGGCGGTTATCACACAATGAACGTCGCCGTCATCTTCAAGCTTATATCTTACGAGCTTGCAATCGATCTGGTAAACTGAATCTTCAAGTGGCAGCCTGTTGTTTGCCGGCAAAGTTGGCGGAGTTGGCAGCGAGCGTTGGTATGAAATTGTGCTCGGGACAATTATATTAAAATTAACGTGAGATGTATCGCCATCTGTGCACGTCTTAATAGACCATCTTTCAACGCCGCAATTTACCAGAACACCGTCCGAACCTTTGACTGTGATAAAATCATCTTTATCATCATCTGTTTCGCCTGATAAAATGGTGTAACTAATGGCTGCCAAAGCCAGAATGGAAAAAACTAATAATAAGCGAAATTTCATGATGATTCTCTTCTTTTATTTACTAATTGTATAAAATGCTCATTTTTAAAGTGAATTGAAAGATGATTCAAATGGAATAATCAAATTTAATCAAATTATAACAATTCTGTTCAGTTGAAAACAAAATTCAGACAAATTTTCATATTATCTGAAACGATATATAGATGTTGATTCAAACTATCGTTTGTTACCAAATAATCACCATTTTATGACGTTTTATTATATGTCCTTTTATTCCTCATATTATACTTTTTTTGAGGTAATTCTCTACAAAGTCTCAAAATTACACACGCATTTTAGCAAATTTTCGCGCTTTATTTTGGCATGATTTATGTATTACTAATTAGTAGAATGAATAAAAACAACAAAATAGAACCAATAATCAAATTTTTACAATAATGAAAAAAACATATATTATTTTTCTGCTATTGGCTGTATTTGTGAGTGTTTCTTTTGCGACGCCAAGGGCTAAGATAATTTTTCAGAGTGTTACACCTTACAATCTAAAAGTCACGCCGCAGCTGGTTGCAGATTCAACGGTTACAACGGGCTTAAATGTGATTGCCAAGGGTACAGTCATGTACCTAAATTGCATGAATTTTGGAGACGCAACAGCAATTACAAACGCCACGTGGAATTTTCAATCAAAACCTGCCGGTTCAGGAGCAAGCATTACGCCTATAACCGGACTTACCTGGTGGGCAAGGTTCAAAGCCGATTCAACAGGCACTTACACAGTTCACCTGACAATGGTAACTTCTGCAGGTTCAATTGATACCACGGCAAATATTTATGTATCTACTTATGTTGGCACAGGCGGATTTGGCGGCGTACCCGCAGCCTATCCAAACTGTATGTCATGCCATAACTGGATGCCCGAGTTTATAGATATTTATAACCGCTGGAAAGTCAGCAAGCATGCGAACTGGTTCCGTTATAATATAGATAGCGGTTCAAGTTCATACGGCACACATTGTTTTCCGTGTCACACAACCGGATACGATCACAACTCAACAGTAGATAACAATGGCTTTGATGATAATGCAAGGCGCGTTGGCTGGATTTGGAGCAATTTCTCGCCGCCGAAACCCGGCAACTGGGATACTTTGGTAGCGCGTTTCCCAACTCTAGCGCCGTTTGCAAGTATCGGTTGTGAGAACTGTCATGGACCGGGGAGCGAGCACGTTGCCGCCAGCGGAGATACAAACAAAATTAATATTTCGTATGATGCAGGCGTTTGCGGACAGTGCCACGATTCACCGCAGAACCATCCAATTTACAGGCAATGGTCAAATGCAAAGCATTCAACAACTGTTTGGAACAGCAGCTTTGCTCAGCAGCCTTCCAGTCCTGATTATGGAACAAATGATCTGGGGAACTGTATAAGATGCCATGACGCAGTAGGATATATTAATTATACTAAGAATGTAGGAACTGATACGAGAAATATAACCCTGGCCAGCCAGCATATGATAAGCTGCCAGTCATGTCATGATCAGCACGGTAACAATAATAGTTCTTACCTCCGAAACAGGCCACAGGGTTCAGATACATTGGCAAACGGAGTCCACTACAGTCTTGGCGAAGGCCAAACCTGCGCAGACTGCCATAAATCAAGAAAAGACGTAAGATCATACATTAATACAAGAGTTACATCATCATCCTGGGGACCGCATCATGGACCGCAGACCGACGTTTTATTGGGTAAAGGCGCTGCTACATTCAACGGAGTTCCGTATGTAAGCGGTTCGCACGGCACGGTTAACCCGAATGCCTGCGTTGATTGCCATATGCATGCTACCGATACTTCTGCAAACGTAATTAATACAGTCGGCGGTCATAGTCTTAATATGCGCAACGAATCTCAGAATTATGATTTTGTTGCTCCATGTCAAACTTGCCACCCCGGCAAAACAAAATTCTCAGACTTTATGGCTCCGCAGGATTTTGACGGAAACGGAACTATACAGGATTGGGAAACAGAAATTAAAGGATGTATTCACAACCTGGGAGCGGTTCTTCCGCATACAGGGACAGATTCAGTTTCATGGTCATTAATTGCTGCTGATTCAAATAACGTAAATCTGAGGAAAGCTTACTGGAATTATCTGCTTATCACTTCCGATAACAGCAAGGGAATGCACAACCCGTTTTACACGGTAAATGTATTGCTTGCATCGATAGGAAGCGTAATTGGTATCGAATACCAGTGGACAGAAGTTCCGAAAGTATTTGCTCTTTCACAGAACTTCCCGAACCCGTTTAACCCAACCACGAAGTTCACATTCTCTATTCCTAAAACACAGCAGGTGACTATAAAAATATATGATATAATGGGCAGAGAAGTAAAGACGCTTGTCAATAGTAATATCTCAATTGGAAAATATACTGTAGACTGGGACGGAACTAATGGCAGAGGAAACACGGTTTCAAGCGGCGTTTATTTTTACAGAATGGAAACCGCAAGTTTCATAGATGTTAAGAAGATGGTGTTGGTTAGATAAAGCGAAGATGTTGATTAGAAACTCAAAACCCCGTTCAGTAATTCTGAACGGGGTTTTCTGTTATACCATGTTTTATTTTAATTCTTATTTTCCGTTATTTTGCTTCCATAGATCAAGGAGGCTGGCTATGCCGGCTGAAGGCTGGGCAAGCGAAGTCTTGAATTTAAATTCCTTCTGGCTGTCATCCCAGAAGATCACCGGCATGCTCTCGCCGCCAAATGAACCGTTGGAAGAAAAATAAGTTTCAGTCCCGCCCATTAATCCCATTGGCGTGAAGCCAAGGTAATAGCACCACGGGCCTGTTTCTTTATACTTATAAAATCTCAGCTTGGTCAAGTCGTCAAAATCGAAAGAGATCTCGCCGCAAAGCTGGTTATCTTCCTCGTAAAGTTTCTTTTTAACGTTTTTAATTCCCGGCATTTCATCTGAAACTTTGTCTCCGTTCAGGTAACTATCTATCAATTCGCGGTAATCGTTTTCGAAAGTACTCACTGAATCTTTTTTATCGCTGAAAATATTTATGTATGTGATAACGCCTGAACCTGAATTATCCTTCTTTACTTTGAATGTATATTCCTTAGTTTCAACAGAAAGACATCCCTGCATTGTAAATCCAAGGAAAGCCACAAAAAGAATTATTGAAATTCTGTTTTTATTCACATCAAACCTCTTTTGACAGGTTTTATAATTGAATGGTTGGTTTTTATTTAACTCCGTTATGCTTCAGAACGTCCCTGGCGATTATTCCCTTTTGTATCTCGTTAGTGCCTTCGAATATTCTGTTTATTCTGGAGTCTCTGTAAAATCGTTCAATTGGATACTCTCTTGAGTATCCCATGCCGCCGTGTATCTGCACGGCAAAGTCAACTATTTTATCCAGTCCTTCCGAGCAGAATAACTTAACCATCGCCGATTGGGTGGCAATACTCTTTTTCTTGTCATAATCAACCGCTGTACGGTACACCATTGATTCCATTGCGTATACGAGCGTCGCCATTTCGGATAACATGAATTGAATTGCCTGGAAATGTCCTATAGGCTGGTCAAACTGGTGTCTTTCTTTCGCATATTTAGATGAAAGCTCCACCATTTCTTTTGATGCGCCAAGGCAGCAAGCTCCAAGTCCAAGCCTGCCGGCTTCGAGAGTCTTCATTGCAAGAAGGAATCCTCTTCCCTCGGTTCCGATCAGGTTCTCTTTTGGTATCCTTACATTATCGAAAGCGATAGCATTTGTAGTGCTTCCCCTGATACCCATTTTCTTTTCGGAAGGTCCGGCTGAAAAACCGGGTAATTTTGTTTCAACCACAAAAGCGCTAACCCCTTTTGTAGTCCTGGCAAACAGAGCAATAATATCGGCAAGACCGCCGTTTGTTATCCACATCTTGTCGCCATTGATCACCCATTCATCGCCGTCAAGAACAGCGGTTGTTTTTACGTTAAACGAATCGGAACCAGCCTGGGCTTCAGTAAGACAGAACGCTCCGATCTTTTCTCCCTGGGCCAGCGGAACAACGTATTTCTGTTTTAACGCTTCTGTGCCTCCAAGAAAAATAGCATTTGTTCCTATTGACTGGTGTGCGCCTATAAACGTTGCAGTAGAAAGGCATGCGCGGGATATTTCCTCCTGCATGATACAATACCCAACTTCGCCGAAACCGCCTCCGCCATATTCAACGGGAAACGCGGCTCCGAGCAATCCTAACTCGCCTAACTTTTTGATTATTTCGGGAGGGATCTTTTCATCTTCGTCTATCTTCCGGGCTATGGGTTTTATTTCATTTGTTGCGAAATCGCGAACCATTTCGCGCAGCATCTGCTGCTCTTCGGTGAATCCAAATTCAAACATAACATTTTTCCAACAATTAATCGAATTATATTTAAAAGAACTATTTTTTTAGGGCTTCAGCTCCAGTTCACTATTTTATATGATGAGCTACTTTCTCGCCTGTGTAATTAATTATGTCTTCTGCGCCGTCAACCCCGATAATGTTTCCGGATATCCAGCCGGCTTCATCTGAACAAAGCATCAATACCGCTTTTGCCACATCTTCCGGGTTCGTAAGACGTCCCCTGGGATTCTTTAGTTTTGTCGCTTCTATCATATTCTTCGCGCCGGGAATTTTCTGCAGCGCCGGAGTATCAGTTACTCCCGCCATTATTGCATTAGCTGTAACTTCCATCGGAGCCAGTTCATATGCCAGCTGCCGTGTGTGCGATTCAAGGGCTGCTTTTGCCGCCGATACTGCGCCGTAAGACGGTATTACCGAATGCGACCCAGCGCTGGTAAGCGTAAATATCCTTCCTTTCTCGGCAAGCAGGTTTCTGAATACAAGCCCCTGCGCCCAGTAAACCAATGAATTTGCCATAACGTCCAGGGTCATTTCCATCTGGGCCTGAGATATACAATTATTTTGAGCTTTTGCTACAAACGGTTTTAATGTGCCAAAAGCGAGTGAATGAACCAAAACCTTTACAGCTCCAACCTCATGACCGTGAAGCCTTTCCTTTATCTCGTCGAGAACTTCATTCCTCTTAATTGAATCAGCGGCGTTGATATTGAAGAATACAGCATGCTGTTTGTGATGCTCAATTTTCTTTATCAGGTTGTTAACATTTGGCATGGTAATTTGCCTGTCCAGGTGAACGCCGAATATATTATAGCCGTTTTTGGCTAATTCCAGCGCCACCGCTCCGCCGAAACCGCTTGATGCGCCAAGTATTAATGCCCAATGCTTCATAAAATTGTTAATATTTTGAAAAAAGATTAAGCAATATAGCTTAATATCACATGTTATTCAATTAACAAAAAACCCCGCCTCTGAACCCAGAGACGGGGAATTTTGGAAATAAAAATAAATGTTTTTTACTTAACGAGAACCATCTTCTTTGTGCTTACAAAGTTTCCTGAGGTAAGCTTGTAGAAGTAAATTCCGCTTGAGATCTTTGACGCGTCGAAAGAAACGCTGTATGAACCTGCGTCCATTACCTTATCAACCAATGTTGCAACTACTCTTCCTTCTATATCATAAACAACCATCTTCGCCAGGCCTGAGCTCGGCAAACCGAATTTGATTTCGGTTGAAGGATTGAACGGATTAGGATAATTCTGTTCAAGATTATATGCATGAGGAACCTGAGTGCCGTTATTGGTTATACCAACAGTCGAACCGCATAACCTTGATGACTGAACGTTGTTTCCGTCATATTGCGACCAGAGTATAAAGCAGTCGTCTCCGCCGCCATTTTTGAAAGCTGGTTTCGGAGGAGCATTAAACGGGCTTGAATCATTGTAACTTACTCTCACAGGCGAAACAAATGCACCGCCGGTTGAAGAAGTATACATTACTGAATCCAATGCTGTATTATTGTAAGTATAAGCGACTCTCAGATCCACAACGCCTCTTTTACCATATACATCCGGCGAGGTCGGGACCGTTGTTGTGCTTGAATAACTATCAACATAACCGGATGTCCAGGCAGTACCGGTGATACAGCCGTTAGTTGATTTGTAGTAATATACATCCCAATCACCGCCGTTTGTAAAGTTCCTTCTGTCAATAATATAAATATTCTGGCCTACAACATTTCCCGGAGAATAAATGTGTCCATCCTGCTGCCAGTAATTTGTAGCAAAACTTGAACGCGTTGCGGAATTAGTTGTGTAAGTAGCTTCAGCCATGGCAGAGATAAACACCTTGGTTGAATCAGGCACGCCGCTGTATGAAACTATCAGAGAATCGCCTGAAGTGTTGTTTCTGTAATAGCAAACATCAGTGCTCAGGTACCTGTGATAAGCAAGGCCTCCGGGTGTGGAACCCGTAAACCAGCCAATGCCGGGACCTGCATAAATTGGAGTGATAGTCGCTACATTATTTGCTGCATGAACTTCAGCATAACGCTGTGAGTTTTCGTTGTATGTTCCGGCAACTGAATCCTGCGAACAGGTTATCATGAGATAAGTGCTTGCCTGCGCATATGAAGGATTATCGGTTGTAATTCTTGGATTATAATAACGGATATTTGCGCTGTTTCCTGGCCATGACATAGTAATAACTCCGCCTGCAAATGTGGTGATATCCAAACCTGTAAGTGTAACCTGGTAGTTTGCTCCACCGGTATTAACTCCGTTAACGGTCCATAAATATTTGTCGCCTGATGCGCCTTCAACTATTGCCATACTTAATTCATCAGCGTTACAATGCGCAGTTCCGCCATATCCAAGGTTAGCATAATTGACCCATGATGCTCCGCCATTATCAGAATAATACCATCTTATTCCGCCGGCAATACCTGCTGTAGTATCATGTCCGAATGCCATCCAGATTCTTCCAATATTCGCGCCAACCTGTTCAGTTACGGTAGCTAAACCCTTTACGCTTCCGGTCCAAATCAGAGTTTGATTAACGTCACCGCTGAAAGGGGGGTTTTGATTACCGGGCGTAATAACGCCTGCTGGTTGACTATTAACGCCTACCGACGTATAGCCAAATTGCTGGCTTCTCTGAATATCTATTTCTGTTTCTCTCTGCTGATCGCCTCTGACCTTAGCATCTCTCAGTTGGTTGATAAGATCCCGTTCAGCCGGTGAAATTATTCTCTGAGGCATAGCCTTAACATGAAAAAAATTGCTTGTGTTGGCATACTGGGACATATCTATATTGTCCTGACTTGGAGCCAGCACCGGCTTGTTTTGAGAAAAAGAAGTCGCATTAAGGAGCAGAACCCCTGTGATTAATGCGAAAAGCGCTACTAGTTTGTTCATAGATTTCTCCTTTAATTTAATTAAATATGAAATTATTAATTATTATTTATTTCCCCCAAAATCATTTGATAGTATGGCAATAAAATTACCAGTCAAAACGCTGGATAAAATTACAGCGCTATTAGTCAAAAAAAGTATTGAACCTCTAAAACACAACAGGAGGATCCCGCAAAATTATTCATGGAGACCGGATGAAATCCGGTTCTAAATCTATAGGGCTTAAGAAATAAAAATAATGCTAATCTGAGAAATCAGTAATTTCTATTTTTAATCGTGTGTAATTTAAACAGTAATAATCTAAAAGTCAACTCTTCAGAAAAGATATACGCAAAAATATAGCCGTAATGTTAACCAAATGTGAAGAATGATTAAAAATTCGCCAAAAAAGATATTTATAGCTTCGGAAAATATTAATAACAGTTAGGAGAAAAATAAGGATTTCAGGGAATATTTCAAAAACATTCAGTTCTCTGTATGCCTCTGAAGCATTGTTAACCGATTGTTATTAATGAATTACAGCGCATTTACAATTTCCCTAAATCCTTCCAGTCAGCATTTTGAATATTGTACCCGGCCAATGCGTGTCCTTTTTCAATAAGATCCATATAAAACGCAACAATATCAAATTCATCATCCTTTGGGAATAGCTCAAATATTCCGGCTGAAATTAAATGTACACCGCAAAAGGCGGTAAAACTTATTTTGCCGGATGATTTTGCATATATAAATTCCTCGCCATTA
>Ga0265316_10004315_pt1 | contig 14200 bp, 12 predicted proteins | sample 4522metaG_FD_202092 | JGI IMG/M metagenome (GOLD analysis project Ga0265316, IMG submission 202092) | Rhizosphere microbial communities from Carex aquatilis grown in University of Washington, Seatle, WA, United States - 4-5-22 metaG | ecosystem: Host-associated > Plants > Roots > Rhizosphere >... | reverse complement strand
CCAGCACGGGCGACCCCGGCGGCGAGTATTTGAACGCGTTGTCGATCAGTTGCCGAAGGACCGTGTCGAACATGGCCGGGTCGGCGCTGCACAGCGGCAGCCCGGTCGAGGCCGAAACCTCGATGCGCCGCCCGTCGAGGCCGGGTTCCACCTTCCGGACCACGCCGGCCAGCAGCTCCGCGGGAGCGTGCGGCTCCTGGCTGATGCGCAACTCGCCGGCTTCGATGCGCGCCATGTCGATGGCCTCGCTGACCATGGTGGTCATGCGGTCGGCCTCTTCGCTGATGACGGTGAGCAGTTCGGTGGTGGTCGGATCGGTCGGCCCTGAAAGCAGCGCCGAGGCGGCCGCCTTGACCGAGGTCAGCGGCGTCTTGAACTCGTGCGCCACCGCGTCGAGCAGCGCGGACTTCAATTCCTGGCTCTGGCGCGCCACCTCGGCGCGGCTGGCCAGTTCCAGCGTGCGCGCCCGCTCGAGCGAGATCGCTGCGAGGTTCGATATCGCGTGCAGCGCGGCGTCGGAGACCGAACCGGTGAACATCCCGATGCTGCCGATGGGGCCACCGCCCAGCCGGATGGGCAACACCGTGACGCCCTTTTCGTCCAGCTCCGTGTTCTGCACGGCCACGTCGCGCAGCCTGCCTTCGCTCAGGGGAAGGTCGTCCGGGCCGGCGCGATCCACCTCGCCCGTGCGGCGATCGAAGACGGCGACGGCCCGCAGCTCGAAAACGGCCGCGACCTGGCGCGCCAGGTGCTTGGCCACCGCGGCCTCGTGCGGCTCTCCCATCAGGAGAGCGCGGCTCAGGTTGTAGAGCCGCTCCATCTCAGCCCGGCGCTCGGAGGCCTCTACCGCCCGCCGCTTCGCCGTGGCCGAGAGATTGCTGGCGGTCACCGCCGTCACCAGAAACGCCGTCAGCGCCACCCAGTTCTGCGGATCGGTGATGGTGAACGTGCCCACCGGGGGCAGGAAGAAATAGTTGAAGCACAGCACGGCCACGAAAGACGCAACCACCGCTTCGGTCAGACTTCCCCAGGTCGCTACGGCCAGGATCACCAGGAGGAAGGCGAGCGCGACGGTGGTGGAGTTCACGTGCAGCCGAACGCACGCGAGCGCGACCGCCGCGATCAGGGTCAGCGCGCCAGCCATTCTCAGGGGCCACCTGGATCGGGTTTGCGATGGCATAACCGCCCCCTTTTGTATTGATTTTAGTGCAGTCGGCATCCAGACGGCGAAGTTCGCGCTAACCCTTGCCGTATTTGTTACTGCATTCGACGGAGCAAAAGTGAACCACCTCTCCGCCGATGGTGCGTTTCACCGACGTGGCTGTGGAGATGTAGGTGCCGCATACCGGATCGCGCTTGAGCTCGCCGATCTTCTGCGGCTCGGAAGACGCAGGGCGCCCGGTAGCCGCCGGCCCGAGGAGCCCGCCAAGCGCCTTAGCCAGAATCCCGACCACGGAGCGGATAAAGCTGATGAGGATGATGGCGAGGAAAAGATAGAGGACGACTTTGATCATGAAATGGGGCGTTCCCGGCGAACGCCCCGCTCTTCCATTCTGCTACTACTGCTTCTTCTTCGTCTTCTTGGCCGGGGGCGCGTTCGGGTTTACGTACTGCGTCTGCACCTGCCCGCCCAGCGCCTCGAGCATCGCTTTCGCCGCATCGGCGTTAGGACCGGCCGGAGCCAGTTCGAGGTACTTGTCGAGCTCCCCCTTCATTTCGGGAGGCGCCACCGTCTTGCCATCCGGGGTCACCGTCATCTTCGACGACAGGCACACGGCGTACTGGAAATGCGCCTCGGCGTACGTGGGAGTCAGCTCGATGGCCTTCTTGAAGGTCTCGGCCGCCTGATCGTACTGACCCGCGTTCACCAGCAGGGCGCCCAGGTTGTAGTAGTATTTCCCGGCGCCGGGGGGATCGAATTCAGCCGCTTTCTTTAATTCCGCGGAGGCCTCGGGAAACCTCTTCAGCCGGGCCAGCGCCAGCGCGTAGTTGTTGTGCACCGCGGGGTCGGACGGCTTGAGTGCGATCGACTTCTCGTAACTGTCCAGCGCGGCGGTCAGCGTAGCCTGGGCCTCGGGGCCCATCTGAGTGCTCGCCAGACCGGTCTGTGCCTCGGCCAGATGCGACCAGATCGCTTCCTGCTTCGGATCGGTCTCGCCCGCCTTTTTGAACGCGGCGACTGCCTGCTCGTAATACGCTCCGGCCGTCATGGGTTGCGGCGCGGACTGCGGATTCGCGGGGTCCGAAGGTGCGGTGGCGGCGCAACTCGACGGCTTCTTCCCGCAGTTCAATGCGGTCATGCCCGCGTTGTACGAGTCGTTCAACGCCCGGTTGTGCTGCTGCGCCGCCGCCAGTTCGTCTTTGTGCGCTTTGAGCGCGGCGCGCTGTTCCGGGGTCAACGCTTTTTCCTGCTCTTTGGTGAGCGTGCCGCTTTCGGCGGCCTTGGCCAGCGTCTCCTGGTCCTCATGCTGCTTCTTGAGATCGAAGTTGACCTCGATGGGCTTCTCCGTCGTCGTCCGAACCTTGTTCACGCAATCGCGCTGCTTGCCGTCCACCTCCACGCAGACGTTGTAGGTACCGAGCCCCAGACCGCCATAGTAGTACTTGCCCTTCTTATCGGTCTTGGTGTGGTAGCTCCCCTTGATGTCCTGGCGTTCAAGCTTAATGACGGCGTCCTTGAGGGGCTGGCCGTCGTCTCCGCTGACCGAGCCTTCAATGGTTGTAATGGCGGCCAGCGAGACGCCGGCGAAAACCACCAGCGCGCCCGCAAGTCCAGCCGCTCTCTTCGAAATCATGACGGACCTCCAGATCCTGTTACCAATCTCCAACACCAGAGGATACTACAACCGCCGGGGTTGAGGGCGGCTATTGCAGCACGGCCCGCAGAGCCAGGTTCACCACCACCATCAAGGCCGAAAAGACCGGCAGGATCAGGAGCGCCTTCTTCAGCCCCTTCGGGTCCTCTCCGGCGATGGCGCCGATCATCGGCGAGCTCACGGCCAGCCCAACCCAGCCGAACATGGCGACGATCCCGATCGCGGTCGCCTTGGTCGATCCGAACACGTCGCCGGTGATCGCCAGAACGGTGGGGAACACTGGCGCCATGGCCAGGCCTGCCGCGAATACGGCTACCCAGGCCACCGCGGGTTTGGTGGTACGCAGCGCCAGCCAGGTCGTGATCGTCATCAGTACCGCCGCGAAAAGCGTCACCGTGTCGTTCCGCACCGTCTTGAAGAGCGGTGTTACGGCCACGCGCCCGATGAGCAGGCCCAGCGCGAAGCCCAGCGACAGGATGTTCAACGCGCGAACCTCGGAGATCCCTTGGGCGATGAGGTGCCGCGTAAGCCAGTTCCACACTCCGACCTCGCACGCCACGTACAGAAATAGCATCGCCGCCAGCAGCCACAGCGCCGGATGGCCCAGAAGGTTGCCGACCTCCGAGAGTGCGATCCCGCCCGCGGACCGTGCCTGAGGCATGTGCACCCCGGCGTTCACGGCCAGAGTGGCCACCGTGGCAACGGCAGTCAGGTAGCACAAGCGGGTCGAATTGCCGCGCAGCAGGTTGGCCAGTATGAAGGGGGTGGCCAGGCCGCCCAGGCCGAAAAAGACGTTGAGGAAGTTGAGCGCTGCCGCATGCCCGGAGCCGCCCAGATCGAAGGCCAAGGCGTTAGCGCCCGTGACGATCGTGCCTCCGCCCAGCCCGAGCAGAAACAGGTAGCCCACCACCTGGCCGTAGCTCTTGGAGGAGGGCAGCAGGAACAGGGCCAGCGCGATAAGCGCCAGGCCGAGGACCATGCCGGCCTTGTAGCCCTGGCTGTCGATCAGCGGTCCCGCCGCGACCGAGGCGATGACCAGACCGATGGCCTGCGCCAGCGCGATCGTCCCGTTCTGCTTCGGAGTGAGATGGAACCGTGCCGAAAGCCCGGGCAGGATCGTGCCCAGCATGGCCGCGATCAGGCCGTAGACAAAGATCGCGAATATGGGTGCCAGCATCAGCATGACTTCTAAGAGCCTAGCACGGTGCTTGTGGGGCAGGCGTCCACGCCTGCAGCGGGTCTCCAGACCCGCCCGATGGCGAGCCAGAGCTCCACGCGGGATGAATTCCGCCCTCCAAAGACGCTAGAGCGAGTCCGGCCCTGTGACCTGCGGCGGGCCGATCCGCCCGGGTGTCGCCGGCGCCGCGGCCGCGCCCTCCGCCGTGTTGAGAGCGTGCGAAGCCGGGCCGATGTGGAACGTCCCGGCGAGAACCAGGCTGCGGGACGAGTTGCCCACGTACACCGAGTAATCCCCCGGCGCGTTCAGCCAACTGCTCGAAGCGGTGTCCCAGTATGAGAGCGGATGGGAGGAGTCGCTCGCAGTCACGCTGACGGTTACGTGTTGCAGCTGGTTGGGCGTTAGCAGAACCTTCTGCCAGCCCACCAGCCGCACAGGCGGCTCTCCGATGCCCGCCGGCAGTCCCAGGTACACTTGCGCCACTTCCGCGCCCGCGCGGTTCCCGGTGTTCTGTACGTCGAAGCTGGCCTGGAAACCGAGCGTCGCGGGAGTGAGGTTCGGCGTTAGCGTCAGGTTCGCGATCGAGAACGTGGTGTAGGAAAGCCCGAATCCGAACGGGAACAGCACCGGCAGGCTCTTGGAGTCGTACCACTTGTATCCCACGTTGAAACCCTCGATGGTGCAGTCCACGTTGAACGGGGCGGTGGAATTGGGATCGGCCGGAGCCGGGATGACAGGCCGCGGGAGATCGGCCACGCGCGCAGGGAACGTGATCGGCAGCTTGCCGGACGGATTGACGTCGCCGAATAGAATATTCGCGATGGCCTCGGCGCCGCGCTGCCCCGGGAACCAGGCTTCGAGCACCGCGCCTACGCTGCCGATCCACGGCATCACCTGCGCGCCGCCGGATTCGATCACCACGATGGTGTGCGGATTGGCGGCCGCGACCGCGCTCACCAGCGCATCCTGATTGCCCGTGAGATTCAGGTCCGTCAGGTCCATGCCCTCGCTGGTCCACACGGCCACGAACACGATGGCCACGTCGCAAGACCGCGCCAGAGTGGCCGCGGCGGTGGGATCGCTCCCGTCGTTGAACTGCACCGCGGCGTTGGGTGCCTTGGCCTGAATCGCATTCAGAGGCGACGATGGATCCCAGATCACCGAGCCCCAGCCGGGCGGGTTCGGCGCCGCGGTCTGAATGGCCGCACCGCCGATCGGCATCACCTGCGCCGAGCCGCCGCCGGAGAGCACGCCCACATCCGCGTGCATCCCGATCACGGCGATCCGTTGGTGCAGCGAAGCGTCGAGAGGCAGTTGCCCGGCGTTCTTCAGCAGGACCGCCCCCTGCTCCTCGGCGGTCTGTGCGATGGCCGCGTCGCCGGTCACGTCGATCGTCCCCGTCGACACGGGATTGGCGTAGAGGCCCACCGCGAATATGGCGCGCAGAATCCGGTGCACCATGTTGTCCAGGCGCGCCGCCGGCATTTGTCCGTTTTGGATCGCCTGCCTGAGGGGTTCCGCGGCCGTGCCATCGAAGTAATCGGTATTCGGCTGCTCCTGGTCGAGCCCCGCCATAGCCGCCGTCACCGAGCTGTGCGTGGCCCACCAATCCGACATCACGAACCCGGGGAATGCCCAATCGCCCTTGAGCACACCGTTGAGCAGGTGGTCGTTCTCGCACGCGTAGGTGCTGTTCACCAGGTTGTAGGAGCACATCACCGACTGGGCTTTGGAATCCTTGACGCCGATCTCGAAGGCCAGCAGGTCGCTCTCCCGCATCGAACGTTCGTCGATGAGCACGTTGGCCGTGGTGCGGTTGGTCTCCTGGTCATTGAACGAGTAGTGCTTCATGCCCGCGATGATGTGCTGGTCCTGTATGGCGCGGTTGTGAGCGGCGGCGACGCGGCCCGCCAGAATGGGGTCCTCGCCCTTCGTCTCGAAGGTGCGGCCATCGCGCGGCTCGCGGCCGATAAGGTTGGTGTTGCCGCCCAGGTTCACGTTGACGGCGTGTGCGCGCATCTCTTTGCCGATCACCGTTCCGTACTGGTAAGCGAGATCCAGATCCCAGGAGGCGGCGCTGGCAACCGACGACGGCAACGCCGTGGATTGCCCGACTCCGGAAGTGACGCCGACGCTCCCGTCCTGAAAGCCGAGATCGGGAATATTCAGCCGCGGGATGCCTGGAATCCAGCCGCCCTCGCCGTGCGGTCCGGGGTTGTAGCCGGTCAGGGAGCCGTGGACAAGCTGGATCTTCTCGTTCAGGGTCATCTGCCCGAGCAGGACGTCGGCCGCCTGGTCCGGGTCCGTTGGCAGGGGCGTGGGGGTTGGGGTTGGAGTTGGCGTTGCTGTCGGGGTCGGCGTGGGCGTCGGATTCCCGGGACTCCCTTTCCCGCAACCGAATGTCGCGACGAAACAAACGAAGAGAACAGAAATAAGGAAGGTGCGCATTTAATCTCCGGTTGTCCAGCATACACCGGAACCGGGTATCGGCAGGGGACGTGGGGCAGGCGTCCACGCCTGCAGCGGGTCTCCAGACCCGCTTCGCTGGGCCTCGATGCCCCGCGCAGACATGCAGGCCTGTCCCACGCCGAGCGTGGCCGGATCGATGGTCACGTTGATGTGGGTCTTGCCGTCCGTTCCGGTCGACGGCGCCGGAGCCGTCCTACTCCACCGGAACCAGCCGGATGGCGCAGCCTCCGCCGGGCGCGAGCTTCAGTTTCAAAACCGTCCCGGCGTCCACGCGCCTTTTCTCGAGAACGCTGTCCGTGGGCGCGGTCGCGGCATTGGGGCCGTCGGCGTAAATCTCCGCGTTGAACGCGCCGCCGCCGAGGAAGGTGAGCGGCAGGTCCAACTCGCGCGGGTCCCAGTTCGTGATCGCGCCCACATACCACTCGCGGCCGCTGCGCCGCGCGATGGTGATGTATCGCGCCGGGCGGCCGTTAATCACGCGCGTTTCGTCCCACGTGGTCGGGACGGCCTCGAGGAATGCCAGCTCCTTCTGGCCGTCATACGCGGCGGGATGATCCGCCACCATCTGGAACGGGCTCTCGAAGACCACGAAAAGCGCCGTCTGATGCGCGCGCGTGCCCATCACCGAGGGACCCAGATCGCGCGGCCGGAACTCCTCTCGCGTGACGTTGTCGAACCCGCCGGGCGTGTAGTCCATCGGACCCGCCAGCATGCGCGTGAAGGCCAGCGTCACGTTGTGCGTGGGCGTCTCTCTCGCACTCCACTTGTTGTACTCGGCGCCCATCACGCCTTCGCGCGTCAGGACGTTGGGCCAGGTGCGCCGCAGGCCATCGGGCTTGAACGCTCCGTGATAATCGACCAGCACATGGTGCCCGGCGGCCTTCATTGCGACGTTGCGGTACCAGTTCACCATCCACTGATCGGCGCGGTCCATGAAGTCGATCTTCACGCCGGCGACGCCCCACTTTTCGAACTGCTCGAGGGCGGCGTCCAGCTGCTGATTGATGGCGGTCCAGTGCGCCCAGAGCCAGATCCGCACGTTCTTCGAGCGCCCGTAGGCGACCAACTCCTCAATGTTGACCTCTGGCTTGAACTTCGTGAGGTCCGTTCCCACCCCGTAACGACCGGTCGCCTCGGGCGGCTTTGGCCCGGGCGCGGACCACCCGGCGTCCACCAGCATGTACGGGAATCCGTTGCGCCCGGAGAAGTCGATGTAGTATTTCATCGTCTCCGTGTTCATGCCGGCCTTGAACGGCTGGTTCTTGACCACCGGGCCCGACCACCAGTCCCACGCCGTCTTGCCGGGCTTGATCCAGGAGGTGTCGGCGATGGCGGACGGCGGGTTCAGGTTGACCACCATGTTCGATTCCACCAGGCGTCCCGGATCGTCCGCGATCATGAGCACGCGCCAGGGCGAAGTGGCCGGAGCCTGCCGTATCACCGAGACCGGCGACCCCTGAATGGGCCAGGGGATGTGCGGAGCGGTAGCGTCCTCGACGCGCGGCGCCAGGCGCGCCGTCAGCGTATTCTGATCCGCCACGGATTGGACGAACAACCCGGCCCAGTCGTCTATATACGCCTCGGTCAGGCCGACCCACGCCACGCCGGGCACGTCGATGAGAACCGGAAGCCCGATCAGGTACTCGGGGTGGAGCCCGCGCACGGTCAGCTCGTGATAGTCGTCCTCGCTCGAAGTCTGAAAGTCGCGCAGGATGAGGGACCAGGTGGTGGGATCGGTGGGGAAGCGGAATTCGGTCGCCTCATTGGTGATGCGCATCTCTTTGAGCGCCGGCTGCTCGGGGACGACGTACCGGAATGCCACGCCGTCGTCGTAGGCGCGCGCTTCGATCGCCAGCCGCCGCCCGCCTGCCGCCGTTTCGACCGCTTGCACGGTGACGGCGTTGTAGTGGTTGCGTATGGGGTTCGCCTTGCCCGCCACCGACGTCCACGTCTCGTCCGCGCTTGATGTTTCCGCCGACTCAATGCGAACCGCCGCCCCGAGCACCGGAGCGCCGTCGATCGCGAGGCCCAGGTCAGACCAGTCGATCACCACCTTCTCGCGGAACGTTACGCGATACGCCAGTTGGCCGTCGCGCACGGTCCCGATCGACATTTCGAGCGCGCCATTGGGCGACTTGACGGTCGGCGGCAAGGCGACAGTCCCGGTGAGCATTGCGGCAAGCGCCAGATGAATGAGCATGTCCCTCAGCCTAGTACAGATCGGGCCCAGTGGGGCAGGCGTCCACGCCTGCAGCGGGTCTCCAGACCCGCCACCCGGATATCCGACCAAAACCATCCACGGCCCTGGATCATAATGGAAACAGAGACTTTGTTAATTTGACAGACGCCTGCGGAGGAGAGTAAATTGGATTACGGACTCGAATGGTCCGATATGCTTAAACTCACCAGGAAGGCCGACTACGGGCTGATCGCCCTGCGCCACCTCGCGCGTAACCGCGAGGGCGCCAGCGCCAAGGAGATCGCCGCCTGCTACGGCATTCCCACTCCTCTGCTGGCCAAGGTGCTGCAAAAGCTAGCCCGCAACGGTCTGCTCACGGCGGCCTACGGAACCAACGGGGGCTACAAACTGGCTCGCGACCCGCGCACCATCAACGCGCTCGAAGTGGTCCGCGCCATCGACGGCCCCATCGTCCTGACTTCCTGCTTCACGCAGCACGGCCGCTGCCAGACCGTGGGCTGCGGTGTCAAGGAGCCGCTGAGGAAGATCCACGACGGTATCCTGGGGCTGCTGGAAGGCATCTCTATATCAGAGATCGCGCAGGATTCGCCCCAGCAGACCGTGCAACTTTCGGTGGTCGAAACGTCATGAAGAAACCGATCTACATGGATTACCACGCCACCACGCCGGTGGATCCGCGCGTGCTCGAGGCGATGCTGCCTTACTTCGGCGTCAAGTTCGGCAACGCCGCCAGCCGCAATCATTCCTTCGGGTGGGATGCCGAGCAGGCCGTCGAAAAGGCCCGCAAGCAGATCGCCGACCTGATCGGCGCCACGCCCAAGGAGATTGTCTTCACCAGCGGCGCCACCGAGTCGGACAACCTCGCCATCAAGGGCGTGGCCGAGATGTACGCGGAGCGCGGCAACCACATCGTGTCGGTAACCACGGAGCACAAGGCCGTCCTCGACACGTGCAAGAAGCTCAGGAAGCACGGCTGCGACATCACGCTCCTGGCGCCGGGGAAAGACGGACTCATCGACCTCGACGCTCTGGACGCGGCCATCACCGAGAAGACCGTTCTGGTCAGCGTGATGTTCGCCAACAACGAGATCGGCGTCATTCAGCCCATCCGCGAAATCGGCCGGATCGCGGGCGAGCACGGCGTGCTGTTCCACACCGATGCGACGCAGGCGGTGGGCAAAGTGCCGATCAACGTCGATGAGGACAACATCGACCTGATGTCGATCAGCGCGCACAAAATGTACGGGCCGAAGGGCATCGGCGCGCTCTACGTGCGCCGCAAGAACCCGCGCGTGCAGCTCACCGCGCAGATGGATGGCGGCGGGCACGAGCGCGGCATGCGTTCCGGCACGCTGAACGTTCCCGGCATCGTGGGTCTGGGCGAGGCTTGCGCAATCTGCCAGGCGGAGATGGCGGAAGAGTCCGTGCGCCTCGCCGGCCTGCGCGACCGGCTCAAGGACCGCCTGCTCGCCGGGCTTGACGAGATCTACATCAACGGCAGCATGGAACACCGTCTGGCGGGCAATCTGAATATCAGCTTTGCCTACGCCGAAGGCGAGTCGCTGCTGATGGGCATCAGCGATATCGCCGTTTCGAGCGGTTCGGCCTGCACCTCGGCGACGCTCGAGCCCAGCTATGTACTGAAGGCGCTGGGCGTCGGCGACGCGCTGGCGCATACCTCGATCCGCTTCGGCTTGGGCCGCTTCAACACAGAGGAAGAGGTGGACTACGTGGCCGCCCGCGTCATCGAGGTGGTCAAGAAGCTGCGGGACCTCTCGCCGCTGTACGAGATGGCCAAAGAGGGCGTGGACCTCAGCCAGGTGGGATGGAACAAGGAATAAGCGATGTACTCGAATAAGGTTCTCGATCACTACGAAAACCCGCGCAATGTTGGAGCGCTCGACCGCAGCGATCCCCGCGTCGGCACGGGCATGGTTGGCGCGCCCGAATGCGGCGACGTCATGAAGCTCCAGATCAAGGTCAACGAAGAAACCGGCGTCATCGAGGACGCGAAGTTCAAGACCTTCGGCTGCGGGAGCGCGATCGCCAGCTCGTCGCTCGCCACCGAGTGGGTGAAGGGCAAGACCATCGACGAGGCGCTCACCATCCGCAACGTGGACATCGTGAACGAGCTCAGCCTGCCGCCGGTGAAGATCCACTGTTCCGTGCTGGCCGAGGACGCCATCAAGGCGGCCATCAACGACTACCGGAAGAAGAAAGGTGAAATCGGGGACAGTATACTCAATCACCAATTTCCGGGAGGTGCCGCAAGTGGCCGCTAACACGCAGGGCCGGACAGCCTGGATGAAGCCGATGGGGTCGAGAACGCTTCCGGCCTCTGCCCTGGCGTCGGCTAACATCAATGATATCAATGCCGAAAATTGGGGAATGAGTATACTGTCCCGAATTTAATCTATGATCAACGTCACACCGAAAGCGATTCAGAAGATCCGCGAGGCGTTCGTCAAGCAGGGCGTCGCCGAGGGCGGGCTGCGGCTGGGCGTGCAGGGCGGAGGGTGCTCCGGCCTCAGCTACCTGTTCCGCATCGAGACCAAGCAGCGCCCCAAGGATGAGATTTACGAATTCGAAGGCGTCAAGATCTTCGTCGATCCCAAGAGCCTGCTCTATCTTGACGGCATGACGCTCGACTACCGCGAGTCGCTGATCCACTCCGGCTTCGTCTTCGACAATCCCAACGCCAAGAAGAGCTGCGGCTGCGGGACCTCCTTTTCCGCCTGATGAGCGCCCCCGACTACTTCCAAGTCTTCGGCCTCGCGCCGAAGCTGGCCCTGGACCTGGCGGATCTGGAGCAGCGCTTCTACCGCCTCAGCCGCGAGTCGCATCCCGACCGCTTCCAACGCGCCACGCCCGCCGAGCGCGAGCGGTCGCTCGATGCCAGCGCCATCCTGAACGACGCCTACCGCACCCTGCGCGATCCCATCTTGCGCGCCGAATATGTTCTCAAGCGCCTGGGCCTTCCGGCCGATTCGAAGCAGGTTCCGCCCGAGCTCCTCGAAGAGGTCTTCGCCCTGAACGAGGCGCTCGAGGGGCACAACGCCGCCCAGCTCAAAGCCGGGCGCTCGCATTTTGAAGCTCTGCGTGCCGAGACCGATCTGGAGTTGCAGTCTCTGTTCGCCCAGTTCGATGAAGGCGACCTCGCCGCGCCCGAGCGTATCCGCGCGCTGCTCAACCGCCGCCGCTACATCATGAACCTGCTCCAAACGGCGGCCCATGTCTGACCTGCTCCAGATCGACTTCGGCGAGCACGGGGCTTCGCCTGTCATCGGCATCGACCTCGGCACCACCAACAGCCTCGCGGCCTTCATGGACCTCAGCGGCCCGGTGGTCATCCCCGGCGAGGACGGCGAGAGGCTGGTGCCGAGCGTGGTCTACCGCTCGCCCGCGGGCGAGATCGTAGTCGGCAACGCGGCGCGCCGCATGTTGATCGACGACCCGTCCCGCACCGTCTACTCGGTCAAGCGCCTGATGGGCCGCGGCGTGGCCGATGTCGCCGACGAGCTGAAGCTCTTCCCCTTCCGCATCGCGCCGGACAGCGACGCCGTGATCCGCCTCGATCTCGGCGAGCGCACCTTCACGCCGCCTGAGATCTCCGCGTTCATTCTGATCCAGCTCAAGAAGAACGCCGAAGCGTACCTGCGCCAGGCCGTCACGCAGGCCGTCATCACGGTGCCCGCGTATTTCAACGACGCCCAGCGGCAGGCCACCAAGGACGCGGGCCGCATCGCCGGACTCGAAGTGCTGCGCCTGGTGAACGAGCCCACGGCCGCCTCGCTGGCCTACGGTCTCGACAAGCGCAACGACGGCATTGTGGCCGTCTACGACCTGGGCGGCGGCACCTTCGACATCTCCATCCTCAAGCTTCACGACGGCATCTTCGAAGTGCTTGCCACCAACGGCGACACGCATCTGGGCGGAGACGACATCGACAATCGCCTGCTGCGCATCGCCCTCGAAGACGTCGCGTCGGAATGGGGCGAGGACCCATCGCGTAACGGCTCGCTGGTGCAGACGCTGCGCCGCGCCGTCATCGACGCGAAGGAGCGGCTCTCGTTCGGCCCGCGCGCCACGATCGACCTCGACTGGCAGGGCCGCAAGTACCAGCGCGAGATCGCGCGCGAGCAGTTCGAAACCCTGATCCGCAACATCGTCGACCGCACGCTCGGCCCCTGCCGCAACTGCATCGAGGACGCAGGCCTGACGCCGGAGCAGATCGACGAGGTAGTTCTGGTGGGCGGCTCGACGCGGATTCCGCTGGTGCGGCAGGCGGTCGAGAACCTGTTCCGTGCGCGGCCTCATACTGACCTGAATCCTGATGAGGTGGTCGCGCTCGGCGCCGCGGTGCAGGCCGGTATCTTGACTGGCGCGGTCGAGGACAAGCTGTTGCTCGACGTCACGCCGCTCTCGCTGGGCATCGAGACTATGGGCGGCGTGGTGTCCAAACTGATTCACCGCAACTCGACCATCCCGGCCAGCGCCACCGAGACGTTCACCACAGCCGTGGATGGTCAGAAGAACGTACTCATCCACGTCCTGCAAGGCGAGCGCGAGCTGGTCAAGGACTGCCGCAGCCTGGCGCGCTTCGACCTGAAGGACATCGACCCGCTGCCCGCCGGCGCGCCGCGCATCGAGGTGCGCTTCCTGATCGATGCCAACGGCATCCTGAGCGTCACCGCGCGCGACGAGCGCACTGCGAAGGAGCAGTCGATCGAGGTCAAGCCCTCCTACGGTCTCACCGATAACCAGGTGGAGGCCATGATCCAGGAGTCCTACGCTCACGCGGCCGAGGACATCCGCGAGCGCCAGGTGCGGGAAGCGCGCCTGGAAGCGGACCAGATCCTGGCGGCCCTCGAGAAGGCCCGCGCGCACGACGCCTGGGGCGAGATGACGCCCACCGAGCAGGTCTTGATCGAGCGCGCCCTCAACGAGCTGCTGACGGTCTACCATTCCGAGGATCACGAGCTCATCCGCGCGCACATCGAGCTACTGAACCAGACCACCATGCGGCTGGCCGAGTTGATGATGAACGCCGCGGTCCGCACCGCGCTCAAGGGGAAGACGATCTGATGCCCGCGCTCACCTGGGACGACGCCGAGGACATTGCGCTGGCCTTGGCCGCGAAGTTCCCGGCCCAGGATCCGCTGGCGGTGCGCTTCACAGACCTGCGCAGATGGGTCGCGGAGCTGGACGGCTTCGCCGACGACCCGCACGCCTCCACCGAAGGGCGCCTGGAAGCCATTCAGATGGCCTGGTTGGAGGAGCGACAAGAGAGCCAGTGAGGGCGCTGCAGCACCGACTTGAGCAGGATGCAGCCTCCAATCACGATCAGGGAGATGGCGAACAGTGGCAGGTCGACACCGAAGGCCTCTCCCAGTCCCGCAAGCAACGCTAGGATACCCAGCACCAGGCTCAAGCCCCGCATTGCGATCTGATTCAGATAACGAACGACGTTGAGGCCCAACAGAATGAGCCCCGCGGCGATCAGCCACGTACCGTGGGGAACGTGGTCCGGCACGAGGC
>Ga0265316_10004307_pt1 | contig 14215 bp, 13 predicted proteins | sample 4522metaG_FD_202092 | JGI IMG/M metagenome (GOLD analysis project Ga0265316, IMG submission 202092) | Rhizosphere microbial communities from Carex aquatilis grown in University of Washington, Seatle, WA, United States - 4-5-22 metaG | ecosystem: Host-associated > Plants > Roots > Rhizosphere >... | reverse complement strand
TCCGACATCCTCTCGACCGCCTTGGTCGCGTGCCGGTAGATCCAGTCGTTGGAGCCGTCGAGCCAGACCTCGGCGAAGCCGCCGTCGCCCCAAGAGGAGAACTCCGGCGTCGAGACCTGGTTCGCGGGATGAGTCCGGTCGTAGTCCCCGAGAGTGATCATGTCGAGCTCTCCCGATTCGGCGGACTTGCGGAAGAGGGCTTCGAGGAAGGCGGGCCCCTCGAGCCACCAGTGGCCGAAGAGCTCGGCGTCGAAGGGGCAGACCATGAGCGGAGGCCGGTCCATGAGGGGCGCCGCCGCGGAGGCCGAGGCGATTCGCTCGGCCAGAAAGAGCTCCGCGTGCCGGACCGCCCTCGCGCGGGCGGCCACGGGATCGTAGGGCAGCTTGTCGTCGGTGCGCCCGGTGACCGACCAGTACTTGAAGCCCGTGAAGATCCGCTCGCCCGCCTCCTCGAGGTGGCCGTTCAGGTACTCGGCGGGGAGGTCGAAGCCGATGTCGCGGTAGAAGTCGCGGTAGACGGGATCGGCCGGGTAGCCGCTCGACTCGGACCAGACGGCGTTGGTGGCGCCCGCGTCGCGGATGAAGGCCACGAGGCCCGAGGGGCACTCGACCGGCGCGAAGGAGCCGCAGCGCGGCGTCGGATCGCCGAGCACGGCGCCCCTCGTGGTGACGATGGTGTATTGCACATTGTACGAACTGAGTATCTCCGCCACTCCGGAGTACCAGCCGAGCTGAGGGAGCCAGAAGCCGGCCGGGTTCTTGCCGAAGGCCTTGCGGTGCGAGATGATCGCCGTCTCCACCTGGGCGGTGACCGCCTCGTGGCTGTCGCGGAAAATGGGGAGGAAGGCGTGGGTGGCGCTGCTCGTCATGAGCTCGACGCGGCCCTTCTTGTAGAAGTAATCGAAGGCGCCGAGGAGGTCGCGGCCGTAGAGCTCGAGGAAGTCATCCTTGTCGGCGCGATATAGCGCCCCGTACATGCGCACGAGGGGCCCGAAGGCCGGGTCGCGGCCGACCCGCTCCTCCTCGGCCGACGAGAGCCTGAGCTGGGCGTCCAGGTACTCGACGTAGCGGTCCCCGAGGACCTTGTCGCCGAGCATGGCCGCGAGGGTCGGCGACACGCTCATCGTCAAATGGAAGGGCACTCCGTCGGCTTCGAGCATGCGGAACACGCGAAGGAGCGGGAGATAGGTCTCGGAGATCGTCTCGAAGAGCCACCGCTCCTCGAGGTAGCGGGGATACTCGGGCCTGCGCACGAAGGGCATGTGCGCGTTCAGGACAAGAGCGAGGTAAGCGCTTCCCATGACCTTGCCTTCAGTCGGCGCGATCCGCCGCGCCGGCGGTACCGGATTGGAGGATGCGCCGCGGATTGATCTCGATGCGGCCGTCGATGGCGAGCTCCTCGATGCCCGAGAGGGCGAGGAGCTCGCAGATCCGGGAATCGAGCCCTTCGAGCGGGGTCGAGAGCGATTGCCTGGGCGATTCGACCTCGTTGGAGCGGGCGAGGACGCGGAATTTCCCGGCTTGGGACGCGTGCCTGGCGCAGAGGTCGATGCGAAAGCGTACGCCGGAACGAGGAAGGTTGATGTACCATTGGAGATCGTTGTCCGCGACGGGTATGTCGAAGTATTCCCGATGATTGTCGGAGTCGGCCTTGTCCCCTTGGCCTCGGATCTCGGCGACGCGGAGGAAAAGGCCCGCCGATCCTTCCTCGCCGCGCAGGGACTCGAGGTCGGCGTCGGACACGTCCCAGAACGCGAAGGCCCAGGACGGATCGCGGACGATCGCGCGGATCATCGTCTCGTTGTACCTCTGCGTCATGGACTCGTCGGCGCCGGGATCGACGTCGATCTCGTCGATGCGGAGCTCCGAGTACTTCTTCTCGTCGATGTGCAGGGCCTCGCCTTGAGCGATTCGCCTGTCCTCGGAGTCTTCCTCGAGCACGTCGAGGATCTCCTCGATGACGAAGGGCCTCTCGAGTCCGGGCGGCAGGTCGAGACCCGTCCGATCGGCGAGAGAATAGAGCTCCTCCAAGGACAGGGACTCAAGCTTGTCGATCGTCACGGGTCCATTCTGGAAAATATGGCGAAGACTTGTCAAGGCGTGCCGTTTGCTATGCGAGAGGAGGCCGAGATCCCGGTCCGCCTTGCGAATTGCGCCGCTTCCTTCGCCGGCGGCGCTTGGCGGAGGGGCTCTCGCCTTGGCCATCGTCCTCGCCGCAGGGGCGGGCGGGGCCGTTCGATCGATCGCTTGCGACCGGCTGCGCCTCCGCCGGCTTCCGGGGCTGCTCGGTCCGGCGCCCTCCGGCTCCGTGCCCGGCCTGCGCGTGGGGCGAGAGCTCGCGGGGCGCGGCTCCGCGTCCGCCGGCGTAGCGGCGCGGCGGCCGCTGAGTCGGCGATATGCCGCGCTTCTTGAAGACGACGATGACGGCCGCCTCCAGCTCGACGCGGGGCGGATTGAGCGGGAAGAGGAAGAGCCGCGCCTCGTGGACCGCCTCGCGGTAGGCCTCGGGCGTATCGACGAAGCGCTCGGGCTGGCTCTCCAGGAAGGGCCTGAGGTAGTGCGCGAGGAGGAGGGAGAGGCTGCGCTCCCGGCCGGGATCCTTCGCGTGCGCGTCGAGCGCGGCGAGGGCGGCGGGAAACGCGGCGGCGTAGGCCGGGTTCGAATCCAGGAGCCGCGCGGCCTCGGGCAGGATGTGGCGAAGGAGGCCGTAGCGAACGAGGCCCTTGAGGATAGCGGCCGACGAGCCGGAGCCGAGTATCTTGATGAACTCCTCGGTGAGGCGCGAAGGGCTGGCGTCTCCTAGCAGGGCGGAGTCGCGCTTGAGCGCCCATCGAAGCTTGAAGGGAATGCGGAAGCCGGCCGTGGAGGCGTACTTGATGCATCGGATCATCCGGACCGGGTCTTCCTTGAAGATAGTCTTGAGCGGGATGACCGGCTCGATCCGCTTGGCCGCGATGTCCTTGAAACCGCCCACGTAGTCCACGAGGGTGGAATCGTAGGGATCGAAGTAGAGGGCGTTCAGGCTGAAATCCCTACGGTGGGCATCCTCGTCGATCGTGCCGAATTCGTTCCCGACGGTTCCGTTAGCGATGGACCTGAAGGTCGAGACCTCGAATATCTTCGGTCCCGCGTAGACGTGCACGAGGCGAAAGCGTCGGCCTATCACCCGAGCCGAGCGGAAGATGCGCTTGATGCGCGAGGGCTGGGCGTCGGTGACGATGTCGAAGTCCTTGGGGACTCGGCCGAGGAGGAGGTCGCGGACGGCTCCGCCCACGATATAGGCCTCGTGCCCGTTCTCCCGCAGCCGCTCGACGATGCGGAGAGCGTCCGGGTCGACGCTGCCGCGTTCGATCCGATGCTCGGACTTGATGTACACGACGGCCTTCGCCACTGGCTTGCCGTCCTCGGATCTACGATAACGAATGAGCAATACTGAGCCTCACGGATGCGACCGATGTGATGCGCGCCATTATACAATCGAAGGGCGGCGACGGGTCAAGATCGTTCGCGACGGTATCCGCCGTCGCGCGCGGCCGGGCGAAGTTCAGGGCCTCGCCTTCGCCAGGTTCGAGTCGAGCCAATCCTTGATGTCCTTAGTCACCTCGTCCCTGTTCGTCTCGTTGAGTATCTCGTGGCGGGCGCCCGGATAGAGCCGGGTTTCGACCGAGTCGAGACCCGCGGCCTTGAGCTTCTTCGCAAGGATGGGCACGAAGCCCCGAGCGCCCCCGATGGGATCTTCGGCGCCCGCGAGGATATAGACGGGCAGGCCCTTGGGCAGGCCGGCGAAGGCCGAGGCTTTCCCGTAGATCGAGCGGAAGGCCGAGAGCATGTCGCGATATAGGCCGAAGCTGCAGACGAAGCCGCAGAGCGGATCGGCGACGTACTTGTCCACCTCGGCCGTATCGCGCGAAAGCCAGTCGACCCCGGTGCGCGCGGGCTCGAAGTCCTTGTTGTTCGCCGAGAAGCTCATGGAGTGGAGGAGCTTGGACGGAGTCCTCTGTCCTTTTATGGCCGAGCCTATAGCCGTGATGAGCAAGCCCGCTGCCGTAAATAAAGGTGACGTCGGGGCGATGACGCCTGAAAGGAGGCATCCCGAGAGTTCCTTGCCATAGGCGGCGAAGTAAGTCTCGGCGAGGAGGGAGCCCATGGAATGGCCGAGAAGGAAGGCAGGCAGGGGCCCGCACTCGGCCTGGGCGACGATGGCTATTTCATGAAGATCGTCGCGGATGCGCAAGAAACCGTTTTTCTTAGCTAACCAGCCGAGCTCCCCCGCGATAGGATCGCGGGACGCGATTCCATCGCGCAGGATCGCGGTTTGGCCGTGTCCGCGATGGTCGGGGACATAAACGGCCCAGCCCGAGGGAGTCAAGGCGGCGGCGAAACGTCCGTAGCGCTCGGAATGCTCGGCCATGCCGTGAGCTATGATGAGAATCCCCTTGGGCGCCCCTGCGGGAAGCCATTTGCGTACGAAAATTCCCTTGCCGTCCGAAGCTGTATGGGTAAACGTCGATGTCTTCACTAAAACCTCCGCAGAGCGGACTTGCGAACATTGTACGTTCCCGGGAGGACAGGGGCAAGCGGAAGGCAGCTTTGACGAGATGACCGGGAATCCTCAAGTTCTTGGGGTGATATGCCGATACTGGGGGAGAGGGACCGGGTTTATTCATGGCCTTTCGAGGGCCGGGATATCCCCTTCTCTTATTAGTGTCGGCGGTTGCGGATCGAGCTTTAGCGTTTTCGCGCCGCCGAAGGAGGAAAGGAGGTTCTTAGGGAGAGAATCACCGGCATTGGGCCTTCCCCTGCGTTTACGCAGGTAGAAAACCGGGGCAAGGACGCCCCGCCACATATTCAAGGAGGATTTAGATGATCATCAACCACAACCTGAGCGCCATGTTCGCCGATCGGTCGCTCCGCGTTTCCAACGACTCGACGGTTAAAAACATGGAGAAGCTCTCCTCGGGCCTCGCGATCAATCGCGCCGGCGACGATGCCTCGGGCCTGGCAGTGTCCGAAAAGATGCGCAGCCAGATCCGCGGCCTCAATCAGGCCAGCAAGAACGCCGCCAACGGCATTTCCTTCATCCAGACCACCGAGGGCTACCTCCAGGAGAGCCAGGACATAATCCAGCGCCTCCGCGAGCTCTCGGTCCAGGCTTCCAACGGCGTGTATACCCAAGAGGATCGCATGCAGATCCAGGTCGAGGTCTCCCAGCTCGTCGACGAGATAGACCGCATCGCCAGCCACGCCCAGTTCAACGGCATGAACCTCCTCACCGGAAGGTTCGCCCGCGACAACGGCCAGAACGTGGTCACCGGCTCCATGTGGTTCCATATCGGATCCAACATGGATCAGCGCACGCGCATCTACATCGGCACGATGACCGCCAGGGCCCTCGGCGTCCGCAACGGCGGCAACGAGGGGATCGTGTCCCTCCAGGACGCGGACGGGGCGAACCGGACTATCGGCGTCCTCGACGAGGCACTCAAGAGGGTCAACAAGCAGCGCGCCGACCTCGGCGCCTATGAAAACCGGCTCGAGCATGCCGTCAAGGGCATCGACGTAGGGGCCGAGAACCTCCAGGCCGCCGAGAGCCGCATCCGCGACACCGACATGGCCAACCAGATGGTGGAGTACACCAAGAACCGCATCCTGGTCCAGGCCGGTAGCGCGATGCTCGCCCAGGCGAACCAGAGGACGCAATCGGTCTTGCAGCTGCTCCAGTAGCGTAGTATTATTACGGGGAAGGCGATCCCAGGGACGGGACCGCCTTCCCGTCGGTCTTTGAAAAATACCCTCCCGCGCGCACAGGCATAGAGGGCGCCCTACAGAAGGGGCGCGCTCCTTGCCGCACGGGGACGAACGGAATGGGGCGGCGCGACTATTCGCCCCGATTCCCCGCTCGGCGTGCGCGCAAGGAACGCAGGTGGCAAGGAAGGCCACCGCGAAGTACCTCAAGGAGGGTCGCATGATCATCAACCATAACATGAGCGCGATGTACGCGAATCGCACGCTCGGCAACACGGGCGTCGACATCGCCAAGGACATCGAGAAGCTCAGCTCTGGTCAGCGCATCAACAGGGCGGGCGACGACGCTTCCGGCCTCGCGGTATCCGAGAAGCTCCGCAGTCAGATTCGGGGCCTCAACCAGGCCACGAAGAACATCGAGAACGGCATCTCCTTCATCCAGACTTCGGAAGGCTACTTGGGCGAGACGCAGGACATCATTCACCGGATGAGGGAACTCGCGGTGCAGGGCGCCAACGGCGTGTACACCACCGAGGACCGCATGCAGATCCAGGTCGAGGTGTCGCAGCTCGTCGACGAGATCAACCGCATCGCCAGCCACGCGCAGTTCAACGGGATGAACATCATGACCGGCCGCTTCGCCAAGGACGGCCCTCAAGTGATGCAGTTCCAGGTCGGCGCGAATATGGACCAGAACAAGCGGGTTTACATCGGCACGATGACGGCGAGCGCCCTCGGCCTTACCGGTGCCCAGGGCACCAACGAGAGCGTCAGCATCGAGGACCCTGAAAAGGCGAACTCGGCCATCGGCAAGCTCGACGCGGCCCTCAAGGTCGTGTCCAAGCAGCGGGCGGACCTCGGCGCATACCAGAACCGCTTCGAGATGGCGGCGAGGGGCGTATCGGTGGCCTCAGAGAACCTGCAGGCCGCAGAGAGCCGCATCCGCGACACCGACATGGCGAGCGAGATGGTGAACTACGTAAAGAACCAGATCCTCGACCGCGCCGGCTCGGCGATGCTAGCCCAGGCCAATACCCGCTCTCAGAACGTTATGACGCTCTTGGGCTGACGGAAATCCGTTCTATACCAATGAGGTAACGAGAGACTTCTGGACGTCTTCTCTCGAATTCCTCGAGTTTCGGCCCTGAGGCCGGGACGAGACCTTGGCGGGAGGGGAACGCGCCCCCTTCCCGCTTTTTTTTCTAATTCTGCGCATGTTTCGAAGCGCTTTTCTTATTATCTTATAAGGTAAGAGGCGCGAGAAACTGCGACACCAATCCACAGGATCGCGATCCTTCGGATCGGCGAAAGTCGGAGGCTCATAATGGCTCTCGACGTATCTTCCATACAAAGCTCCTCACCTGTCATCGAAGGCTCCAAGCATGCCGCGGCGCCCGACTCGGGAGAGCCGGCTGCCGCTTCCATCCCGGCCGAAAAGCTGCCGGATGACCTCGAGACCACCCTCCAAGACATTAAACGGGTCAGCGAGGCCTTCAATCGCCGCCTCTCCTTCAGCATCAACGAGAAGCTCGGGCAGGTAGTGGTCAAGGTCATCGACAACGACACCGATAAAGTGGTGAGGGAGATCCCGCCTACGGAGCTACAGCATGTCTACGAGCGGATCCGCGAGGCGATAGGCCTGCTTTTCGACAAATCGGCCTGATCAGCGCCCTCCGGTTCCCCCGAGCTCCGCTTAGGCGACCTGCGAATGAGGCCTGCGATCCCTCTTGAGGCGTGAATGTCCGACATCTCCATACCGGGAACCAGCAGCGACAAGTACGGCACCCAAAAACTCATCGAAGGCCTCATGAAGGTGGCGCGCATCCCCCGCGACCAGAGCGCCGACAAGATCAAGTCGCTCCAGGACCAGAAGTCGGTATGGCTCGACTTCAATCAGCGCCTGGGTACGCTGCGCACGGGCGCGCAGGGCCTGTACAACTTCAAGAACCCCTTCAACGCGCGCGTTGCCAAGTCCTCGGACGAGGACAGCCTCTCGGCGACGGCTACCCGCGAGGCGCTCGAGCAGACGCGAACCGTCCAGGTGAAGCGCGCGGCCTCCGCCGACCGCTTCATCTCGTCGGAGCTGCCCAAGGATTACAAGGTGGCCGCGGGGACCTATGCCTTCACGGTCGGCGACAAGCGCGTCGAGTTGAAATTCGCGGGAGGAAGCCTCCAGGCCTTCGCCGACGCCGTCACGCGCAAGGGCGGCGATCTTCTCAGGGCGCAGGTAGTCTCCGTCAAGACGGATACGAAATCCCTCGTGATAGAGTCGCTCAAGACCGGAGCGGCGAATCGCCTCGGCTTCGACGCCGACGCGGAGAGGCTCGCCCTCGACTCAGGGCTCGTCGAGCGGGTCTCCTCGTCGCGGCAGGAGCTCCCCCCCTCGGGCGCGGAGAAGTGGGACAAGGCCATGGACGCCTCGGTCGCCAAGTCCGCCGAGGGAAGCCTCGCGCTGACCGCGGGAGGCGAGGCCAAGCTCGAGTTCAAGCCCCCGGTCAAGACTGCAGGCCTGGTCCTCGAAATCGAGTACCGCATGACGCGCCTCTCCCGCGACGCCGCCCCGGCGCCGCCTCCCGGTCCGAACCTGCGGCCCGTCGGCTCCGTTACGTACGAGGGCATCACGGTTACCGGGCTGCCCTCGGCCTCGGGCCTGCCCGAGTGGAGGCCGCCGCCCTCCCCTCCCCTCGTCGAGGACCTGTCGATGGCGAGCCTCATCGGGTCCGACGGCGCGGCGAAGCCTCTTCCCGACCTGCAGGACGGCGAGGGCGCGCAGAAGCTCAGCGTCAAGCTGGACGGCTATGGCGGTACGGCCGCGGCCCTGGGCTTCCGCGTCCGCGATACGACGCGCCGACTCGAGGTGCTGAAGGCGCGGATCTACGATCCCTCGGAGACGGGGGGCCTCAAGCCAGTCCGGCCCATATCGACCGCCGGGGACGCGGTCGTCTCCGTGGACGGCATCGAAGTGACCAGGCCGAACAACGCGATCACGGACCTGGTCCCCGCGGTCACCCTGAACGTCAAGGCGGCCTCCGACAAGAACATCCGGCTCACCGTGCAGCCCGACCGCGAAGCGGTGCAATCGACGATCGTCGCCTTCGTCGGCAACTACAACAAGCTCCTGGCCCAGATCAACATTCTCACGAGGAAGGACGAAGCCATCCTCAACGAAATCACCTATTTCACCGACGACGAGAAGAAGGCGGCCAAGGGGAGGCTCGGCAGCCTCCAGGGCGACTCGACCCTGAACCTCCTCGCGAGTTCCCTGCAGCGGGCGGCCTCCTCTCCCTATCCGACGAAGGACGGCAGGGACATGGCCCTCCTGTCGCAGATAGGAATAGCGACCAACGCGAGCAAGCCCGGAGCCTCCCAGGGCTACGACGCGACCAAGATGCGCGGCTACCTAGAGATCGAGGACGAGACGCTGAGCAAGGCCCTCATCGAGCACTTCGAGGCGGTCAAGCAGCTCTTCGGCAACGATACGAGCGGCGACCTCATCGTCGACTCGGGACTGGCCTATGCGATAGACAGCCTCATCAAGCCCTACGTCGAGACGGGGGGCATACTGTCGCTCAAGACTGGCACTATCGACACCCAGATCGGGAGCGAGAAGCGAACGCTCGATGGGCTCGACGCGCAGTTGGCGAGCAAGGAAGCGGATCTCAAGCGCAAGTACGGAGCCATGGAGTCGAGCCTCAACAGGATGGAGAGCTCCTCCAGCTCCATCGACAGCTTATCGAAGCAGAATTCCGGCCAATGAGCTATAAGGAAGGAACGCAACCATGAAGATTACGGTAAACGGTGCCCCGATCGCCATCGAAACCAAGGAATCGGGCAGCCTGGGCGAATTGCTCGCCCGGGCCGACGAGCTGCTCGACAAGGCCGGATCCGTGATCGTCTCGCTGTCGGTCGACGGCGAGGAGGTCGACGCCGAGAGCTATGCCCGCTGCGCGGAGAGGACCGCCTCCTCCGTCGAACGCGTCGACATACGGGCCGAGGACCTGGCCGCCATCAAGACCCGCGCCCTCGAGACCCTGCTCGAGCTGCTCGCGATAGCCAAGCACTCAGCCGAAGACTCGCCGGACGGCGCGCCATCCGGCGGCAATGACGGCGCTACTTGGGCGGGCCTCCGCAGGGGAGCCGCGGACCTGAACGACGCCTTCGCCGGCCTCTTCGCCGCCGACGAACTCTCCTTCGCGCGGCTCTTCGCCGAACTCCTCGAGAAGGCGGGCGACGATCCCGATCAGGCCTCGCGCATCGAGCTGTCGGCCCAGTCCGACAGGCTGATCTCCATCTTCGACGAGAGGCTCGCCGAGCTGCGCCTGCCCGTCGGCGAGATGCGCAAGGCGGCGGCCCTCTTCGACGGGCGCCGCGGGGAGCTGGCCGACATCCCCGTCCTCCTCCAGACGGGGAAGGAGGACCAAGCCATGAAGACGGTGCTCTTCTTCATCGAGATATTCAACAAGGTCATCCGCGTGATCCCCGAGCTGCGGAGGAGCGGTATCGATACCGCCTCGATCACGGTGGACGGCCAAGCGATGCCCGAGTTCTACGGATCCTTCAACGAGGTGCTCCGGCAGCTCACCGACGCCTTCGAGCACAAGGATATGGTTCTCATCGGCGACCTCGCCGAGTACGAGATACTGCCCAGAATGAACAGCTTTTTCGCCGCGATGAGGGAGGCGCTGCCCGAATCATGAGCATCGACACGCTAGTCCTCGCCCAGCTGTCTCTGTACAACACGGGCGCGGTGAGAGGCGGCTCCATAAACTCGAGCCTCATCGTGATCGGCATCCTGGTCGGAGGCCTCATCATCTACGCGATCGTGAGGAACGCGGGGCAATCCTCGGGCTCCTCTTCCTTCAATAAAGCGGCATTCAGGCGGGCGGCGCGCGCCGCGGGCCTAGCCGAGGAAGACCTCCGCTTCCTCGAGGGCTTCGGCCGAAGCCTCGGCTTGACCAACCCCGACTTCGTCTTCCGCAACCCCCAAAAGCTCGATTCCTTCTTCAAGGACGCCTATCGACAGATCGAAAAGACCGCCGAATCCGAGGAGGACGCCGAGGACAAGAAGGCGCTGCTCTTCGCGGCGCGCGAAAGCTTGACTCACGCGAGCGCGCAGGGCGGGAGCGTTCGGAGCACGAGGCAGCTCGGCCGCGGCATTCCCCTCACCTTCATCGCGCCGGGAGAGGAATCCTATCCCTCCGTCATCCTCGCCGTGGAGCCGAGCGGCCTCGCCGTGGAGCCCGTATCCGACTCCTACGGAGAGGCGCTGCGCTTCAAGCGCGGGACCAAGCTCAGCTGCTATTTCTACGCGAAGGGCCACCAGGGCTACCAGTTCATGACGCGCGTGCTCGGCTGGGAGAAGATCGGCGGCAAGGACGCCATGGTGCTCGCCCACAGCGAATCGGTGAGCGCCCTGCCCGCCCGACGCTATGCCCGCCGCGAGATGAAAGCCCCCTGCACCTTCTATCGAATGATCGTCACGGCGGGGGCGGGCAAGAGCAAAGGGAAGAGCAACGCCAAGGTGGAGAACCTCCCCTATCCGGGGACCATCGTGGATATCTCCGCGGGGGGCCTGGGAATCCAGACCGCCAATCCCCTTTCGGCGGGCGAATTCGCCAAGATCGTCTTCAATACCGGCGGAGGGACACAGTCCGCCTTCGCGAAGGTGCTGCGGATGAACAAGGCGAAGAACCTGGGCGGAGTCATGCACTTGCAGTTCGTCAAGATTTCGCGACAAGGCCTCAATGCCGTGCTCTCGTACATCTACGGCTACGCCGACTAGAGGCCACCGCTCGCCTTGACTATATCCGCTGACCCTTCATACAATTACCGCATGAAGGTCGTCGAGCTGCGGGATCTCAATCGTAGGGAATCCCCGGTGTTTTACATAAAGGAATTGACGGCCGTAGCCGTCATCGAATGGAATCAGCGTCAAAGCGAGAGCGACATAGCGATCACGCTCGAGCACAAGCCCATAGGGCCGCCCGACGTGCACGTGCATCTGCTCGACTCCGTCGATTGGCCGGCCTTGCCGGTAATTCACGCGATCAAGGACTACGTCACCGAACTCGAACGCTCCGGGAGACTCCCCTGAGGGAATTCCGGCTCCGCGATCCCGAGGAAACCATGAGTCTAGCCGAGAGGCTCGGGGCCCTCGTCTCGGGCGGCTCGGTCATAGCCCTGCGCGGCGGGCTCGGCGCCGGCAAGACGACCTTCGCGAAGGGCTTCGCCCGGGGCCTCGGCGTAGGCGATGAAGTAACGAGCCCGACTTATACCATCGTCTCGGAATACGTGGGCAGGCTCCGCCTGCACCACGTAGACGCATATCGCCTCGAGGGCCCCGAGGACTTCGAATCCGTGGGCGGCGACGAGCTCCTCGCCGATCCCGACGGCGTTTGCCTTATCGAATGGAGCGAGCGGATCGAGGCGGCCTTGCCTCCGTGGAGCGCCCAGGCCGACATCCTCGTCGAGAACGACGGTAGCCGCCTCCTGCGCATCGAAGGCGCGAGCCTCGAAAGGCTCCTATCGTGAGCGCGGAAGCGACGGGAACGATCACGCCGGCGTCGGGGATTGCTACGCTGGCGATAGACGCCTCGACCGACATCCTCTCGGTGGCGCTGAAGACCGAAAAGGGCTGGGCCGATGCCTCCCTGGATATGGGCCTCCGCCACGCCGAGCGCGTCATGGACCTCGTGGATTTCTGCCTGGATCGGGCGGGGATCGAACGCTCGGCCCTCGGACTCGCCGCCTGCGCTCGTGGCCCCGGATCCTTCACGGGATTGCGCATCGGCATGGCGGCATCCAAGGGCATAGCCGCGGGGCTAGGCATTCCCTGGGTGTCGGTGCCGACCCTCGACGCCCTCTCCTGGGGCCTCGACTGCTTCCCCGGAGCGGTCGCGCCGATCATCGACGGCAGGCAGGGAAGGGTCTATTCGGCCATTTACCTGCGGGGAGAGCGGATCGGCGACTGGCTCGATATCCATCTTGCCAAGCTGGCCATGCTGCTTGATACTTATCAAGAGGCCTTAGTGACCGGGCCGGACGCCGAGCTCTTCAGGGAATTCGCGGCCGAGAGGAGCGGATTCAGGATAGACGAAAGGGCCAGGACTCCGGCGGCACGGGCGATAGCCCTCCTCGGGACCCGCGCGTTCCTGCGCGACGGGGCTGAATCGCCCGACCATGGGCCGCTCTATCTAAGGCCGAGCGGGGCCGACGAAACGGCCGCGCGATGAAGAAGCTTTCCGCGGGAGGTCCGAGCGAGGCTCGCACCGAACGAAACGATCACGTAGGAGCCATGGAGTATCAATCGATGTTTGACGGCCGCGACGAGATCGAGGAGCTCGAGTCCATCGACGAGCCGCCCGAGGGCGAAAGCGTAGAGACTCAGTCCGCCTCCGCCTCCAGTCTCCTATCCGAAGCGGGGGCGCAGAGCGTCATCCGCAGCTACGACCAGATTCCCGAGCCCTTCGCCCTCCTCGACGAGGGCCTCGGCTTTCTGTTCCGCAACAAGTCCTTCAAGGAGCTCATCAAGGCCTTCGGCTACCCCGAGACTCAGTCTTTCCTCAATACCCTTTCCAGGTCGATAAATACCGAAACCGCCAGATCCATCAGGGAAACGCTGGGGCATGAGGAGAAGGGGCACGCCTGGAAGGGCACTATCTCGCACAAGACCAAGAACGCCGCGGCCGTGATCACGAAGGTTCACATCTTCCCGTACTATTCCGAGGAGAGGGAGGAGCAGCCGAACGTCGGTAAGCCCGAAGCCTACTCGGTCTACCTCGACGACGTCACGGAGGAGAACAAGAAATTCCTCCACGACATGTTCTCCTCCCTCCTCGAGGCATCCAAGCTCAAGGACAACGACACGGGGAAGCACATCGAGCGGGTGAACTGCTACGCGAGCATCATCGCCAAGGAAATGTTCAACAATCCCCGATGGACCGAGGTGGACAAGGACTTCGTCGAGAACATCGGCTTCCTCGCGGCGATGCACGACGTGGGCAAGATCGGCACGCCCGACGACATCCTGAACAAGGAAGGCCCCCTGAACGAGTTCGAGTGGGGGATCATGAAGGAGCACACCAAGAACGGCGCCTTCATCCTCTCGAGCTATCCGAACCTCATGGCCAAGGAAATCGCCCTGTCGCACCACGAGTGGTGGAACGGCTCGGGCTACCCCTACAACCTCGAGGGAACGATGATACCCCTCTCGGCCCGGATCGTCACGATCGCGGACGTCTACGACGCCCTCCGGATGAAGCGGAGCTACAAGCCCGCCTATAGCCATGAGATAGCGATCAGGAAGATCACTCAGGAAAGGGAAGTCCACTTCGATCCGGAGCTCGTCGACCTTGTCCTTCGCATCCAAGAGGACTTCGCCGAGATCTACCTAGCCAACGCGGACTAAAACCGGCGCTCGCGGATCAAAATTTCTTTATATAGGCTCGCCGGCGCTTGTGCTGGACCTTCT
>Ga0265316_10004306_pt1 | contig 14215 bp, 12 predicted proteins | sample 4522metaG_FD_202092 | JGI IMG/M metagenome (GOLD analysis project Ga0265316, IMG submission 202092) | Rhizosphere microbial communities from Carex aquatilis grown in University of Washington, Seatle, WA, United States - 4-5-22 metaG | ecosystem: Host-associated > Plants > Roots > Rhizosphere >... | reverse complement strand
GATATCGATGTTAGGGACATTGCACGCGCTGGCATGTGCTTTCAGCCATGCATCGAAGAACGTGTTGCCAGTTGCAACCACGGATCCCATGCCACCGTTGGTGTTACTGCTCCACTTGATATTCCACGGCCCTTCAATTCCCATGGTCGCAACCGACTTGCATGAGTCGACCGGACAGGAGGTAGATCCACCTGTGCCGGTTGCGCCACCCGTGCCGGCGCCACCCGTGCCGGTTGCGCCACCGGTGCTTGGGCCGCCACCCGTCGGGCCTGTGACTGGGACGGTAACAGTGCCGCCGGCGCCGCCCGCGCCGGGCGCGCCGCCCAGGCTTGTGGCGCCGCCCAAGGATGGCGGTGCCTGTTGCGCGATGTTGCTGTTGACCACAATGCCGTTCTGGACCGAGGAATTGTCGTCGCAACCATTGGCGCCCGCGGCGCACAGTGCTGACATGGGCGTGTTGTTGGCTTTGGCGGCGCCTTGGCTGGGGGTCATGGTGACTTCCAGAACCACGCGCGTCTTGCCATCCGAAGCTAATCCTTCCGAACGAATGACCAGCGATCCATTGGGAGCGGGCACGCCTACCGGCACCGTGCAGGTCGTGGCCCCGGATGTGCCACCCCCGCCCCCCCCACCCGCGCCACCGTCGATGACACCCGCAGCGACCGGCACGAATTCACAGGTGTAGTTGCCCATGCGGCAATCCGCCTGATCCTGGCGAATGAACACGGTGTACGTCCCCATGGTCGCGCGGGCAATGGTCCCGATGCCCGCCCCTCCGGTACCGGCAGGGAGATCCGCGGTGCGATCCAGCGAAGGATAGGTGACGTTTTGCAGGGTGCAGCTCGCGGGGGTTGGGGTCGTCGCACAATTGGAGGTGATCTTGTCGACCAGAATGGCCCCTCTTCTCGCGCCCTGGCAGTCGGCTGCGCTGACCGGCACTTCGTCGGCCGAGGTCGTCGAACCCATCAGCATGGTCGGCACCGGTGGTACCCAGGTTTGATTGTTCAGGACCCCACGCGCGCGCTCGATGCCGGCCTCGGCCACCACCAGGGCTTGGTTGCGCAAGTTGATGTTCGTGTTCATTTGGATGCTGCCACTGGTGAGGAAGAGTCCCGTCATGCCCAGACCCAGCAGCGCAATCATGACGATGAGCACCACCATGAGGATCGCGCCTTTGTCCGTTTTCCGGCGGGGCCTGACCTGACAATTGTTCGTGGTATGCATCGTGGCTCTCCTCAGTTCAAACGAGGATCATAGGGGCTTGTTGTTGCGTGGATACACGGTCGTGGTGAGTACCCGGCGGCGGAATTGGTCGGTGGGCTTGGGCGAGTAGCGATGGTCCTCGACATCGATGGGGCCGTTGTTCGTCAACGCGGCGTCGATCAAATCGTCGGGTGTCAGCGTGCGCACCACCAGGGTCAATCGTATGGCGGTGGGCAGGTTGCAGAATCCATCGGTGTTAATCGGGGGCAGAACGTCGCCGGGAACGTTGTTCCACCATTCGTCTTGCTGGCGACTATTGTCGTTGGCTCCTTCGTCGAGGGTGCCGTTGATCCCGGCCAACTGGTAGATGTTGAGCGATCCCGTGTCGCAGGCAAACGAAACCTGGAGATCTTCGACACCTTCGGCCAAGACCTGCGGCTGGCCCGAGGTGCCGGCGAGGTGGCGCTGCTGCATCATCAGGTTGGGAATACCGTTACTTCCCGTCTGGACGAAGAACGTCACCCAGGTGAGCTGTCCGAAGTTGCGCACGCCCGCGGAATTGGCGACGTAGCCACCGGCAGGGATCATGCCAGTCACATCGCTTGCCGGATTCCATACGATGTCGCCGCTGTTGACGGCGTTGGCGGCATGGGCCAGCGTGGTGGTGTTGGCCGGGTTGGAGGTAATCTGGAACATGGTGCAGCCGCGGTCGACGGTGGGGTTGGTGCCATAGCCCCAGTTTGGGGTGGAAAGCAGCAGGATGAACTCGCCCAGGCGGAACATGTTCCCCGTGTTGACTCCGGTCAGGGAAATGGCCGACCCTGACCCCGAGGTGGCGAGATTGAGGGCCAAGGTGGCGTCCACGTCGGTGCCCGAGGTGCGATTGCCAAAGGCGACGCTGATGATGTCGGTGTTCGCGAGCACGCCGGTGTCGCTGGAGTTGTTGACGATCCACAGTGGCGGGATCCATTGCATGGCGCCGGCAACGGAGTCGTACGCGCGAACTCCGACCTGTGGGCGAACCAAGAGGCTGGCCGTCAGGGGCCCGGGGCTGGGGACCGTGCTGAGAAGCCTGGTGCCGTTGTCGGTCGTCGTATTGTAGAAGCTCGCGGGCCGCACGCATTCGTACATGCCGCTGCCCGAGGCGCGCGCGTAGCGGGTCAGCACCTCCATGGCGGCCCACAGGTTTTGCTGGATATTGAGCAGCTTGGTTTGGGTCTCGTAGATGCGCTGTTGTCCGGCGAAGAACATGAAGGTCGAGGCCGCGATGATCGAGGAAATGACCAGCGTGATCATGATCTCGACCAAGGTCATGCCCCGCTCGCGTGTTCGTCCGTTCCTCACCACGCCCCCTTTCTCCTCTCCATGTCGAGGCGGGTGGTCTTGGGGTCGCCGACGTCGTTGTTGTAGGTCACGATGACGGAAATGACGTAGGGCAAGCCCGAGCCGGTGTCGGTGACCTTCCACTGCCGGTACCAGCGGTAGCGGCCGAGGTCGCTGGGCTGCGGAGCGATGGCGACATTCGTATTGGGGTTGCGAAGATAGATGCCCTCGGCATCGACGTACTCGATCGCGCTCCAAGAGAGGGCCTTGTACTGGCCAAGCCCAACCGTGTTACTTATCATCGCCGTATCGGTGTTCATGGCGGAAAGCTCTTCGATCTTCTGACTGGCCAGTCGCATGGCTATCGCCGCGTCGTTGGCGTTCTTCGAGGCGCTGATGATGGCTTGCTGAACCGCAATCGTGCCCATCAGGCCGATGGTGCCGATAAGCATGGAAATCATGACCTCGAGAAGCGTGAAACCGGCATCGCGTTTCATGGCAGGGTCACCTTGTCGTTCGATGAGATGAAGCCGGTCAGGCCGCCGACGTTGATCACGAAAGAGGCATCGGGGTGGGTGGTCGGGAGCAATTCGTTGCGCAAGAACACGCGCCAAGTGGTCGCATTCAGGGTGCTACCTAGAGACGTGAAGACGATGTCATTGGCTGGCAGGGGGGAGGGCAGCGTGGCGGCTGGCTTGTCCGGCATGGTTGCGAGAAGGCTGTTTTCTGCCCCGGGCAGGGAACTGTCCGTCCTCGCGTCCCAGATCGCCACCGTCTGGTTGCCGGCGACCACAGGACCGTTGGTCGAACTAAGCAGCGTGTACACGCCGGCTGGATCCTCGCGGTACATGTCGACCCGCGTACGGTAGAGCACGACGTGGATGTTTGCCCTGTCGCCCATGGCTTGAAAATGCGCGCGCTGCAGAAGCTGGGCGACGATCTTGGCCCAGTCGCGGCCCCGGCGTGCGTTGTTGTCGCGCGTGAACAGAGGGGTCGAGAGCGCGGCAAGCAAAGAGAGGATGGTCACGACAACCATCATTTCGGTCAGCGTGAAGCCTGCATCGCTCTTTCGGACAGTTACCATTCTTCCCCGTTGCTTTTGCCTGCAAACAATCGGCCAGCCCAGATCACGAGAGTTTCCGTCACGATCATAGGACATACATCGGCAGCACTAAGAAAACATTTCATCAGGCGCAAACTGGTGCGTGGTCGTAGGTGAGCACAGGCGCACAAGGTAGGCCATTTCTTGATGGCGCGCCGCGGGCTTGATCGGCCACGTGGCCCCTGGTTCGGCGAATGACGGTCTTGCCGCCCTCGATCACCCATTCGCGCTGAAGTTCATGGCGTCGGCTCGCCATCGGCAAACAGCGCACGCAGCGCCTGGTAGTCGATCTTGTCGTGCGAGCTTCGCGGCAGGGCGGCGCGCACGAGAATAGTTCGTGGCAGCTTATAGGCGGCCAAGTGCTCGGCGAGGAAGGCACGCACAGTCGCCTCGTCGAGCACGGCATGGGGCTCGGGCGCAATGACCGCGGCGATGGCCGGCTCGCCGAAGCGCAGGTAGGGAAAGACCGCGGCCTCGGCCACCCTTGGCGCGGCTCGCAGCGTTTGCTCGACCTCGACCGAGGAAAAACGTTTGCCGCCAACCTTGACCACGTGGTCGAGGCGGCCGAGCAATCGAAAACCGTCTTCGCCCGCCGGCTCGGCGGCGTCGTCGGTAGAAAGCCAAGCACCCGCCGCGCCGCCGCCCCACGGTGACATCACGTCGAGGCGGGACGTTTCGGCGTCGATGCGCCAGCGCACGGAGGGCAGCGCCCGATAGGGATCGGGCCACGCGCGGAAGGCGACCCCACCGAGTTCGGTGGAGCCGTAGAAATCGCGCACCGAGGTGCCGAATTGGGATGCGAAGGCTTCGGCGACCGCGGGATCAAGAGGTGCGCCGGAAGAGAGAAAGACCGCGGCGGAAGGCCCTGGCTTCGCAGCGGCTCTGACCAGAAAGCGATAGTGGGTCGCGGTGCCGACCACCAGGTCGGGGCGATACTTTGCCAATAGCTCGACCATGGCCGCGCCGGTGAGATTGGTCGCGAGCACGGTCTCGCCACCCAGCACGAGGGGCAATACGAGGCCGTAGAAAAAGCCGAGCAAGTGGTAGGGCGGGACGAAAGACAGGATGCGGCTTCTCGCCGGGAGCGGGAGCACAGAGGCGAGCGCCTCTGCCTGGCGGTAGAATTGCAAACCCAGCTTGTCGATCACCTTGTTTTCGCCCGTGCTCGCGGAAGTCAGCAGCGAGGCGAACGGCTCGTCCTCTGCCGGCAAGGTTAGCCAGGCGGGCGTGTTCGTGGCGGGCTTGCTCGCGGCGAGAGCTTCCGAAACGTCGACGTGGCCGGCTTGGGTCGGTCCGTCGCTGGCGTAGACACAGATGCCAGGATAGAGCCGCTGCAGCGCCTCGGCCTCGCGCTTGAGCCCCGGGTCGATCAGCAGTGGACGCCTGCGAGCACCCCAGGCGGCAAGCAGCGCAGCCACGAGCCAGCCCGGCTGTGTGAAGGCAACCCCGAGAGGGCCTTCACCATCCAGGAACATGGGACGAAGCACGGCGGCCGCTCCCAAGATCTCTCCGGCCGTCCACGCGCGGCTCCGATCGCGCGCGAGCACCCGGTCCGCGTCGCGGGTGAGCGAGGCGAGGATCCGCGCGCGGGCTGACTCTTCCTTCTGCGCCATGGAACGTCGACGCTAACATAGGGCCGGCGCGTGGGCCAAGGCGCGTCCCGCACGACCCAGGTTCGGCCTATCCACCTTCTGGGCGACGTGATAAGCGTCGACTGCTGCATTGGGCGGAACCCAACGGACCACAAGCACGGAGGATCACCATGGAGATGAACTTGAAGGGCAAGAACGTCGTTGTGACCGGAGCTGCGCGCGGGATCGGCCGCCAGATCTGCGCTGGATTCGCCGGCGCAGAAGCCACGGTGATCGGCGTCGACCTGCGCGACATGGCGGAGACGGAAGGCTATTTGCGCGGCCAGGCGCCGGGCGCCAAGTTCGAAAAGTTCGAGATCGATCTGGCGGATCCCGCTTCCGTCGAACGGGGCTGCTCCGCGATTCTTGGCAAGTTCCCGACCGTCGATGTGCTGGTCAACAACGGCGCGCTTTGGGGCGGCCTGAAGATCACTCCGCTGGACAAGATCCCGGTCGAGGAATGGGACCGCGTGATGAACATCAACGTGCGCGGAAGCTACTTGATGATCAAGGGTTTGCTTTCTGGTCTGCGCAAGACCCAAGGCAGCGTCATCAACATGGCTTCAAGCGCGGCGCTGCGTGGATCGCCGTTCTGCTTGCACTATGCGACGTCCAAGGGCGCGATCATCGGCATGACTCGCTCGCTGGCCTCGGAGCTTGGCGGCGAGGGCATTCGCGTGAACGCCATCGCGCCCGGCCTGGTCGACAACGAGGCTTCGCGGCAGTTCGGTGGCGAAAAGTACCCGAAGATGCTCGAAGGCACGGTGGCCGCACAGTGCCTTCACGCCCCGCTCGTGGAAAAGGAGGTCGTGGGCACCGTGCTCTACCTGGCGTCGGCGCTCGCCGCTCCCATCACGGGCGTCCTGCTCACCATCGACAAGGGCCTCATCAAGTACTAGTCGGGCGTCCCATGGACAAGATCCTGAACTATGTCGCCGGCCGGCTGATCGAGCCGGCCGACGGCGTGTTCGTCGAGAAGGTGAACCCGGCGACCGGGCTTGCGTACGCGCTCATGCCCGACTCAGGATCTTCGGATGTGGACGCAGCGGTGTCGGCCGCTGCGTCCGCGTTGCCCGCGTGGAGCGAGCGAATACCCGCGGCGCGCGCCGAAGTGTTGCGCCTGCTAGCAGGAAAGCTCGAAGCAAGAAGCGACGAGTTCGCTCGTGCCGAGTCCATCGACACGGGCAAGCTGCTCTCGCTGAGCTCGCGCATGGACATCCCGCGAAGCGTTGGCATGCTCAGGTTCTATGCCGACCTCATCGGCCAGGGAGATTGTGGCCTGCCGTCGGAATCGAGCTCGGTTCCGGAGCCCAAGGCGGTCAATCGCACGCTTTTCCAGCCCCTGGGTGTGGTCGCCTGTATCACGCCGTGGAACCTGCCGCTGTACCTTCTCATCTGGAAAGTCGCGCCAGCCCTCGCCGCCGGCAACTGCGTGGTGGCCAAGCCTTCCGAGCACTCGCCCATGACGGCCTTTCTCTTCTCCCAGCTCTGCGCCGAGGCCGGCTTGCCGCCGGGCGTTCTCAATGTGGTTCACGGGACGGGGCCGAAGGTCGGTCCCGCGCTGGTCACGCATCCAGAAGTCGCGGGTATCTCGTTCACGGGTAGCACCGCGGCCGGCGCCGAGATCTCTAGGCTCGCGGCGCCGCTGTTCAAGCGGCTGTCGCTGGAAATGGGGGGCAAGAACGCCACGGTGGTTTTTGCCGACGCCGACTACGCAGGTGCGCTCGATGCCGCACTCAAGGCCGCGTTCTTGAATCAGGGGCAGTTTTGCCTGGCTGGATCGCGAATCCTCGTCGAGAAAAGCCTCTACACTAGGTTCCGCGACGATCTCGTAGCCAAGGCGCGCGAGCTGCGGCCCGGAGATCCGCTCGCACCTGCAAGCGCGCAGGGAGCGATCGCCTCGCGGGCTCAGCTCGACAAGATCGTCGACGCTGTCGCGCTCGCGTGCAAGGAAGGTGGCACGGTGCTTTGCGGTGGAGCGCGCGTTGCCTTGGCCCCGCCCCTTGATCGGGGCTTCTACTTTGCCCCGACAGTGATCGAAGGTTTGCCGGCAAACTCGGCCCTGAACCAGGAAGAAATCTTCGGGCCCGTGGTCACCATCGCTTCGTTCGCTACGGACGACGAGGCCATCGCGCTGGCCAATGGCACGCGCTACGGCCTGACCGCAAGCGTGTTCACCGGCAACCCCGCACGGGCGAGCCGCGTGGCCAGCGTGCTCAAGGCGGGCACGGTCTGGATCAACTGCTGGCTGGTCCGTGACATCCGGGTTCCCTTCGGCGGTATGAAAGACTCGGGCGTGGGACGCGAGGGCGGGCTCTACTCGATGCGATTTTTCACCGAGCCGAAGAACGTGTGCACGCGCGAAGGCTAATCAAGGAGTTCCTGCGGATGCCACGATGGCTTGAAACTGCGGATCCATCGCGATCTGCAGAATGAGATCCGACGTTATCCGGTAGGCGCGTGCCTCTAGATCGGTGGGCTGCTGACTCGTGACTGGCGGTGCGCTCGCGGTGTACTGCTTGTCTAATGGCATCTGGCCAGCACCGCCAAGCAGGTGCACGGCCAAGGTATAGCTGTCTTCCCCCAAATGCACCAATTTCACATCCATCACTGGAACATTGGCGGGGGCTTGTCCTTCCTCGAATACGCGCAGGCCCATGTGTTCGAAGCCAGTGCGGAAGCAATACCAGAAATACGAGGTCAGTACCGGACCGCCGTAGCGCCGGGGACCCGACCTTGGGTACACAAAAATGGTTGTGTTCTCATCCACGTTCTCGAAACCGCGCAGCAGGACGGCCTTCCCGCGATAGCTCGCCAGTGGGCCGGCGTCGAATTGAGGTTTGAAGTGGTCGGAATTCAGGTAGACGGTAGGACCGCCGCATCCTCCGCAGAACACGCCCGCCAGGACGAGGGCAGCCGGAAGACAAGTGCGCATTCTAGAATGGAAAAGGGAAAGTACGATCTTGTTCATGCGCCCAAGCTTACCCACCCGATGGGCACGATGCCAGTGACAGCGAGCTGAAGGATTGGGGCAACCTGGCCTTGCAGCGTCGGACATTGGGGCTACTATCGGGTGCACGTATGAACCCGGAAGAACGAGATACCGAATCCAGATTGCAGCCGGCGGCCGTGGTGTGCGCGGACGTCGAACGCTACGCTTCGCTTGCCGATCAGCACGAATGGCTGCTCAAGTTCGATCACCTGATGGGAAATCTGGGCCAGGCCATTCGCGACGACCTGCGCGCAAGTCTGGGCGAAGAGACCGCCCGTCGCTACGTGGTCAAGCCCGCGGGCGATGGCGTGCTCTTGGTCTACCCTGGCGATATCAAGCGCGCGCTCGAACATGCCTGGCGGATCCACAACCACTTCAACACACGCTCTGGGCGTGAGCGCCAAAAGGAATACGGCTTGTGGCCGTTTCAGGCGCGCATTGCCGTTCACTATGGCGATGTAGAGCTCATCGAACGAAGTCCGTTCAACGACGCGGCGGATGCCTTCGGAAAAACCATTGTGACCTGTTCGCGGCTTGAGCCCGCGACAGTGCCAGGGATGGTTTGGGTCACCAAGACCGCTGTCGATGCCGCCCGCGCGGCGGGGCTGGGGGAAAGCTACGGCTTTCAGCAGATCGGTATGGTGGATCTGGCCAAGCATGCAGGACGGGTGCAGGCCTTCAATCTGATCAAGACGGAAGGAAAGGCCGCGCAGTGGGGCGCCCTGTCGGTCAAGCGCTATCCCAGGACCATCCAATCCGACGTCTACGTGCTGGTGCATCGGCCGCAGGATCGTCTGCCGACCGTCCACCTTGCCTGGGGAGCATCCCACTGTGTGGTTCACCGTTCCGAGCTTTCGCCCGAGTGCCACGCCTACCGTATCAAGCACAAGCTGCTCGGGTCGACGACCGATTTGCCGCTGCTGGTGGTGCACACGGATCCGCCCTGCAACGTGGAATTTCCCGAGTTGCAATTCTCTGGCGACGGCAAGGCCAGCCTGAAGCAGCTGCCCGCTGATCCCCAAGATGGCATTCAAGACATCGATACCGAGGCCGACCGCTGGTATTTGCTGCCCAATCGTGGCTAGCGAGGTTGGTCGCGAACTGCTAGCACAGCCTTACCAACAGCGGCCCCAAGGAGTCCGAGCAACACGACCGGCAGCACGTGGCCGCGCAGAAGGTGAATAGGGCCGGCGACTGGGCACCACAAATCGATGAGCACCCAGCCACACGAGCCGACGGCAACGCCCATGGCGGCGCCCAGAAGGCTAGGGTGCCGGGGATCATCTCCCCTGCTCGTCATTATCAGGAAGGCGAGTGGGACGCCGCCCATGGCCATCGCGATCAATAGGCATCGGTAGCCAAGTCGCGGACTTTCGGCCAGGTTGCCGAAGATCGCGCTCCAACCAATCTTCCAGGCGAGCAAGGCGACCGGCGCAAGCACGGTCACTGCGATCAGCCAGCGACGGGAGCGGCCCAGCATGTGGCGGCCTCGACCGACCGCAGTCGCCACCGCAATTCCGGCCACGGCCGCGGCGCCTACCAATGTTCCGCCGGGCAAGACCCACGAGCGCGGAATGCTTTGCCAACCGAAAATCCGAAGCGCAAACAGCCAGTAGACGGTAGCCATCACCGCCGCGCCTCCAGCCACGAGCAGCACAAGTCGCAGTCGTGTGGCCGTGCGGGAAAGCGACGGCGCCGCCGCGGCAGTGGCGAGAATGCGTTCTTTCAAGTCCATCGTCGAGTCCATCACCAAATCCTTCACCGAATCCTTCATCGCAGTAGCTCCTCTAAATCGTCACCCAGGCGCGCGCGCAGAGCGGCCCGCGCGTAGTGGGTCCTCATCTTCAGAGCGGTCGGAGTCGTGTCGGCAACGGCCGCCGCGTCTTCAAGAGAAAGGCCATCGATCGCTGTCAGCACGAAGGCATCGCGATAATGATGCGGCAATTCGCCCAAAACCGACTCGATGCGGGCCAACGCGCGTCGATGAGCCAGGGAGTCTTCGGGACCGGATCTGCGCGGTGGTGGCCGATGGAAGATCTCATGTTCCCGACCGCGTTCGCGGCGATCCGTTCGCACTTTGTCAATGAGCAGGCGCCGAGCAATGGCGAACGCGTAAGGCAAGACGGCTGCACCAGGATTGAATCTTCCCCGATGCTGGTGGATCTTGAGGAAGCAGGTTTGGACGAGATCCTCCGCGCTCGCGTCGCCGTGCAACTGGCGCCGGACATACCCCAGCAGGCGTGGTTGCAGTAGATCGATCACGCAGGCGAAGTCCTTGGGATCTCCCTCGCGGGCGTAGCGGTCCATGGCGGCATCGGCCTCTGTCGCCTCCGCTGCAAGCTCGCATTTTCCCGTCATGCGCGCCTCAAATGTAGCGCGACGGCTGCGGTCGACAACCTCGACGCCTGCAGCGAAGCAGGCGTCGAGGCCACCGGTTGGCTGCCTAAGTGATGTATTTGCTGCGGTCACCATGATTGGCTCGCGTGGAACTATTCTAGGAATCATTACGTCTGTGAGGCTTCACGGTTTCAGGGTTCGCGCAGATCTGCGCAGGGCTACTGCCCAGTCGCGCCGCTATCGCTCACGCCGCTCGTGTAGAAGTAATAGTCGGCCGAGTAATTGACGCGCGTATCGGTGTTGACCGTCGTTGCGTCGCAACCGGTTGCCGGGGCGTTGCCACCGGCGGTGTTGAGCCGCTGAACATAGGTGATGTCCGTGAAGACTCCCGTGCCGCTCGTCGACGATGCTTGCAGGAGAAGCCACGGAATGGCGTCCGGGTAAGGGGAGTTCTGTTGCAGTTTCACACCATTGACGGTGCTGCCATCGATGGATGTCCAGTGCGGCCCCGCGCCATGGGTCCCGACTTGCGCGAAGGTCGTATCGTAGAGAACGGCGTCGGGCGCTTTGAGTACCCAGGCATAGATCGCCGAGCCTGCGTCAACCCCACCGTCAACCGCGACGCTCGCCGTGCAGGTATAGATCTGTGCACCGACTGCATGGTCGTGGATTTTCAGGGTTGTCCCAGCCGGCACGGCGAGGATCGGCGGAATATCCGCAGGCGGCTTCAGCCAGTCCGCGCCCGCGCCACCCGTATAGAAATAGTAGTCTGCCGTGTAGTCGACACGCACGTCCGTGCCGACTGTGGTCGAGTCGCAGCCCGTTGCCGGCGCCCTGCCTCCGGTCGTGTTCACGCGCTGTACGTAGGTGACGTCGCTGAACACTCCTGTACCGCTGGTGGAAGTCGCGCGCAGGAGCAGCCACGGGATGGCCGTGGCAAGCGGTGAATCCACTTGCACTGCTTTCGTGCCATTGACCACGCTTCCGTCGACCGTGGAGGTCCAATGCGGACCTGCGCCGTGCGTGCCCACCTGGACGTTGGTGAGCCAATCGAACAACTGCGCGTCCGGAGCCTTGAGCACCCACGCGTACGTCGTGGCGCCAGCGTCCGCGCCCGCATCTGCGCCGCCGCTCGCCGCGCACGTATAGATCTGCACGCCCACGCCATGGTCCTGAATTTTGAGGATAGCGCCGGCCGGAACATCCAGCTCGGGCGGAACCGGGGTCGTCGTCGGCGGCCCGTCGCTGCCCCCGCCGTCTCTCCCACCTGGTCCGTCGGTTTCGCCCCCGGTTCCGCCATTGCCGGTACTTGCGTCGAGGGGCCCTCCGTCGCCCGCTGGGTATCCGCCGGATCCACTGTCTGGAATTCCCCCGGCTGCCCCGCCATCGCTGCCGGCGTTGCCACCCACTCCGGCTCCTCCGCTTCCACCCGCGCCCGCCGTCAAGGATCCACCCATTGAGGATCCGCCCGCCCCGGTGCCCGCGCTGCCGCCACTGCCTATGGATCCGCCTGTACCTGCAGCTCCAACGCCGCCGCTGTCCGTCGACCCATTGTTGTCGTTCGAAGAGCACCCCGCCGAAAGCAGAAGCGCCGCCACAAGTCCCCGTCCAATTGTAGTCTTCATGTAATCGCAATCTCCCTTAGTTGTCCTAGATACGCTGCAAAGGCGTGGAGGTTTCAAGGAAGGACCCAACTCGACGTGATTGTTACAAAGCTTTTACATTCGCCATCCGCCAACAGCCGTCCGCCCTCATCCGCCGCCGATGGGCGCTGGGGAAAAAGAAGACTGGTGGGGTCGGACTTAGGTGTTGGCTTGCCTTCGGTATCGGCGAACTACCTGGCGCGCTAGCGCGTGAAGTGTCAGCATTGGCGCATGCGTCTATCCTCGGAGTTTGTGTTGCTGGTGAACTGAATTGGATGATGGCATGGCATCCGGTGTGGGTTCTACGACGGTGGCGACGGTCGGTACGGGGACCCGGAGCGTGGTCAGCCCATCGGATCTCACGCTCTCTTGGATGTTTCCTCAGCCCTCTCATCCTCCGGTCGGTTTGCACTGGGCGGAGGCGGCGGAACGGGTCATCGGACGCGAGGAGGACTGTTCGATTCACCTAACCGGAAACGACGTCTCGCGGCGCCACGCAGTATTGCGAAGGGACGACACTGGTTTGGGAGTCGAGGTTGTGGATCTAGGCAGCCGCAATGGCGTCCAAGTCAACGGGCAGCGGGTTTCTGCGGCGACCCTGCGGCAGGGCGACGTGGTTCGCCTCGGCGGCTGGCTGGGCGTGGTGACCGATGCGACCGGAGCATGGACAGAGATCGCGCCTGGCCTTTTCGGAGGCGCAACCCTGCAGTCGGCGCTGGCGCCTTTGCGGTGCGCGGCTTCGAGCGATCTTCCCATCATCCTCGAAGGCGAAACCGGAACCGGCAAGGAAGTGGTCACTCGCGCCGTCCACACGTGGAGCGGACGTTCGGGGCCGCTGGTCGCCGTCAATTGTGCGGCGCTGCCCGAAGCCTTGGCCGAAGGTGAACTGTTCGGCTACCGGCGCGGCGCCTTCACCGGCGCGGACAAATCAAGTCCGGGTTTCTTCCGTAGCGCCGAGGGCGGCACTTTGCTGCTCGACGAGGTGACGGATCTGCCGCTGGCGTTACAGGCGAAACTGTTGCGTGTGCTCGAAGAGCACGAAGTCCAGCCGCTGGGCGAGCCGCGTCCGATCCCGATCGACGTGCGCGTGGTAGTCGCGGGCCAACAATCGCTCACCGAGGCCGCGCGCCAAGGGCGCTTCCGACCCGATCTGCTGGCTCGCCTCGATGGTGTCACCGCGCATTTGCCGCCCTTGCGCAGCCGGCGCGAGGATGTGCCGCCGCTCTTTTCCCATTTCTTAGGGGCGCTGGCACCGGGCCGCGCACCTGCCATCGAAATCGATTTCGTCGAGCGACTGTGTCTGCACGACTGGCCCTTCAATGTTCGCGAGCTGTTGCTGCTCGCCCGCCGACTCATGGTTCTTCACGGTGGCGAATCGACCTGGCGGGCGTCGTATTTGCCCGAGCGAATCGGCGATCCGTCGGCGCCCCGAGCGGTGGACGCCGCGATGGCGCGGCCCCTTCCTGGCCCGCCGGTGTCCGCCGTCAAAGCGGGTCCAATGGAGCCCGTGGAACTGCCCGCGCTGGTCGCCGCTTTGCGCGCTTCGGTTGGCAACGTCGCCCGCGCGGCAGCGATGCTCGGCATCACGCGACAGCGCGCGTACCGCTTGATGGAAGGCAAGGCCGTCGATCTCGAGGCGTTGCGTAACCGAGAGCCGGGGCCAAAGGAGGCCGGGCAGTGAGTGCCAAGTCGCAGACCAGCCGGGTCGGCGATCTCGTGGGGGAAAAGTACCGCATCCTGCGGGTCATCGCGGAAGGCGGAATGGGCGTCGTTTATGAAGCGCAGCACGCGGTGGTCAAGCGACGCTTTGCCGTCAAGTTTCTGCGCACCGATCTCGCCGACCGGCGCGATCTGCTCACCAGGTTTCATCGCGAGGCCCAGGCCGCCGGAGCGCTCGAGAGCGAGCACATCGCGGCGTCCATCGACTTCGGCATTCTTGCCGACGGCACGCCCTACATCGTCATGGAGCACCTGGTGGGCGAGA
>Ga0265316_10004304_pt1 | contig 14216 bp, 13 predicted proteins | sample 4522metaG_FD_202092 | JGI IMG/M metagenome (GOLD analysis project Ga0265316, IMG submission 202092) | Rhizosphere microbial communities from Carex aquatilis grown in University of Washington, Seatle, WA, United States - 4-5-22 metaG | ecosystem: Host-associated > Plants > Roots > Rhizosphere >... | reverse complement strand
ACGGGCACTCCACCGCAGGCGAGCTGAGTTGCAGGTCAACGCATCAACGAGCGCCCGCGCGCGACGGGAAAGCCGTCGCGCGCGGGCGCTCTCGCTCAAGGGTTCCTGGAGCGGAAGCAGCGCCAATTCTCCAGGCTCGAGACGAGACGCTTCGAAACGTCCCTTATTCTCTGAAAATTTCCCTCCAAGCCGCCCTCGAGCGACTGCCCGACAGCCTCGCCCAGCGGCGCCGCCTTGCGCGCCTCTTTTGCTTCCCTCATGCGCGCCGTCACCGCCGCGCGCAGGGGCTCGAGATCGGCTTCGTTGTACGTCTCCTTGTCGAGCAGCCGGACGGCGGCGGCCTTGTGCTCGCCCGCGCAGATTCGCAGAATCTCGGTCGCGCGCTCAAAGGCTTGCTCGATCAGATGGCGGATCGCCGCGTCGATCTTGGCGCTCGTCTCCTCGCTCATCTCCGAAGGCTGCGGGCCGAGCCCCGGAAGATCGAGGTAACGCGGCCGGTCGGTGATGTAGGACGCCTGCCCGATCTCGCTCTCCATGCCGTAGCGCGTGGCCATGGCGCGCGCCATTTCCGTGGCCCTTTGCAGATCGTCGGCGGCGCCGGTGGTCGCTTCGTGAAACACGGACATTTCCGCCGCTCTGCCGCCGAGCAATGTGGCCATGCGGTTCATCAGCTCTGAGCGGCTCATCAGATAACGGTCCTGCGTCGGCATCTGCATCGTGTATCCCAGAGCGCCCATGCCTCTCGGGATGATCGACACTTTCTTGATCGGATCGGCGCCCGGCAGGGCCATGGCGACGATCGCATGTCCCATCTCGTGATAGGCGACGATCTCCCGCTCGTGCGGATCGAGCAGGCGCCGGCGTTTTTCCGGCCCCGCGACGTTGCGCTCGATCGCTTCGGTGAAATCTTCGAGCGTCACGGCGGCGGCCCGACGCCGAGTCGCGAGCGTGGCGGCTTCGTTGACGATGTTGGCGAGATCGGCGCCGGTGAAGCCCGGCGTGAGCGCGGCGATCTGCGCGGGATCGATTTCGGCTGCGAGCTTGATTCTCTTGAGATGCACCTCGAGGATCGCCTTGCGGCCATTCTTGTCGGGGCGATCGACCGGGATCTGGCGGTCGAAGCGCCCGGCGCGCAGCAAGGCCGGATCGAGCACTTCAGGGCGGTTCGTCGCGGCGAGCAGCACGACGCCGATCGTCGGGTCGAAACCGTCGAGCTCGCTTAAAAGCTGGTTGAGCGTCTGCTCCTTTTCGTCATGGCCGCCGCTCAAGCCGGATACGCCGCGCGCCCTGCCCAAAGCGTCGAGCTCGTCGATGAAGATGATGCAGGGCGAATTGGCGCGCGCCTGCTGGAACAGATCTCTGACGCGCGCGGCGCCGACGCCGACGAACATCTCAACGAATTCGGAGCCGTTGATTGAGAAGAACGGCACGCCCGCTTCTCCCGCGACGGCGCGCGCCAGCAAAGTTTTTCCCGTCCCCGGCGGCCCGACGAGCAGAATGCCTTTGGGAATGCGCGCTCCGAGACGGCCGTAGGTTTGCGGGTCTTTGAGGAAGGCCACGATCTCCTGGAGCTCTTCCTTGGCCTCGTCGACGCCGGCGACATCCGCAAAGCCGGTCTTCACATCTGTCTCGACGAAGACCCTGGCTTTGCTCTGGCCAATCGACATGAGCGAGCCGAGCCCCTGGCCGGCGCCGCGCGAGAGCAGGCTCCAGATGAAGAAGAACAGGGCGATGGGCACGATCCAGGAAAGCAAGGTGGAGATCCAATTGTTCTCCAGCGCGCCAGAGAACTTCACCCCCTCCTTCTCGAGCTCGCGCGCAATCGTCGGATCGACGCGGACCGCGACCAATTGCTTCCGGCCGTCCGGCAAAGGCTCCTTCAACGTGGCCCGAAGCACCTTCTCGCCGACCTCGACCTCGGCGATCTTCTTCTCGCTCAGGAGCTGGCTGAATTCGCTGAACGGTATGACCTCGGTTAAGGCATAGACCGACCAGAGCTGCTGGAAGATCAGAATGGCGATGAACGCCAGCAGAAAATAGCCAATGTCGAAATGCCACTCCCGCTTAGGCTCCGCGCGCCTTTCATCCGGCTTGGCCATCGCTCTCGCCTCACAGTTCAATCGCGCCGCCAAGACCGGCCGGAAAGGCGGACGGCTTCATAAGCTGTCTAAATAGAGCGCCGCCAGGGCTGAGCTACGCCGTCTCGTTTGCGCCGATCGGCTCGCAGTGGCCCGCTATTCTGATGATCTGCGGGAAATCCTCGCGCAGCGCGCGCTCGACCGCGTCGACCGCCTCATGGGCCGCCTCGACCGAGAGCGCGCCGTCGACCTCGCAATGATAATTGACGACGAGCCCGCCGTTCACGCCGCGCACGCGCACCTCATGCACGTGGCGCAGCACGCCGCCCTCGGCGGCGCAGCGATCCAGCGCAGCCTCGATCGTCTCGCGCGTCGCGCCGTCGGCGTCGTGACCCACCATCACCACCGGCGCCGCCGGCTCGATATGCGTCTCGATTTCGACATCGGAACCGAACTCGTCGCCAATGGCCTCCTCGAGCTCGCTCGCCATCTTATGCGCGCTGCGCAGGCTCATGCCGCCATCGACCTCGAGATCGAGGCTTATCGAAAGGCGTCCGCCGATCTCCTGCGCGACGATATGATGCACGGGCAAGCGCCGGTGCGCCGCGACGAGGCGCGTGCGCTCGATCACGGTCTCGTCGTCGAGCGCGCGCGGCGCGGCGGTCAGCGTGATCTCGGCCTCCGGCGCATAGGTTCGGATCGCGGCGTCGACTCCCCGGCTGATGCGCTCGGCCTGATCGACGCTGAGGCTGCGCGACACCGCGATCGTCGCTTCGCCGACGATATTGCGCCCGACTTGGCGCAATCGCAGCTTTTCAAGCGCGATCACGCCCGGAGCTTCCGTTATGACCGCGCGCATGTGCGGCACGAATTCGCTCGGCGCCGCGTCGAGCAGAGTCTCGATTGTGCGCCTGCCGAGCCTGAAGCCGGCGATCGCGATAAAGACCGCGACGCCGAGCGCGGCGATCGTGTCGCCGCGCTCGAAACCCAAACGCATGGCGCCCAGTCCGATGACGACGAGCACCGAGGAAACGAGATCGCTCGCAAAATGCATGGCGTCGGCGGCAAGCGCGTCGCTGCCTTCCTCTTTCGCGACGCGCGACAGCTGCAATGAGCGTATGAGATCGACGAGGATCGAGACGCCGAGCACGGCGAAGGCCGGCCAGCCTGCTCTAACGTCGAATTCCTCCGAGGGGTCTTTCAAGCGTCGTAGCGCTTCGCTCACGACGAAGATGGCAAGACCGAAGAGCACGCCCGTCTCGACGAGCGCCGCGAGCGACTCATATTTGCCGTGGCCGTAGTGATGCTCGGCGTCGGCGGGCTTGTCGGCCTCGCGCACCGCGAAATAGGTCAGGATCGTCGCCCCGGTGTCGACGCCGGCATGGCCCGCCTCCGACAAGAGCGACAGCGAGCCCGACCAGAGCCCTACCGCAAGCTTCGCAAGCGTCAGAAAGGCGCTGGCCGCGATGGAGGCCAAGGCCGCGCCCTGCTTGCGTGAGGCGGTCGTCCGCCCGGCGTCTTCGATCGTGTTCATCGTCCTGCGGAGAGCAGTCTATGACCCGCTCGTCAAGCGCAAGCGGGGGGAGAGGCTCGTCTATCGCGTGCGAATGACGCTAGTAAGAGGCCCTGTTGAGGCGCTTGGGAATGGATGAAAACCCGGCCCAGACATCCGTCGCGAACTGGCCGACGGCGCGCTCGACCTGAGCGAAGGGATTCTTCCCGCGGCGGGATCTCCCGTGAGCTGCGCGCCTCGCGACCCCTTTCGACGCGGCGGCGGGCTTCGTGGGCGCGGCGTCCGGGCTCGGCTTCGGGTCGGCGGAGAGCTGAGCCTTTTCCGCCTGCGCCGGTTCGATCGAGGCGACCTCCTCTTTCGCGCTCGGCGGCGCTGCGATGGTCGCCGCGGGCGGAGTCGGAGCGGCTTGCACGGCGGCCGCCTCGACCCGGGGCGTCTCGACCTCTCCCTTGCGGTAAACGCTTGTGAAAGCCCCGACGCTGACCAGGAGCGTGAGCGGAATGAGCGCGGCGAGCGTGCCGGTCCTGACGCTCCGCCAGGCCTTTCCTCCAAGGGCGAGCCCAGAGCCGGAGCCCGCAGCAGGGGCGAGCGGCGTGGCCTCGCCTTCCCCGAGCGGCGCGGGCGTGAGGGAAGTGGAAGGCTCCACCGCCGCAGGAGGCGTCGCGGACGGCGAAAGCATCATCGCCAGGGCCTCTCCCCGATTTTGGGGTGCCGGCGCAACCGACGCCTCGACGGACTCCTGGCGCTTCTCGGCGAGGGAGGCGGCGATGAACTCCCCGACGGCCCTAGGAGACAGGCGGGGAGCGCCCAAAAGCTCCTCCGCCGCGCGCAGGCTCCAGACGGCGACGCCGATCCGCTCACTGATGAAGAACTCGCGCGACTTGTCCCAAAGGCTCGAGGCCACGCGCCGGCAGAGTGTTTCGCAGGATTCGAGCGCGGCGGTGTCGATGGTCTCGCGCCACTCGACGACGAAAGTCGGCGAAAGCCGCAGGCTGAGCCTGTATTCGCCCGTATCCTCGATGGGGTCGACCCCAATCGGGGTCTGCGCCGCGAGGAAATAGGCGCAGAGCAGCGCGAATTTCTCCCGTTCGTCGAGCGCATCCTCTTGCTGGCGGCGGTCGCTGTCGCACAAGGCGCAGTCGATCACGAGCGGCAGGCGCTTGAGCGGAAATTCATGGCGGTTGACATAAGCCTTGTCGAAGCGCGTCTCGAAGCGGATGCAGGCGTCGCCAGCAGCCGAATAATGGATCGTCCCGCCGCTTCCCTCTCCCTCGCCCGCCTCGCGAATGAGCGGCGGCAGCATGGGCTGTCCGCCCACGGCCTCGCCCAATGCGCGACAAGCCTCGAGGAGGCGCTTTTGCTCTAGAGCCGCCATGGCTTCCCTCCTCCCTAACGCCGGTCGCACCAGCGGCCGTGCGACGCCGGAAAACGCGGGCGACGCCTGCATAGCGGAAGCCGGGAAATAGGGTTAAATTTTGACGAACGCGCGCGCGGCTGGCGGTTCCTGGAGGCGCAGCGCGTCTCAGCCCTAAGTGCGCCGAGCCTAAAGGGTGGCCCCAATGCGGTATTTGCACACAATGGTCAGAGTGTCCGATCTCGAGGCGTCGCTCGCCTTTTTTTGCGGCGGCCTGGGACTAAAGGAGGTGCGGCGCGTCAGCAATGAAAAAGGTCGCTACACGCTCATCTATCTCGCGGTGCCCGAAGATGCGGCGGCGGCGCGCGCGGATGACGCGCCCATGATCGAATTGACCTTTAATTGGGACAAGGAAGACTATGGCGGCGGCCGCAATTTCGGACATCTGGCCTTTGCCGTCGACAATATATACGAAATCTGTTCCAAGCTTTCCAGCCAGGGTGTCACGATTAACCGCCCGCCGCGTGACGGGCATATGGCGTTTGTGCGAACGCCCGACAATATTTCTATTGAATTGCTGCAGCGCGGTTCGCCGCTTTCCCCGGCGGAACCCTGGAAATCCATGCAGAACACGGGCTCCTGGTAGTTGAAATCGTCTGAGGATTGCGCGGCGCACAATAGAAATATTTTCTAGTGAAGGAACCAGCGATTAAGCGCGCGCGTTAGGCCTTTGCGCGGAAAGCCCATTCAGGGCGTCATCCGGCGTGAAAATCGCTTTGCCCGCCGGGATTCGTCCGTCCCGGCGAGTTTTTTGCGTAAGCGTCCCAAGCGAAAGCGTTTCTTTGCGGGCGGCCTTGGCCGCGTTTGGACCGCTCCGGGCTCACCGGGGTGATCGAGGAAGCGAAGAGGGCAAAGCTCGGGTCGATCGGAGAGGCGCAGAAGAAGACGGAAAGCGGAGGATCTCATGGTGATCGCAGACATGATCCATTCCTGCTCCAACGCCCATGTCGCGAAAGCGGCGGTGTTTTGCATCGGCGGAGCCTTCGCCGAGCGCGTCGGGGCCGCCGCGCGCGAGCGCGGCATGGAAGTCGGAGGATTCGTCGCGGTCATCGTCCAGGAGTTCGCGCGCCGCGCCGACGGCGAGGCCATGCGGGCGCTTACACGCGAGATCGCCGGCGCCGATCAGCCCATATTGAAGGGATTGGCGCGCCTATTGGAGCCGGCGCTCGCCGCAGAAACCTGCGCGGACCCGCAGTTGGGCGGCGGCATGTTGTCGGTGGGCGCGCAGCACAACCGCCGCATTTGCGGGTCGGTCGCCCACGCGCATTGACGATCCGCTTCTCGGCCGGAGGTGACGCTGTCGGTCAGAGCCACTTGTGATCCCGACGACGGCGGGCTCGCCCGGGGCGGCCGCTGCTCATGACCAAGCGATGAGCCCGGCGCGCAGCGCAGCCCATACGAGGTGCGCGTCGGTTTCGACCCCGAGCTTCGACTTGATCTGATAGGTGTAGTTCTGGACGGTCTTCGGACTGAGACAGAGAGCGTCGGCGATGGCGTGCGTCGTCATGCCGGTCGCGACGAGCCGCAGGATTTCCGTTTCGCGCGGCGCCAGTTCCTCGATGGGCGACGACGCGCCCGCCAGCCGCTCCGCGGCGAGCTCGCGCGCGACGTCATGGCTGAGCGCCAGCGGCCGCGCCCCGGGCGCCGCCGCAGCGATGCAGGCCACAGCGCGGAGCAGCTCGGCGGCGTCGCTGCTCTTCGTCACATAGCCCATGGCCCCTGCCTCAAAGGCCTTCAAGGCGAAGGCGGCGCCGCTGTGCATCGAGAAGATCAGCACGCGCGCCCGCTTGTCCCACTGGCGAATGTGGCGCAGCGCTTCGAGGCCGCCCGCGCCCGGCAGAGCGAGGTCCATGATCGTCACGTCGGGCGAGAATTCGCGATAGGCCTGATAGGCCGCGGCGGCGTCGCCGGCCTCGGCGACCACCCGATAGCCGCTGTGGCGCTCCAAAAGGCGCCGATAGCCCTCGCGCACGACCGGATGGTCGTCGACGAGCAGGATGGAAAGGTCGCTCATGCGGCCTCGCGCAGCGGAATGTAAGCCTCGACGCGGACGCCGCGCGGCGCTTCCGCGATGCGAAGGTTTCCCCCAAGGGCGGCGACGCGCTCGCGCATGCCCAGCACGCCGCGTCCCGGCTCCGCCAGCACATGGCTCGCATGGCCGCCGCCATCGTCCTCGACGCTGAGCGCCACGCCGCCGCCGCCCGCGGCGTTGCGCACGACGCGCAGGCGCACCTCGCTCGGGCGACCGTGGCGCGCGGCGTTGGTCAAGCATTCCTGCGCGACGCGATAGACGCCGATCGCCACGCCGCCGGGAAGTCCCGCGAGATCGCCGCTGACGTCGAGCCTGAAGGCGGGGCCGCGCCCACCCTGGGCGTTCCAGCCGGCGACGAGGCGCGCGAGCGACGCCTCGAGGCCGAGCTCCTCGAGCTCCTGCGCGCGCAGCCGAGCCAGCGCCTGGCGCAAGGCGGCGCGCATGCCGTGTGTCAGACGCGAGATGGCCCGCGCGTCTTCGGCGAGATCGGGCCGGTCCTGCGCTCCGGCCTCGATAGCGGCGGCGAAGGCTGTGGCGGCGGTGAGATTCTGGCCGAATTCGTCGTGCAGATCGCGCGCCAGCGCGCGCCGTTCCTCCTCTTGCACCTCGAACAGGCGCTTTGTGAGCGCGATGCGCTCCTCAGTGACTTGCGCAAGCCGGCGCGCAAGATCGTCGACGGCGCGCGCGATGAGCCCGAACTCGGCGGCGCCGAAAGTCGGGAGCGAAGCGCCGTAGTCGCCACGTTCGAGTCGCCGCAGCCCTGCGACGATCGCCTGGGTTGGCGCCAGCAAATGGCCGAGCGCGAGCGCCCCCAAGAGAACGATGGCGATCACCATCAGCGTCGCGACGCGCAGCACGACGGAAGCCTCGCGCCAGGCGAGGCGCACGGCGGCTTGGCTGTCGGCCTGCGCCGTGAGGACGCCGGCGTCCTGCTGGCGCACGGTCATGAATCGCGAGATTCGCGGCGGAGTGCCAAACCAAGCCGTGAAGGCGCGCGAGAACCATGCCGGCGCCGCCGCGCCGCCGCCGTCGATCTGGCTGCAGAGGCGTTTCGCGGGCGCGCCCCCCGGCGCGAAATCGACGCACACGCCGGGGGAGAGAAGCTTCAGCGTCTCGAGCGTCTCCCATTCGGGCGTCGGCAAGATGAGGGTCTTGCGCAGACTGCCCCGCCACAGCAGCTCGCGCCAATAGAGATGCTCGAGCTGGCCGGCGACGCGATCCGCTGAAGCCGAGGTCGCTTCCTCGATCGACCGATGCGCGGAGTCAACGACCCACAGCGTCGTCGCCGCGAGACAAAGAGCGGCGACGCAAACGAGGCGCAATACCGACTGCGCGATGATCGGCATGATTAGGCTCCTTTGCTCGGCGAAGCTAATCCTATCCCCCCGCTCCGGCCAATGCACGCCCCTCAACATCGGGCAAATTGCCTATGATATTTCGCGCCGCCTCGACTTTGCCTTGCGCCGCCGCCGGGCTCATTCTCGAAGCCAACGTGGAAGTCTCTTTGAGGATGGAGGAGCGATTGAGGAATCCTTGCAAGGTCGCCGCGCTGAGCCTCGCGATTCTCGTCGTCGCGGCGCAAGCCGGCGCTTCGGAGCCCGTGCCCATCGCGGTGCTCGATTTCGACTACTCCGACAGCTCGGGCGAGCCGCAGGATCAGACGGCGGACCACCGCGCGCGGCTCGAGGAATTTACGGCCTTGATCCGCGCCGCGCTTGATGGCAGCGGCGCGTATCGCGTCGTCGTCGCCACCTGTCCCGCCGCGCCATGCTCGGCGAAAAACTACGCGCCGGACGAGCTCTTCGCCATGGCGCGCCAAGCCGGGGCGAAGCTCGTGCTTTTCGGGGCGCTGCACAAGATGAGCACGCTCGTTCAATGGGGCCGCGTCGAGCTCGTCGACGTCGAGGAGAACCGCCTCCTCGACGAGCGTCACTTGAGCTTTCGGGGAGACGACGACCGCGCTTTCCGACGCGCGGCCGATTTCGTCGCGCAGAAGCTGGTGAAACAGGCCGGAGCACAGGAGCCGCATCAATGACCACCACCGTCGTCATCGACAAAAATTTGCGCGCGCCGGCGCAGAAAGCCTGGGCGGCGATCGAGTCGGTCGGCGGTCTCGACCGCTGGTTTCCGATCATCGACGCCTGTCGCGTCGAAGGCGCGGGCGTAGGAGCGCTGCGTCACCTGACTTTAGCTGGCGGCGCGGGCGAAATGCGCGATCGCATCGTCGAGGTTGCGCCTCAAGAAAGGCGCTTGCGCTATCATCGCACCCATCATCCGTTTCCGGTGAGCGACTATCTCGGCACGGTGGAGATCTTCGACGCCGGCCCTGAGGCGAGCCGCCTCCTGTGGACCGGTGCGCTTCGAGACGGCGCCGGAAAATGAGGCGGCGGTGCGCGACCTCGTGCACAATGCGATTTCCGACGGGGTCGACGGCCTCGAGCGCGAGCTGATCGCCGAGGCGCCCTGAGCTTCGCCTGGCGCATCGCCCCCAGCGCGACCGCAGAAAATTTTGAGCCGACGCGAATTCCCGCTATTGCAAGCCGCTTCGACGTTAACCCCGCTTGCGCGCGCGCCGGCGGCGGCCACGGGAGACGGGGCTGGCATGGCGGATTTCGACTTCGACTTCTTTGTAATCGGCGCGGGCTCGGGAGGCGTGCGCGCGGCGCGCATCGCCGCGGGGCACGGAGCCAGGGTCGCGATTGCGGAAAACTCCCGATTCGGCGGAACTTGCGTCATTCGCGGCTGCGTCCCCAAGAAGCTCTATGTCATGGCGTCGCGCTACGCCGACGATTTCGAGGACGCGCGGGGTTTCGGCTGGAGCATCGGCGAGACCGAGTTCGATTGGAGCCGGCTCGTCGCGGCCAAGGAGCGCGAGATCACGCGGCTCGAGGGCATCTATCGGACGAACCTCGAGAAAGCCGGCGTCGAAATCTATCCGCTGCGCGCGGCGCTCGAAGGTCCGCAGTCCGTCCGCCTGGCCGACGGCCGCGCCCTGCGCGCACGCCACATTCTCATCGCGACCGGCGGGGCGCCGGTTCTGGCGCCAGAGGTCCCAGGAATCGAGCTCGCGCTCACCTCGAACGAGATCTTCGATCTCCCCGTCTTTCCGAAGCGCCTCCTCATTCTCGGCGCCGGCTATATCGCCGTCGAATTCGCGGCGCTTTTCGCGCGGCTTGGCGCGCAGGTCGCGCTCTACTACCGCGCGGACTTGCCGCTGCGCGGCTTCGACGAGGATCTGCGCACACGGTTGGCGGCGGGGTTCGCCGAGGCGGGGATCGCGCTCTTCCCCCTGGCGAAGCTCGCTTCCCTCGAAAAGACGGGCGCGGGACTGCTCGCGCGCTTCGAGGACGGCAGCTCGCTCGAAGCCGACGTCGTCATGGCGGCGACCGGCCGAAGACCCGCGACAGAGAAACTCGGCCTGGACGCCGCTGGCGTGAGCTGCACGAAGCATGGCGCGATCGTCGTCGACGCCGTTTCTCAAAGCAGCGTCGCCTCGATCCACGCGGTCGGCGATGCGACCGACCGGCTCAATCTAACGCCCGTGGCGATCCGCGAGGGCCATGCGCTCGCCGACAGGCTCTTTGGCGGCGGCGCCCCGCCGGTCGAATATGATTTCACGCCGACGGCCGTCTTCTCGACGCCCGAGATCGGCACGGTCGGCCTCACGGAGGAAGAGGCGGCGCGGCGTTTCGGCGCGCTCGACATTTACGAGGCTGAGTTCCGACCGATGCAGGCGTCGCTGACGGGGCGGGCGACGAAGACCTACATGAAGCTCGTCGTCGCGGCGGAGGGCGCGCGCGTGCTGGGCGTCCATCTCCTGGGGCCGCAATCGGCGGAAATGGCGCAGCTTCTCGCCATCGCGCTGCGCATGGGCGCGACCAAAGCCGATTTCGACGCGACCATGGCGCTGCATCCGACGCTCGCCGAAGAGCTCGTCACGATGCGGAGCGTCTCGCGAAAGCGGAAAGCTTAAGCTCAAGCGTCTGCTTTGGGTCGGGCCGGCGCAATATATTCGAGCGCCGTGATCGACAAATAGCCGCCGATCCAGGAGCCCACCGCGGCGAAGAGCACATAGGCCCAGTTGGACGTGTAGCTGATCACCGCAAAGGCGGAGAGCAGATACCAGGCGCTGCTCCAGCTTGCGGCGGCGACGCGGCGGCGCGCCACGACGGCCGCGTTGAAAAACACGTAAACGGCGTCCGTGACGGCGGTCGAAAGCACGACCCTGAAAGCGATCACGGGATCGATCGGCGGCAAGATCATTGGCTTTTCCTTTCCGTCATGCGGCCGGGCAATCAAAGGCGGCCGGCTGATTGCATGGGAAGCTCGATGCTCGATTTCCCTGAGCTGAGCCGCAGTTGCGCTAGCGCACAGTCCCAAATGCCTCGTTCGCGTCGCGTGCGTCGGCGCACGGTGCCGCGCAGGCCTTGTCGACATATTCGCGAGGCTTCGCAGGAAGCGAACGGAGGATCAACCCATGCTCACGCAGTCAATGTTACGGCGTCTTCTTCTGGTGCTCGTCAGTCTCGGCGTCATGGCCACGCTGGCGGCGGAACGCTCGAGCGCCGCCTCGATCTTCCCAAGCCATCTCACGCAGCCCGAGTTCAACTTCTGAGTCGTTTGTTGCGCCCTTCCGCAAGACGACAATCCAATGGATCAGCCAAAATGTACGCCGAACGCCAAATTGCGCCCGACTCGTCATCTCAGCCGAAAGCCAACGGAGCTGAGGAGAAGAAGACCCCTCGAACCCTGACGCGCTACGATATCGCTACCGCCATTATGAAGCGCGTCCCGGCGTTATCGCGGCGAGAGGCGCAGGAGATTTTCGAATGCGCGCTGCAGGAAATCTCCGACGCGCTGTCGAAACGAGAGGAGATGGTGAAGCTGCACGAGTTCGGGACTTTCCTCATCCGTCGGCGGACGAAGCGTCAAGAACGCGAAGCTCTCGCTGCCGGAAGCGTGGTCCCACCCACCCGCAGAAGCGTCAACTTCAGGCCCTCGGGCACGCTGAAAGAAAAAGTCGAGAGAGGCCAGGCTCAGGCGCGCGATCGCGTGTCCTGAAGCCTCTCGTTGCGGAGCCGTTCGAGCCAAGCCTCCGTTGCGAAGGCTCGACGGCCCGCCGACACCGTTGTCGGCTCCTCGCGCGCCGCTATTTGAGCGAAGCGAACGCACAGCCGTATTTAGCGCTGAGAAGAGTGCGCATGAAGGCGATCGAACTCCTGCTTCTCGCGTCGACCGTGGCGGTCAGCGGCGCGGCTCTGGCGGCCCAGCAGCCGCATCCGGGGCGGCTTCGACTCCCGGCGCGCCGGGGACCGAGGGCGGCCCCGTGCCCAAGGACGCGCCCGCAAACCGCAACTAGGACGCGCGTGAGCGATCTCAGCGCGGCTGGCGCTGCGCATAGCCAAGCCGGATGTTGAGCTCTTCCAAGAGCTTCTCCGCCGCCTCGGGAATGTTTGTTCCGGGCGGGAAAATCGCGCTAGCGCCGGCTTCGTAAAGCGCGTCGAAATCCTGCTTCGGAATCACGCCGCCGACGACCATCATGATGTCGTCGCGCCCCGCGTTCTTGAGCGCGTCGCGCAGCTGCGGGGTCAGCGTCAGATGCCCCGCCGTCATCGTCGAGACGCCGACGACATGGACGTTCGCCTCCGCCGCCTTCTTCGCGACCTCCTCGGGCGTCGCGAAGAGATCGCCGATGACGACGTTGAAGCCGAGATCCGCGAAGGCCGAGGCGATGACCTTCTGGCCGCGGTCGTGCCCATCCTGGCCCATCTTGGCGACGAGGATGCTGGGCCTGCGCTTCTCATTCTCCTCGAAGGCCTGCGTCATGCTTCTGACGCGCGTGACGACGGGCGTGTGAACCCCGGCCTCGCGTGCGTAAACGCCGGAGATCACATTGGCCTTGGGCTGATGGCGCGAGAAGACCTTCTCGAGCGCATAGGAGATTTCGCCGACGCTCGCCTTGGCGCGCGCCGCCTTCACGGCGAGGTCGAGGAGATTGGCACCCGACGTCGCCCCCTCCGTCAGCGCGTCGAGCGCGGCCTGCGTGACCTTCTCGTCGCGCTCGGCGCGCAGCCGTTCGAGCTTGGCGAGCTGCGCGGCGCGCACGGCGGAGTTGTCGATTTTCAGCACGTCGGGGGCGATGTCGTCCGTCGGCTGATATTTGTTCACGCCGACGACGACCTGCTGGCCCGTGTCGATGCGCGCCTGCGTCTTGGCGGCGGCCTCCTCGATGCGCTGCTTGGGCACGCCCGCGGCGATGGCGTTCGCCATTCCGCCTAATTTCTCGATCTCTTCGATATGAACGAGCGCGCGCTTGGCGAGCTCGGCGGTTAGCCGCTCGACATAATAGGAGCCGCCCCAAGGATCGATGATGCGCGTCGTGCCGCTCTCCTGCTGCAGCACGATCTGCGTGTTGCGCGCGATGCGCGCCGAAAAGTCGGTCGGCAGCGCGAGCGCCTCGTCGAGCGCGTTGGTGTGGAGCGACTGCGTGTGGCCCTGCGTCGCGGCCATCGCCTCGATGCAGGTGCGGATGGAGTTCACATAGACGTCCTGCGCGGTGAGCGACCAGCCGGACGTCTGACAATGGGTGCGCAGCGTCAGGCTCTTCTCCGACTTCGCGCCCAGATCCTTCATGAGCCGCGCCCATAACAGGCGGGCGGCGCGCAGCTTCGCCACCTCCATGAAGAAGTTCATGCCGATGGCGAAGAAGAAGGAGAGGCGCGGCGCGAAGGCGTCGATGTCGAGTCCGGCGGCCATGCCGGCGCGCACATATTCGACGCCGTCGGCGAGCGTGTAGCCAAGCTCGAGATCGGCGGAGGCGCCCGCCTCCTGCATGTGATAGCCGGAGATCGAGATCGAGTTGAACTTCGGCATATGCTTGGAGGTATAGGCAAAAATGTCCGAGACGATGCGCATGGAGGGATCTGGCGGGTAGATATAGGTGTTGCGCACCATGAATTCTTTGAGGATGTCGTTCTGGATCGTGCCCGTGAGCTTGTCGGCGGATACGCCTTGCTCCTCAGCGGCGACGATGAACAGCGCGAGAACGGGCAGCACGGCGCCGTTCATGGTCATCGAGACGCTCATCTGATCGAGCGGAATGCCGTCGAAGAGCGTGCGCATGTCGTAGATCGAGTCGATCGCGACGCCCGCCATGCCAACGTCGCCCGAGACGCGCGG
>Ga0265316_10004301_pt1 | contig 14225 bp, 7 predicted proteins | sample 4522metaG_FD_202092 | JGI IMG/M metagenome (GOLD analysis project Ga0265316, IMG submission 202092) | Rhizosphere microbial communities from Carex aquatilis grown in University of Washington, Seatle, WA, United States - 4-5-22 metaG | ecosystem: Host-associated > Plants > Roots > Rhizosphere >... | reverse complement strand
CCGATAATAGGTCGCGAGAGAATAGGTCACCGCGCCCACCAGGGCGACGGCCAGGAGAATGAGAGGGATCCGACGTTTCATGACAAAGGTGCCTCCGGGGAGACGAACAGGCCGAAGCGAATAAAGTCGAGCACCTGCTGTTTGCGGCGCTTCAAGTCGGCCTCGCTGTAGGCATCAGCAGGGCCGAGCATCTTCACCATCGGGGCCACGGAGAAATAGAAAACGATCAGGGCCGTGAGCGACACGGCGGTGTGGCGGACGTCGGCCGGGCGGAACTCGCCCTCGCGCATACCGCGCTCCAGCAACCGGGCCAACGCCCGGACGCGCGGGACGAAATGCTTGCGTACCAGGCCTTCCATGGACTGGCCACGCAGCATCATGAACTGCTGGTGCAACGGTGCGAAACGCCGTTTCTGGCTGATAAGATCGAAATGCAGGCTCACGTAACGCATCAAGACCGCGCGTGCCGGGCCGGGTGTCGTCAGGGCCGCGACGGCCTGCTCGTTGAACTCGCGGAACTGGTCCTCCAGCACCGCCGCGTAGAGGCGGTCCTTGCTGCGGAAATAATAATAAAGCAGCGCCTTGTTGACGCCGGCGGCGGCGGCGATGGCGTCGGTGCGGGCGCCGGCCAATCCGGCCTCGGCAAAGACCCGCCCCGCGGCGGCGAGGATCGCCGCGCGCGTCTCCTCGCCGCGCGAAGGCGGTGAGACCGGAGAAATGGTGCGCGCTCCTTTGCTCATGATTGATTAACCGGTTAGTTAATTCTGAACCGCGGAGTCCGCGTCAAGCCTCGACTGTTCCCGCCGGTCCGTGGGCGGACGCATGGGCGGTGGCTCCCGGGAGTAAAGATCCTCGGGGCAGGCCCGAGGCATTGAAAACAAACTGTAGGAGCGGCTTTACGCCGCGATTCCGACGAACCATCGCGGCGTAAAGCCGCTCCTACAACCAACCGAGCCGAAGCTCGCCCGCCGCGGTGGGCAATCTCCGGGGTAGCGGACCCATCGCGCATGAACTCCGTCAGGCAAGCCTGTCATCCTGAGCGCCGCGAAGGATCCAACTGCGCGTTGCCGGCCAGCAATATCCCGCTGGATCCTTCACTTCGTTCAGGATGACAAACCGGGGCGGTTCATCGGCAGCTAAGCCGGAACGATGCAGTTGCCGATATAGGGCGGGGTCGCCGAACCCCGCCGTTCCTCCAGAAATGCGCGGCATGTCGAACTGTCGCCCCTGGCGGGGCTCGGTACGGCGATGCCGCCCTACACCTTTAGTCTCTGCGCTTCCCCTCGAAGCACAGAATTGACTGCATCGTTACGGCTAAGCGAAACATCAGAGCGCCAATCGCAGCCGGGCAACCGGATGGATTCTTCGCTGCGCTCAGAATGACAGAATGAGACCAACCTGCCGTATGACCGATAAATCCAGGCACGGTAATATTAAAAACGCTCTGGATTCCGGGAGCGGCGCCCTTTGAGCGCCGATCTTTCCGAGGACGGCGGTCATAGACCGCCGCTACAGGTTTTCCGAACCATAACATAGCCAAAACGCGATAAGCTTTCGGCGTCAGCCCTCCGCCAGGTGCGCGGCGAGCTGATCCATCGTGCCGGTCCAGCCTTGCTGCATGCTCTCGTGGCTCGCATCGAAGGTCTGGCGCTCGGACTCCGTCGCGGCGTAGGGCGCCCACCGGAGCGTGATTTCCGTTTGGCCGGCGCGCTCCGTGAGCGTCATCGTGGACAACGTTTCCAGCGGCCAGGTCGGGCTCAACGGGTGCCGGGACACCCCGCCCTGCGCGTCCGAGAAAGACATGATCACGACCAGTTTTTCCAGCGGTTCGATCTCCACGAAAGTCCATTTGCCCCACATCACGTGACCGTCGGGCGTCTGCATGCAGTAATGGAACAACCCGCCGGGCTGAAGATCGAGCGAACAGGCGGGCACGGTGCAACCTTTCGGCCCGAACCAGCGCTGCAATTGCTCGGCCTCGGTCCATGCCCTCCACACCGTTACCCGCGGCGCGTCGAATACCCGTGTGAAAACGAATTCCCGACCGGTCTCCGCCCCGGGTTTCTCAACGAATTCCTTTAACGCCGTGCCGATGAGATTGGTCCAGCCTTCGGCGAATGCCCTCCGCGCCAGGCCGGGGTTGTCCTCCGGCCGGAAGGTTTCCAGTCCCTCGTGCGTCAACTTCAGTTTCGTTTTGTCCGCTTCCGGCGACAACTCGAACGTCACGAGCGAATCGCCCGGGTAACCGTCGAATTTCCAGCGACAGGCGATCTTGCTCCCGGGCACGACGGTGGCGATTTCCCACTGATGAAGGTAATCCTTGTCACCCTCCCGCACGTTGAATTCCGTCCGAAAGCCCACCTCAGGTTTGAACGACTCGATGTTCGGGATGTACCACTGCTTCATCTGATCGACGTCGGTGATGGCCCGCCAGACCACGTCGATGGGTGCATCGAAAGCTCGCTCGACCACCACCGGAATCTTCGCCAGGTGTTCGCTGAGTTTCTCCAGGGTTTGGGTTCCGCCTTCGATGGCCCGATATTCGCTGACCAGCCGGTCGCGGTCCGCGACTGAGGTGCACTCCAGGCGGACGGTCAGCCGGGTCCGGTCTGCCTCCAGCGCCTCCAACGTCCAGGTGGCGACAAAATGCACGCCGGTGCCACCCTCGCGCCCCCCGCCATGCGAATACACCACGCGTTTCTGCGGCACGATTTCCATGTACACGCTCTTGTTCGGGTAATTCGCGCCATCCGGGCCATGCATGATTTGTTTCCACACGCCGCCGGCGCGAAAATCCAACCGCTCGATGGTCGTCGTAAAACCTCGCGGGCCCCACCAATGCACGAGGTGCTGGGGATCGCTCATGGCCTCCCACACGAGCTCGTGCGGCGCGTCCACGACCCGCGAAAATACGATCCTCCGGTCGGTTTCTGCCGACGGGTTGGCGGGCGTCGCGGCGGGGCTGCCAGCGCGAACCGTCGCCGCGTAGGCCATGAGGCGTTCCAGGCTTTGCGTCCAGCCGGCGGCCATTCCGGCGAGGTACGGATCAGCCGCGGCCGTCGCCTCGACGACATGCGCCTCCAACGCGAGGGTGGTTTCGCCGCCTTGTTCGGTAAAAGTAACGGTGGTCAGCAACTCAAAGAGCGGCTGGTCGGCGGCGTCGAGCGCCGCGCTGGTGAACACGAGCCGTTCCGGTTCGACGATGTCGCGATACTGGCCCGTTATCGGATACACCGTGCCATCGGGACCGCGCATATCGATGCGGATTGCACCACCTGACCGGCTGTCCAGCTGGCAGACAGGATTCGTGAAACCGTGCGGGCCCCACCACGGCGCGACATGTTTGGGATCGGTCCATAACTGGAAGACAAGACGGCGGGGCGCAGCGAAGACGCGTGTCAGTCTCAGCGTTCGGGGGGCGGCGACTCTTACGGGACTATTTTTTACCGTGGGCATGTTGATTTCCCTTTATTTCAGCTGTTGGAGATAATCGTCCAAGCGATCCAGGTTCTCCTCCCAATGGTGCCGGTAACCGTGAACTTATTTTAGCCGTTCGGTTACGGGAGTCGCAATCGACGTCCTGTCAAACGGGCCGGCGAAAAATATCTGCGGCGCGTATTTGGCAAACGGTAAGCTATGGCGACGGTGGCGGAGAACAAAAAATGCGCACCTTGGAAACATCGCCCACGACGGCCGACCCGCGCCCAACTCCGGGCGCGCCCGGCGCCGTTCCTTCGCGGCGCGACACCCGGTTCGATTCGTTGCGCGGCCTGCTGCTCGTCACGATGGCGATCAACCACATCCCCTCGGACCTGCACCCGCTCACCGATGGTGCGTTGGGTTTCGTGAGCAGCGCCGAGGGTTTCGTGTTTCTGTCGGGGCTGGTGCTCGGGTTGGTGTATGCGCGCAAACGGCTCGAAGTGAGCCCGGAGGTGGTGCGGACGGCGGTCTGGCGCCGCGTGCGGCAGTTGTATGGCGCGCACCTTTTCACGTACGTGGCCGTTCTGGCGCTCGCGCTCGGACTGCTCCGGCTCACTGGCCAGACGCCCGGGGTCTTGCCAGAGCTGTTTTTCACCCATCCGGGGGAGGCGCTCGTCTCCGGCGCACTCCTGCTGTACCGGCCTGGCCTGCTCGACATTTTGCCGATGTATTGCGTGTTTGCCGCGCTGCTGCCCGGGCTCCTCGCCGCGGACGCCGCCGGCCGGCGCGCGTGGTGGTTGGCCGGCAGCTTCGGCGTGTGGGCGGGCGCCCAGGTGCTCGCGCCCGCCGGCCCCTGGCTCGCCGGACCGGTGAATTCCGGCGCGTTTTCCCTCACCGCCTGGCAACTCCTGTTTGTCGTCGGCGTGTTCATTGGCGCCGATCGCGCGTCGCCGCCCCGGACTGCGCTCGTGGTCGTCGCCGCCACTGCCGCTCTCTGGCTCACGCTCGTGCGTCACGGGCTGGCTCCGGCGCCGTGGTCCGACGCCCAACTCGACTTGCTCACCAACAAGGTGAAGCTTGGGCCGCTGCGCACCATCCATTTCGCGTTGATCGCCGTCACGGTGGCTGCGCTGGCGCGGCGCTGGCCGCGCGCCTTTGCGTGGCCCGGGCTCGCGCAGCTGGGACGCCATTCTCTCGTGGTTTTCAGCGGTCAGGTCGTGGTGGCCGCCGCGATCTTGTGTTCGCCGGCGCTGGCCGCGAGCACGGTCGGCCGCGGGCTTGGCACGGCGGCGATGCTCGGCGCACTGACGCTCTTGGCGCTCGGTGCCGAAACCTGGGATCGCCGCTCGCGAGCCAATGCGCCGGCCCGCCGCCGGTGGACTGCTTTCGCCCGCGACCGCCGCCGTTACACGGGCCGCCCGGTCTCCACGGTTTAGCGCAGTTTAAATTGAACGGTAGACGGAGATAGCTCGCCCAGCTTCTCCCGCGCCGTAGCGGCGCGGCTACTTTCCTGATCACAACTGCCGCAGTTGCGCCGTGGATATTTACTCGCGAAGTCGTGGCGTCTGCATTTCTTGACTGCCAGGAACCTGTCGGATTTGCCCATCAACATCACAGCTTCGACCCAAAATCTCATTGCCATGAAGGGGATCTTTCTCGACCGGCTCCTTGGTCCGACAAACTCATGGCATTATTCCGTGACGTTCCCCGCGAAAAAACCAATGCCCAATGATGCGTATTACGCATCATTCCCTCTGAGAATCGACGAATTCCCAGCCGTGGACTTGACCGAGCAACGCTAGCCCAACTCCGCTGCATAGTCACGGTCTGTTCCCTGCAAACATGAACTCCGCCGCCACTTCATCGCCGCCCGCCTCTCCCGGCCGACCCCCGCGCGACGACCGCTTTCCGCCGGGCATCCCATACATCGTCGGCAACGAGGGCGCCGAGCGCTTCAGCTTTTACGGGATGCAGCAGCTCCTGTACGTTTACCTCTGCGGACTCTTCGTCGGGTTCGTGGCCCATGCCCCGGAGGCCCAGGCCAAACTCGCCGAGATTCACGCCACGCAGGTGACGCATCTTTTCATCGCCGGCGTCTATCTCTTCCCGATGATCGGCGCGATCCTCGCCGACCGGTTGCTCGGCAAGTATCGGGTGATTCTCTGGGTCTCGCTCTTTTACTGTGCCGGCCACGGGACGCTCGCCCTGGCCGGTCGCGCCGGCGCCACCGGCAATATCGGTCTGGCCACGACCGCGGTGTATGCCGGCCTCATTCTCATCTCCCTCGGTGCGGGTGGCATCAAGCCGTGCGTGTCGGCCAACGTGGGCGACCAGTTCACGGCGAAAAACGCCCATCTCGTCACGCGCATTTTCCAAGTTTTCTATTTCATCATCAACTTCGGATCGTTCTTCGCGATTCTGCTCATCCCCTGGCTCTACCAAAACTACGGGGCGGAACTGGCTTTCGGCGTGCCCGGTATCCTGATGGCTGTTGCGACGGTCGTGTTTTGGATCGGGCGCAACAAATTTGTCCGCGTGCCGCCCCACCCCGGCGGCCAGCTGGGCCTGCTCGATTTTCTCGCTTCGTCGCTGCTGGCCTCGCCCTTGCTGGTGCTGGTGGCTGTCGGTGCCACGGTGGCAGAGGAGATTGTGCAAGCCGCGATGAGCGACCGGGCCGGCGCCATCGCCACGGCACTGGCCCACATCGCCGCCGGTTATTGGCCGCATGCGTTGATCGCCGCCGCCGGCTTCGCGCTTGGCGCGCTGCTCTTCGTCGTCCGCCAGCAAATCCGGCAGGACACGGGATTTTTCGCGGTGCTGTTGTATTGTTTCCGTCGGCGCGGCACGCGTCAGCCGGGCGAGGATTTTTGGGCGCCGGCGCGGGCGCGTTTCGGCGAGGAAGCGGCCGACGGGCCGCCCGCCGTGTTGCGCATCGTCGTGGTATTTTCGATGGTGAGCGTGTTCTGGGGCCTTTACTATCAAACCTCCTCCACGTGGGTCGAGCAGGCGAAGGCGATGAATCTTACGCTCACCGTGCCGGCCATCGTCTGGGAGGCCTGGGCCTGGCCCGGCAGCATCGCCGCGTCGCTCTTCGGCGCCACGTGGCTGTTCCTTTGGGTGGCGAACCGTCCGCTCCCGCGCCGGGCGACGCTGATGATTCTCGGTCTGCTCGGCGTCTGGGGTCTCTGCGCGATGGGCCTGCAACTCGTGCGGGGCGGCACTGAGACGATCACGATGCTGCCGGCCCAAATCTCGGCGGTAAACCCGTTGTTCGTCATGATCGTGATTCCGTTGCTGAACGTGCTCGTCTATCGACCGCTGGAACGTCGCGGCCGCCCGCTCCTGCCGTTGTCACGGATGGCCATCGGGATGTTCGTTCAGTCGCTAGCCTTCGTAACCGTGGCGATCCTGCAAACGCGCATCGACGCGGCCGGCCGGGGCGCGGTGCATGTGTTGTGGCAGATCATCCCCTATTTCATTCTGACGACGGCGGAGGTGCTTATTTCCGTGACCGGCCTCGAGTTCGCCTACACGCAAGCCCCGCGCGCCATGAAGTCCACGATTATGGGATTCTGGCTGCTGACCTTCTCCTTCGGCAACATGCTGGTGGCCTTTCTCGCGCCGCTCCAGGCGTTCTCTCTCGCCACCTTCTTCTGGATTTTCGCTGGTTTGATGGTTGTCGCCGCGGCGGTTTTCGTCGTCCTCGCCAGCCGCTACCAAGGGAAGACCTACCTCCAGCAAAACTGACCGCCCTATGCCTTCCGAGTGCTTAAATATTTCGCATTCGAATTTCTAACTTGTTTCGGATTTCGAACTTCGGATTTAGGATTTCTGAAATCTTGCGCATTTTGCGCGGGACTTCCCGGATAAGTGACTACCGCGCGAGCAAGCTCGCTGCCTACGGCAAACTGGATTGCCCTACGGCGCCATGCCCAGGATTTTCCGGAGACTCACTTTGATGAACACCGGGTACATCGTCAGTTGATGCATGACCAACCGGCGCCCGTCATCCGTGACAACCGTGAAGCGATAGATGCGGGGACTGTTCCCTTCATGGTACAACCAGCCGAGGCGCGGGTCGGTCGCCGTCTTGGGCTCCGTAGCCTGTTTCCAAGTCTGTTTGTCGTCCAATTTCGGCGCGGCATCGTCCACCAGGAGCTCGGGCTTCTCTTCGCTCACATCTTCGACGGTGACATGCTTCGGCGCCTTACCTTTCTTCGCCAGGAGGCCGAACTCATAAACAAACTGTTTTTTTTCGACGTTCGGCGTGATCAGGGCCGCCACGACCTTGAAGTCATCGTTTTCAGCGGGCACGGGACCCTGGGCAGTCAGGATAATCGTCACGGATTCACCCCCGGAAATCGGGCAAACCATCCCGACTTCGCCAGTAGCGCAGCCGGCCAGGACCAGGATTGCCAACATGCCAATGCCAGGGAGTGTTTTCATGGGTCAGGCGGACGACCTTGTGTGGCCCAAAATCAAAGGCGAGCAAAACCATCTTCTGCCCAAGCGCGTGGCTCCGGTTTGCTTCGCAGCAGCCGATTTCACGACACCGGGTCTTCCCCTTCCCCTTTCACTTTCCCTTTCACTTTCACTTTCACTGCACTCCAGCCTCCTTACGTTGGCTGCTACTTTCCAGGAAATCGTCGGACAGATTTCGTGGGGCGCGACCGCTCTCGGCCCAGCAAACGATCGGCGATGGATTCCAGACCGAGCCGCCGGAGCGCGGCGCGTAACGCGCCCTGTTTCTCCGGTTGGTACCAGAAAAAGAAACTGCGCTGCTCCTCTTTTTCCTCCGGCGTGCGGGCCACATACACCGGCTGACTCGTGTACGGGTGCAGGCCGGTCGCGTAAATCTCCGTCGCCACCGTCATCGGCGTGGGCGTGAAATCCTGCACCTGCTCCAGCTTGAAGCCGAGCTCCTTGGTCTCGAGCGCCAGCTCCGCCATGTCCTGCGGCCGCGAGCCCGGATGCGAGCTGATGAAATAAGGTACCAGCTGCAGGTGGGGTTTTCCGAGGCGGGCCTTCGCCGCCTCGAAACGCTCCAGGAAAAGGCGAAACAACGAAAACGACGGCTTGCGCATCACCTTCAGCACTTCGTCCGACGTGTGCTCCGGCGCCACCTTTAGGCGGCCGGACACGTGGTGCGCGACCAGCTCTTCGACATACTGTTCGTGCCCCTGCCTGACTTCCGCCGGAGCGCGCTCGTCCAAAAAGAGGTCGTGGCGCAGGCCGCTCGTGACAAACGCGTGTTTCACTCCGGGCAGGGCGCGCACCTCGCGGTAGATCTCGAGCAGCGGCCGGTGGTCGGTGTCCAGATTCGAACAGATCCGCGGCCAGAGACAACTCGGCCGTTCGCATGCGTCGCAGATGCTCTGGTCGTAGCCCTGCATCCGGTACATGTTGGCCGAAGGGCCGCCGAGATCGGTGATCGTGCCGTGAAAATCGGGCATCGCGATCACGGCCTGCGCCTCGCGCAGGATGCTCTCCCGGCTCCGGCTCGCCACAAATTTCCCCTGGTGCGCCGAGATGGTGCAGAAGCTGCATCCGCCAAAACAGCCGCGGTGCAAGTTGATCGAATGCTTGATCATCTCATACGCAGGGATTGGTCCGCGTTTGCGGTAGCGCGGATGCGGCAGGCGCGTATACGGCAGGTCAAAACTGGCGTCGATCTCCTCCGCCGTCATGGTCGGAAAGGGCGGGTTCACCACCAGTGTGCGGTCGCCCACGGCTTGCAGCAGACGCCGGGCGCGCACCCGGTTCGACTCGGTTTCGATTTGTTTGAAATTCGCCGCGTAGCTGGCCCGGTTGTGCACGCTTTCCTCGTGCGAATGCAGGGTGAAATCCTCCCAGCTCTTGTTCTTCGGCACGTCGGCACCGGGCGGGAGCAGCACGGCCGTCTGCGCGATGGTTTTGAGCGACGCAAACGGCACCCCGCGCTTCAGGAGCCGCAGAATTTCCACGAGCGGCAACTCGCCCATACCGTAGACGAGCAGGTCGGCGCCACTTTCGGAGAGGATCGTGGGTTTGATTGTGTCGGACCAGTAGTCGTAATGCGTGACACGTCGCAGGCTCGCCTCGATGCCGCCGAGCACCACCGGCACGTCGGGGTAAAGCTGCTTGAGGATGCGGGTGTAAACCGTGACGGCGTAGTCGGGCCGGAAGCCCGCCGCACCGTCGGGCGTGTACGCGTCGTCCGATCGGAGGCGCTTGCTCGCAGTGTAGCGGTTGATCATCGAATCCATGCAACCGCCGGTGACGCCGAAGAACAGCCGCGGCCGGCCCAGCTTCTTGAAATCGCGCAGATCGTCGCGCCAGTTGGGTTGCGGCAGGATGGCGACCCGGAAGCCTTCCCGCTCGATGATGCGCCCCACCACCGCGGCGCCGAAGGACGGGTGATCCACATAGGCGTCGCCTGAGATGAGAATGACATCGACCTCATCCCAGCTCCGGGCCGTCAGCTCGTCGCGCGACGTCGGCAGCCAGCGGGCAGAATCCCAGAGAGGATCGCGGTTGGTCATCGGGGGAATGTAGCCATCGGCGCCAGAACACAAATGCTCAGTCCCCGGTATCGTAAATTTCAACCAGGGCGATGCCGGTCGTGTTGCCGACTCCGGAACACTGTGCCGTGTAAAGCCCCGGCGCCAGCGTGAGCAGCAGCGCGGAATCCTTCGAGCCGGCGGGCAGCGGAAACGCACTGCAGGCGGCAAACGTCGCCGCCGTCGCCCCCGAGCCCTTGCCCCAGTCGTCGTTGCCCGCGATCCGGGTCGAGTCGCGATACACGTCCAACTGCGGATCGGCCAGTGGAGCCGCCACGCCGTACGCCGTCAGAGACGGTCCCACCGCACGCACCAGCACGGTCTTGCTGACCGGACCGGAGATCACAAAACCGACGATCAACTTGCCTTCGCCCGTACCGACCTGGGCCCGGGTGGACAGGCTGCTCAACTGCGTCGTGCCTCCGCCGCCGGCCGCGTAGACCTCCAGCAACGCAATGCCCGCTCCGCCGGTCGCGGCCGTGACATGCGCGGTATACCCACCCGCATCGAGCGTGGGCAAAAGGACGGCATCGTGGCTGGAATTCGGCAATGCAAAGGCCCAAACCTGTTGCGCCGTGCTGGCGATCTGCGCGGCATTGTCCGCCCGCCACCAGTCGTCGTTGGCGCCAATGACCGATCCGCCCACGTCGTAAAGCGTCAACGCCGGATCGGTCAGCACGCCGCTGACGCCATAGTTGGTCAGCGTCGGGCCAACCCCGCGCAGCAGCACCGTCTGCCGCTGGTTGCCGCCGACGCTGAAACCGACAATCAAGGTCTGGTCCCCCACTCCGGCCATCGTGCGGGCGGAAAGGCTGGTCAGGTGCGACGAGCCGACCCGTTCACTCGTGGTAATGTAGGGCGGCGGTGCCGGGCTCATCCCATCGCCCAGGAAAAAACTGGGATGCGGCGGCTGGTTGTAGGCGACATTCTGCCAGGCGATCGCCTCCCGGTACTGCGGATCATGCATCAAGGTGGAGAAGCGAAACGCCGTCGGGATCGTGGTCGAATAGATGCGCAGCTCCTGGTTGTCGCTCGTGCGCCAGATTACTTCCTCGCGCCAGTCGCCGAGGAGGTCGGCCGAAAGGCAGGGAGTGGCTTTCGTGCCGTTGTTGGAGGTGCAATTGGAGGCGGTGAGCAGCCGCGTCAGGCTGTTGTGGGTCCAATCCCATTTATCGATATAATTGCTGTCGAGAATCTCGCGCAGCAGGTCGCCGTCCCACCAGACGGCGAAGTTCATCGACGACGGCCGGTTGTTGGTAATCAACTTCCCCTGGGCGGAGTAAAGGCCGCCGGTGGCGCCCCAGCATTCATAGCCTGGATACCGCGGATCGATGTCGGCCGCCAACGCCCGGCCGGTGTCGGAGCTGGTGTTGCGAACCGTCCAGAGGACCTGCCCCGTGCCGGCGTCGCGCATACTGAGCCCGATCCCGCCATTGTGGGCATAGTCCTCATGACATTGCCAGACCTCCTGGCCCGGCCGGGTCGGATCGAGATCCGACATATGCATCGCATCGCCGTGACCGAGTTCGGTGCCGTTGAGTGCGGTGACGTAGAGGCCCGTGCCGTTGTCGTCGATGGCGCACGAGCCGTAGATGATTTCATCGCGCCCGTCACCGTCGACATCGCCGACGCTGAGACTGTGGTTGCCCTGACCGCGGTAGGCGGCATTGCCGGGCGTACCATCGTCGCTGTCGAAGGTCCAGCGACGCGTAAGCTGGCCGTTGCGCCAGTCGTAAGCGACGAGCACGGTGCGCGTGTAGTAGCCGCGGCACATGACGAGGCTGGGGTTTTTCCCGTCAAGATAGGCGATGCAGGCGAGGAAACGATCAACGCGGTTGCCGTAGTTGTCGCCCCAAGCCGAGACATCGCTGCTGGCCGCATTGTTGTTGCGCGGCGGATAGTAGTCGACCGTGGTCAGAGCCGCACCGGTCTGCCCGTCGAATATCGTGAGATATTCCGGTCCCGTCAAAACGTAGCCGGCCGAATTACGATAATCGGCGCTGGCATTCCCGAGGACGTGGCCCTGGCCGTCGACCGTGCCGTCCGCCGTTTTGCAGGCGATCTCCGCCTTCCCGTCGCCATCGAGATCGTAGACCATCAACTGCGTGTAGTGGGCGCCGGCGCGGATGTTGCGGCCGAGATCGATCCGCCACAGCCGGGTGCCGTCGAGCCGATAGGCGTCGAGGAATACATTGCCCGTGTAACCGCTTTGGGAGTTGTCCTTGGAATTGGACGGATCCCATTTCACGACGATCTCGTACTCACCATCGCCGTCGAGGTCGCCCACGCTACAATCGTTGGGGGAATACGTGTAGCTGCTGTTGTCCGGCATGGGGGTAATCGGCGGGCTTTGGAGGGGGATCGACAGGTATTGGCGCACCGGGGCGTTGGCCGACAGCGTGAACGCCGCGCCCGGCGCCTGCTCCCCGCCGCCGAGGACCGGCCGCACAAAGTAGGCGTTGGCCTGGCTCAGGTCCGCGCCCTGGTCGACGTAATTGGTGCCGGCGGAGAGAGGGGCGGCGTTCAGTTTCACCGCCGGCGCGCCACCGGTCGAACGGTAGAGGTTGAACGCAAGGTCGGCCGGATCGGTGCCCAGCAGCCGCCAACTGACAAAAACATCGGTACTGCTCGCGCGCAGCGCGATCGTCCCACGCCCCAGTTTTTCCATCCGGTATTGCGCCGGCAGCCGGATGACTGCGGCACATAGCAGCAGCCCGACGACGAGGGCGAAGGTAGATCGAGAACCGAATCTCATCGCACCCACTGCACACCCGATCGGGGTCATTGTAAAGGTGCTTGCCACTTCACCAACACATATACCTCGGCAAACGCCCGCGCGAATGCCCGCAAATCAATCCCGAAACCGCCATCGCCTGCTGACATGGAGACCTAGGAATGGCTTGGGGTAGTCTCCCTAATGGGTTTTCCCGAATCGCTGGCGGCAAAGCCGCGGGAGACTGTTTCTCAACACGGTTGTAATAGCTTAAATACAGTTAGTTGGGAGGCGTCAAAAGATCGCTCCAGGCCGTTTGACTACTGCGCATTATTTGCTATTAGTATACCTTGTTAGTACCAGCAATTTGTCTTATGCCCAAGGCCTGCCAGCATGTCTGCGCCGCGCGTTTCTGCCGATGGCGGCAGCCGTGCTTCCGCCCGACGTCGCCGGCAATTCGGGCGAGCCGGCTGGCCGCGGCCTCGGCTCTGCTTCTGGTCGCGATCAACCTGCACGCTGGGACGTTTCTCTGGAACGGCGGTAGCACCGGCCCGGGCGACAATAACTGGAGCACGTCGACCAACTGGAATGGCCTCACTGCGCCCACGACGGGCGGCACCAATCAAGATCTCCAGTTTGCCGGCAGCGTCCGCGTGTCGCCCAACGCCGACGGCGCCACCGCCTGGGCCATTCGCACCATCACGTTCAACAGCGGCGCGTCCGCGTTCACGGTCGGCGGCACCACGATCAATCTCGGCACCGGCGGCATCGTCAACAGCAGCACGAATCTGCAGACCATCAGCAACGCGCTCAGCTTCACCGGAGCCCAAACCTGGAATGCTTCCACCGGCGATTTGACCATCGGCGGCACGATCGCCCTCGGCACCAATGCGCTCACGTTCAATGGCGCCCATAACATCAACGTCACTGGCGCGCTCAGCGGCTCCGGCAACCTCGCGACGACCGCGGCCACCGCGACCGTCGTCACGCTCTCCGGCGGCAATTCTTCCTACTCCGGCACCACCACGATCAACAGCAGCGGCACGATCGCGGCGGGCAGCGATACCGCGTTCGGCACCGGCACGGTCACGCTCGCCGGCGGCACCGTGACGGCGAGCGGCGCCCCGCATTCGCTGGCTAATGCCCTCTCCCTCACCGCCAGCTCCACAGTGGGCGGCGCCCAGAATCTCACCTTCACCGGCAACTTCAGCGAGACGGGCAGCAACACGCTTTCCATCGCGAACACGGGCACGACCGTGTTTTCCGGGAGCACCTTCACCCTCGCGGAGAACAATCAGGCACGCACGCTGACGATCAACGTCGCCGGCACCAGTGGCGGCGCGAGTATCTCGAGCGTCATCCAAAACGGCACCGGTTCCGGCGCGGACAGCCTCACGAAGGCTGGCACCGGCACATTGACCCTCTCCGGGGCCAACACGTACACCGGCGTCACGTCCATCACCGGGGGCACCCTGTCGATCAACAGCCTCGCCAACGTCAGCGGGGGCAACTCTGCCCTCGGCGCGCCCACGACCACCGCCAATGGCACCATC
>Ga0265316_10004298_pt1 | contig 14228 bp, 12 predicted proteins | sample 4522metaG_FD_202092 | JGI IMG/M metagenome (GOLD analysis project Ga0265316, IMG submission 202092) | Rhizosphere microbial communities from Carex aquatilis grown in University of Washington, Seatle, WA, United States - 4-5-22 metaG | ecosystem: Host-associated > Plants > Roots > Rhizosphere >... | reverse complement strand
TCCGAGACCGGGGCCTTGGTGCCGAGTGCGCCAGGGCACACTTGCGTTCAGCGGGCGTTCTATCGCCGTCTCGCGACCTGCGGACTTCTCAGCATTGACCGGGAATCGCCGATCCTTCGCCCGAAGCCCAAGCACGGACACAACCGCTACCCGCTTTCTGCCCTGTCTTGGCGCCCGGCCGGCTTCCGCGACGCACTACCCAGCAAACCAACCTGGTTCGGGGATTTTAAGAATTCGCCGACGCCACCCGGGGTTCCACCTGCGCCTTCAAATTTCCGTCGCGGCTGACCGCCAAGACTTGCGCCTGTTTCGCTCATGCAGAGATTATGCTACGGCTCAAGCGGCAATTGCTACTGCCCTTGCGCGGCCACGTCCTTGCGTGCGGCCAGGTGCGCGCGCCAACGGGCGCGGCGTTCGTGCTTGAGGCGCAGCCTCTTCGATTGCAGGGCCAGATCATGCGCCACTGTGTCCGCTGGCGGAATTGCCAGCTCGGGTCCCAGAATCGGCGCGGGATCGATGGCCTGACCCTTGACGTGAATTTCCAGATGGAGATGACTGCCCGAGGATTTCACTCCTGAAAGACCGACAGTTCCCAGAGGATCGCCCGCTTTCACCCGGTCATTGATGTGCACGCGATACGACGACAGGTGCATGTAGCAGGAGAAGATCCCTTCGACGTGGCGGACACAGACGAACAAGCCGCCCGGGCCGAGCGGCGGACGGCGCGTCTGCGCCAGCTCCTCGGGCGGCACAGGCCGTGGCCGCACCCTGCCCGGCAGATCGAAACCCGCGAACCACACTACGCCGTCGGCCAGGCTGCCCACCGGCTCGCCCACGGTGGCATCGATATCAAGGCCGCGGTGGGCGCGGGCACCTTGGTCACGATCTTCGCCGGGACCGCTCGGCGCCACCCGCGGTGTGCCCGCCAGGGGCGATACCACGGAAAACCCCAGCGACGTGGGATGGGGCACCGGCTTTGTACCCAGGTAGCGTTCGATGAGGCGTCGCCGAGCCACCAGGGCCCGATCCTCGCCGCCCGTGCCACGCACCACATCCCCCCAGCCGAGGTGGGCCACGGCACTCCGATGGGGCACCGAGTTCGGGAAAGCCTGATCAATGGCCGGATGTTGGTCCTGCCACATGGCCAAAATCGCCGCCCCGACGCGCAGGTGATGGCGCGTCTCCTTCAAGAGCGCCGGGTCGAGTCCTCCGCGTGGCAAGGACCGCGTCTTTTCGACCCACGCCTCGCCCTGCCGTACTTGATAGACCAGCGTACCGCCGCGCACGTTGGCCGCGTACATGCGTGGCTGAATCTGCAGCAGCCCGATTCCAGACGGCGTCTGCAGGCGCGGGTTGCAGCGGCTGGCCCGATACACCAGCGCGCCGAGGAGAAAGGGATCCACGCCTGCTTCAACCGCCGCCTCGCGCACGCCATCCGCCACGTGACCGGCGGCGCGTGCCGTGGCCATGCCTTCGCACAAGGCAAAGAGAGAGGCGCGAAAGCGAGCCGGATCAGGCGGGCCGGGCGGGGATTCGGGCTCGGCGGGCCAGCGATGAATGTCCTTCAATTCATGGACGCCGGGCCGCAAGCCGTCCTCGCTGCGACGCCTGCGTGCCGGCCAAGGCGTCGGGCTCGCCATGGCCACGACCTGCACTGCAAGCAATGCGGCCGCGAACAAGGGCGAAATCCGGAGGATGGTCACAGTGCGGACATTATAGGATCTGCAATCAACGCTGTTGAAGCCAAGTCGGGGTCCGGCTAGTGTAATTCTTTCGGCCGTAACTCTGGGAGGACCCATGCGCAGAATGGCTCGTTTTCTGGTGGTCTTTCTCGTCGGTGTGACCCTGTTGGCCTATCTGGCGTCGAGCGCTGTTCAGCGAACCACCCGCCGCTGGTTCGAAGCCGACCTGTCCCAACGCGTGGCCTTGCTGGCCAAGAATGCCCAGCCGACCCTGCTGGCGCGCTGGACCGCCGGGGCCCGCGAGCCCTTCGACGCCATGCTTGTCGATCTGGCGCGCGACCAGCGCATCACGGCCGCAGGGGCGTGCGGCCCGGTCGACCAGTTTTTGGCCCGCACACCCGCTTTTCCGCGCGATCTGGCCTGCGCCGACGTGAGGAAACGCATGGCCGCTGCGCACGCCGGTCAGTTCGCCTTGCCTGATCTAGTCTGGGGAACCAGCTGGCCTCTGGCGGGCGGCGAGGTCTACGTCAACGCCGTGCCGGTGGTCCGTGACGGCGTTTCGCTCGGCCTTTTGCTGCTCGTGCAGGACCTTTCCGTCATCGAGCGCAAGGACGCGCACCTGCGCCAGCTCCTGCTCATGGTGTTTGCTGGCCTAGCGCTGGCCGGCTCGCTGGTCACGGTCATCGCGGCCCGTCTGTCGTGGCGGGGCTTCCGCAAGGAACTGCGCCGATTCATCCTGGGGGAATCGCGGCGCAAGGAATTTCTGCCCATTGTCGCCGATGTGCGCGAGCTGGTGGCGCGCATCGCGGCCGAGCGTGAAATCGACGGGCCGTCGAGCGCGTGGAACCCGCAACACCTCAAGCAGGCGTTGGTGCGCCACTTTCCCGGCGAACGGGTGATCGTGTTGGCCAACCGCGAGCCCTATATCCACGAACACGGCAGCGACGGCACGGTCCAGGTTCGCCATCCTGCCAGCGGCCTGGTCGCCGCGGTCGAGCCGGTGTTGCGCGCCTGTTCGGGCGTGTGGATCGCCCATGGCAGTGGCTCCGCCGATCGCACCGTGGTGGACAGCAAGGACCATGTTCGCGTGCCGCCCGGCGAGGAATCGTATGAATTGCGCCGGGTGTGGCTGTCGGAACAGGAAGAGCGCGGCTACTACTACGGCCTGGCCAATGAAGGCTTGTGGCCGCTGTGCCACCTGGCGCATGCGCGGCCCATCTTTCGCGGCACTGACTGGGCCACCTACGAGGCCGTCAACCGCCGATTCGCCGATGCCGTGTGCGACGAGGCCGAAGGCGAGGATCCGGTGGTGCTGGTGCAGGACTACCACTTCGCCCTGGTGCCACGCCTGGTGCGCGAGCGCCGACCACGCGCCACCATCATCACCTTCTGGCACATCCCGTGGCCCAACGGCGAGCACTTCGGCATCTGCCCTTGGCGTGCCCAGATCCTGCAGGGAATGCTCGGCAGCAGCATCATGGGTTTCCACACGCGCCAGCACTGCAACAACTTCCTCGACTCGGTGGATCGCTACCTGGAGGCGCGCATCGATCGCGAACAGAATTCAGTCATACAGAAGGGCCGCGCGACCCTGGTGCGGCCCTACCCGATTTCGATCGAGTGGCCCAGCCGCTGGGTCGCCAGCGCCGCGCCCGTGGCCGAGTGTCGCAGCAGCGTCCGCCAGGACCTCGGACTGCGCGAGGATGCTTTGCTCGGCCTGGGCGTGGATCGGCTCGACTACACCAAAGGCATCGAAGAACGTCTGCTGGCCGTGGAGCGTTTTCTTGAGCGCTACCCGGCCTACGTCGGGCGCTTCAGTTTCATTCAAATGGCGGCGCCCAGCCGCACGCTCATCGAGCGCTACCGCCAGCTCGACGAAACCGTGGAGCGAACTGCGGCGCGCATCAACCAACGCTTTGGCGAAGGCACCTATCAGCCCATCGTGCTTTTGCGCGCCCACCACGAGCCGCCCCAGGTCTTTCGCTACTACCGCGCCGCTGACCTTTGCTACGTCAGCAGCCTGCATGACGGCATGAACCTGGTGGCCAAGGAATTCGCGGCAGCGCGCGACGACGAGCGCGGCGTGCTGCTGTTGAGCCAATTCACCGGCGCGGCACGCGAACTGTCCGAGGCGTTGGTGGTTAATCCCTATGACCTGGAAGAGGCCAGTGCCGCCATGGCGCGCGCCCTGGCCATGCCAGCCGAGGAGCAGCGCGAACGCATGCACGCCATGCGCGCCTTTTTGGCTGAGTTCAACGTCTACCGGTGGGCCGGCCGCATGCTGATGGATGCGGCTCGCCTGCGCCGCAAGGAAAGCCTGCTCGGCCGCAGCGGCGAAGACATTTCGAACCTGCCCGGCCTGGCGAAATGAAGTCGCTGCTGGCGCCGCAAAATCGTCCTGTGGTTCAGCGGCTGGCGCGCGGCCAGGTCTTACTGGCCTTTGACTTCGACGGCACCCTGGCGCCCATTGTCGCGGATCCGGCGCGTGCGCAGCTGCGGCCGCGGACCCGCCGGTTGCTGACCGAGGTGGCGCAGAACTATCCATGCGTGGTGATCTCCGGCCGCAACCGCGCTGATGTAGCCAGCCGCCTGACTGGAATCCCCCTGCGCCGGGTGTTCGGCAACCACGGCATCGAACCCTCGCCTGCCCTGCCTGCTGCTCGGCGCACGGTCCGACGCTGGTTGGCTTGCCTGAAGCCGCGACTTGAGGGCGTGGCCGGGATTGTCTTTGACGACAAAGGCGCAACCCTGGCCATCCACTATCGCAAGTCGCGCAATCGCCCCGCGGCCCTCAAGGCGATTCTGGCTGCTACGGCTGATCTGGGCGAAGCGCGCGTCCTGCAGGGGCTTCTGGTTGTGGATCTTCTGCCTGTCGGTGCGCCCAACAAAGCCACGGCCCTTCAATCGGAAATGTGCCGCTTGCGCTGCGATTCCGCCTTGTACTTGGGCGACGACAAGACCGACGAGGACGTCTTCGCGCTCAGTGGGCGCCTTCCCTTGCTCGCCGTGCGCGTGGGGAGAAAAGCGCACAGCCTTGCCCCGTACTGCCTGGCCAGCCAGGCCGACGTCGACGCGCTACTGGTGAAGTTGGTGGAGCTGCCTGCTTTGCGTGCGGCAACTCCGGATCGAGTCACCCGGACGGTAGTACATTCGTGACCGTGCAAACTCAGGGACATGCCCGTGTCAGTCTTTGGGTCAGCCTTGCGGCGGTCTTGCTGGCTGGCCTTCTAGGGTGCAACAAGCATGCACTGAAACCTGCGTTTTCGGACGGCGGGATCGGTCGCGAGGATGCGAACGCGGGTGCCGATACCCGTGGGACAGACGCTGCAACCGATTCTGCTGGCGACGCCTGCGTTCCGGTTGCCTGCACAGACGGGTACGGGGAGAGCTTCTGCGGAACGATCTGCGACGGTTGTGGCCACACACTCGACTGTGGAGAAACCTGCACACGAGCGGGATGGATGTGCCGGAACAACGTCTGCGGGCCGACGGCTGTTTGTGCGAGCCTCGATTGTGTGAATTCGTCTGATGACTATGAGTACTGCGGCACCGTGGGCGACGGCTGCGGTGGCCCGCTGCCTTGTCCGCTGACCTGTCCGAAGGTCGGCTGGGTCTGCCAGGACAACATCTGTGTCGGCCGGCCGGAGGTATGTACGCCACTAACCTGCGCGAATGGCTTCTTTGACTATTGCGGCGACGTCGGCGACGGGTGCGGTGGCACCCTTCATTGCGCGACCACCTGCCCGAAGGATGGATGGGCTTGCGACAGCCATATCTGCGTCGGTCCTTCGGACGTGTGCTCCAAGCTGACCTGTCAGTTCCCAGGCGCAGATATCTGTTTGTCCCCTCCACAAGTTGGCCATTTTTGCGGAAAGATTGGCGATGGATGCGGCGGCGCGCTGGATTGCGGGCAGGACTGCCCGCCCGGCTGGATTTGCGAGAACAGCATCTGCCGAAGCTCGGCGGTTGGGTGCATGCCTGTCGAATGCCAATCGGGAAACGGCGATACCTACTGTGGCACGATCAACAACTGCTGCGGCGGAACCACAAATTGCAACCCCGTCTGCCCGAAGAATTTCACCTGCGTCAACCACCTGTGTGTGTTGGGTCCAGGCTGTCTCGGGATCACGTGCACGCCACCCGGCGGCGGGGCCTACTGCGGCACCATCGGCGATGGCTGCGGAACAAGTCTTGACTGTCCGGCAACCTGCCCGAATGGCGACAAGTGCGGCGAGACGCACACTTGCGGCACGGGCGCGAACGGCGAGCTTCCGCCTGCCCCCCCGACGCCCATCCCGCCACCGTCGGGCACCTGGCCCGCACCAACGCCGCCCCCGGTGCCGGCCCTCCGGCCGCCGTCGCCGCCCCCGCTGGCGCCACGGCCGGCTCCCATTCCGCCACCCTGCTGATTCCCGAAATTCCGCGCAAGCCAGGTGCCCGGTCGACAAGTGGGATGCCGCCATTCCTCTGCAGAGCACACGCTTCGTTCGCGCAAGACTTCTCACTTTTGGCGTCCTTCACCTCAACGAAGTCGCGCGCGAGGCCCTGGCGATAGGCGGCCTCCAGCCGCGCGTGCGAGACCGACGTGTAGGCGCGACCGCAGTTCGGGGCCATGACAGCCACGAATTGGTTCATCTGATCGGTGGGCAAGACGACACCAACAGCAACACCACCCGACGAATTCTCCTGCTGCTCGAATCCGTGGCCCTGGGACAGGGAGCAGCCCACAAACGCGTCATCACCGGCACGCTTAGCCGCTACCTGCTCGAAGAGCGTACCTTCGCACGCGATTCCAAACCCCTCCACGTACCGAGGTTCTTGCTCAACGATTTCGCCCGCTACTGGCGGACGATGGCCGTCGACTTCGCCTACAAGTCGAGAACCCGCCTTGGGGAAGGAAGCGCGCTCCGGAACCTCAAGCTACGGATGTCGCGGAAATTGATCTTCGTTTCTGGTCTGCTGTCGTGCTTCAGTTGCCAACTGGGCATGGCCCGGGTGGGCGGACATGCTGACTGCCCAGCCGAGGAAGGGGAATGCGTCGTGTGCCTGCGCGCTTTCATGAGACGCACACCGCTTGAGATCTTCGCGCAGACCGCCTTGTATCTCGCTGAGAAAAACCCAGCCAAGGCCGCGCAGATCCTTGCCTTCGCCGAGAAGGCCGTGACGGCGTACGACAAGTTCCTCTCGATTCTGGCGGACGAGGGCAAGCGGGAGGATCTCGAGAAGCTGGCGCAAGCCGACATCGATTCTGACCCGTTGTTCGCGGAAGCCAGGGCGATCAGCCACGAGTTTCGCGACGGCATCGATGGCTTCTTCTTCGATGGCGATGCCGACCTTGCTAAGCTGACCAGACACTACGGGGTTTTTTGATGCGTCTTGTAGGATTCTCCACCGGTGCTCTGGCTTTCGCCGATTTTCGGCGAGGGCTGCAGATGCTGCGAGAGACTGGCGCCAAGGCGGTGGAGCTTTCTGCTTTGCGTGCGGCAGAGCTGGATCCGCTGATGGAGTCGCTTGACGACTTGGATCTGGACCAGTTTTCGTTCAAGTCTGTCCACGCACCATCGAACGTGGACGCCCAGCACGAGCGGCAGGTGGTGGAGAAGCTGCAGGCGGTTGTCCAGCGTGGCTGGCCCATCGTGGTTCACCCCGACTCGATTCACGACGATGCCCTGTGGCGGCCGTTCGGCAAGCTGGTCTGCATCGAAAACATGGATAAGCGAAAGCCCATCGCCCGCACGCGGGACGAGCTGTGCGTGTGGTTCGACCGGCTGCCCGAGGCATCTTTGTGCCTGGATCTCGCGCACGTCCGGCAGATCGATCCCACGATGACAGAGGCCTACCTGATTCTGCGCGACTTCGGCAATCGCGTGGCCGAGGTGCACCTGAGCGAGGTCAACGCCGCGAGCGAGCACGAACCGATTTCTTACGGCGCCACACTGGCCTACCAACAAGTGGCGTCCATGATTCCAGAAACCATCCCCGTCATCCTGGAATCGATCGTCACTGCCGAGTTCATCGACGACGAGATCGAAGCCGCGCACGAGGCCCTGGCGATAGGTGGTCCCCAGCCCCGGGTGCGAAAGCGTCGGTCAGGCGCGACGGCCAAGCTGGTTCACGCGTAGTTTGCTGCCTTCTCGGCACAGGCGCATTGGAACTGTCGACGCGGCCCTCATTTGGGGGCGAGGTAGCCGAGGCTAGACAGCGATCCGCCCGTCCCTCTTTCGAGGGCCGGGTAGGCCGCGTGGAGCCCCAACATTGCAGGCTTCCCGTCGTTGTCGAGTCCACGACCTGTCAGTCCGCTGAGTGTGTAGCCGGAGGGTGATTCAAAATAGCTTCGAATGCGGCTTACTATTAGGCCCATGAAGTAGAACGGGTTGTTGGCGGCCAACTCCCTAGCGCGCGGGAATGGTCCCCTCACGCGGCCACGGCAGCCGCCAGGGACTCGACCAGGCGGGTGGCAGTTTTCGCTTGTTTGCGAAGCTTGGCTTCGAGGTCGTCGAGGAGGGACATGAGGTGGTCGAACTTGACGACGATGCGCGGCTGCGGAGCAGGCTCTTGTTCACGGTTTGCCCAGCCAGCGGTCAGCATCGTACTGCAGATCAGGGTATCTGGCGCGGCATCACTCCACGGCGAGCAATTCTGGCAATGCGTGAACAATGCGATCGGGACGGACGGTGCAGCCAACGGGCAGGCCGCGGGCTTCGTGGTCCAGCCAGATGCCGGTGATGCCCAGTCGCATGGGCGCCTCCACGTCCCATTCCAGGTTGTCGCCCACCATCCAGGTTTCGGCGGGTACGACGTGCAATTGCGCGAGGGCATGCTGGTACACGCGCAGGTCGGGCTTGCCCACGCCGAACTCGCTTTCAATCACAATTGTCTCGAAGAATTCTGCCAGACCGAAACGGACGATTTTCGCGCGCTGCTTGCTACTGTGACCGTTGGTCAGAAGCGCGGTGGCCACGCCGCGGTCGCGCAGCTCGCGCAGGGTCGCCAGTGCGCCGGGGAAAGGGCAGAGCAGGGCGTCCTTGAGGGCCGCATGCTCGCCAGCCATGGACGCGGCAAGGTCCGGATTCTCGATCCCCAATTCGCGCAACGCCAGGATCGCCACGTCGACCCGCGCACGGTCGAGATCCAGCCGGCCCGTGCGGTGCCGATCGCGATCACCCCAGTACCAAGCGCTGGCGTGCTCCATGGCAGCCCGCAGATCGGCGGCCGACACGCGGGCAGCCGGCGCGTGCTTCGCGCAGGTGATCCGCAGGCACTCGTCGGTGTGCACCGAATCCGCCAGGATGGTGTCGTCCATGTCGAAGAAGATGGCTTTGGGCATGACGCCGCTCATGGCCAGAACATGCCAAGTTGGCGGGCCAATTCCACCGATACCCCTCTCGGATTTCTGGAAAACCCTCCGCCTGGGCTGACATGCGTGCCCCGATCCTGTCGCGCCCACGCACCGCAAGGGCGCGAATCCACGTCTTTCTTGACCTGGCACAGCAGTTGCCTTCGCTGACCAGCCATGAGGACAAGATCTGTGCTGTTGGTAGCGGGTTCTATGCTGGCGGGCGCTGCGGGCTTCCTGCTGTTCGCGCCAGCCAAGGCTGGGTCACTGCAAGGCAAGGTCGCGTCAGGGTGTACGGACGAGGACGGCGATGGCTACGGTCTTGGGTGTCCGGCCGGGCCGGACTGCAACGATCACGATCCGGCCATGCACCCGGGCGCAGTGGAGACCTGCAATTTCAAGGACGACGACTGCAACGGCCTGGTCGATGATGGTCCCGGCTGCACCGCACCGCCCTTGGATCGCACGCCCGTGCATGTGCCCGCGGGGTCTTTTCTGATGGGCAGCGAGGCGGGCGCCGCTGACGAAAAACCGGTCCACCGGGTGGACGGCTCGTCCTTCGCCATGGACCGCTATGAAGTCACAAATGCCCGTTTTCGAGCCTGTGTGGATGCAACGGCGTGCACGCCACCCACGCTGTCAGGTTCAAGCGTGCGGCCCCACTACTTTGATGATCCCGCCTTTGCCGACTATCCCGTGATTTTCGTTTCTTGGCAGCAGGCTGCACAGTTCTGTGCCTTTGCCGGTGGCCGTCTGCCCAGTGAAGCCCAATGGGAGCGCGCCGCCGCCGGGAACGATGCCCCACGCACCTATCCCTGGGGCGAAAGCGCGCCTGATTGCACGAAGGCCAATTTTGCCGGCTGTGTGGGCGACACCGACCGCGTGGGCCGTCGGGTGGCGGGCCAAAGCCCGTTTGGCGCCTTCGATATGGCGGGCAATGTCTGGGAGTGGACCGCAGATTGGTACGATGCTGGATACTACGCGCGCAGCCCGCAGCAGAATCCTGTGGGTCCGGACAAGGGCACATTGAAGGTCATGCGCGGCGGTTGCTGGATGAGTACGGAGAATTCACTGCGCACCACCTGCCGCAAGGCCGAACTGCCCAAGCAGTGGGCACCCAATGTTGGATTCCGCTGTGTCTATCCCGAAGGCGTGAAGTGACGGGCGCACAGGGAGACCAATCATGAAAACTCAACTCGCACTCGCCGCCGGCCTCGCAACCCTTCTTGCCGCTCCCTCGGTCTTTCCCTGCGGGGCGCCCTTTGGTTCAGGGATCAACGTGGATCCAAAACAGGACATCATCGTGGTCCACAAAGACGGAATTGAAACCTACGTCTTTCAGCCCACATTCTGCGGTGCCACCAGCAACTTTGGCCTCATCCTGCCTGTGCCTTCAAAGCTGACCGCATTGCCGGACTTGTCCAATCAGCAGGCCTTCACCACCGTGGCCGACTTGTCAAAGCCGTTGGAAGCGACGTCCAGGGTTTGCACAGACGGGAGAAATGGAGTTGGGGGCTCGGCGGGCGGTATGGCAGACGCTGGCGGCGCCACTGTAGTGGTGAGTGGCCGGGTGGGTTTTCTTGAATTTGTTCAGCTCAAGGCGGACACCGAGGCGTCATTCACAGACTGGTTGAACGCCAACGGCTATCCGTATTCGCCGGCAGCCTCCAGTGTGTTTTCCTACTATGTGCAAAAGGGCTGGTATTTCGTGGCCTTCAAGATCAGTCAAGGGGCAATGCCGGACGGCGGTAGCTCCACGATTTGCAAGGCGCTCGGCCCCATCAAGATGTCATTCCCCACTGACGTTCCGGTTGTGCCCTCACGCATGGCCAGTGCGGCTTCGCCTCCGACAACCTACTACTCTTCCAGTTTCTCTTGGCGCATCTTTGGGATTACTCCGGGCGACAAACAACTGTCCTTCGCCGATGGCGCCAGCTACACGCGCGTACTTGGATACTCGGGCGCCCTGACTGCGGACAACGTCACGGCGCTGGCGGGCCTGGCCCAGGCGGGCGACCGTCTAAGCAAGCTGACCCTGACTTTCTCCTATGGAGCCACAGATCCCGACATTGGCCTGGCCTTGGCCCCGGCCAGTGACTTTCGCGAAACGCACTGGTCCACTGTCTACGTCAATTGCCCTGAAGCTGGACCTATCGACGCCGTCCCTGTCGTTGCTCCGGATGCCGCGGTCTCGACCGACGGGGCGGCGCGACTCCCGCGCGATGCCGAATCTCCGCCCGATGCCGGCCTGGTTGCCCTCCCGGATGCCGGTGGGGAACCGGATGCCCCGCGTGTCGTCACCGTCGATGCGGGGGTCAGCGTCGTCCCCGACGCAAGTGTCAAGCCCGAGGCGCAGCCCGTGCTGGCAAAGGCCGACGCGGCCAGCAGTCCCATCACCATCGATGCGCCTGGTTCAAACACGAGTTCCGGGGGCGGCTGCTCCGTGGCTGGCGGATCCACTTCCAATGGCTTCTTCGCGCTGCTCCTACTCGGCCTTGTGGGTTGGGTTCGCAAGCGACGAATTGGCGTCTAGGACTGACTCCCATGTGTAACATCACTTCGAAGCTAGCGTGCATGACTTTAGCAATCGCGTTTGTTGGCTGCGGCGGCAATTCATCCAGCGACGGGGGAATCGACGCTCGCGGATCAGGCGGCAGCGCTGCCAGCACTGACAACACGGGCAGCGGCGGCATCGCTGGCAATGTGACAGGAGGTAGCAGCGCTGTGAGCAACGGGGGTGCGGGCGGCAGTACGGGAGCTGGCAGCGGCGGTGGATCGGCCATGCTGTTGGAGTTTTGCAATGGCGCTGTCCAGGCGATGGCGAGCACGATGGCCCGCTGCTGGGGTGGCACCGAGGCTTACTGGAGCACGATCTTTTCGCCAACCTTCGATTGCCAGCGTGTTTCGGCCGACGTTGCGGCGGGACGGATGGTCTATGACCAGAGCCGTGCGGCGGTTTGCCTGTCAAGCATCAACGGGGGCGACTGTGCAATCACAACTTCCTCTTCCGCGGAGCCGGGCCCGGCCGCCTGCGCGAACGTGCTTTGGGGAACCGTTCCCGCTGGTCAGGCGTGCTCACCCAACCCCATGTCGAACTGCGTTCCTGAGGCGACCTGCGTGCAAGATGGATACGCCTGCAGTGGCACGTGCCGAACGACTGTGGCGGCGAACGGATCGTGTCAGTCGGTCGACGGCGCCACCAGCCTTCCATGCGCGGCGGGTACGCACTGCATTTTGGGGGTCTGCCTGGCCGATGCGAAAGAGGGCCAGTCCTGCGGCGGTCAATCTGGCGCGATCTGCGCCAGCAGCCTGGCGTGCGTTGGCGCCACGTCCAGCGCATCTGGCACGTGCCAGGCCGTCGCGCTTGCGGTCCCCTGCACGACCCGCTCCGATTGCGGCAGCGGCGTGTATGGGTGCCTGGGTCCGACCGGGGCCAAGACTTGCCAGCACTGGAAATTCACAGGGGAATCCTGCACCCCGGGCCAGGGGCAGTGCTACCCGCTGCTTTCCTGCGGCGCGGATGGGAAATGCACTGACCAGCGGGCAACCCAGAACCAACCGTGCCGATACGATGCCAACGGCGACAGCGTCTGGTGCGCCTCCGGACTCGTCTGCAGCGGCGCGACCAGCACCGCCATGGGGACCTGCCTTCCCGTCAAGGCCCCGGGTGACCCATGCACCTTGCTGGACATGTGTGGTGGCACCCAGGGACGCTGCGATCCCTCCACCCAGCGCTGCGTCGCCTGCAACTGAAGCGGCCCCAGTCAGGAAACTCTACCGAATAAGCCTCGAATTGAACTCCCTGTTGATATCCTCGATTTCCTTCAGGCCGTCTATGTACGGCTGATACATATCGAAGGGATCTCCCGCGCCGTACACTCCACAGGCGGAACAATTCTCACAACCGCCCCCGCCGCATCCAAGCGAATCCCTGATTATCTTCTCGCGCTCGTCTCTTGTTGTGTGCCTGATCAGGTATAGCTTCAGCATGAGCCTTGCCCCTCTCTTATTGTGGGCAATCGTCAAGGCCACGGCAATGCGCACCCCGGCGTGCCACGGCCGCACAGACTATCGACCCTGCGGGACGCGCACCCGCGACGCCGATACCAGGTTCACACAGGCAATCGCGGCCCCCAGCAGGAAGACGTATTCGTAGCCCCAGTGCACCCAGATCAGGCCGCCGAGAGAGGCGACGGCAATGGAAAAGATGTGGTCGATGCTCACGCCCATCATCAGGGTCTGCGACACATCCCCGGGCCGCACGGCGATCTTCTTTAGGTAGGTGGCGCGGGCCATGCCGACCGACATGAGAAGCTGGTCGACAACGAAGCAGGCCCCGGCCACCAACAGGGCAGTGTGCTCGCCGAACAACCGGCGCGAGAAACCGTAGCCGAAACAGACAAAGACCAGCACAGCGGCTTCGGCCATGAGGATGAACCGCTCGCCCAGGCGATCGATGGCGCGGCCGAGCAGAGGATTGAACACGATGCCGACAAGGCCGCCGACAAACATCAACGAGGCCACTGTCTGGGTGGGCTGTTTGAAGATCGTGACCAGCACCCAGGGCGAAAACGTCAGGAAGATCTGCTTGCGCGTGCCGAACAGAATGCTCAGCCAGTAGTACAGCTTGTACTCGCGCCGCACGACGAAGCGGGTGCGGGTGGCGGGATGCCGGTCGACCTTCATGGTGCGAATGAGCAGGCTGGCCAGCACCAAGCCAGAAGCCGCGATGAGAAAGGCGGTGCGAAAACCGAAGCCCAGGCTGCGAAAGCCGACTAAGATCAACAGGCTGCCGGCAATGCCAGCCAGGTTGCTCGCCCCCGTGACCTGACCCAGCCGTCGCCCCGCCTTGCCCTCGACGGCGAACTCCATCGTGATGCTCTGGATGAGCGGCATGAACAGATGCTGACCCACGCTGAAAAGAAACAGCCAGGCCAACATCACGCCATAGCGCGCGGAAAAGAGCGCGATGCCCGCGATGCCCAGCCCGGTCGCCAGGTTGGCCAGCGCCGCCAGCCGGCGCGAACTCATCAGGTAGAGCAGCGCCGAAACGAAGACCACCAGGAATCCGGGAAGTTCGCGCGGCAGTTCGAGCAGCCCGCGCTGCATGTCGCTCAGGGAATAGGTGTCGTGGAGGAAGTTGTTGAAGACCGAGTTGACCGCGCTTTGCGCAAATGCGTATAGCGTCGCTGCCATCACAAACAAGAGGA
>Ga0265316_10004297_pt1 | contig 14230 bp, 10 predicted proteins | sample 4522metaG_FD_202092 | JGI IMG/M metagenome (GOLD analysis project Ga0265316, IMG submission 202092) | Rhizosphere microbial communities from Carex aquatilis grown in University of Washington, Seatle, WA, United States - 4-5-22 metaG | ecosystem: Host-associated > Plants > Roots > Rhizosphere >... | reverse complement strand
TGGTCGTTCCAATTCGCTGATCCGCTTGTTGCCCAAGGCCGAACTCCATCTGCATCTTGAAGGGTCGGTCGAGCCGTCTACGCTGCTGGAACTGCGACAGCGCGGCGGGATGGAAGGCGCTTCGCTCGCCGAAGTAGAGCAACTCTACAACTACAAAGACTTCAACGGATTCCTCTCGGCGTTTAAGGATGTGACCGGACACTTGCGCACGCCAGAAGACTACGAGTTGATCACTTACCGGCTGATGGAGCGGCTGAAAGCGCAGAACGTGCTTCATGCGGAGGTGATTGTCTCGGTTGGTGTCTGCCTCTGGCGCAAGCAGGATTTCGCCGCGATTTTCGAGGGCCTGGAACGTGGCCGCCAGCGCGGAGAGAAGGACTTCGGCCTGTCGCTGTTGTGGATATTCGATGCCATCCGGCAATTCGGCGCGGAAAAAGCGCAGAGCGTGCTCGATCTCGCCGTTCAGTTTCGCGACCGCAACGTGGTTGCTTTCGGCATTGGCGGCGATGAGCGTGCAGGGCCTCCGGAGGGGTTCGCGGGGGTTTACGCGCGCGCCGCCGAGCACGGTCTTCATCTCACGGCCCATGCCGGCGAAAGCGCCGGGCCTGAGTCCATCTGGGGCGCGCTGAACCTTAAGGCGGAACGCATCGGGCACGGGCTTACTGCCGCGCAGGATCCGGAATTGATCGAAGAGTTGGCTGAGCGCCAGGTTCCGATTGAAATCTGCGTGACCAGCAATCTGCGGACGGGTTGCTGCGCCGAACTCGCGCAGCATCCGGTGCGGCGGTACTTCGATCAGGGCCTGATGCTGACGCTCAACAGCGACGATCCCGCCATGTTTCGTACGTCGCTGGTCGAGGAGTACATGCTGGTGCAGGAGGCATTTGGCTTCACCGACGAACACCTGCGGGAGTTGGCGCGGAATTCGTTTGAGGCGTCGTTTCTGACGGCGGAGAAGAAAATAGAATTTCTGAATCTGTTTGACGCCGCGGCCACGCGGGCGTAAGACGCGCTGTTCGTCGTTCGCTATTCGCTGCTCGCTGTTCGCCCTTCGCAATTCGCTCCCTGAAAGCCGAGAGCCAGCGAAGAACGAGCGACGAATAGCGAATAGCGATCAGCAAACGACGTCCTATAATGTCCACCTATGAAACTCGAAGAGAAGATTGCCGAACTCAAGAGGCGAGACCAGTTAGCGATCGAGGGCGGTGGCGCGCAGCGGCGCGAGCGCCAGCACAAAGAGGGCAAGATGTCGGCCCGCGAGCGCATCGACTTTCTGCTCGACGAGGGCACCTTCGAAGAAACCGATAGGCTGGTCACGCACCGCTGCCACGATTTCGGCATGGCGGAGCAGAAGTATTATGGCGACGGTTTCATCACTGGCTACGGCCGCGTCGAAGGGAGGCTGGTCTTTGTTTTCGCGCAGGATTTCACCGTGTTCGGAGGCTCGCTCTCCGAGACCAACGCGGGCAAGATCGTCAAGATCATGGATCTGGCGGCCAAGGTGGGCGCTCCCGTGATCGGACTGAATGATTCGGGGGGCGCGCGCATTCAGGAAGGCGTGATGTCGCTGGCCGGCTATGCCGACATCTTTTTGCGCAACACGCTTTATAGCGGAGTCGTGCCGCAGATCTCGGCCATCATGGGCCCGTGCGCGGGCGGCGCCGTGTATTCGCCGGCGATTACCGATTTTATTCTGATGGTCGATCAGACTTCTTACATGTTTATTACTGGTCCTGACGTGATCAGAACGGTCACGCATGAAGAAGTCACGAAAGACCAACTCGGCGGCGCGCATACGCATAACGAGACGTCAGGCGTGGCGCACTTCATGTGCCGCGACGATGCCGAGTGTTTGTCGACGGTTCGCGAACTGCTGAGTTTTATTCCATCGAACAATCTGGAAGACCCTCCGCGCAAGGCCTGCAACGATCCGATCGATCGGCTGGACGAGAAGCTCGACACGCTCATTCCCGATCAATCGAACATGCCGTATGACATGAAAGATGTGATTCACACGGTTGTCGATGACGGCTACTTTTTTGAAATTCACGAGCACTATGCCAAGAACATTGTCGTGGGATTTGCACGGCTCAACGGGAAGCCGGTTGGGATCGTGGCCAATCAGCCTGCGATGCTGGCGGGCACGCTCGATATCAATGCGTCGGTGAAGGGCGCGCGCTTTGTGCGCTTCTGCGACTGCTTCAACATTCCGCTGGTGACGTTTGAAGATGTGCCTGGATTTTTGCCTGGCACGCAACAGGAGTATGGCGGAATCATACGGCATGGCGCGAAGCTGCTGTTTGCTTTTGCGGAGGCGACTGTGCCGAAAGTGACGGTGATCACGCGCAAAGCGTACGGCGGGGCGTATTGCGTCATGTCGTCAAAGCAGATCCGCACGGACGTGAACTACGCCTGGCCAAGCGCCGAGATCGCGGTGATGGGGCCGGAAGGCGCGGTGGATATCGTTTACAAGCGAGAGCTGGATGGCGCGGAAAATCGCGAAGCGGTTCGCCAACAGAAGATTGAAGAATTTCGCGACCGGCTGGCGAATCCTTATGTGGCGGCCGATCGCGGATTCGTGGATGCGGTTATTCAGCCGCGAGAGACGCGCAAGAAATTGATTCAGGCGCTGGAGATGCTGGAGACTAAGCGGGATAAGAACCCGGCTAAGAAGCATGGGAATATTCCGCTGTAAGTCGGTCGATGGTCGTTAGTCGTTGGTCGATAGCTTGATTTCGACTATGTTTACTAGTTAGTGCTGGTACCCCGCCCCCCTCCCGCCTATTGGAATCATAGGGTTAGAGGCTAAAACGATCCAAATCTTTGGGTTTAAAGGGGCTGCAGTCAAAATCTAGATAACAAAGGGTTTATCCAGCTTACTAAGTCGCGCGAGATACAGATTTCAAAGAACTTCGGGACAACTTAGACGCGGCCGCACTGGGCTGCAACCTAAGTTCTATTATAACTCTTGTTGTCAAGCGTTTTCTCGTTCTAACTCGTCAAATACCTCTTCCGCTGGCCGGCCTGTGCCTTTGCGAGCTTGCGCCAGGCTGCGGCGAATGCTCGCCACGGCGTCAAGTTGGCTGGCCACCTCCTGATAGGCCTTAGCATCGAGAAGGACAGCCTCGGCTTTACCTAGGCGGTCGCTGGAATTCTTACTCTTAAAGCTCGTGCCAAGAGAATACGAAGCTTCTCTTTGGCGCTTTCCGACGGTCTTGCATCCTCCGAGTTTGGAGACGTGCACCACAATTCGGAATGTGCGTAACAAGTAGGCTCGGGCACGTGTTTCGGGTACGTTGTGAATCTCCGCATATCGCCCGATTCTGCAGAGACGCTCAGATCTGACACCTTACCCTCCAGAACCCCCAATCCCGACAGCTCTTTTCCATTGCAGCAATCGGCGTGCAAGACATTCTCAGGGATGCTGAATTTGCTCCGGTTGAACGAAGGTTTTGGAAATCTAATACTTTGGGGCAAAACTCGGCCGTCCGCGAAATGGATCACCGCATAGCGCCTATACAAAAACTCATCAGGCTCGAACGGGTCAACAGTAGTTCGTCCGTCCTGATGAAGAGGTCTAGCTTGTGATGTAACTTCGGATGAGGGAGAGCGCTCTGGACTCATCGGCATCACTTTCCGTCAGTTCGACGATGATTGGGTCGCCGTGATCGTCAAACATCGCCAAAATTACTTCTCTCGAATTGCGGTATTCCACGTAAGCGGTTTTGTTGCCACTGTTAAAATAAAGTGCCGTTCCGCCTTCGGCCGACGGAATTACGCGACTCGGCATGAACAGCTCTGCAAATAGTCTTTGAAGAAGTCTGTCCGCTGCCTCAATCGAGTGTTTTGATGGTTTTGCCGCTCCGTACGAATCCCAGTCATCGCCAAGACCCGCGCAGACCTCAAGAGACGAGCGCAACTCCTGGTACGACCTTGCCATCTGCAAGAACTTGCTCGTGCTCCCTGCTTCCGCAATAAAGCGTTGAAAGAATTCCAGAATCTTCCAAGATGGACCACTTGGCGCGATCTCTGCGCCGGCCACGTATCTTGGCCCGGAAAACACACTCCTACTGGACATTGCAATAGCAGGCATCAGGAAATCCTCTCCCGCATCTCCGGCGTCAATGCCGCCAGAAATATTCGGTTCTTCACTGCTTGAACTGCGTCAATCCTCTTCCAAAGGACATCGTCTGAAACATCGAGGGCCGCATACATAAACAAGTTGTCCAACAAGATCGAAGATGTCCCGGGTTCTGAAGGAAGCAATGTCTGCGTCATGGTAAGTGTGCCATCTCCTGACCCCTCATCATTGAGTGGCAAATCGATACGTATGTAGTAGTTCCTTAGCTCCTGCGGAATTTCAGGGGGCAGTTGAGGGTAAACCCTCAGATGATCCTCTAGTCGTCCGGGCGCAGGAACAATCAGAGCGTTGACGTACCGGACCGAAAAATTGACGACCTTAACTGGCCCGACAAACTTCCTGTAGAGACCCCACAGCTTGAAAGCTTCGTCCCGGAAGGGTTTCCAACTCTCATACGGCGCAAGCCTATGAAAGCTGAATCCATTCAATCTAGCTTGAAAAAGCTGCTTCGAATCGGCGCTGCCGAATTGAAGCCCCAAGGATTTTTGATGAGCGGACGCCGCTGTCCTCTGAGGACTAATCTCCCCGACAAATTGACTGAGTGACATCTGTGTCGATATGGGATAGGTATCTTGAACGTCTTGCGGCAGCTTCCGAAGCTCTTCAATAATTGAATCGGGAAGGTCATGGACTTGAATAGCAATTATGGCTTCCCTGATCGGAGGGTTATCGAAATGGAGCGGCGCACTCGCCATTCGTCGATTGTACGAACAACGATACTATTATACGTTCCGGAAGCGAATCAGCGAGTTTGTCTTGAATCTGGAGAATCAATAAGGCCGGACAACTGGGGCGGAATTGAATGTCCCTCAACTCCCACATCGAATGGACCGACGCGACCTGGAATCCCGTCCGTGGCTGCGTCAAGATTAGCCCTGGGTGCAAGCATTGCTATGCCGAGACGTTTGCGGAGCGGTTTCGGGGGGTTAAGGGGCATCCTTATGAACAGGGGTTTGATCTGCGGCTGGTGCCGGAGAAATTGACCGAGCCTTTTTCATGGCGGTCTCCCAAGCTGGTGTTCGTGAACTCGATGAGCGATCTGTTTCAGGCGGGAGTACCGGATGAGTACGCGGAGGCCGTTTCGCGGGTGATGGCTACGGCAAATTGGCATACTTATCAGGTGCTGACGAAGAGGTCGGAGAGGCTGCTGCAGTTGCTCTCGGGTCGGTTGCGGGTTGCGGCGGAGTTGGAGAATATTTGGTGGGGCGTCAGCGTGGAGGATCGGAAACATGGGTTGCCGCGAGTGGATCATCTGCGGCAGGCTCCCGCGAAGGTTCGCTTTCTGTCGATTGAGCCTCTGCTGGAAGACCTTGGGGAGATCGACTTGTCGGGGATTACCTGGGTGATTGTTGGGGGCGAGAGTGGGCCGGGGGCGCGTCCGATGAAGCGGGAGTGGGTTACCTCCATTCGTCAGCAGTGCCTCGTTCAGGGCGTGCCTTTTTTCTTTAAACAATGGGGCGGCGTGCGAAAGGCGAAGACTGGTCGGTTGCTTGATGGACGCACTTACGACGAGTATCCGGAGCACGCTCTTCGGCCAGTGCCTGATCGAGCGGATTGCATTGCTTGGGCCGAGGAGATCGGGAAGAGCTTTCAGATTTCGGCGCCGACAGCGGGGTGATGCTGGTTTTGCGGGCGACTGCCGAGCTTTGCTCGGCCTGGACGACCGAGGGCGGTCGTCCCTACACGAACTTAGGCGCTCGTTCCCACACAATCTAACAACGTTACGCCAAAACGTAGAGAGTCCCGAGGTGATGTTGAACTCATTCCTCTCGGCCAGTAGCTCGCGTTTAGACCCTTGCTGACCTTTTCCTACAACTCCCTTGCGGGTTCATTGTAAGCCGATCTTTGCTCGGGCTCCGGGCTCACCGCCAACCGGATAAATCAGTCCAACGCCTCGGGACTCTATCCTGCCTTTAACAGAGGCTCCTGTTCTCCTCGACCAGCGCTTAGCTATAGACCCTTGCTCGCCCTCCCAAACTCACCTCGCGGTTGTCTGAGTGACTACGCTTGAGCCCCGGACGCTGCACCAACCGGAAAAACTTCAGAACGTGTCAAAGAACGATTATGGTTTTACCACGCTCAGTTTTTACGTCAACGGAATTCATGCATCTGTAACTGCTTATTCATCAATCGAGTGCAGCTCATGCACAGGCGGGTGACTCGGAAATGGTGCAATCAGCGGCGCGCGACTGCGAAATCCCCAGCATCCATGCGGCTTTTCGCGGATTTTCCCCGTCGAGCTTCTGCTTTCATCCGAAATGCAGATTCGACTGTGACTGTGCAAATCGATGCTTCACCCGCATGGATACTGATGTTTTCACATGCGAGACGCTGTTCTCATCCGAATACTTCCGTCCTGCAGCCGCATTCTTTACAATTCCACGGTGAATGGATGGGTGTTTGGAGGCCCTTTTGTGATGCGAAGCCTGCGTTTGGCAGCGATCGTCTGTTTCCTGGCCCTTCTTTCAGCTGCGCAAGTCGCGCGGGGGCAGAGTCCGGAAGAGAAGACGGCGAAGTATTTTGAAGCGGTGCGGCATCAGCCGGGGTTGCTGCTGGCATTTCTGCAGCAGATGCCCAAGGGCGGCGATCTGCATGTCCACCTGAGCGGCGCGATTTATGCGGAGAGCTTCATCGACTGGGCATCGGAGAACGCTCTCTGCGTGGATCGCAGCACTTCGAAGCTGATGCACGCGGCTTGCGATTCCTGCGAGCCTTACAAGAACAAGCCCTCGGTGCGCTGCGCCTATCAGGATCACATTCTCTATGACCAACTGATCGACGCGTGGTCGATGCGTAACTGGCATGCTGCGGAGGAGTCTGGGCACGATCATTTCTTTGCTACGTTCGAGAAGTTTGGTCCGGCGATGGAAAAGCACGTTGGCGATGCGTTCGCCGAAGTGGCGTCGCGGGCGGCGGCTGATCATCTGCAATATGTGGAGGTGATGCACACGGCCGACGGGGCGAAGGCGGCGATTCTGGGCGACAAGATTGGATGGGGCATCGGATCGTCGACCGGCGACTTCGGCAAGCTTCGCGACAAGCTGCTCGCGGGCGGAATGGCGGATGTGGTGGCGTCGGTGCGCAGCCAACTTGATTCCGATGAAGCCCGTCAGAAAGAAGTGCTGCATTGCGGGACGGCGCAGGCGGCTCCGGGATGCGAGGTCACGATCCGCTATCTGTACCAGGTGCTGCGGGGGTTGCCGCGGGAGCAGGTTTTTGCGCAGATCCTGCTGGGCTTCGAGTTGACTAAGGCCGATGCGCGGTTTGTGGGATTCAACCTGGTGATGCCGGAAGACTATTACGTGCCGATGCACGACTTTGATCTGCATATGCGGATTATTGAGGCGCTGCACAAGTTCTATCCGGCGGCGCATGTGTCGTTACATGCCGATGAACTGGCGATGGGACTGGTTCCACCGGAGGGCTTGCGGTTTCACATTCGCGAATCGATTGAGCGCGGCGGAGCGGAGCGGATTGGGCATGGCGTGGCCGTCATGAGCGAAGACGATCCGATTGGGTTGCTGCGGGAGATGGCGAAAAAGAATGTGCTGGTCGAGATTTGCCTGACTTCGAATGATGTGATTCTGGGCATCAGTGGCGACCGGCATCCGCTGCCGGTGTATATGAAATACGGAGTACCGGTGGCGCTGGCTACCGACGATCTGGGTGTCTCACGCAGCGATATGACGCATGAGTATCTGCGGGCGGCCGAGACTTATGGACTGTCTTATGACGAGTTGAAGCGCATGGCGCGTGCTAGCCTGGAACACAGTTTTATTCCTGGTGATAGTCTGTGGAGCGACGGGCGCGCGTTCCGGCTTGCTGTAGCTTGCGCCGACGACAAAGCGTTGAGCGGCCGCGTTTCTGGAAAGTGTGAGAAGTGGATTGGGGCGAATCAGCGCGCTCGCTTGCAGTGGCAATTGGAGCGAGCGTTCGCCGAGTTTGAGAAGAAGTTCTAGAGCGCTGCCGGGCTTTGCCTGGCTAGGCGGACGAATGCGTCCGCCCCTACGTGATTTGTTATGACATCAGACCTGTTTACTCGCGCTGAATCCGCGGCGGCGTTTGTGCTTTCGCAGACTGCGCTGCGTCCGCAGATCGGGCTTGTCCTTGGCTCTGGACTGGGATCTTTTGCCAACGAGCTCACCGATGCCGTGCGTATTCCGTATGCTGACATTCCGACATTTCCGCGTTCTACGGCGATTGGTCATGCCGGACAGCTGGTGATTGGCAAGTCGGGCGACGTTCCGGTTGCGGTGATGCAGGGGCGGGTGCATTTGTATGAAGGCTATTCGGCGGCTGAGGTCGCCTTTCCTACGCGCGTGTTGGGGCGAGCGGGCATACGCGGTTTGATTCTCACCAACGCGGCCGGTGGCATTAACTCCGAGTACGGACAAGGCGCACTGGTTATCCTGCGCGACCACATCAATCTGCAAGGGCAGAATCCGCTGACGGGCGCGAATGACGAACGCTTTGGGCCGCGCTTTCCCGACATGAGTTACACGTATGCCAAGCGCTATCGCGAGATCACGCTGGAGGAAGCGAAGAAGCTTTCGATTCCGCCGCGCGAAGGAGTTTATGCGGCGTTCGCTGGGCCGAGTTACGAGACTCCAGCGGAGATTCGCTACTTGCGGACGATTGGCGCCGATCTGATCGGGATGTCAACCGTCCCGGAGGCGATCGCCGCGCGGCATATGGGGATGAACGTTCTGGCAATCTCTTGCGTGACGAACATGGCGGCGGGGACGGTGGACAAGCCGCTGGTCCACGAAGAAGTGCTGGAAGTTGGACGGCGGGTGATGGGGCAATTTATTGCGCTGCTGCGGGCGGTGCTGCCGCGGATTGCAAAAGAGTTGCAGACCCCGGGGTGAAGTTCGCCTTGCGACAAAAAAGAGACGCGGCAAGCCGCGTCTCTACACGGATTGATTTCCAGCCCGTTTCTTAGAAGGTTACCTTCAAAGCCAGTTGAAGCACTCTTGGGCCACCGCCGCCGAGGCCGGGATTGGTCTGGGCTACGTCGGGGGTCTGTGTAAGCTCACCGCCGGAGTTACCCGGATCGATGACGTGGTTGGGCTGTGCGAAATTCGGATGGTTCAGGATGTTGAAGAACTCGGCACGCAGCTGCAGTCCTAACCGTTCCGTAACCTGGGTGTTCTTGGTGAAGGAGAAGTCAAGGTTCTTGTAACCCGGGCCGTAGATGGAGTTACGTCCGAGGTCTCCAAAGGTGCCGTCGGCTGGTTGTGCAAAGGCATTCAGGTTTAAATAACCAGTTGCGGGGCTCCAGTTATGGACAATTGGGTTGACTCCCGGGACTAAGTCGGGCCGCTGGTTAAAGTAGTAGCGTCCGCTGTTATCGTTGGCGGTTACGATCGGGATCGGGCGGCCGCTTTGCAGGCTGGCAATCCAGTTCAACTGCCAACCCGAGCCAAACTTTCCGAGGGCGTGCCACGAGGGCAGATCATAATTGATTGCCGCTGTAAAACGTTGTCGCGTATCGAAGCTGGAAGGCCCGTGCTCCGCTTTCAGATTGCCGGGGTCCTGGGGAAAAGCTACGGCAGGGGCAAAGTCGATGCCGTCGGAAGCATCGTCGAGCGACTTGGACCAGTTATAACTGGCAAAGCCAGAGATGCGATGCGCGTTCTGAATTCTCAAGGTCGTCTGCAATGCGCTGTAAGTGGACGAACTGATCGGTGTCAACAAGTCGATAGCATTAAAATTCGGGTTGGGACGGGTGTCAGTAGCATCAGGTTCGTTGGCGTCGGTTAGACGCACTAACTTGGTCCCCTTGCTGCCGACATAGCCGATTTCTACCGACGAGTTGTCGGCCAGCTTTTGCTGCACGTTCAAGTTGAAGTTCTGAGTGTAGGGACTGTGAAACTTGTGAGGAGTCCCAAAAATGTCGTAGGGGCCGCTGGTGGCCACGGTCAGGATGGGATCGGTCGTATCGGTGCCGTTGAAGGCGGCCGAGTTGAAGTCCATGGGCAGCACAGCCTGGGGCCCGATCGGATTCGTCGCCACTCCGGCTGAGGTGGTGAAATTTGCGATGAGCAAGTCCTGGGGTACATAGTCGTAGAAAATGCCGTAGCCGCCGCGGACTACGGTGTTCTTGAGAGCGTTCCAGGCGAAGCCCACGCGTGGACCGAAGTCGTGCAAATCGCGCTCGTAGAGGCCATTCAAGCCGTGCGTGCCCACCATGGCCAGAGTTCCATCGGGCGCATAGTTGGAGAGCAGGTTGTTCTTTTCGCTCAGCGGGCCGAAGTACTCCCAACGCAGTCCGGCATTCAAAGTGAAGGTTGGCGCGAGACGGTAATCGTCCTGAGCGAAGAAGCTGAAGCCTTTGTTGTACGTGGTCCGCTGGGTGTTCCCGGTATCGACAGAAACGAAACTGCAGCAGAAACCGGTGTCCTGAGATCCGCCCGTGTAGAAATCTGCCAGGGAATCGACTATCGGGTCCGCGCTCAATCCAACCCCCGCTGTGAACTGATAAATGCCGCGCTCCAGATTGTCATTAAAGTTGTTCACAGCTGCACGGCGGAACTCACCGCCGAACTTGATGGTGTGTTTACCTTGCAGCCAAGTGAAGTTATCGAGGATCTGGTACGTCTGGCTGGTGCGGCCGCGGGGAACGCTGTAGCCAATCGCGCCCAGGTTTTCAATCCCGGTAAAGTCGAACTCGGGAAGGCCAAGCTTGCCGGTGCCGAAGTCAAGGCCGTTTGTCTCCGGATTCCAACTTGCGTTCAGCGAACTAAATGACGTGCGATAGCGGCTGTAGCCAAAGCGAACTTCGTTAATTTTCGAAGGAGAAAGGGTGGAGAGCCAACTGACAGAGAGTATCTGAACGCGGGTTGGCGAGGTTTGCGAAAAAGCGGACAGGCGCGATCCTGTGCCATATCCGCCAGGAGAGCCCAAAGGAAACTGCTGATGATTTCGCGCGAAAGCATAGCGGCCAGTAAGAAGGTCGTGACTGGAAATACTGTGGTCCACCTTGACAATCAAGTTATCGCCACTGTTCCGGTCACTCACCGAACTGGCTAAGGTATTCGTGTCGCTCTGCGGATAAAAGGCCATGATGGCATCGAGGCCAGGGTTGATCACGCCGCCGTTGAGGCCTTGCGCAATCGAACGCGCCGCGGCGATCTGGGTTCGCGTGGGGACGAGTAGCAGAAAGTCCGATCCCACCCTTTCACGCTGCCCTTCGTAAGCGCCGAAGAAAAAAGTCTTGTCTTTGACGATTGGACCGCCCAAGGCGCCGCCGAAGTTGTTGTTCTGGAATACCGATTTCCGCGATTCCGTATTGAAGTAATTACGCGCGTCCAGGCCGCTGTTGCGCAGGAAATCGAAAGCGGAGCCATGCAGTTTGTTCGTCCCGGAACGAGTGACGATGTTGACCACCGAGCCGCTGTTTCGACCGTATTCGGCGCCGAACTGCGACTCCAGGTTGAATTCCTCGATGGCTTCAACCGGCAGCAGGGCAGCGGGCGCGCCGCCGATGCCGGCCTGGTTCAGCGCCGAGTTATTAAAGTAGGGATCGTTGTCGTCGGTACCATCGAGCGTGTAGTTGTTGGAACGGTCGCGATTGCCGTTGATGTTGAACTGGCCGAACCCTCCTTGCGTGCCCGCGACTCCCGAGGGGTCAACCGTGGTGCCCGGAGTGAGTGCCACGAGCTTGCCAAAATCGCGTCCGTTCAGCGGGAGCTCGTTCACCAGTCGCCGCTCTACCACCTCGCCGAGGACATCACGCGTCGCCTCCACCACTGGCGCTTCCGCCGTCACGGTCAACTGCTCCTGCCGTTGCTGCAGTTTGGTGAGATCGAAATTCGCGGACGTGTCCAGCCCGACGTTGACCTGGACGTTTTGAGCGCTCGGGGAGAGGCCGGTCGATTCCGCTCTTACCGTATATTCGCCGGCGGGCAATTCGGCGAGGACGTAGGCTCCGTCATCGCCGGTGGTGGCTTCGCGTTGCAGGCCGGTGGCGATATTTTTTGCGGTGACCTTCGCTCCGGCGATTACGCTGCCGGTGGGATCGGTGACGGTGCCGCGGATGGATCCGCGGAAGCTCTGCGCCCATGCGGATGTTATGAACAATAGGGCTGCCACGCCGATTTTCAGGATCAAGATTGCCGATGTCCGATGACTCGCGTTGCTTTTATGCATGATTGCTTCCTTGGGGTGAATGCTTACTTGTTGTCCTTTTTCGACATCTTGTTTCGCACCCGCGCTCCCTACTCAATTCTTCTTGCGGGGGATGAACACTGGTTGCGGCGGATCTATTTTGTATGCCGCCGCGAAGCTCGACTGGTTGAGCGCAAAGCTGGCTCGTCCGCGGGAATCGATGAACAGCAACGGCTGTTTGAGCGGCACGTCGCTGAACGTCCTGACGAACGGCATCTCGACCTCGCGGCCCGCGATCGTCACCTTCAACTTGTCCCCGCGCTGATAGCCCAGCTTCAGAAAATCGTCGGCGCTGATGTTCGTGATCAGGTTGCCAAACGGACCATCGAGAGCGATTACTTCTCCGGTTAGACCTTTGTCGTCCACGGTTGCGGGCTTCAAATCCAGCCGGACCAGTTCCTTGACTTCAGGGCCGACCTGGGTCCAATCGTCGCCGCGCGCTACGTGAGCGCCCACGGGAGAGAAAATGTCGCGGCCGTGGAAGGTGGAGGAAATTTTGGCGCCGACCATCCAATCGGGGTTGGTGACCTCGCGAATGGCTGCGATGCCATCGCGGTCTTCGACCATGGTCATCAGACCGTTGTCGGGCAGGACGAAGAACTGTCCGCGCTTCGATTTCACTACGACTGCCTTGCGCGAGCTGCCCACGCCGGGATCGATGACCACCACAAATACCGTTCCGGGCGGGAAGTAGGGGGTGGCGCCAAAGAGGAAGCGTGCGCCGTCTCGAATGGAAAAGGCGTTCACCTGATGAGTGAGATCGACAATGCGGAGATTGGGCGCGATGCCGTACATGACGCCCTTGCAGAGGGCCACCGAATCGTCGACAACGCCGAAATCGGTCATGAAGACGACGGTGGGCGGAGGCTGGGCGACGGACTGCTGCGCCGGAAGAGGGCTCGCGGCCAGAAGTAAAAAGGCAAACCATAGACATAATGTTCGCCTCGATTTTCCTGCTGGGGTCAATGTCATACTCATGAAGCCACAACCCTCCGAAAAGACTACTATTTTACTTGGGATTTAGAAAAACGCAAACCCATGGGATATGCCGGTAGTGGCGCAGTTTGCGAAACCGTTAACCACCAAGGCCACGAAGCTACACGAAGGAAAGAGACCGAAGGCCTTAGTGATACTTGGCATCCTTGGTGGTTCAGCCTCTTGTTGCCTGCATCGCGAAACTGAGCCACTATCGATACGCCGACAGCCGGGTCACGAGTCACTGGGCACGAGTCACCGGGCATGGCGCCGCTGGGTCGGTCGAGCTTATGATTGTAGCCGTCCGGGAGACGGAACCGGAGGTTACTTCGCGCAGACGTTGTTCGCGATTTGACGACGGTAGAGGGAAAACGATGCGTCCCCGTCTTCCTTCCGGCATCTATAATCGGGGCGGCAATCGATCCGCCGACAATGAATTTTAATCTAGAGGAGAGGTAGCGATGTCCAACGTCATTCCTGAGAAATACGCCGATCTTTTCCAGAAGCGCGCTTTTGCCAGTCTGGGCACGCTCATGCCCGACGGACGGCCGCAGGTCACTCCGGTGTGGTGCGACTTCGATGGGCAGCACGTCATCTTCAACTCGGCACGTGGGCGGCAGAAGGATCGCAACGTGCGGCGCGATCCGCGGGTTGCCCTCGCGGTTGTCGATCCCGACAATCCTTATCGCTATCTGGAGATCCGCGGCACCGTGGTTGAGATTACCGAAGAGGGCGCCGCGCAGCACATCGACAAGATGGCGAAGAAGTACATGGGGGTGGATAAGTATCCGTACTCGCAGCCGGGAGAGGTTCGGGTGCTTTACAAGATCCGGCCGGAGCACACGACCGTGATGGGCTAGACGGGCTGCACAACGGCATCGCTGAGGAACTCTGATCAAGTGTCAGCAGAGAGCATGAACCACAGGGTACACAGGGGTGCACGGA
>Ga0265316_10004296_pt1 | contig 14233 bp, 9 predicted proteins | sample 4522metaG_FD_202092 | JGI IMG/M metagenome (GOLD analysis project Ga0265316, IMG submission 202092) | Rhizosphere microbial communities from Carex aquatilis grown in University of Washington, Seatle, WA, United States - 4-5-22 metaG | ecosystem: Host-associated > Plants > Roots > Rhizosphere >... | reverse complement strand
TCATCTCGCACGACCGGAAAATCCACAAGCGGGCCGACGACGGAGTCCTCCTCTTCGCGGCGGGCAGGAGGATTCCCCTTCGCGTGGGACGAGGCTCGGCGCCCAGGCCCCTGAGGCTCTCGCTCCCCTCGCCCGCCCCCATCCTCGCCCTCGGGGCCGAGCTCAAGTCGACGGTCACCGTCGTCTCGGGCGAGATGCTCGCGACGAGCCCGCACGTCGGCGACCTGGAAGGGTTCCGGAGCTTCGAGCACTTCAGGAAGACAGTCCTCGACATGCTGGAGTACTACGGCGTCGAACCCGCCCTCGTCGCCTGCGACCTCCACCCCGACTACGAGTCCACGCGCTTCGCCCGGGAACTGGCCCGCGCCCGAGGCATCCCCCTCTTGCAGGTGCAGCACCACTACGCCCACCTCCTCTCTGCCCTCGTCGACGGAGGCAAGCTCGACGGGCGAGACGCCCTCGGCCTCGTCCTGGACGGGACCGGCTTCGGCTCGGATGGCGGGATCTGGGGAGGAGAGCTCCTCCTCGCTACGGGATCGAGCTTCGCGCGCCTGGCCGGACTCGCGCAGCTGCCCCTGCCCGGCGGAGAGGCGGCGATCCTGGAGCCCTGGCGCATCGCCGCCGGGCTCGGCCTCCTGGGTTATCTGCCAAGGGGCCGAAGCGAAGCGGAACTGCGGGCGGCCGCTCGAATCGCTAAGGACGCATTCCTCTCGCCGCTGACCTCGAGCTGCGGGCGGCTCTTCGACGCGGCTGCGGCGATCCTGGGCTTCGATCGGATCGTCGGCTTCGAGGGAGAGGCCGCGATGTGGCTCGAAGCCCTGGCCGCCGAGGCGAAGAGACCGCTCCGCCTCCCCGAAGTCGAAGCCTGGGACGGCATCGCCCTCCTCGAACTCCTGTCGGAACTCGCCCCTGATCCGCGCAACCTGGATCGAGATCTCCTGGCCGCCCTCGCCCTCGGCTTCCACGTCGCCCTGGCGGAAAACCTCGCGGAAGCTGCGGCCGACGCGGCCAGACGGCTCGCCCTCCATGAGCTGGCGCTTTCCGGCGGAGTATTCCAAAATAGGATTTTCATGGAAACCCTATTCGAAGCATCGAGGAGACGCGGCCTCGCTGCCTTCATCGGAGAGAGGGTGCCCGTCAATGACGGGGGGATATCGACGGGCCAGGCGGCGGCGGGACTGCTCGCCCTGCTTTCGGGGGAGCGTCCTAGCGTAAGCGCTCTTTCCCGAGCCGAAGCGTCGCCTTGATCCAAGGAGAATAAAATGTGCGTAGCGACGCCTATGCGGCTCGTTTCCTTGAGCGGAAACGAAGGGATCGTAGAAGAGGGAGGAGTGTCCAGGAAAGTGTCCCTCGCCCTACTCGACTCCGCCGTTATCGGAGATTATCTCCTCATCCACGCGGGCTTCGCCATCGCCGTGGTGGACGAGGAGGAGGCTATGCTTAGCCTCGAGGCGATCGAAGCCTGCGCGGATGACGACGCTGCCGGCGCATGAGGCCTTCCGAAGGAAGGACCTGATCGGCCCCCTCGCGGACTCTATCGCGAGGGAAGCCGAGGGACTGGGCCCGGTACGCATCATGCACGTCTGCGGCACCCACGAGCGCAGCGTGAACCGCTTTGGCCTGCGCGCTCTTCTTCCTCCCAATGTCCGAATCGTCGCCGGTCCCGGCTGCCCCGTCTGCGTCTGCCCCCTTCCCGAGCTCCTCGCCGCCCGCGCCCTGGCGCTCAAGGCCGGCACAGTGCTGGCGAGCTTCGGGGACATGCTCTCAGTGCCCATGCCCGGCGGCTCCCTCCTCGACGCGAGGCGCTCGGGAGCCGAGCTCCGCGTCGTCTATTCGGCGGCCGACGCCCTCGCTATCGCCCGCGCGGAGAAAAAGAGGGAAATAGTCTTTTTTTCCGTCGGCTTCGAGACGACTACCGCGCCTACCGCCGCGCTCCTCACCGCCCTCGCGCGGGAAGCCGCCATTTCCGTAAAGTCGGCTGTCCCCAACTTCAGCGTCCTCTCCTCGAACCGCCTCGTGCCCGAAGCCCTCCGCGCCCTCCTCGGCTCGGGAATGCTGGAAGCCGACGGACCAAACGGCCCGTCTATCGACGGGCGGAATGGCCCGTCTATCGACGGGCTCATCCTCCCGGGGCACGTGTCGGCTATTATCGGCTCCGAAGCCTTCCGCTTCCTGGCCGACGATTTCGGAATACCCTCCGTCGTCGCGGGCTTCGAGCCCGTCGACCTCTTGGCATCCATCCGCGAGCTCCTCGCTCAGAAGCGGCGAGGGATACATGAGCTCCGCAACCTCTACTCGCGCGCAGTCCTGCCCGAAGGCAACCTGAAAGCCAAGGCGCTGATGGCCGAAGTGTATGAGAACCGCGACGCAGAGTGGCGCGGGCTCGGCATCCTCCCCGGGACGGGACTCGCGCTCAGATCCGCCTTCGCCGCCTACGACGCTTCCGCCAAATTCCGCAAGACCCTCTCGGAATCCGTCGCGGGACAGGAGGCGGCGATCCAAGACGAAGCGGCGGGCTGCCTCTGCTCCCGCGTCATCCTCGGCAGCGCCGAGCCCGGGGACTGCCCGCATTTCGGCTCGGTCTGCGTACCTGAGAATCCCCTGGGCCCCTGCATGGTCTCGGAAGAGGGAACCTGCAGGATACGCCTCGAGTACGGAGAAGCGACATGAAGTACGTCGCGATGGGACACGGCGCGGGGGGCTCCTTGACCGACGAGATCATAGGCATAGCGCGCTCCGCTTTCGCCTCTGCCTACCTGAACGCCGGCCTCGACTCGGCTATCCTGCCATCGGAGGGGGAGCGCATCGCCTTCACGACCGACTCCTTCGTCGTGAAGCCCCTTTTTTTCCCCGGCGGGGACATAGGCAAGCTGGCTGTCTGCGGCACGGTGAACGATCTCGCCGTCGTGGGCGCCAGGCCGCGCTTCATCTCCTGTGCCCTTATCCTCGAAGAGGGGCTGCCCTTTGACGAGCTCGAGCGCATTCTCGGATCGATGGGCAGCGCCGCCGCCGAGGCCGGGGTGGAGGTCGTCACCGGCGACACGAAGGTTGTCGAGAAAGGCAGAGGCGACGGCATCTACATAAATACCTCAGGCATAGGCTTCGCGCCCGAAGGCTTGGACCTCTCGGGCGCCGACATCGAGGAAGGCGACGCGCTCATCGTCTCGGGAAGCCTCGGGGACCACGCCATGACTATCCTCGGCCTCCGCGAGGGACTGGGTTTCGAGAGCGCGCTTGCGAGCGACTGCGCCCCCCTGGGGGGACTCGTCCGCGCCCTCCTCGACTCGGGCGCGAGAGTGCGATTCCTCCGCGACCTCACGCGAGGCGGGCTCGCCGCCTCCCTCAACGAGCTCTCCGAGCTCCGGGGAGTCTCCCTCGAGGTCGATGAGGAGGCCCTCCCCGTCAAAGAGCAGGTGCGCGCCCTTTCCGAGATCCTCGGCATCGACGTCCCCTCGATGGCCAACGAAGGGAAGATAGTGGCGGTCGTACGCGAGGGCGATGCCGATCGGGCCCTCGCCGCGATGCATGCACACGAATACGGCCGCGACGCCGCCCTCGTCGGGCGCGTCGTGGGGTGCGACGCGGCGCCCGAGCCGGGCCATGCGCGCGTTAGGATCAAGACCCTTTCCGGCGCGCTCCGGATACTTGCGAGACCCTCGGGAGAAAAGCTTCCCCGGATCTGCTAAGGTTCGCAAGGGCACGCAAACGTCCTCGACTATTTCGCCTCATTGTTTTTGGAGAGGCGGAGCCCGATAGCGCCCCGTCCACTTGGTCCAGCCGAAGGCCAAGGCGGGCCTGAGCGAGCGGATGCGCGAGAGCGCCACGAGGGCGAGATCGGTGATCCTCACGGCGGCGAAGACAAGGACGACACTGACGATGAACCAAACCGATTCGATAGCCCAGGCGGGGGGAGCCCGGAGGGCCGAGCCGAGGAGGGCCGCGAGGGCGGGCTTCAGGGGATAGAGCTCGACCGCCACGCAGAGTGCGGTGACGACTGCGATGCGCAGGAGGGAAGTCTGTATGGCTCGCTTCGGGCAGAGGTTGATGCAGCGCTCGCAGCCCTCGCAGGCGTAGCTCCAATCGGGCCTCGGCCCGCCGGGCCCGCGGCCGCGCATCTTGATAGCGCCAGCCGGACAGCGCGAGGCGCAGAGCCCGCAGCCGTCGCAGGATCCGTCGGCCGCGTAGAGCATGGCGAGGAATCGGCGCCCGAAGATCGAGTAGAGCCAGCCGAAGGGCCAGCCCAGGAGCTGGGCCCAGGCCCTGCAGGGCCTTCGCCGCCCTTTGCCCGACGCGAGATCGGCGACGAGTCCGTCGATCCTCGGCGCCAAAAGAGTCATGATCGACGCCCGCCGATCCTCGTCCTGGATCTTGATGATGGAGGATAGGCTCTGTGGATAATCGAAGGTATCGCGATAGACCACGTCCCAGCCGCGGCGCCGGAGCATGCGCTCGGCCTGCGCGAGAGCCTGCCCCTCGTGGCCGTCGCGACAGTCGACGCTGATCCTGCCGTTCGTCGAGAGAATGGCGGCCCGCTGCCTCGCTCCTCCGGGCGAGCTCAGGCCTGCCGCGCCCAGGGCGCGGATATACCGCATCATGATCCTCGGGACCGACATGGCGAAGACCGGGAATAGGAAAGCGTCGAGATCGCCCTCCTCTCGGGCGGGGCCGTTCCCCTCCCCGCGCCTTAGCCTCGCAATAGCCCCCTCGTCGACGCCTACGATCGAGGCTCGGAGCCCGCCCTCGCCGCCCTGCGCGAAAGACTCGATCCGCGAGGCGACGACTCGAGCGAGGTGCATCGAATTGCCCGTGCCGGAGAACACGTGGAAGTAGAACCTTGCCATGCTGCGCTCCTTTCCCCTTCCTGGATTTTCCGCCTAGGCGCCCGATCGCAGGGCCGGCATGATCGCGAACTCCCGTACGAGGTCTCCGTGGCCGGGCAGCCCTTCGGGCATGTAGCCGAGCACTCTCTGGAACGATAGCCCGTCTATCATGGCCACGAGACAGGCGGCATAGGTACGGGCCCGAGCACGGTCCGAGCCCGGCGCCGGGCCTCGCGCTCCTTCGGCGCTTGATGGGAGCGCGGCGAAGAGCTCGGCGAAGCTCTCCCCTTGCCGTTCGTAAACTTTCGCGGCCACGCGGGAAAAATCCGGGTCGGTCATGGCGAGGGAATAGAACTGCACGAAGAGCCTCGCCTTGTATCGCGGATCGAGCGGCTCTCCGGGCCCGAGAAGGGGAAGCTCCGCCGCGGCGAGGTCCGATGGCGAGAAGGCGGGCAGGGAGACATCGACGATCGCGTCGAGGATTTCGGCTGCGCTCGGCTCCCTGCCGAGCTTTGAAAGGAGGGCGACTGTCTCGTCCTCGAAAGCCTGGAGGTATGCCTCGAAGGCGGCGAGGAGGAGAGCCTTCTTGGAGTCGAAGTAATAGTGCACGACGCCTTTGGAAAAGCCGCCTATCTCGGCCACGCGTTCGATCGTAGTGCCGGAGCAGCCCGAGCGCGCCACAGAGGCCCAGACGGCCCTGATCGTCGCTTCCTTGCGCTCGTCCTCTCGATGGGGTTTGGGCATTTTCGCCTCCGAAAATATTATACTGGCCGTCCAGTATAATTTCAAGTACACTCGACCCGATTATCGACACGCATCTTCGTACCCTAACTATAATTTCCGCTATACACTCGGTTACCTTTCCTTCCCTTCCTCGTAGTACTCGGCGGAAGACAAAAAGGGAGAACACAGAGGATGGATGCGGACAGACTGGCCGAGCGCAGCCGGGGAGGCGACCGGAAAGCCTTCGGGAGGCTTTATGAGCTCTTCGCGAAGCGGATCTACGCTTACTTCTACTACCGCTCCCTCGACAGGGAGACGGCGGAGGACTTGACCAGCACAGTCTTCGTGAAAGCGCTGGAAGGCCTGGACGGCTTTAAGCCCGAGCCGGGCGGCTTCTCGGCCTGGATCTACACGATCGCCCGCAATGCGCTCACCGACCACTACAGGCGGAGCTCCCGCGTAGAGACGGTGGGCGATTTCGCCGGCGGCGTCTGGGACATTCCCGACGGGACCGACCTCGAGATCGAGGCATCGGAGCGCGACCGTTGGGAAAGGCTCAGGCCCTACCTGGCGGAGCTTTCGGCCGAGCAGCGCGAGATCCTCATCCTGAGGCTCTGGGACGAGCTATCCTACCGCGAGATCGCGGAGATGCTGGGCAAGACGGAAGGGGCCTGTAAGATGGCCTATTCCCGCGCCCTGTCCTTCCTCCGCGAGGCCATGCCTCTTTCCCTCTTCATCGTCTTCCTCTACGTCAAATCGCAGGCAGGTTGAGGGAGAGAGCCATGAAAAGCCGAATCGAGAGGATACTGAGGGACTTGTACAGGATCGACCCCGAGCTTCGAGGCCGGGAGGATGAGTTGAAGAAAGCCATCGAGGAATTGCTCGGCTCCAAGCCCGACGCGCGCATGGACGCAAGCTTCGAGCGCGAGCTCAAGGAGAAGCTCCTCGCGAGCTTCTCGGAAAAGAAGCAAAAGAAGGGCGCGCTGCGATTCGTCCTCGCCCGCCCGGGATTCAGGGCCGGCGTCGGCGCCTTCGCGGCTTGCCTCCTCGTCGCTGTCCTGTTCCAGTTCAGGCCTTGGGCCTCCTTGACGGGCCCGAAGACGGAGGCCACCGCACCGGCAGTCGCGGTACTCCCCGCCACTGCGAACAAGACGCAGCCCGAGCCTGCGCGGCCCGAGCTCGACTCGCTCAAGGCGCCTAAGAAGGACAAAGCCGTCGCGCTCTTCGCCCCCGAGGCGGGAAAGACCGCGGGCCGCGTTGGCGTTCTCTCGCCCGCGAGCCCAGCGAGCAGGGCCGCAACCGCGCTCAGGCCCGCACCCGCGTCCTCGCCTTCGGCTTCCCTCGCCGAAGCCCAGGACAAGCGCCTCGCCTTCAACGAGAAGGCCTCGGACCTAAAGGCTGCTGCGCCGAGCGCCGCGGCGAAGCTCGAGGGCGAGGAGGTCGCCGCGACAGTGGCGCCCATGGCGGACGCTGCAGCAGCCCAAGAGTTCAAGAGGCGCTTCAATGACGACTTCAACACCGAGGGCTACGACAGGATCGTCGAGAACTCCTTCGCCAAGGTAGTGGAAGATCCCCTCTCGACCTTCTCCATCGACGTCGACACGGCTTCCTACGCCAACACCCGGCGCTTCATCGAGGGTGGTTCATTGCCCCCCCCCGACGCCGTCAGGATCGAGGAGCTCGTCAACTATTTTACCTACGACTACGCCGGGCCCAAAGGCGACCAGCCCTTCGCCTTCGACACCGAGCTAGCCTCCTGTCCCTGGAGCGAAGGCCACCTCCTCCTCCGCGTCGGCCTCCAGGCCAAGCGCGTTCCCGAGAAGGACATCCCCCCCTCGAACCTGGTCTTCCTCATCGACGTCTCGGGCTCGATGGAGGACGAGAACAAGCTCCCCCTCGTCAAGGAGTCGCTCAAGCTCCTCGCCCGCAAGATGCGCCAGGAGGACCGGATATCGATCGCCGTCTACGCGGGCTCGGCGGGACTCGTCCTCGAGCCCACTCCGGGCAGCCGCAAGGAGACGATCCTCAAGGCGATAGACGATCTCGAGGCGGGCGGCTCCACGGCTGGCGGGGAAGGCATCCTCCTCGCCTACGAGACCGCGAAGAAGGCATTCCTGCCTAAGGGGAACAATCGCCTGATCCTCGCCACCGACGGGGACTTCAACGTAGGCGCCTCCTCTGACGGCGAGCTCATCCGCATCATCGAGAAAAAGCGTAAGGAAGGTGTCTTCCTCACCGTCCTCGGCTTCGGCATGGGCAACTACAAGGACTCCAAGATGCAGAAGCTCGCCGATTCGGGCAACGGCAACTACGCCTACGTCGACTCCCTCTCGGAAGCCGAGAAAGTCCTCTCGAAGCAGATGGCGGGCACCCTCTACACCGTAGCCAAGGACGTGAAAGTCCAGATCGAGTTCAACCCCGCCGTCGTGGGCGAGTACCGCCTCATAGGCTACGAGAAGCGCGCCCTCGCCGCCCGCGACTTCGCCGACGACACGAAGGACGCAGGCGAGCTCGGCGCCGGCTCGAGCGTCACAGCCCTCTACGAGCTCGTTCCCGCGGCGGGCGCGCAGGCGCGCTCCGCCCTCAAGTACCAAAGCCAGGCGATCGCGCCGAAGGCCGCCGCATCGGGCGAGCTCATGACCATCAAGTTCCGCTACAAGAAGCCCGACGGGGATAAAAGCTCCCTCGTCGAGGAGCCCGTGCCCTTCGTGAAGAACGAACTAAGGAAGACTTCCGACGACTTCCGCTTCGCGGCGGCCGTGGCCGAATGGGGCCTCCTCCTCCGCGATTCGCAGTTCAAGGGCTCCTCTTCCTTCGACCAGGCGGAGAAGCTCGCATCGGGCGCCCGCGGCAGGGACGAGGAAGGCTACCGGGCGGGCTTCCTGAAGCTGGTGCGGCTCTCTTCGGGGCTTGCCGGCCAGGGGCAGTGAGCTCGGGCGAGCGCAGCGTCGTAAAAACGAGGAGGCCGCCCACGAGGCGGCCTCCTCGTCGCTATTTCGCGATCCTCATGCCCCGTAGTAAGCCCGCATGTACATCTCCTTGATCTCGGCGATCAGGGGGTAGCGTGGGTTCGCGCCCGTGCACTGGTCGTCGAAGGCGTCGAGGGCGAGCTCGTCGAGGCCGGCGAGGAAACTCTCCTCGTCCACGCCCGCGGCCTTGATCGAAGATGGTATCCCGATCTTGGCCTTCAGCTCGGCGACAGCGGCGATCAGGGCTTCTACGAGCTCGTCGTCGCGCGCAACGCTTGCGTCGCGGGCGAGGCTTGCGTCGCGGGCGAGGCTTGCCTCGCGGGCGAGGCTTGCCTCGCCCAGGCCGAGATAGCGCGAGAGCCGCGCGTAAGCCTCCTTGGCTTTCGGATGCCGATACTGCGCGAAGGCCGCCATCTTGGTCGGCGCCGACTCGGCGTTGAAGCGGATCACTTCCTCGATGAGGAGGGCGTTCGCGACGCCGTGCGGGATGCGGTACTTCGCGCCGAGCTTGTGGGCCATGGAGTGACAGACGCCGAGGAAGGCGTTCGCGAAGGCCATGCCCGCCATCGTCGCGGCGTCGTGCACGGATTGCCTCGCCTCGGGGTCCAGGACCCCCTTCTCGTAGGCGCGGGGAAGGTTGGCGAAGAGCAATCTGGCCGCCTCCATCGCCAGGGGCGTCGTGTAGTCGGTGGCCATCACCGAGACGAGGGCCTCGAGGGCGTGGGTGACCGCGTCGATGCCGCCCGCGGCGGTGAGCCCCTTGGGCATGGATTCGACCAGCTCGGCGTCGACTATCGCCATGCCCGGCGTGAGCGCGTAGTCGGCCAGCGGATATTTCTTCCCCGTCGCGTCGTCGGTGATGACCGCGAAGGGCGTCACCTCGGAACCCGTGCCCGAGGTCGTCGGGATAGCCACGAGGATCGCCTTCTCGCCGAGATTCGGGTACTCCACGATGCGCTTGCGGATATCCATGAAGCGCAGCGCGAGGTCCTCGAACTTAGCCTCGGGATGCTCGTACATGAGCCACATGAGCTTGGCCGCGTCCATCGGCGAGCCGCCGCCCAGGGCCACGATGACGTCGGGCGCGTAGGCGGCCATGCGCTCCACGCCCTTGCGGACCACGGAGACGGTCGGGTCGGGCAGGACGTCGGAGAAGACGGTAAACTCGATGCCGAGCTCGTCCAGCCTGTCGGTCACCTTCTTCGCCAGCCCTAAGTCCAGGAGGCTCTTGTCGGTGACTACGAAGGCGCGCTTCTTCCCGGCGAGGTCGCCCAAGGCGAGGGCGAGACAGCCGTACTTGTGGTAGATCTTGGGAGGCAGCCGCATCCACTGGGGATTCTCTCGCCTCTCGGCGACCGTCTTGTAGTTGAGCAGGTGCTTCGGCCCCACGTTCTCGCTCACGCTGTTCCCTCCCCAGCTCCCGCAGCCCAGAGTCAGGCTCGGCTCGAGCCTGAAGTTGAAGACGTCGCCGATGGCCCCGTGGGAGCTCGGCATGTTCACGAGGACCCTGCCCGTCCGCGCTCGGGCGGCGTAGAGCTCGATGCGGTCATGGTTGGCCGGATCGGTATAGAGGACGGCCGTGTGCCCGAGCCCGGCGAAGTCGATGAGCGCTGCCGCCCTGTCGACCGCTTTGGCGAAGTCGGGCGCGCGGTAGAGGGCGAGGACGGGCGAGAGCTTCTCCCAGCTGTAGGGTTCGCCAGGGCCGACCTCGTCGATCTCGGCGATGAGGATCTTCACGCCGGCGGGGGCGTCGATGCCGGCCATGGCCGCTATCTTCGCGGCGCTCTGCCCGACAATATCCGCGTTGATGCGACCGTCCTTTACAAGGATGGCGGCCAGCTTGGCCTTCTGCGCCTCGTCCATAAGGAGGCAGCCCTGGGCGGCGAAGCGCGCGCGCACCGCCTCGTAGACGGCGTCGACGGCCACGACGCTCTGCTCGGAAGCGCAGATCACGCCGTTGTCGAAGGTCTTCGAGAGAATGATTCCTGAGACCGCCATGTCGAGATCCGCGCTCTCGTCTATCACCGCGGGCGTGTTGCCCGCGCCGACGCCGATGGCGGGCGTTCCCGAGGAGTAGGCTGCCTTCACCATGCCGGGCCCGCCGGTGGCGAGGATGAGGCTCACGTCGGGATGCTTCATGAGGCGGCTCGATGTCTCGACGGTCGGATCCGCGAGCCAGCCGATGATCCCCTCCGGAGCTCCCGCCGTCACCGCCGCGTCGTAGACTATCTTGGCCGCCCGCACTGTGCACTTCTTGGCGCGGGGGTGGGGCGAAAAGACGATCGCATTCCGCGTCTTGAGGGCGATGAGCGCCTTGAAGATGGCGGTCGAAGTCGGATTGGTCGTGGGCACGATGCCCGCTATCACTCCGATCGGCTCCGCTATCTTCGTGTAGCCCCCCGCCGCGTCGCGCTCGACCACGCCGGCAGTCTTCATGCCCTTGTACTTGTTGTAGATGTATTCGGAGGCGAAGAGGTTCTTGATGACCTTGTCCTCGACGAGACCCATGCCCGTCTCAGCGACCGCGTCCACCGCGAGCGGGATACGCATCGCGCTCGCCGCCAGGGCGGCCGCGCGGAAGATCGTATCCACTTTTTCCTGATCGAAGGTCGCGAAAACCCGCTGGGCCTCTTTCGCCTTGCGGACGGCGGCCTCGAGCTCGTCGAACTCGGAACTCGACAGCGAGAGCGCGTTTTCTACGATTAAAGCCTCGTCGGGCCTTTTCCGCTTATTCGTCTTCCTCTCGTTGATTGCGATACTGCTCATGGTCAGTCCTCCTTTTGTTCGACTCATTCATTCGATCATTTTATATCTCTACTTTCTTATCGATATAAAACATATAGATATCCTCACTGAGTGTCAAGCGGTTTTTCGCATTTGAATGCTTTTTTCGCCTTCCAGGCGAAGAGGCCGCACTAAATAATGTTTCGATAAAGAATTATAGAGTTGATTTTAAAATAGATATGAGGATTTTCGAATGCTGAAAAAAAGGGGGAATATCCTGCGACAGACCCCGACGAAGCGGTCAGGCCAGGATGCTTTCCTTCGCGAGAATCGCCGTCATGTCCCCCGCGAGGATAGCCCGCCCCGAGGCTATCGCCCGAGGCAGATGCTCGGCCGCGTAGGCCTTGGCCATGTTTACCTTGCGCTCGGAGAAGGCGGAGTCCCTCACGAGGAGGGAACTGCACACTACCGCGGCGGCCATGTCCATGAGGTCGGCGCCGAAGTAGTCGACGACATCGCGCTCGGAGCCGTGCAGCTTGTCGCAGCATTCCTTGAAGAGGGAGACAGTCTCGGCCAGGCTCGCGCGGGTAGCCTCGAGTCGGGGGTCCGGCCCCGCCGGCGCGCCGCCGCTATTTGCGCCGCCGCTATTCGCGGCGCCGCCCGAAGCGGCGAGCGCCCAGGCGTCGAGGAGGATGTCGAGGCCGCGGCCCAGCATCTTGCCGAGGGCTGCCACTACCTGGAGTTGGGTCGTGCCTTCGTAGATGTTGGTGATGCGTACGTCGCGGTAGTGGCGCTCGGCGTTGAACTCGCGCATGTAGCCCACGCCGCCGTGGACCTGCATGCCTTTGTAGCATGCCCGATTGCCCATCTCCGTCGAGTAGTACTTGGACATGGGCGTGAGGATGTCGGCCAGGTTCGAGGCCTGCTTCTTCTTGGCGATGAGGGCCGCTAGAAGCGAAGTGTCGGAGGGCTTTCCTTCCTTCTCGAGCTCAGCCTGCCTCTGCTCGCAGGCCTTGAGCCTGTCCACCCAGACCGAAGTCTCGAAGATGAGGGCGCGGGCCGCCTCGATCTCGCCCTTCATGGAGACGAGCATCCTCGAGACGGCGGGGAGCTCGCCGACGGGCTTGCCGAACTGGAGCCGCTCCGAAGCGTACTGCTTGGCCTCGCGATAGGCGGCCTCCGCGATACCGCAAGCCTGGGCCGCCACCGCGAGCCTGGCCCCGTTCATGAGGGACATGGCGCAGCGCATGAGGCCGAAGCGGCGCTTGCCCACGAGCTCGGCGGGCGTGTCGTTGTACTGGAGCTCGCAGGTCGGCGAGCTGTGGATGCCGAGCTTGTTCTCGATGCGGCGGATGCGCACCGTAGAATCGCGCTCGACGTAGAACATCGAGAGGCCGCGCGCGTCCTTCGAGCCCTCCTCGCTGCGCGCGAGGACGAGGTGGATATCGGCGTTGCCGTTCGTGATGAAGCGCTTGACGCCGTTGATGCGCCATTTTCCCGTGGCCTCGTCGAGGCGGGCGCGGCACTGCACCGAGCCCAGGTCGGAACCGGCGTCGGGCTCGGTGAGGACCATCGCGCCGAAGACTTCGCCCCGAGCGAAGCGGGGCAGGACGCGCCGCTTCAGGTCCGGTTCGGCGAACTCGTTGATCGTGGAGGCGATCTCCTGGAGGCCGAAGATAGTCATGAGACCGCCCTCGGCGCGCGAGACCATCTCGATCATGGCCTGGTAGACGGTTTCGGGGAGGTTGAGTCCGCCGTATTCCCAGGGAAGCATGGCGCCGAGGATCTCCGACTTGCGGAAAGCCTCGATCGCCGCCTGGGTGGCCGCGGCGTAGGTCACCTTGCCTGCCTCGTAGTGGGCGCCTTCCTCGTCCGCCTCTGCGGCGCGGGGGGCGATCACCGTGGCGCAGATTTCCCCGAGGATCTCGAGGATGAGGCGCCAGTTGTCCTGGGCATTCGCGAAGTCGCGCGGGGCTAAGGCCCGCGCCTTCGCGGCGAAGTCCCGGGGCGCGAGCGCCCGGGAACGGCCAACCGCGCCGGCTCGGGCGTAGGCATAGCCCTTCTCCTTGAGCTCGACCACGTCGGCGAGATCGGCGCGCTCGACGCGGAAGCGGAGGTCCGGATTATCTAGATAGAAGTTGTCTGCCATAGGGGTACCTTATTTGGCCTTTTCGCGCAGGGCTTGCATCATGAGGGGGATGACCTCTTTGAGGTCGCCTACGATCCTGTAGTGCGCGATCTGGAAGATCGGGGCATCGGGGTCGGTGTTGACGGCTATGATCTTGTTGGACTCGGCCATGCCCGCCCGGTGCTGGATCGAGCCGGAGATGCCGGCCGCGATGTAGAGCCTCGGCCGCACCGTCGTGCCCGTCTGGCCCACCTGGTGCTCCTTCGAGATGAAGCCGGCGTCGACCGCCGCGCGCGAGGCGCCGACCTCGCCGCCCATGAGGCCCGCGAGCTCGCGGACGAGCTGGAACTCCGCCTCGCCCCCGACGCCCATGCCGCCCGATACGATGATCGTCGACTCCTTAAGCTTCACCTTGCTCTCGCGAAGCTCTCGGGAGAGGACTTGGAGGGCTAAGTCGCCCTTCTCGAAGGCGCACTCGACCCGCTCGACCTCGCCCTTGCGCGAGAGGTCGGCGGGCATCTGCTTCATCACGCCCTCGCGCACGGTGGCCATCTGGGGCCGGCGCAGGGGGTTCACTATAGTGGCGATGAGATTGCCGCCGAAGGCGGGCCTGATCTGGAGAAGAAGGTCCTTGTATACCTTCCCGTCCTTCTTCGAGTCGAAGTCGCCTATCTGGAGATCGGTGCAGTCGGCGGTGAGGCCCGAGCGCAGGGCGCTCGCGACCCGCGGGCCGAGGTCGCGCCCGACGTTCGAGGCGCCGAAGAGGAGGATGTAGGGCTCATGCGCCTTCACGAGGCCGGAGAGGACCCGCGCATAGGGCAGGGTCCGGTAGAGCTCGAGCTCGGGGTGCTCGCCCAGGAGGATCCGAT
>Ga0265316_10004295_pt1 | contig 14233 bp, 11 predicted proteins | sample 4522metaG_FD_202092 | JGI IMG/M metagenome (GOLD analysis project Ga0265316, IMG submission 202092) | Rhizosphere microbial communities from Carex aquatilis grown in University of Washington, Seatle, WA, United States - 4-5-22 metaG | ecosystem: Host-associated > Plants > Roots > Rhizosphere >... | reverse complement strand
CCGGTGTGGCAGGGCTGGTGGGGATCTTGCTGGCGACTCGGGTGCTACCAATCGGACACAAGTCATCTGATTTTCCCAGGCGACTCTTTCCGGTCGGCATCCACCTTTTCGTGCCGCCGCCCAATCCGGGTGCCGTCGATCAAATCGCGGCCCTGGCCAAGGCCAATGCTGCTCGCGAGGCTGCCGCCATCACGGCCATGGCAGCCGTGCCGCAGGCGATCTGGTTTTCCAAGGGCACGCCCGAGGAAGTGCAGAGCACCGTGAGCAACGCCATGGTCAGAGCCACGCAGGATCTCAGTCTGCGCGTCCTCGTGGCCAGCAACCGGCCCTACCGGGATTGTGCGGGGTTCAGCGCCGGCGGTGCCAAGGACACGGAGGCCTACGAAGCCTGGATCGACGGATTCGCGCGCGGTATTGGCAACGAGCGCGCGCTGGTGATCGTGGAGCCGGATAGCACCGGGATGATTCCCTACACGACAAGCCTCGACGGTACGACGGATCTATGCCGGCCCACGGTCACGGACGGCAGCGGTCGCACGGTGCCCGCGCCGGGCGCCACGGCGGACGAAAGCTACGCGCAGATCCGATACGCCGCGGCCAGCCTGGCCAAAATGGCCCCCAATGCGCTCGTCTATCTCGACGGCACCCACGCCGGCTGGTTGCCGGCGGGCGAGGCCGCCTATCGCCTCTATCGCAGCGGCGTGCTGGCCACGCAAGGGTTTGCCGTCAACGTCTCCAATTTTCAAAGCACTGCGCATTCCATCCGATACGCCACCTGGATTTCGAAATGCCTTCACTACGCGACCCATGTCGCCAGCGATCGGGGCACGCCCGCCGCCTTCCGCCGCTGTGCCAACCAACCCATGCAAGATGCCGCGACCGACGAAGGCGCGTGGGCAAGCACGGAAGCATGGTACGCGACAAACGCGGCCGGAGCTTCAAGTCCGGCCGACTTTGCCCATTTCGTGATCGATACCGGCCGCAATGGACGTGGTCCGCTGGCCGCCGCCCATTACGCCCAGGCACCGTTTGCACAGCCAGAGCCGGTGATTCGCGGCCTAGGCGCTGGCGCCTGGTGCAACCCGCCAGGCACGGGGCTCGGATTGCGGCCGACCACGGACACCGGTGTGGCGCTGCTGGATGCCTACCTGTGGATCAAGACCGTCGGCGAGTCCGACGGCTCCTGCGATATCGCCGGCGGCGCGCGGGCCTGGGACTACGATAAGTACAACCCGTGGGGCATCACCGGCGACAGCCAAAAGCACTTCGATCCCTTGTGGGGCATGGTCGACCCGGCCGCCGGCACGTGGTTTCCTGGGTACGCGCTGGAGCTCGCGCAGAACGCCGAGCCGCCGCTTTAGCCTCGACGTGTATACTCCCGGCTGTGATTCACCGATTTCTACACGCTCTCAAGATGCTTGGCCGCCGCGCGATCTTCGTTTGCCTGGCCGCGCCCGTGTTCGTCGCCTGCGTCGGGCAGGTTCGTTCGTACCCGCTCTACCCGAACCCCGGGGCGCGGCGCGATCCGGCGAAAATCGCTAGATTGACGGGGATCGTGGCTACGGTCGATGGCGTGGATGTGACGAGCCACGGAAATACTTTCGATCTTGCCCCTGGCTGCCACGTCGTAACCCTGGTGCGCACGATTGGCCAAGGTGGCGAGCACGAACCCTGGACCGCGGATGTGCCACGCTGGGTGTACGCCTTCAGGATGACGGGCGGCCATGTCTACGTCATCGAGAGTCGCGTTCAGATGGGTACCAACCAAAATGGGACCGTGACTGTCTCTGCGGTCGAGCGCGATGGCGACGGAACGATCGTTGGACCGGTGAATCCATCGCGGGGCGCGCAGGACATCCAGGAATGCAGGGAGTGGGAAAGGGCGCAGCAGCCCGCGCCGTAGTCTTTCGCGTCGGCAATTCGAACGCCTTGCCGTTCAGCAGCGGGCGTCGAGAAGGAACACCTTGCCAGATGTACAACTAGATGTACACTCTAAGAATGTCCAAGAGCTATTCCGTTGCAGACGCGAGAGCACATCTTCCAGACATCCTGGATGACGTGGAGGCGGGCAAGGACGTGCAGCTGACTCGGCGCGGAAGAGCGGTGGCGCTGGTGCTTTCTCCACAAAGGTACGACCTGCTTCGTAGCGAGCGCACCAACTTTGGCGACGCATTCCGTGCGTTCCTTGGTCGACATGCCCCGGAGGAGATTGGTCTGGAACCTGATTTCTTCGGCTCAATCCGCGATCGAGAGCCGGGACGTCGAGTCCGACTGTGACGCTCAAATTTTTGCTCGACACGACCATCATCTCCGCGCCCATCGCAAAGATACCCAACCGGCGCGTCGTACGAAAGCTTGAGCAACAGAGCGATCACTGCGCTATTGCTGCGCCTGTTTGGCACGAGCTGATCTATGGCTGCAGTCGGCTTCCGGCCGGCAAGCGGAAGAGCGCTTTGGCAGAGTACCTCCACGGTGTGGTGCGACGGTCTTTTCCCATTCTGCCCTACGACGAAGCTGCGGCCGAATGGCACGGGCGGGAGAGAGCCCGACTCGAAGAGAGGGGAAGAACGCCGCCATTCGTCGATGGCCAAATCGCAGCCATCGCTCACAAGGAAAGCCTAACCCTCATCACCGCAAACACCGAGGACTTCCGCTACTTCGATGACTTAGAAATCGCTGACTGGACAAGATGACTGCCGTCTGCCCAACTCGTATTCTACGCCGAAAGGGATCGGACGTCGCCGCCGAGAATGGGTGCCCAGACTTGCCGGCTATCACAGGTACCAGGAAACCAACGAACATCGGAAGAGATTCATGTTGATGCCTTCCACAGCGAGGCTGCATTGCTCCTGGGGCAAAGAGGTGACTGTGGAGTCAGCCGTGTATTGGGTTAGTCCGTCGAGTCCGGAGCCCCCCAAGGCCGTGCCGGTGCCGAAGTTGAATTCGAGGGCTTGTGGTTTGGTCCCGCCTTTGGGATTGAATCCGTTCAAGATCGTGGTGTTCGAGACGAGCGCGCCGGAAGAGTCAAACCGAAGTGTGCCCATGGCGACGACGGTCAGTGTGCCCGCCATCGACAAAGGAGTGCCCATGGCGTCGGTCGCCAGGTTGCCACTGTCGGTGGTCACGGTATAGGTCCAGTCGCCCGAGTCTCCCGCCTCGGTATTGGCCTCGTCGTTCTTTGAGAAGTATAGGGTGAGTTGGACGGTGTTGCCGCGCGAGTCGGACACCGTCGTAATGGTGTTGAAGCTGGACGTGTTCTGCGGATCGGCAGGATCAAAGACCGTAGACAGTGATGCATAGTCCAGATTGCCGAAAAGAGAAATGTTGCCAGGCGGGTCGGACGGGGCAGACGACGGGTGCTGCACGGGTGGGGCGCTGGTGCCGGCGTGCGCGTTGACATTCGCGCAGACGCACGCACTCCACTGTCGTGCCGGGACAAGCGTGGGGGTTGCCGAGTTTCGCAGAAGGCTAATCGTGATGTCGCTGGTCGCTGCAAACGGGTCGGACGAAGTGCTCTGCGCGTCTCGACCGTCTGCGCCGGTGCTAGCAGATGTACCGATCTCCGAGGAAACGCATGAGATATGGGCTCCAGCCCCATCCTGGCTTACGAAGCTGATCGCCGAGGTCGCGGCGTATTGGGCAAGTCCGTCAAGTCCGTTGCCCCCAGAAGCCGTGCCGGAGCCGAAATGGAAGGCCAGTGGTTGTGTTTTCGTGGCACCCTTGGGAACGAAGGATTCCGTTCCGGATAGCACGTTGGAAATGAGCCTTCCTGCGTCGTCGAAACGAAGCGCGCCGGTGGCGACCTCGGTCGCTTTCCCCAACGTGGCAGGGGTCGTGCCGTCGCCTTCAGTCTCCAGGTTCCCTCCGTCGGTCATTGCGTGATAGACCCAGTCGCCAGAATCGCCCGTCTCCGTTGCGTCTGGGGCGGCCTTGCAGAAGTAGATATTGAGCTGGATGGCCCTGCCCAAAGCGTCCAGGACCGTCATGCTGGTGTTGAAATTCGAGGTCGTCGACGGGTTGTCGGGAAGGAACGTGCCCGGGGGCCTCGCCGTCTGATCCAGGTTGCCATGAATCGTGACGGTCCTCGTGGCTGCGGTAGGCGCCGACAGACATCCAACCTGCGGCGGATTTCCACCCGCGGTGAAGATCTGCGCGGTGTAGGTCCCGGAGGGCAAGCTGGCCGTTCCGTTCTGCGACCCGGAGCAACCATCGCCGATGCCGCACAAGCCAAACAGATTGAAATCGTTTCCCATCGGGAAGTTGATCAAAGCAACGGTTTGAACCGTACTACCGTTGCTGTCCCGAACGGCAATATTCACGTTCGCGGCTTGCGCGAGGCTGATATAGATGGGAACGGTTTCTCCTGGGGTTAGGCTGAATTGAACCGTGTTGTTGCTTGTCGCTTGCACACCGCCGCTGGCTCCGGCACTACCGTTCGAAGAGGATGCGCGGCGCCCGATTTCTGGCCCACATCCGCTCATTGTCAGAAGAAGAAATGCCATCCATCGACTTGAACGATCCAGCTTCAATGTCAACCCCCTTGAATGAATGTGCGTGGGGGTGAACCCACGGTGCCTGTGGCGCCATTGCCTGCGGGACGCTTCAACTGCAATGGACATGCCCGCGGCGGGGCCTGTTTTCGGACGCAGCGGCCGAGATGTCTATGGCAGAAGTAATCGCTCGGCAGATCTTGCCCGGCACTTCTTGCCGATAGGAATCAATACTCGAGTTCGCTGGCCGCGAACAGCACGGCGGCGAGACCGTGAGGAACATTGTCCGCGACCAACGACTTCGCACCGACATAGGCCGCGTAGCTGCTAAGAACGCTCATTCCGCCCACGGCTCCTTGCACGGTCACGGTATTTCCCGCTATCAGGACCTTCTTCTTTACTCCCTCCCAGCCCGCGCTGGCAACGGCATCGTAGTCCGACCCGATGATGGCCTCTTTCACGCCTCGCTTGAGCGCGTAGGTAAAGAGAGCGCTGGCCGATGTTTCGAGCCAATTGTCGGCTTGCGCACCCTGGTCGGTCACCTGATACCAAAGACCGGTCGCGGGATCTTGCGTGGCTTTCAGGCCAGCGGCCACGTCGACGAAAATTCCAGCCAGCGTTTGATAGTCAGGGTGTTGCTGAGGCAAATACTCAAGCGCATCCACGAGCGCCAGAGCCCACCAACCAAGCGAACGTGACCAAATGGTCGGCGACTGGCCGGTCGTCGCGTTTGCCCACACGGGCGGCGTCTTTCCCGCGCTGGTCAAACCGGCCAGATCCGCCCAAGCGTGTACGGGAAGCCGCCGAATGGCGTCGGCATTTTTTCGATCCATGAGTTCCTGCGCCAGCAGTTTGAACTGTGCGGTGGCCGTGGCATAGCAATCGCTTTGGTCGGCGCCCGTGCTGTCGACGGCAGGTGAGACCTGGTTCCCGTAGCGAACGAGAAACGGCTCGGCCATGTAGAGCCCATCCAGCCACATTTCGTACGGGTAGGAAGGCTTGTGGAAGAAACCGCCCAGGGAGTTCGTTTGGATGGTCGGGAAGACTTTGCGCGTATTGGTCATTGCGGTCAGGTAGCGCGCATCGTTCGTGGTCTTGTAGAGATCGAAAAGCAGATTCGATGGCTCAAGGGTGTCGAGGATACGCGGATCGCGCGGAGTGCCGCTGGTGGCATAGCTGATGGTTCCGCTGGCATTCACGTACCTGTCCACGAAGGTTTTGACGTAGTTCAGATACTCGGGTTTTCCGGATTTCTCGTAGATCTTCGTGACGCCGTAGAGGACGATCCCGTTGGTGTATTCCCAGTCCTTGTTCGTGTAGGTATTGAGATTCGGCCACGTGGCGAGAATGTAGTTCGCCAGGCTCTCGCCGACCTTTCCCGGACCCACGGCGGCGTCGCTTACGTCATTGTCCTGTCCGCTGGCATCGGGCTTTTGGGTGGCGGCAACATCGGGCTGGCGTGTGGCGGCGTCGCCTATTGGCAAGATGGCATCTGGCGGAGGTGCGGCGGTGTCGCCCATCGGCGCGGCGGTATCGGGCTGGCGCGTGGCCGTATCGTTCGTGGGCGCGGCGGCATCGGGCTGGCGCGTGGCCGCGTCGTTCGTGGGCGTGGCGGTATCGGGCTGGGGTGGGGCCGCGTCGTTCGTGGTCGCGGCGGTGTCGGGTCCAACCGCGAGGTCCGACGAATCGTCGTTCCCGCTCTGCGGTGGGGACGTGTCCTTGCTTGGTTCCCAGGCGTCGAATTGCGCTTGGGTCTTTGAACTGCCACAGGCGCCCTGGATGAGGAAAAGTCCCAATCCCAGCCCTGAAATGACGATCCTACTTGCACTCATGATCGGCAGTGGTCTCTCGCCAAAACAAAGGCTCCCTTTGGGAATCGATTTTCCTGCTCAGGGGAACAGGCACAGCGGCGAGCCGCGGGAGGCGTGGGACTGAAACCTCCGCAGCCGACGGACATCTGAATTTTGAACTGCGCCTGTGACGCCCAGGAGTCCACCTCGATGAAAGCGACAGAAATCGGCCCCCCGTTGTCTAGACTGCGCCACACGGCGTTTGGGATGGCCATTGCGCTGTTCGCGCCGGCCAGTTGCGGCCACAACGTCAGCGAGCCATTCCCAACCGCGCTCGGCTTCCAACCGCTCGAGCCTTGCACCGCACCTCCGCCCGCGGCCGTGGCCGGTGACTCGTATCCCGAGGTGCAGACCTCCGTCACCGGAAATGGCGACGGCCACGACTGGGCGCACTCGCAGGCCTACGTTCACGCCGCCCTGGCCGACGTCTGGGCCGCCATGCAAGTCCCGGCCGTTTGTCGCATCCACGGCACGAACTCGTGGACCGTCAAGAACGTCGGCGCCGAGCCGTTCCCGATGAGCTTCGCCATCCAATACAGCGCGGGCCCGTCCTATTTTCCCGTCGATTGGGAGACCACCTACCGTGGCGGCGCGCTCGCGGGAGCTGCCGATGCCCCTCTCGCCTACGGAATGCGCGGGCAGAAGACCTGGGGCACAAGCTTTATCGGTCTCCAGTCGATCTCGGTTGGCGCGCAGCCGGTCCCTGGAGAAACCAGCGTTGTCGCACTTCAAATGGTGGGTTGGCTCAGCGCCGCGAACTCGGGTCAAGCCGATGCCGCCGGAATGCTGTCGGATTTCTATCAGGGCCTCCTAGCGCAAGTTCGCGGCTTGCCGGTTCCCTGACATTCAGGTCCAATTCGAGCTGGCGCGACGCCCAGCGCCACCATCGCACGCCCGTCGCGATCGAGACGTTCTTCGAGAAGCCGGGCCGCTATTGACGACCGTTGCCTTTGAAGGGCTGCTCGGACGTTCCGCCTCTCGCCGGCGCCACCGGATAGGTCTTTTCCGCAGTCGTCGCGCCATGGCTTGGCAGCGGCAGGATACCCGCCATTTCGCCGATGATGTTCACTAGTTCAGTATTCATAGGAACGACAATCTTCGTATTCTTGGCGAGCGCGGTCTCGACCGTGATCAATCGCCGCAACAGCTGGGCATTGCCTACGAAGTACTTGTCGGCTGCTTCGTTCACGAGTTGGATGGCCTGTGCCTCGCCCTCCGCCTCCAGAATCTTCGCCTGTTTGACCCCCTCGGCTTTCTTGATCTCCGCCCTTCGCGCTCCATCCGCCATGGTCTCGGTGGCCGTAGCAAAATCGACGGCGGCTACCTTCTCGTTTTCGGCCTTGACTACCCTGTTCATGGTTTCCTGAACATCGCTTGGCGGGTCGATTTCCTTCAACTCGGTTCTGACGATCTCGATACCCCAATGGTTCGTCTCGTTGCGCATGGTCCCTTGCAGATCACTGTTGATCTTCCCGCGCTCGCTGTTTGCGGACTTGAGCGTCAACGTGCCAATGATGTTTCGCAGAGTCGTTCGCGCCAGGTTGACCATCTGATACTTGTAGTCGTAGACGCTGTACTGAGAGTTCTTGACGCTCTCCTCGTCGCTCTTGACCTTGAAATACACCTGGGCATCGACTCGTGCGTTGAGTTTGTCGCTCGTGATGATCTCCTGCGGCTCCGCATTCACCATGATTTCGGTGATATTCACCAGGATCAGCCGGTCGATTCCAGGAATGATCCAGTTGAACCCAGGCTGCGCCATACGCTTGTACCGCCCGAAGCGTTCCACCAAGCCCCTGCATGTGGGGCGCACCAGCCGCGTCCCAGCTGCGAAAAACAGCGCTAGAAAGGCGATTCCGATTCCAATAGCAAGCATGAATTGATCCATGGCCTTCCTACAAGCAGATTTCAGGCCACAGCCCAATCCCGCGCAGACGCGAGCGATTTCTGCTGAGACACCGTCATCGGGTGGGCGATCAATCACAACGATGTGGCGTTCCGTCACAATCGCACGCGCTGAAGCCTGCGTGCAGGGCCACTTGGGACCAGTCGTGCACAATCGCAGGTGCTTGCCCGACGGCACGCCTGCCCATTGCATCGGCACAATCGATGCAGCGGTTTGGGTCCATGGACAAGAACCCGTCAATCGATGTGATCGTCAAGAGAACCGAGATCGGCCGTGGGAGACGGGTGGCCATCCTGGTCGCTGTCGTGTTCGCAGCCGTAGGTCTCATTGGGGTGGTGGCCGCCGGATTCCGTGGCAAGCACGTCCCGCAGAATGCCGCGGCAATGACCACACCTGCTCCAGCGACCGCCAAGGCCGGATGGCGGCCATGGTGGTTGCAGTGATCGCACTTTTCACGGGCGTCGTGGCAGGGACCGATGCGTCTCAACCTCGTGCTGCCGTAGCCCGCGCCAGCGCCAAAGGCGAATCGCTCGCACCATGAGGGTTGCCCCAGCCCATCCCATCACCACCGCGAGCGGTAGTGCGACGACCCTTGGCCAAAGGACCGCAATCGCGGCACTAGCCAGGAGAGCGCCGGCACAGAGTGCCATCAAGCGGCCTTTGGCGAAACCGAGCGACCGCCGACGCCCGACGACAGTATCCACCACGGCATGCGCAAACCGGACGGCGCCGATCGCTCGCCCCGAGGCTCCACGGGACGCGGGCTTTTCACGGTCTCCGCGTGAAGGCGCATTGCCTTCAGGGACCACTCGACGCTTAAGATCGATCACGATCTCAGTCGCGTTCTCCAGGTCCGCTAGAAACATCACTTCCATTTCGCGGGCCAGGCCAACGTGTTCCATGGCCACGTCAATCTCATAGTTCGAGACAAAGCTGGCAGGGTTCAGATTCGACGAGCCTACCCGTGCCCAGCGTCCATCGGCTACGGCGGTCTTGGCGTGCAGCATGGAACCATTCCACTCGAAGATGCGCACACCGGCTTCGAGCAGAGGCCGATAGCCCGCCCGTGAGAACGCGGCGATCAGTATGATGTCGCTCGTGCTAGGTACAAGCAGGCGAACGTCGACCTCATCCTGGGCGGCAGAGCAAAGGGCCTGTACGTAAGGGGCGAATCCTACGAAATACGCATCTGTCAGCCACAACGTCCGTCTGGCGGCGCTGGCAATGAGCTGATCCAATCGAAAGAGCCGGGCCTTACTCGGGACATCCGCGACAACCCGAAGCGGCACATCCCCAGCGTGCGGTAAGGAGGCGGGATCCGAGAGCTCTTCCGCCGGGATGCTGCTACCGGCAGCCGCCCAGACCTCGGCAAACGCACGCTCGACGTAGCCCACTGCGGGGCCACGAATCTCGATGCCCGTATCACGCCACGGCGGAACTCCTCGCGCAGGCTCCCCCAACCAGCGGCGGCTCACGCAGACCCCGGTGACGAACGCGACTTCGCCGTCGACCGAAAGGGTCTTGCGATGATCGCGGCTGAGCCAGCCCACGGGGCTGTCGATGCGAGGCGTATTGAATCGCCGGACCTCGACTCCAGCTGCGACCAAGACTCGCCAGTATCGGCGCGTGGCGCCTGCGAGCGAGCCCAGCCAGTCGTGCAGCATTCTGACCTTGACCCCACAGCGGGCGCGGTCGATCAGCGCCTCGGCAAGCTCGCGGCCGACCTCATCGTCCTCGATAATGTAGTTTTCGAAGAAGACCGTCTTGCGGGCGGCACGGATGGCAGCAAACCAAGCGGCAAAGTTGGCGGCCCCGTCCTTGAGAATGCGGACAGCGTTCCCCTCGACGCGCGGTGCCCCGGACGCGCGCGTGTACGCCTGCTCAAGCAGTTCAGACGCCTCCAAGGGCAGGTTTGCGTCTGGCGATGGAGCGACAGGTTTGGTGGTCAGGGGCTCGGCCATTGAGCCACGCTACGGCCTCAGTGCAACTCTTTGGTCTCGAGGGCGGCACGGCGGTTCTTCTCCCAGCGCTCTTCGTGGTGCTGCGTACAAAGCGGGTGGTCCTTGCCAAATAACTTCTTTGGTTGAACAACCATTGCTGCGCATAGGAACATTCCGTTCTTCATCGAGCGAAAGCAAATTGCTACGTCGGGTTGGCATTCTGCGGAACTTGTCTTTTGCCGTCGGACTTCAGCAACACGTGTGCCAAACACAAGTCTGACATACCAACAGCGTGACTTGGTCGCCGAGGCTCATGGAATTGCTCACGGTCCTTCAAACTGAACGCCTTCTTGCACCATTTTGATTGAGCTCAGCACATGTCAGGGCATGTGGGGATGTAAGCACTTGAAATCACGGCCCGTCACATGCGGCCTGGGACCTGCATAAGTAGGGGTCATATCCTGTCGCAGTGGGGAGAATGCGTGAGCAAACAGACTCGTGTTGGACACCTGAAAGACACACTTCTGCCCATAGAAGTCGAGGGCGTCGATTCCCTGGCGGAGCTGGCCTTGGACATGCGCTCATCTTGGAATCACGCCACCGATGAAGTCTGGCGAGACCTTGACTCGGAGCTCTGGGAGATCACGCACAATCCCTGGGTTGTCTTGCAGACGGTCTCGCGAGATCGGATTCAACACGTTTTGGCGGATCCGGCATTCCGCAATAAGGTTGACAGTCTGGTCCAGACACGGCGGCGCGCCGTGGAAGCACCGGCTTGGTTCCAGCAACAGCATTCACAGACTTCCCTGACATCCGTTGCCTATTTCAGCATGGAGTTCATGTTGAGCGAGGCGTTGCCGATCTATTCTGGCGGACTGGGCAATGTGGCCGGCGATCAGCTCAAGGCCGCCAGCGATCTCGGCGTGCCGGTCGTCGGCGTGGGGTTGCTCTACCAGCAAGGCTACTTCCGCCAGGTGATCGACAAAGACGGAGAGCAAGAAGCTCTCTATCCCTACAACGACCCTGGGCAGCTGCCCATCACCCCGCTGCGGCAAGCGAACGGCCAGTGGTTGCGGTTGGAAATCACCTTGCCAGGTTACTCGGTCTGGCTTCGCGCGTGGGAAGTCCAGGTCGGCCGGGCCAAGCTCTATCTGCTCGACAGCAACGACCCGGCGAATATCCCGGTGCATCGAGGGATCACCAGCCAGCTCTACGGTGGGGGACCAGAGCTTCGTCTCAAGCAAGAAATGCTCCTTGGCATCGGTGGATGGCGTCTACTGGATGCGCTAGGTATCCGGCCGGAAGTCTGCCATCTGAATGAAGGACATGCGGCCTTTGCCGTGCTCGAGCGAGCCCGCGCCTTCATGAAGGAGGCTGGGCAGCCCTTTGAAGTCGCATTGGCAGTCACGCGAGCGGGAAACCTCTTCACCACGCACACGGCTGTGGCCGCCGGCTTTGACAGGTTCTCTCCGGCACTCATCGAGCAATACCTGGGGCGCTATGCAGAGCAAAAGCTGGGGATTTCCATGCGCGATTTGCTGGCCCTGGGCCGGGAAAATCCCGACGACACATCGGAAAGCTTCAATATGGCCTATCTGGCAATCCGCGGCAGCGGGGCGGTCAACGGTGTAAGTCGTTTGCATGGCAGAGTCAGCCGACAACTCTTTCAGCCACTCTTCCTCCGCTGGCCAGCGAACGAAGTACCGATCGCACACGTAACGAATGGCGTTCACATGCCAAGTTGGGACTCGGCGGAAGCCGACGCTCTTTGGACGAATGCCTGTGGAAAAGGACGCTGGCTCGGGACAACCGATACGCTGGAGGATGACATTCAAAGGATCTCCGACGCCGATCTTTGGAAATTCCGCGCTGCCGGAACTAGGTCTCTTGTTGAATACACCCGCAAACGCTTGTCGAGGCAACTCGCCGCCTCCGGTGCCTCGCAAGGGGAGATCGACGAGGCGAACCATCTCTTCGATCCGACCGCACTGACCCTGGGCTTTGCTCGGCGTTTCGCGACCTACAAGAGGCCGAACCTGCTGCTGCAAGATCCGCTGCGACTGCTTCGGCTCCTGACCAATCCCAAGTATCCGGTGCGACTCATCATCGCGGGCAAAGCGCATCCGGAAGACAAGGCGGGCCAGGCCCTGATTCATGAATGGATAACCTTCATCCGCCAGCGTGAAGTCCGTCCGCACGCCGTCTTCTTGAGCGACTACGACATGCTCTTGACGGAACACATGGTGCAAGGGGTGGACGTCTGGATCAATACGCCACGGCGACCTTGGGAGGCGAGCGGCACAAGTGGGATGAAAGTGCTTGTCAATGGTGGCATCAATCTTTCGGAACTTGACGGCTGGTGGGCGGAAGCCTACTCACCCGACGTTGGTTGGGCATTGGGTGACGGCCGCGAGCATGGCAGCGCCCCTGGTTGGGATGGCAGCGAAGCCGACGCGCTTTACGAGCTGCTTGAAAATCGGGTGATTCCTGAGTTCTACGCCCGGGACGCGAATGGCATCTCCGCGGCGTGGGTTAATCGAATGCGAGCGAGCATGGCGCAGTTGACCCCTCGCTTTTCAGCCGACCGTACCGTTCGCCAATACACCGAACAACATTACCTTCCAGGCGCCGCCGCCTATCGGGCGCGACTTGCCAATACGGGAGCCATCGGCAAGCAGATAGTCGATTGGCGGCACCATCTAGACACCCATTGGGGCTCTCTGAGCTTCGGCGAAGTGAAGGTGGAGACGACTGGCGAGCAGCACGTCTTTGAAGTCCAGGTCCATCTCGGTGCAGTCGATCCAAAGGCCGTGCAAGTGGAACTGTGCGCCGAGGCAATCAGCGACGGCGTTCCACCGTTGCAAGTGATGAAACGCGACCGACAGATCCCAAGCGCATCAGGTAGCTACGTCTACAGCGCGGCAGTATCGTCATCGCGCGCAGCAGTGGATTACACGGCGCGAGTGATACCGCACTTGGATGGCGCGGCGATTCCGCTGGAAGACTCACGCATTCGGTGGCAGCGATGACGGTTGAACTTGTGCTTCAGGACTATGTGGCAGAAGAGGCCGCATGAGAAACCCAGTGCCTATCAGGACGTTGTTCATGGATGTCGGCGGGGTGCTTCTCAGCGACGGTTGGGACCATCGTGCCCGTAAGCGGGCGGTGAAGAAATTCAAGCTTGAACCGGTCGAGATGGAAACGCGACATCAGATGATTTTCGACACCTACGAGGAAGGCAAACTGACCGAGGATGAGTATCTGAACCACGTGGTCTTCTTTCGGAGCAGGCCATTCACTCGGACCGAGTTTCGCAAATTCATGTTCGCGCAATCGACGCCCTACCCTGAGATGCTCGCGATGGTACGCGAGCTCAAGGCAAAGTATCGACTGAAGATCGTCGTGGTCAGCAACGAGGCACGCGTACTAAATGACTACCGCATCCAAAAGTTCAAGCTCGACGACATCGTAGACGCCTACATCTCATCCTGCTACGTCCGCCTTCGCAAGCCCGATGCAGACATCTTTCGACTGGCGTTGGATGTTGCACACACGCCAGCGCAACAAGTTGTCTACGTCGACAACACCCCGATGTTCGTCAAGATTGCGACCGGTTTGGGGATACGAAGCGTTCTCCACACGGACTACAGGTCGACATGCGCAAGGCTCGCTTCGTTCGGATTGCAGAGCCGCGAGGAAGTGGTCGATGAAGCCAGCTAGCCGCCAAATTCTGACGGTGAATGGCGGCTCTTCGAGTATCAAGTTTGCTCTGTTCGAAGCCGGCGACTCGCTTCGACGCATATTGAAAGGCGGGATCGATCGGATCGGCCTACAAGATGCTACCTTTGCTGTGAAGGGCCCAAACCAGGGGGACACCTACTCCCGGGCCGTTACGGCACCGGATCACACTGCGGCGGTCGGTGCTCTAATGGATTGGGTCGGGGAGCGCTGCCGCACTGAAGGTTTGTTCGCGGTAGGCCATCGCGTGGTGCATGGCGGGCCAAAATATAGCAGCCCGGAACGTATCACCGCAGTAATGGTCGAGGA
>Ga0265316_10004294_pt1 | contig 14234 bp, 10 predicted proteins | sample 4522metaG_FD_202092 | JGI IMG/M metagenome (GOLD analysis project Ga0265316, IMG submission 202092) | Rhizosphere microbial communities from Carex aquatilis grown in University of Washington, Seatle, WA, United States - 4-5-22 metaG | ecosystem: Host-associated > Plants > Roots > Rhizosphere >... | reverse complement strand
AAGCGGCCGCCAAAAAACCAATCTTAAACGAAACATTGGTTGGAGCGCTGGTTTATGCCAAACATAAAAATGAGATCTACGTAGCCTTGGTCCACGATGTTTTTGGCCACTGGACTTTAACAAAAGGAAAATTAGAAAGCGGTGAAAAAGAACATGATGGTATTATTCGGGAAGCCAAAGAAGAACTCGGCATCACCATAAAAGTAAAAGAGAGTATCGGTGAAAATACTTACGAGACTTTTCATCCGGAAAAAGGCAAGCTTCGAAAACATGTTATTTATTTTCTAGCCGAAGCGCCATTTGAAGAATTAACTCTGGAAAATAAAGAAGAAAAAGGCGGATTGGATGAAGTCAGATGGTTTAAATTAGCGGAAATACTAGGTTTGAATTTTTATGATGATATTTTGCCAATCGTTACTAAAGCCATCAACCTATTAGTAAAAAGTTAGCGTCGCACTCCAATTGATGTATCGTGCGACATGATTACACTAAATCATATGAAAGAAAAAGATTTTTCAGAATTCGAAAATACGATAGGCATTAAGTTTAATAATCAAGAAATATTAAAACAGGCGTTTACTCATCGCTCTTTTTTAAATGAACATAAAAGCTCAAAGGGGAAACATAACGAGCGCCTGGAATTTTTAGGAGATGCCGTTTTGGAGTTGGCCATCACCAATTATTTATATAATGAGTATCCGGAAAAAAATGAGGGGGACTTAACTTCTATTCGCAGCGCTTTGGTGAATGCCCAGACTTGCGCCGAGATCGCTAAAGAATTAGAAGTGAACGATTATTTGCTTCTTTCCAAGGGCGAAGCCAAAGACATCGGTCGCGCCCGTCTGTACATACTAGCTAATGCCATGGAAGCGATTATCGGAGCAATTTACGTGGACCGCGGTTATGAAGAGGCACGAGATTTTATATTAAAGAATTTTGCCCCCAAGACTTCTCAGATAGTAAAAGAAGAACTTTGGGTAGATGCTAAAAGTAAATTTCAAGAAAAAGCTCAAGATGTGGCTGGAGTCACTCCATCATATAAAACCACCAAAGAAGTCGGCCCTGATCATGACAAAAAATTTACCGTTGGCGTTTTCATTGGCGAGAAAATGATCGCCGAAGGCGAAGGAGAATCCAAGCAAGACGCCGAACAGTCGGCGGCTCGCAATGCACTTAAAGAAAAAGGGTGGGGGTGAATTAAATTTGATTTTTTTCAATATTTAATATAATCTTCAATACGGAAGGAGAGTTTTTATGCCAAGAGTAGATGTTTTCCTTGGAGGAACTCAAGGATACTCAAACGTTGAGTACAAAGAAACATGCGGTGGTATTGAAGTCACAGAAATTGGTCCCAATAACTTCAGTATCCCCGTCAGTGAAGGCCAGCGGTTTAGGAGTCCAGAAGAACTTAATAACCACTTAAACGGCTTGCTGTCTATGCCGGAATATATTCATAAAGATAGAGATGAATAATCTCTTAACCCCCATCAGTTCAAATTAAACTGATGGGAATTTCTTTATTAAAACTCTTATTTAGTTGGAATATGGTAAAATAATTTCATGCTTAAATCGTTAGAAATTTCGGGCTTTAAAAGTTTTGCTAAAAAGACGGAATTGAATTTTAAATCAAGGGTGACAGCTATTGTTGGACCAAACGGCTCTGGCAAAAGTAACGTCGCCGAATCCTTTCGTTTTTGCTTGGGAGAGCAATCGATTAAATCCATGCGCGGCAAGCGCGGCGAAGATTTGATCTGGAATGGTTCCAGTGAAGTTAGCCGGTCTAATCGAGCCAGCGTAAAATTGGTATTGGATAACATAAACAACATTTTTTCCGCCATAGGCGGATCTGCTTTGGATGGGGGATTTGAAGAAGTAGTTATAGAAAGAGTGGTCAATCGGGATGGCAGCAACGAATATTATTTGAATGGTTCGCAAGTCCGATTGAAGGATATATTTGAAATTTTGTCACAAGCTCATATTGGCGCTTCCGGCCACCACATTATTTCTCAAGGTGAAGCGGACCGGATTTTGACCGCCAACATGAAAGAAAGAAAAGAAATGATTGAGGACGCTTTGGGGCTGAAAATTTATCAATACAAAAGAGAGGAAAGCGAAAGAAAACTTTTAAAAACCGAGGAAAATATCAAACAAGTAGAATCTTTGCGAAGAGAAATTGCTCCGCATATTCGTTTCCTTAAAAAACAGGCTGAAAAAGTGGAACGCGCTGAAGAACTGCGCACTAAACTGACCAAGTTTTATCGGGAATATTTGAAGAGAGAACAAATTTATTTGGAACAAGAAAAATCCCAAATAACAGCAGAAAAAAAACCTTTGGTGAAAGAACTTGGCGAACTAGAAAAAGCTATGGAAGAAGCCAAGCAAATTTTAAATGCTTCAGCCAAAAAAGACGAGAAAAGCGAGGAATTGATCGTTATTGAAAATCAAATAAAAGATGGGCGGGAAGAAAAAGATAAATTTTACAGGGAGATTGGCAAAATAGAAGGTGAAATAAACGCCAACCAAAGAAATATTGAAAAAACAAAAGCGGAACAGCGTTCGGAAGAAGGCAAAACGATTTTATTGAAAGAAGTAGAGGAACTGGAAAGAGAAATATCTAGATTTTCCGAAATCGCAAAAATAATCGAAAGAATCAGAAACTTCATTTTGAGCCATAAAAGTAATCAGAGTAGTAAAAACACCGATGAGCTCATCCTCATTAACAATAAATTGGAAGCCGATAAAAAAGAAGTTGAAGAAAAAATTAAAAAAGTAAGTAGTGATTTGGTAGAGCTTGATGTCAAATACCGAACCATCAAAAATTCCATAGAAAAGGAAAAGGACTCTAGTCGAGAAGCCGAAAAAAATATTTTTAGAGTATCTTCCGAGCAAAGTTCCGTTAGAAACAAAATAGAATTTTTGAAAGAGAGAGAACGCCGACTGATGTTGGAAGAAAATGATTGGAAAAGGGAAATTGAGGAAGGTGGTGTACTTTTGGGTACTGCTATTTTAGGATTTGAAAACGATACCTTAGAAGATGAGACCAACCAAACTGCCGAATTCAGCCCGCTTCACCCTGTTCGCAGTAGCTCACGGGACCCACACGGCTCTGAATTCTGCAGTTTGGCTTCTCGAGATGAGCAATTAGAGAGACATAGAGAGCTCGAAAAAATGAAAATCAGACTGGAAGAATTGGGGGGCGCTGGTGGAGCGGAGATGATGAAAGAATATAAAGACAGTATTGAAAGAGATGAATTTTTGGCCAAAGAATTAGATGATTTGAAAAAATCGGCCGAGTCTCTAGAAGTTCTTATAAATGAACTCTTGGAAAAATTGGATGTTGAATTTAAGCAAGGTATAGAGAAAATAAATAAAGCTTTTCACGAATATTTCTCGCTGATGTTTGGCGGCGGGGAAGCCAAATTGGAAGTAATAAAAGAAAAAATCAGAAAGAAAAAAGAATTGTTGGAGGACGAGCTTGTCCCGCGAAGTTTTAACGGAGTGGGAGAAAGTATTCGGACGGGCGCTGATAGTATTTTAAACCCGCCTTCGTCAGAAGAAGACTTCGGCGAGGCGAGGGAAGGCATAGACATTAATGTTTCCTTACCCCGCAAAAGAATCAAAGGATTGGATATGCTCTCCGGCGGGGAAAGAGCTTTGACTTCCATCGCTTTGCTTTTTGCCGTCTCGCAAGTCAATCCGCCGCCATTTATAATTTTGGACGAAACCGATGCCGCTTTGGATGAAGCCAATTCTAAAAAATATGGCGATATGATTGAAAGCTTGGCCAAAGTTTCCCAGCTTATTTTAATCACTCACAACCGCGAAACGATGTCCCGCGCTGGAGTTATTTATGGCATTACTATGGGCCGCGATGGTGTCTCTCGTTTGCTTTCTATTGAATTTGACGAAGCGGTGGCGGTAGCTAAATAAAAAAATTAAGCCCGGACGCGTGAACGCCCGGGCACATGCCAGATTTCCAACCTTAGGCAGAATCTTACAGGTTGTGGCCCTGCACACGAATCAAGATTTCCACCATCAAGGAACCTGACTGAAAGTTATATTATTCTTTCCTTTAATTTTGTCAAACTAACTTAAAATCTAAAGTTTTACGATCGAGATCAGTTGAAGCAAGACGAACACGAAGTGAATCACCAAGAGAAAATTTCTTTTTGGTCCGTTCGCCTTTAATACAATAATTTTTTTGATCTAGTTTGTAAAAATCATCACCAAGATCTTTGATGCGGACCAAACCTTCCACTTTGGTCTCAGGGTCTTCAACATACATGCCCCATTCGGTCACTCCTGAAATAACCACATTAAACTCTTGACCAATTTTATTTTGCATAAATTCCACTTGTTTGTATTTGATGCTTTCGCGCTCGGCTTCTTGCACTATGACTTCTTTGTCAGAAGCTTCCTGAGCAATTTTTTCAAACTTGATAAATTCATTTTTCGGAATAGGTTCACTCTTTAAATATCTTTCTAAAATACGATGCACCATTAAATCGGGGTAACGGCGGATGGGAGATGTGAAATGAGTGTAATATTCAAAGGCCAAACCAAAATGTCCAATATTTTTAGTGGAGTAAACTGCCTTGGCCATTGACCTGATAGTTGCTGTTTTTATTAAAGATTCGGAAGCATGGCCCTCTATTTGTTTTAATAAAATATTTATATCTTTGGCGGAAACTTCACCATTTCTAATCGGCAAATCGTGGCCTAAAGCTCTGACAAAAATCGCTAACTCCTCAATCCTTTCCATTTTAGGCAAACTGTGGATGCGGAAAATAGAAGCACCACCTTTCTTGCCGACTTTATCACTTATAAATTTAGCCACTTCTCGATTGGCCAAAAGCATCCACTCCTCAATCATTTTCATTGTATCCAGGCGCGCTTTTTTATAAATGCGAATCGGTTTACCTTGGCTATCTAATTCAAATCTGACTTCGTCGGTTTCGAATTCAATGGCGCCATTCTTTTTATTTTCTTCCCGGTAAATTTTGGCGATGCGGTTAAGTTCAGAAAGAGAAATGAAAAAACTACTATCCCGAGAGCCTTGGACCTTATGACCTAACGAGGGAGAGTACGTTTTTTCATTTCCCCCAGAGTCCAAAACTTTCTGTGCTTCTTCGTAAGAAAATCTTTTATTAGAATTGATGATGGTTTTACCAAACCAACGCTCAAAAATCTTGCCAGTATTTTTTTCAATATCAAAAACCGCCGAAAAAGCTAAACGGTCCACCCCTGGCATTAATGAACAAAGTTCATTGCTTAAAACTTCCGGCAACATCGGGATAGTGCGATCCACTAAATAAGTAGAGAAACCTCTTTGCTCCGCCTCTCGATCAAGAGCTGTACCTGGCCGAACAAAATTGGAAACATCGGCGATATGCACTCCCACCCTGATTTTACCGCCATTCAATTCTTCATAAGAAAGAGCGTCGTCAAAATCTTTAGCGTCCGCCGGATCAATGGTGAAAGTGGTAATGTTTCGAAAATCTCGACGATTATCTTGCTCAGAAAAAGAAACATTCTCTCGAACAACCGGAGTATTTTTCTGCTGAAAAATCTCCTCACTCTCCCGCCAGTCGCGGTCCGAGAGTTGTTCTCGAGAAGTTTTTTTTTCTTCGCTAGCTCGGCGGAACTCTTCTGCCACTTTTTCCGCTTCCGCTTCTACTTCCGCTGAAAAATTGTAAACAATGCCTTTGTCCAAAAGAATAGACTGCATTTCGGTCTCATGTTCGCCTTTTTTACCAATCACTGAAATTATTTTGCCTCTAGGGTTAAGATTCGGGTTGGTCCAACTTATTTCCACTAAAACTTTTGTTCCCGGTTCTAAATCTTTTGGAAAATCAAAAATTTCAACTTCTCTGTAAAATCTAAAATCATCAGGTTTAAAAATTAAACCAAATCCTGCTTTTTCTATTGTACCGACAAACTTGGTTTTATTTCTTTTTATTATTCTGATCACTCGACCTTTCTTTCTATCTCTGTCTCGTCCAATAATTTCCACTTCCACTTCATCCTTATCCAAGGCGCAGTTTAAGTTTTCTTCAAAAACGATAATGTCATCATCTCTTCCTTCAACTATCACAAAACCTAACGGTTTGGCTGTAATTTTTATGATACCTGTTAATTTTTGTTCTTTGCCTGCCTTAGTTTTAGCAAAGGCAGGATTTCCCTTTTTTTTGCCCATATTCACACCATATTAGCATAGTTTTGTGAATATATGTTATAATTCTAGCATATTATAAATAATTAGAACTTATGTTTTCAATAAAAGAATCAGTAAAATACGGCTGGCAAAAATGTAAAGAGCACTTGAAGCTCGTATTGTTTGCTACCTTTTTGGTTTTAGCGGTTAGTTCTGTTTCGGGCCTAGGAGATGCCAGCAAAGGTGGCTATGGCATCAATTTATCTCTGTTTGGCATAATTGTCATGATTTTTTTGGTAATCGTCAAAATCGGTTATACTAAAATCTTTTTAAGAATGCATGATGGCGAAAATCCTGAATTTGTAGAAATATTTGACGAATATAAAACTTTTTGGAGGTATTTGGGAGTTTCCATTTTATGGCCATTGACTGTTTTGGGAGGCCTGTTGTTGCTTATTATACCCGGTATAATTTGGCTAGTGAGATTTTCTTTTTCGCCCGTTATCGTAATAGATAACAAAATCGGTCCAATTGCCGCCATGAAAGAAAGTTACGCTATTACCAAAGGCAATTTCTGGAAAGTTTTATTGTTTTGGTTATCCATCGGACTAATTAATTTATTGGGGTTTATTTGCCTCGGTGTAGGACTGCTCGTCACTATTCCAGTCAGTACTTTTGCTATTATTCACGTTTATCGTGAATTATCAAAGTTAAAAGCCAGTCTTATGCAAACAGCTTCTCCCCAGGTAGCTTGACGGATATTTTAAAAAGAATATACTAGATTTCGCTCTCTATGAGAGCGATTTTTAGAGTTCGTTGACATATCTTGAAATAATAAAGTACAAGAAAAAGAACTGCTTGCCTTGAGCCTGGGTAAGGTTTGACAAGTAGTTGCAAGTCCAAAATAATAAAGTGATTTCGAAAAAACTGACGTTAGGATCAAATTGAACTAAAAATAATAAACTATTTTTTGTTTTGTTCCGTTCTAAAAAATGTAATTTTCTAAAATAACATTTATTTTAGAGTTTGATCCTAGCTCAGGATGAACGCTGGCGGCGTGGATAAGGCATGCAAGTCGAAAGGGTTTAGACCCTTGGCGAACGAGGTAGTAACACGTAGGTACGCACCCTTTAGTTGAGCATAACCTCGCGAAAGCGAGGACAATTCTCAATGGTCCCCGCACTTTTGAATACAGTTTTGAATAATAAGTTTGTTTTCTTTGTCTTGAAGACAAAATTAATAAAATAAAATTACAAGAAAGTATTCAAAAGTGCGGGGTAAAGATTTATCGCTAAAGGAGCGGCCTGCGACCTATCAGCTAGTTGGTGAGGTAATGGCTCACCAAGGCTATGACGGGTAGGGGAGCTGAGAGGCTGACCCCCACCGATGGAACTGAGAAACGGTCCATACTCCTACGGGAGGCCGCAGTCGAGAATCTTCCGCAATGGGCGAAAGCCTGACGGAGCGACGCCGCGTGGTTGATGAAGTCCTTCGGGACGTAAAAACCTTTTATGATTAAGAAAGTTTATTGATCTGATCATGAATAAGGGGCTCCAAACTCTGTGCCAGCAGGAGCGGTAATACAGAGGCCCCAAGCGTTGTCCGGAATCACTGGGCGTAAAGGGTGTGTAGGTGGTCTTGTTAGTCTCTCGTTAAATCTCCCGACTCAATTGGGAAAATGCGAGAGATACGGCAAAACTAAGAGGATGCGAGAGGTATATGGAACTCATGGAGTAGGGGTGAAATCCGTTGATATCATGGGGAACACCAAAAGCGAAGGCAATATACTGGCGCATTCCTGACGCTGAAACACGAAAGCGTAGGTAGCGAATGGGATTAGATACCCCAGTAGTCTACGCCCTAAACGATGATCGCTGGCTTTTCGGAGTATCGACCCTCTGAGAGGCGAAGCTAACGCGTTAAGCGATCCGCCTGGGTAGTACGAGCGCAAGCTTAAAACTCAAAGGAATAGACGGGGACTTGCACAAGCGGTGGATTATGCGGTTCAATTCGATGACAAACGAAAAACCTTACCAAGGCTAGAAATTCAGACGAATCCTAGAAGAAATTTTAGGAGTCTCACAAGGACGTCTGGACAGGTGATGCATGGCCGTCGTCAGTTCGTGATTTGAATTGTTCCCTTAAGTGGGGTAACGAACGCAACCCTCGTTGGTTGTTACAAGTGTCAACCGAGACCACCCAGCACTAAGTTTGGAAACTTCATCAAAAATATTTTGGTTTCGTTTCTTAATTGAGTGCTGGGAGGAAGCGAGGATGACGCCAGGTCAGCATGTCCCTCTGATGCCTTGGGCCACACGCATAATACAATGGTCACTACAACGGGTCGCGACAGCGTAAGCTTGAGCTAATCCTTTAAAAGTGGCCCCAGTTCGGATTGAGGGCTGAAACTCGACCTCATGAAGTTGGAATCGCTAGTAATCGCGGGTCAGCTATACCGCGGTGAATACGTTCTCAAGTCTTGTACTCACCGCCCGTCAAGTCAAGGAAGTTGGGAGTACCCAAAGGCTCATGTAAGTGGGACTAAGGTAAACTCAATGACAAGGACTAAGTCGTAACAAGGCACGGGTAGCGGAAGCTGCTCGTGGAATATTTCAAGGTGAAAAATCTCTCCCTACTTCGGTAGGGAGGGTGAATGAGTCGTTATTGTGTGTTCCAATTGGACACATAATGGTTTGCCAGATACCTAAACTGGATGACAATTTGGAAAGACAAATAAAAAAACAGAACGGAACAAAACAAAGAATAGTTAAACAAAATACCGCCAAACAAGGCGGTATTTTGTTAACCCTGAGCGGAGTCGAAGGGTTATTCACATTTTACTTGCTTTTTAAAATCGTTGTGATATAATTAAAAATAGAGGGTATAGCATGCTAAAGAAGTTTTTCCTTGTGTTTTTCACATTGTTTGCCATAACGATGTGTCTGGCTCTCTCTCCTATCGGAGAAGAAGAGCTACCATTGTGGACAAGACAACTTCTAGCTTCCGCGATGATCACCTCTTTGTTGCTACTTATAGCAACCGTACTTTGGGAAGCTTGGAAGTGCGTGTCCCGTAGCATAACAAACCGCAAGATTCATTTAGATGTGGACCAGAGTTGTGTCGTAGATAATTGGGCCGATCACCACTCTGGTCTGCGCCGACGATAATTTCACCAAGTAGGCTCGTGATTGCAAATGCGTCACGGGCCCTCTTTTTTTATTTTGGATTTTCTGATAATATCAAAACTGTCCTCCTTCGCTCCTCGCTACGCTCGGAGCTTCGGCGGGACGCTAAATTTTTATAGTCATTGCATTCCTTAAAAATTTGCGCGCGTAGCTCAGTTGGTAGAGCACTCGACTGATACTCGTGTGGTCCCAGGTTCGAACCCTGGCGCGCGCACAGCGTTAAGAAAAACCTGCACTGCTGCAGGTTTTTTAGCTGTGCGAGACGGAAGCATATTTTTTCAGTAGAAAAAATAGCTGAGTTCGGGTCGGGAAAATTTGCGAGTGACGACAAGCAAATTATTCCTGACCACCAAAGCAAAGGCAAAAACCGCGAGCCGGGGTCGAGAAAAATTTACGTCAGTAAATTTATTCGTGACCACAAAGTCTCATCTTTTTGTAAAATGACCCTATTTTAAGCCACATATTTTGATATATGGAAAGTGCTTGACAAATAAAGTCGTGGGATGTATAATTGTAGATAGAAAATATGGGCTGACGACTGGCCTAAAAATACAGCCGTTCCTGTCCCTGATCAAAGGGAAAAGGTCGTAAGGAAAGGAAACACAAATGATCCACCTTATTTACACTTCGGTACCGCTTTCGCAGATCCCTGAAATCGATCGTTATAGACTGGAGGACGCTGTCGCCCATTGGGGGCGAAATCACAGCTTCTCCGAGAATGACGCTAACCCCAACTTCCAGATCAGCAAGGTGCGAGACCCCAAGGGTGAGATGAGACTGGAGTGGCGGCGGATTTACAACCGCGTTCTGCACATCCCGAGTGTTCTCGACGAGTGCAGTCTCTTCTTCTCCGGCTTCCCCTCGTGGTTCAAGTATGTGGAGTTTGTGGCTGTGGCGACAGATGTGCAGTTCCGCAAGAACGGCGTCAGCCGCTTCTCGGCGTACGACGACAAGAGCAAGTCCTCCATCCACGAACTGCGATATGAGGACGGTCTGAATCGGCTTCAACTCTTCATCGTCCGGTCACTAGATCCCGGTCAATCGTTTGCAGACATCATCAAGTGGTTTCAGGGGTATGTTGTTTTCTTCCTTGAGACCGCGGCGATTTATCAACTCGCCAGTCAGGCAATGATGCTGAACTGGGGTAGTTGCGATAGTTCAGTCGCCACCGCCGTTCGCAAGAAGTTGGAGCGCATCCAGCAGATTTGCAACCTCGACTACGCGTGGACTCGCAGTAACGAGCAGGAGTAGCACCTTCACAAAACCGAGTTTAATCGGTAAGAGCGACCTTTCGAGGCCGCTCTTTTCTTTTATCTAAATTTTAGTTAAAATGGTTCCAACTTCATACCATATGGAGCACAAGGCAAAAAATCTCCACTGCTGGAGATTTTTTCGCACTTGTGCGGGCCGGAGCTATGTTTTGCTAGCAAGCAAAACAGGCGAGGCGGGGTCGCGGAAATTTCGTTTTGACGAAAACGAAATTATCCGTGACCACCAAACAATTTTTTGTTATACTTTAATATATGCAACACAAAATAAAGAAAGTTTTAGGCAGAGAAATATTAGATTCCAGAGGTAATCCGACCGTAGAAGTTGATCTTTGGTTATCTGGCGAAAATTGCGAGTGTGGATGTAAAGGTTGCAACTGTTCGGACGGATTTGGCCGAGCCGCTGTGCCATCTGGCGCCTCCACTGGCAGTCACGAAGCAGTGGAACTAAGAGACGGAGACAAAAAAAGATATGGCGGCAAAGGAGTGCTCAAAGCGATAGCTAATGTAAACGATTCAATAGCCAAAGAAATCGAGAATAAAGATTTGGATCAGAAATCTTTAGATGAAGCTCTAATAAAATTGGATGGCACCGAAAACAAAGGTAAACTCGGAGCCAACGCTATCTTGGGAGTCTCTCTAGCCTTTGCCAAAGCTGTCGCTATTTCAGAGCAAAAAAGTTTGTGGCAATATTTTGCCGATATTTCAGGAACGAAAGAAAGCAAATTACCAAGACCAATGATGAATATTTTAAACGGTGGCCAGCATGCTAAAGGCTCAACTGACATCCAAGAATTCATGATTGTGCCGGTTGGCGCTAAAAATTTTAAAGAAGGTCTGCGTTACGGAGCCGAAGTTTTTCATACCTTGAAAAAAATACTGGCGGAAAAAGGACTTTCCACCACTGTCGGCGATGAAGGTGGTTTTGCTCCGAAACTTGGCAGTAACGAAGGAGCATTGGAACTTATTATGGAGGCTATTACCAAAGCCGGTTATATACCTGGCAAGGATATCGCTTTGGCGATTGATGTCGCCGCTACCGAACTTTATTCTGACGGAAAATATAATTTAAAAATAGAAAATAAAACTCTTTCCGATGAGGAAATGATTGAGCTTTACGAAAGTTGGATAAATAAATATCCGATTATTTCTATCGAGGACGGCTTTGCTGAAGATGATTGGGATGGCTGGAAAAAAATGGTGGAAAAACTTGGCAGTAAAATCCAAATTGTCGGCGATGATCTTTTTGTCACCAATATTGAAAGATTACAAAAAGGCATTGATGAAAAAGCGGCCAATTCAATACTTATAAAGTTAAATCAGATAGGAACAGTAAGCGAAACGACCCAAGCTATTCAAATGGCCAGAGCAGCCGGTTTTAATTCAATAGTATCTCATCGCTCTGGAGAAACCGAGGATTCTACTATTGCCGATTTCACGGTCGGTCTCGGCACCGGCCAAATAAAAACCGGTTCTCTCTGCCGCGGCGAACGCACTGCCAAGTATAATCAACTTTTGAGGATTGAGGAGGAAATGGAAAAATAAAACCTTGCAATTTTTGTTTAAATAGTGTTTAATACAGAAGGAGGAAAAAATGAAAGTTTACACTCTAGAGGTTAACTCGTTTGTTGAAAGAAAAAAGATATTTGTAGTATTGGCAGATAGCGCCGACGAAGCCAAGGGATTTGTCAAAAAGTGGTACGAAGAAAAAAACATCAAAGATCTTTTCGTAGGTATTATCGGTACATCTGAGGCTAAGTCGGGAGTAATTTTTATATGCAACTGGGAACTATAACCCAACAAAAAAGTCCCACCAAAACATTGAGGTTGAAGTGGGACTTTTTCAATTATTTATTTAATTTCTTTTCCTCTTCGGCAATCGCCAAAATCATCGGAATGACTGAATCGGGATTGAGGGAGATGGCTTCGATATTGTTGGCAACGAGGAAGCGGGTGAAATCCGGATAGTCGGAAGGGGCTTGGCCGCAGAAGCCGATATATTTGCTGCGCTCGCGGCATTTTTTGATGGCCATAGCCACTAAAGTTTTAACGGCTGGATCATTTTCGTTTGAAATGCCAGCTACAATACCTGAATCACGATCAAGACCTAAGGTTAGTTGAGCTAGATCATTGGAACCGATGGAAAAACCGTCAAAGATATCCAAGAATTCATCGGCGCGCAGAACATTAGCTGGAATTTCGCACATTACATAAACTTTAAAGCCGTCTTGTCCCCGGGCGATGCCTTCTTCGGCCATTATTTCCAAAACTTTCCGGCCTTCTTCCGGAGTGCGGCAGAAAGGCACCAAGGCCACAATATTTTTGAGGCCAAATTGTTCTCTAACTTTTTTGAAAGCCCGGCATTCCAATTTAAAAGCTTCTTTGAATTTTGGATCATAATACCGAGAAGCGCCGCGCCAGCCAATCATCGGATTTTCCTCTTTAGGCTCGTATTCTCCGCCGCCAAGAAGAGTGGAGTACTCGTTGGTTTTAAAATCGGAAAATCGCACCACCACATCATTTGGCCAAAAAGCGGCGCCAATCTGTCCGATGCCTTCGGCTAGTTTATCAACATAGAAATCAATTTTGTTTTCATAACCGACGGTAATCTTTTCAATTTTATTTTTGATTTTTGCATCCAGTTTATCAAAGTTGAGTAAGGCATTCGGATGAACTTTTATGCTTGAAACTATTATGAATTCTTCGCGAGCTAGACCGACACCCTTGTTGGGAATAAAAGAATACATAAAAGCGCTCTCGGGAGAGCCGACATTCATACAGACTTTGGTCTTAGTTTCCGGTAAGGCAGTAATGTCATGGGCTTTCTCTTGCCATTCCAATTTTCCGGCAAAAACATTTCCCGCTGTGCCGCTGGAAGTATCCACAGTTATCATATCTCCCGTCTTCAATTTGGAAAGAGCATTGCCAGTGCCAACGACCGCCGGAATACCGAGCTCGCGCGAGACAATGGCCGCATGGGAAGTTCTACCGCCTTTTTCCGTAATAATGGCAGAAGCGATTTTCATAATCGGCTCCCAGTCTGGATCGGTGATTTCGGTCACCAAAATTTCGCCTTTTTCAAATTCATCTAATTTTTTAACATCGGTGATAATGCGCACTTTGCCACTGGCTATTTTGGCGCCAACGGCAATACCGATTACTATCGGTTGCTCTTGAGTGGTTAGCGAATATTCGGTAATGCTGGCATGTTTTTTCTCGGATTGAACAGTTTCCGGTCGAGCTTGCACAATAAAAAGTTCATTGGTGATACCATCTTTGGCCCATTCCATATCCATGGGAGTAGGTTTCTGAGCCCTTTCGGAATAATGTTTTTCAATTTCCAAACCCCAACGGGATAAGGTCAGAATTTCTTCATCGGTTAAAACAAAAATATTTCGGTCTTTCTCAGCCACATCCACTTCTTTAACAGAACTTGTAATGCTGGCTTTTGCTGAGCTGGCTGAAGTATAGATCATTTTATTTTCTTTAGAGCCAATGGTTTTTTTAATAATAGCCGGAAAACCCTGGTTTAAAGTTTTTTTGAAAATCAAATAGGCATCGGGGGTAACCTTGCCTTGCACCACCATTTCACCCAAACCCCACGAAGCATCTATTTCTACCACTTCT